>Ga0315282_10004553_pt1 | contig 24085 bp, 37 predicted proteins | sample YL17G07_20_MG_FD_203693 | JGI IMG/M metagenome (GOLD analysis project Ga0315282, IMG submission 203693) | Sediment microbial communities from Yellowstone Lake, YNP, Wyoming, USA - YL17G07_20 | ecosystem: Environmental > Aquatic > Freshwater > Lake > Sediment | place: USA: Wyoming | collected... | reverse complement strand
CTCTGCATTCGATCTGCGCCAGAAGTCGAGAAGATCTCCGAGAATGATCAACATGCGTGGAGGGTTCTCAGTCAGCCAGTCGACAAACTTCCCAAAGGCGTCTTTGTTGCAGGAACTGTGCCCTAGGTGGATGTCTGAAATGACGATGGCATCGATCATACTGGCACTCCTAAGATTGAGAGGATGGATTTGAACGCAGTCCCAAGCCCCCCAGTCATTGTGTAGTACCCGAACAGTATGATAAGTGCAGCGAATTCTGGGGCGTCCACTCCGATGGTATACCATGTATCGTGGTATTTTTTCAGGGCAGCCTTGAGTTCCGGGGATTCGTCAAGAGCGTCGATGTCCTTATACTGGACACTGGTTCTGGACCAGATTTTAAAGCCATCATGAAGAACCCCGAAGAGGAAAGCACGGCGGGCCTCCCCGTCATTCAGCGGATTTGCAGGTTTTGTCACTGCTGCGGGCTGCTGATCGATGGCGCTCGTTGATGTCACGCCCCTTTGGATAAAGGGACCGGGAACCAGTCCTTTTCGATGTCAGCCCTCTGGATGATGTTTCCCGTCAGAACATTGTTTTCTACGAGATGGGCGTTACCGTCCTTGTCAAGGATGACCTCAATGGTCTCTGGAATCTTGCGCTGGTACTGCAGGGACATAGATAACGCCCTCAGTCCTGACCCCATCCCGGAGGAGGCGGGAGGATCCTGAGGATGAATGTCTTTGTCACTCCGCCAGCCTCCTGGGAGAAGTCCCGAGGTCTCATGTACTGAGCGGTCTTCCGTGGTGCTACTGAGATCCTGACCAAGTGATCGCCCGGCTCCGAATATTGGAGCATCTGTTTCGGCATGAAGGAACCGAACCATATGCCGCGATCGGTCTGGCTGGGGTAGTCCGTATTGAACTGCCCGGGTGTGGACAAGTGCGGATCCTTGATGAGGATGCCGTCATATTCGCAATCGATGATGATCGTGTTATTGGAAGACGTAAAGTCCCCTTTCAGGATCTCCAGGCCATAAATGACACGACAGGCGTTCATCTCGAAGATGTCCTGGCGAACTCCGGCTGCCCCAGCTGGTTTCAGCGGGTCGGGGCTCACATGCTCGGGATCCATGAGTGTTATGCCGAAGCCGTCCACCCAGAAGATCCCCTTTGGGTCTGCAATAGGATCAACCATAAACTTTCAACTCCTGTCCCGGTGTTTATCGGGACAACTAATTGCAAAAGAGTGATGTAAGGGGAGCTAAGATAAGGACAATGACCAAGGAAAATGAGGAGTTTACGGAGTTTACGGAGTTTGAGGGGGTGATGATGCCGCTGGAATGGCCCCTTTCATCAACCACTTATACCGCTCTTTGCACTTCGGACAAGTATCGGGATCCTCAATGTCCCAGTCCGGGAAGACGTCGACTGGGGGGAGGGGTTCCTTTGACCCGATGATGCACTGCCGAGTCCTTCTCACGAAGAGGTGGACCCGCTTCGATTTGTCCGATCGACCCCAGACTAAATTGGATACCTTCAAGAAATCACCCTTCTGAGATACCACTCTGTTGCCGGTCGGTCTTCCTTGCCATTGCTGGTTAGCAGCAGCACGGTTTTCAGCTTCTTTGCGAATGCGGCCTCGACCATCTGCACGACCAGTTTATAGTTTCGGATGGCCGGGGGATTGAGTGGGGCGCTGTGTTCTTTCGTCGGAGCAACTACTAATTTAGTAGATTTTTTACAGATTTTAGTAGTTGGAGTCAGCTGCTCTGTAATTTTGCGATCCGGTTGCAAAGTTGCAGAATTACCGAAGTCGAAGAGAGATACTTCTCCGCTCATGGTTCCTCCATGGCCTTATCCGTTGCCAATCGCCCGATGCATTCCAGGCACAGACCGTTGGTCTCGGGCCGGGTCTTGTTCCACTTTTTCTGGACTTCGGGATCTCGGTCGTAAGACTTCCGGCACTCCCTGCAAATATGATGGGTCATTTCAATGCTCCGGCCTTGACGAACTTCGGTATCAGATTGATCGCCTTCAGGAACTCTTCGGTGCTGTGTCGGCCAATGCAGCGCCAGAATGTCCGCTCCGGTCCATCATCTACCTGGACCGTGCACGCTGCACCCTTCACCAGGGCCTCGACCCGGGTCATGTCCGGAAGCAACAAGCCGCAGACCACGCAGCGGTGGCGGTCGTGCTTGCTCATCGATGGCCTCCGTCATCGAGCAGGAAACGCACCTGCTTTGCCCGGCACATCAGCAGGTCACCCCTGTGGCCTGCAGATATGGTTGGAGGTCCTTCTTGAAAATGTATCGGCAGCCGTGTTTATCCAGGAGGGTTTTGGCTTTCCTTGCAAACTCTATCCATTCGGCTTCCGGGGGGTACTGGTATCCGATCGATTCGATGAATTCCTGAAGGTGACCCTGACCAATGTGATTGAATCCTCCGATTCTATATTCATCGACAAAACCCGGCCTTTTGTGAACGAGATCCAGGGTCGCAACGATCAGATCGATGGTCTGCTTCGGGTATATTACAGGCTCCATGGAGACCCATGTCGGGATCCCTCTTTTCTTTGCCCCCATCAAGGCAACGAGACGCTCCATTGTTGAGGCTGCATTCGGCTCCCAAAGGCGGCGATCGGCCGGATCGTAGAATGTCAGCGTCGTGCCATATCGGCAGAGGTCTGGGCGGGTGGCCATCAGATCGAAGTCGACCGTGCTTTTCCTGCCGGCCTTCGTCAATACCGTATAATGCAAACCGTTCTCGATGAGGACCCCGATCATCTCCCTGGTGATGCGATACTGGTCCTCCAGCTCGTTGTATGGGTCCGTGGTGAAGCTCAGCAGGATCTCCCGCTGGTCTCCCGCTGCTGCAAGTTCCCGGCAGTCTTTCCGGAAGCCTTCCAGGACACCTTTGCGGACACTCGGCTTCAGGAAGTCTTCATAAGAGCAGTGTGCGAGTCCCTGGTTGAAGCAATAATGACAGCCATGATTGCACTTATTGAACCCGTTGGCCGCCAGCTTTCCATACTCTCCAGCACGGCCCCGGGGCTCGTAGATTATTCTCACTTATGCGCCTCCTTACCCTTCCGCGCAGCCGACATCTTCTTTGCCTGCGCGATGAGGTCCTCTGGTTTTTCCCCGGTAACTGCACATCGCTCCAGGACATTGTGGGCAAGTTGCAACTGTTCCTGTGTGCAGGTTACGGAACGACCGTCTGGACCGGTAATGGTTGCGGTAAACTCTCCCTCCTCGCCCCCCCCTTCGACTGCGTATTCATTCAGCCGGTGGTTGGTCTCCACTTCGATATCGAACTCCACCCGGGCACTGGCTGCGCCCATGGTGGCGGTGATGCTCCTGCGGGACCCAAACGTATCTTGCAGGTACGTTACGATCTTGCGTTGCATGATCATGAGCGCTCCTTCGAGCATGCGGTCCTGGGCTTTCAGGCCCCAGTCTTTGACCTCCGCTCTCCAGACATTGTCACCTTCGTCTCCATCGAATTCCTGTTTTATTGCGACTTTTACCGTTAATCCCGACATCTTAATCCCCCTCCTGCTCGATCCTGGGAGCCACTAGGTACGAGCACTCAAATCCTTCCAGCGGTTCGAAGTCGAACCGGACCGGATGGTTGTGCCCCGATGAAACCGTGATCGTCCCGCTCTCCTTCATCGCCTTCGTCATGTCACGGAGGTAGTCCAGGGAGAATAGTGACGAGACCGCCTCGTCCGGGAACTTGCTGCCATCCAGGGCCGTGAGGACCTTGTTGAGATGGTCAGTGTCGCCATCGGCATCGAGCGCGAGACCGCCTTTGATGCTGCAGGTGAATCTCGCCTTATCTCCGATCACACTCAGGGCCTTGATGGCTTCCTGGATCTCCTTCGCTTCGATTTTAACCGCAGCAGGGAGGGTGAGGAGCGGCATGGTGGGCCGCTTCCGGACCGTGTTGGCATCGAGCGGGGTATGCAGGTACGTGTACCTACCATCCGTGATGCGGATCTTGCCGGCGCTCTTCTGTTGCTCAATCTCGATGATGCTCTTAGGATCGTTCATGACCGTCAGCATGTTCTTCCATTTCTGGAGGTCCATGCCGACCTCGACCTTGTCCTCTCCCTCGTTGTATTCTTCAAAAAGAGATTTCGGGAGATTCGCGGATACCATTGCGACATTGGCAGTATCCACAGCCTGGGTATTCCAGCCCTCGGGGGCGATTGTCAGCCGGCATTCCGGCACGATCGCGGAAATGATCCCGCAGAACGTCGCCAGTTTTTCTTGAGAAATTTTCATCATGGTTATCAGTCCTCCTTTTTCTTGTCGTCGTAATGCCATTCGAACCTGAATCTGCAGTCAGGATATGATTCTCCCTGGTGGAGGTCCCCTGTCGGTTTCTTCACGGACCGCAGTTTCCCCGAGGGTGAGAGCGTCCACCAGGGGCCGAACGGGAATTTTCCGTCACTGATAAAGAGTTTCAGGGACCGCTGGCACGTCTGGTCGAAGCGTTTGTACTGTTCCACTACCTGCGGGACGATCGGGAGGTCCTTGCCGGTGACGATCTGCTCGTGGTGCTCATTTAGGAATTGCCGGAAGGGGACCACTGATTCGAGGGGTTTCTCGATTTTCTTCCCGGCTTTCTTCTCGGCATTGGGGGGATCGTTCGGGCATACCTGCATTTCCCGGAGTTTTTCTCCGGTCTGCTTGCAGCGGCCCTGAGGGTATCCTCCCTCCTTTTCGATGCTCTTGTCGGGGCAGTTGTCCGGGCATCTGCTGATCGCTGGGCGTTTCCCTCCGCAGTTCGACTTCTCTGATTCTGGTTTCTTTTTGGGCTGCTTCCCGACCAGATGCTGTGTTGGGCAGTAGGTCATTTCTTTGACTTTCTTGCCGGTTGTGGTGCAGATACCGTCCTCCCAGCTCAGGCTCTTGCAGTTCCGGTCGGTGCTGCACCAGGTGATGTTCGGAATTTTCTTGTTTATCCCTCTGACTTCCGGGTGGAACAGGAGGCATTCCGGGGAGAGCGAGTCGAACACTGTGCAATCCGTTATCTGGCATCCCGTGCAGAGGTCCGGGCCGACCTCCGTATCGGGGCGTTTCCTGACTTCGAACGTGCATCCTTCCTGAGTTTTGTCGCGTTGCAGCTGGTCCCTGATCCCGTGGGCTTCCTTCTCGGTCCTGGCTCCTTCATAGAGCCATTCCGCGTTTTTCTTCGGGTCACTCTTCCAGATTTCCCAATGCCACCCCGGGCAGGATCCCCGCTTGCTCGCTGTCAGTGCGGTGAACCATTCGGGAGTGTCTTTTTTGAATCCTTTCAGAGAGACGTTTTTTTCATGGCCTTCCTCGAAAATATCTCGCGGGCCTTTCGCTGCTGTCTTCTGATCATAGGGGATCGGACCGGTCCAGTGTTCGCACCGGTCCACCTGGGTCTCTTCTATCAGGACCTTGGCGCTCTTGGTGCCTCCCTTGAACAGCAACTCGCCGAGCCTTGGGCAGCTGTCATAGAAGGTCTTCCGGCCCTTGTGGTGGCCGCAGGTCCCGCAGGTGCCCGGGGTTGGTCCTCCGCTCACAGTGGGGGGGGCTTCGTTTTTGGGCAGGGGTGGTTTCCAATGGTCGCAGCTATGCAATGTTGTCATCAGGCGGACCGTGTCTTCTTCCGATATTGCATCGGGGTCCTGGTCTTTTTTCTTCCCGCTGTGTCTGAATATGCATTCGTGTTCTTTTTTCACGTCGCCGTAATTGGGGCAGGTCTCATTGAGTGGCTTACCTTCCTGCGGATACTCGCAGGTGTCGCAGTGCTCCTCCGGGCGGGGAGAGTAGTGCGATTTGCCCTTCGGGTATTTCTGATGAAAATTTTTCAGGGCCTTGTCGATGCAGCTGTCAGGACCAACCGGAATCCAGATTCTTTCCTCGCAATATTCCCCAACGTGGCAGGCGTTGTCTGTGCATTTCCGACCAGGGCCTTTGAGAGGCACGGTATCGATCGCGGCCTGCTTGCTCGTGTCCTTCGGGGCCTCGATTGCCTCCCGGACCTGGGGCGGCTCCGGCTCTTCTCCTCCGAACGTGAACAGGTCCATGGGCTGCTGCTGCAGCTCGCGGACCGCGATCGCGTGGGTGTTCGGGTCGAGTTCGAAACCTATCCAGTCCATTCCGAGGAGGTTGCCGGCAATCAGTGAGGTGCCGGTACCCGCGTATGGGTCCAGAAGAATCTCCCCTGGGACCATGAACCGGTCGAGAATGCCGAGAACGTCATGCACGCTCTGTTGCCATTTGTGGTACCGTTTCTGCTTGAATCCTCTGACAACATCAGCAAAACAGCGGCGGGCAGCTCTGATGTCCGACCCTTCGGGCACTTTCTGAAATACAAGGATCTGCTTGTGCAGGCAGAGAGCATTCCATTTGTGGGCCTTCATTGCCGGGCCTGAATTGAGAGACTGGATGCTCCAGAAGTACCGCAACGATCCGTTCCCGGACCTCCCGAGCATCTCCATGATCTCGTCAAGGTGGGCGTTCGGTGCGTAGGTGAATAGGAACCCGTACGGTTTCAGTACCCTGCTGGCCATCTCTCCGAGATGGGCATAGGCGTTCTCCCAGAGTTCCAGGATATACGGCGGGTCCGTGCAGATCACGTCCACGGAATCGCTCGGGACTTGTTCTCCGAGTTGTTCCATGTCGCCCAGGTGCACTTGTCCCATCTGGAGCAGCGTGGTCCAGCCGCGCCGGCCATATTTCTGTTGGATTCTCCGGCAGTCGGTACATTGCCATTCTTCGACCGGCCCTTTGTGCCGGGTTCGGCAGTCTTCGCAGATCGGGTCCTCGAGTTCTTTCTTTGCCTTCCTGGCTTTCTTGGCCGGCTCCTCCTTTTTCAAATTCTCCTCTTGTGCCGACTTCCTGGAGGGGGTTTTCTCCATTTGGGTCATTTCCTCCGGTGACGGAACGACAATTGTATCGGGTGCCGTGGGTTTTTCCGAAACGACCGGATCCGCTTTCACTTCGGGCAGCATCTTCGCGGGGATCCTCCAGAGCGGGCACTCCTTGATTTCTACGAACGGGATCTTGATCACGGGGCAGATGATGTCTCCCTGTTTGCATCGACCGATTCCATCAGGGCAGCCAACAGTATGGCACTCCCTACGATTGAAGGGGATGTGCGTGCGACTCGAGAACGAAAATTTAAGGGCCTCGATCTGCACCTCCAGGTCCGGGTTGTCCAGGATGTGACAGGGACATGATGCACTCATTCCCTGACCGAGCACTTCACCCGTGAAGATGCAGCGCCAGATCAGGCCGTTTTTCATGGCATAGAAATCCTCTTTTTTACTCCGGTCCCTGACCTTGCCTTCCTCGGAAATCTTGTACGGGCAGGCTGCCGGGCAGTTCTTGACTCCTGGCGTCTTGCGGCTGCCGCTGAACTTCTTCTCCCAGGCATCGCGGAGGGACCATATGACATGGCGGAGGAACTGTTCGGGCGGCATGTTGTCGAGGTCCTTGATGCAGCAGGACAACGTACCGGGCATCATGCTGTGATGATCCACTCCAAGGGCGTAACACCGCTCCTGGGAATCATCCGGGTACGGGCCTTCAGTATCTTTCCTGAGGTCGGGACATTTCCGCTCCCTGCACACTTTGACTCCGAACTTCTTTTCCTCCTTTTTTGGAGAACTACTACAGGAGATCATGGGTCACGCTCCGGGCCTTGTAATAATCGCACCCTTCGGCATCCTTCGCGGACCGCCCGCATACGTACAGGTGCCCGTCCCGCTGGCATCGCTGTCGGGAAATACGGTGCCCGCATGGGAATTCATTGAGCCGTGGTTTGCGCCATTTAAGACGCCCGTTGTGCATTATCGGGATATCCCCCCGGCAATGCCCACACTTCTCGCTCGTGCGTTTCATGTAATGCTTCCGGCAGACCGGGCAGATTACGAGTCCCTTGCGGTACTGCTCGTGGCAGACACCACAGGCAGGGGTCATATTTTTGGGGTCGTAGTATTCCGCCTTGCTATGATATGATCGGGAGTTGTCATGGTGTGCGAGCGTGGCTGGGCGGACCTCGCAGTAGTGGCACGTTTCGCCCTCGATGCGCTTTGCTGCGATTGCTTGGTAGACAGGATCTTCCCAATACTGCCCGGTGGTGATCTTGTGGTTCTCGATGGCGATATTGGCCTGAGAGGTGACGGTGATGCTGCTCATCGGTGCACCCCTTTCACGAGTTTGAGCGTGAGTTCGGGATACTTGTATTCAAACTCCTTCTGATTTCTCCGGAAAATTTCAGTTTCGTGACCCTTGACATCCTCGATTTCCACCCGTCCATCCGCATAGGTGACACGGAAATCAGCATGATACATGATGCCACGAGTTGCCGGTACTTTCTTCCCACAATACGGGCACTTCCCTTTCTTGAGCTCAAGGGATCCGAAGATCGTGTTACAGCATTTCCAGTATGTCGGGAGCAGCGAGAATCCGGGTTGCAGCTCGATCTCTGTTACAATCCCGGCCTGCTTGAGCCGTTCAAGTTCGATGAACCGCAGGCCCTCCATTTTACTATCGAAGATGTGATCGCCTATCTTTGTTTTCTGTGCGTTCTTGACCCGGGGGCCGCTTCGTTTGATGATCATTTCTCCATCCTCCTGAACTTCCAGGCACCGCAGGCCCAAGCTCCGAACCATCCTATAATAGCTCCAGCAATCGCTGATATCCCGCAGAGGTAAATCACTGGTGGATACATTTTACATTCCCTCCCTTTTTGCCATCAGGATCCGTGCCATTTCTGCCCCTTCGGGTGAGAAGCGGATCTCCAGTCGTTCATCTTCCTGCAGCAGCCGCACTTTCTTGAGCCGGACTATAGCGGCAGCTATATCAGATGCGGAAAGCGGGTCGTTTGCCCTGAGGAGCAGGCTGGCGATATCCGCTTTTATGACCCTCCCCTTGAAGTTCCGCTTTGCCCAGACAGTCCAAGCTGCAAGGAATACTTTTGTGGGGGCCTCCTCTACATTCAGCAGGTTTCGGAATACCTGGATGATGTCCCCGAGTTCTCCGCTTTCGAGGTCCTCGATCGCTATCTTCAGTTCGCGGAGTTTCTTCTCTTCCGGGCTGATGGCTGTCGTTGGCATGCGGGCCGCGAACTGCTTGAGCGTGTCGGTGAACTGACCGGCTATTTCCCGGATCGTTCCGGTCACCTGTTCCATCGACTTAAGATACTCATGACCCCCGGTGTCAACATTGAGCGGGTGGGCAAGGTGACTGTAATATTTCTGGATGAATTCCCAGAACTGGCCCGGGGTCCGGTGGATTACCGGCATCTTGCTCATCAGCTCTGCACGCATCTCCAGACCCGAAAGACCCTGGATGTGGTTGCCGATGACAAATTCTATCCGCATGGTGCCGTTGCACTCGTAGATTTTAAGGCCCGGGATTGTCTGGCTCGGGCATGCAATGTCCCAGGATCCCGTTACGTTCATCTTCCCGATGCTCGACCGGATCGCCGTGATGGTTTCCGGGTGCTTCACCACGACCGTCAACTCTTCCGAGCTCAGGTTCTCAGGGCACTTGATGCGCCTGATCAGATTCTCAATGTCTGAGTAAGTGGCCGTGAATTCTTCCCGCACCCATGCTGCGATCGCGGACATATCGCCCGGCTCGCTGCTGTAGAATGTTACGGTATCCTTCCCGACCTGCATACTCATGAGACAGGCGGGTACTCGGATCCAGATAGTGCTGTGCTCAGTATCGCGGGCTTTCCGGTACTCCCAGTCGGCATCTTTTGCCCTGACTACCAGAAGGTCCCTGAAAATTTTGTCAAGGAGCACGAACTGGATCTTGTCGCGCTCGAACCCGGCATAGAATTGCGGACATAATGGGGTTCCGCTGTCAGAGCACTGGTCGGAACCGGGTAAAAACTGCGGGCCGATTCGGGCGGGACCACACATGGAGGGGGTTCTTTTCGCTTTCCGGTGCCGCTGCTTGCTTGTTTCCTTTTTCTCATGTCCGCGATCAGGTCCGCGAATGTCCGAGATCGTCTCCCCGTTGTTCGACGGATGTCCGAGATCGCGATCGCGGACATTATGTCCGCAATTGTCCGTGGTCTCTGCCGGATCCCTAATAGTAGTAGTAGCAGCATCCTCCTCCACCACCGCCGCAGCAAGTGAGTAGAGGAAATCACGGCCGTCTCTCTGCCTGATGACCTTCTTTTCTAGGATGAGGTCCGCGATTGTTCTGCGAACATGTCGGTCCGAGACGCCGAACGTTGCGGCGAGCTCCCCGGAGGTTTGCGCTTGTGCCTGGAGTGCCTGCATGATATCAGCTCCGAGCAAGCTCCGCCCCGCGTACTGTGGTGGTCACTTCTCTCAAACGCCGTGCCCTGTGAGCCCAGTGCACTTGCACTGGTAGATCGTAAATGCTGCGGACCCCATGCACCTGGCATTCCGCATACAAGTCCTGGGCTCTTTCAAGAGCCGGGGCTGCACGTAGTATCAATCGCTTGCGTTTTCCCATTGAGATCACCCGGCTGCTGGCAGCGATGTTTGTCCGCTGGTTTGTATGTTCATCAGCTGCAATACAGAGTCCCGCCATTTGATCTGATATCCGGAATGGTTGTTCCGAGTGAAGGGGAACTCCTCGGCATGCATCTTACCGGCATCGGTCAGGCGCCATTCACCACTCATAGTGGAGTCCTGGATCTGTAGGTGGTTATTGTAAAGCCAGAGATTTACTCTGCGAGCTGTCATGCCATTACCGATCCTGTTTGCAATATCAGAGGGAGTCAGGTATCCGCTCGGCATAGTAGTTGCCGGTAAAAGTTTCTGCCATTTCTCAGCACCGACCACTTCCAAGGCGTACGATTGCGCGATCGGGAGTGATATCCCCGTCTCTTCGCTAATAATGCGAGCTACCTTCATGGCTTCGCGGACATCTTCAGACTGAAGGCGGGGCCGGGTAAGGGGTTGCTGCTGGATCTCTCCTTTCCGATACTGCTGGACCAGTGCAGGAACATTCTTCCTGAATTTGTTGATCGCCTCTTTTGCCTCTGGACGAACCTTGCCGACACTGACTCGGGCAAGCAAAAGATAAACTCCGATCTCATTTATCCAGATATCATCCTCCGTCTGTGACATTTTGTCACCCGACGTTGAACAATCGCTGAAGAAATCGGGATTGCGTTTCACATGCTGGTACAGTGTTGTCCGATCCAGACCGAGTGCGAGACTGAGATCCCGGCAGGGCATCCATATCTCTCCATTGTGCTCAACGACTCTGATCTCTCTCCCCTCAAAAAGGGTTGCGAGGGCGTTGCCGTTCACGCACTCGCCTCCACGGGCCGGAGTCGATCGCGGTTTGACATGAAGGTGATGTAATAACCGGGGTGCATGTGCTTGACGTGGATGTGCAGCCCCTGGGAGCTGTGCATCTCGTGGCATACCGGACATGGGATCCTGACGCCTGTGCCTTTCGTGCTGCGGACCCGGTTGGTGGGGTTCGGGCAGACCGGTGTCGCGCCCGAGTCCCGGAGCCTGACGGCCTCCGCGTACGGTGCACTGAATCTCCTGCAGAGATTAACGGCCCGGTTATACTCGGAGGGTTGGCGGGCGCTGCTGAACGGGATCTGGTACTGGTCCCGATAAATCGGGGTCATGATTCACCTGCTGCTGCTTCACGGAGATCCGAGAGTTCCTTCCAGCGTTCGGAGACCTCGACCGCGGTCCTTTCGGATTCGGGAAATTTGGTCAGGAAATGCGTCAGGGCCATGTCTTCTGATGGACATTCCCTGATGGCTGCATCCTCTTCCAGGGACCATTCTTCCTGAGAGGGATCTGCGTCATCGGTGGGTGTAGCCACATTGTCGCTACTTTGTCCGGACGGTGTGGCTACGGTTTCCACGGGTTTTTTCCCATTGCCCTTGGATTTCTTACCCGAACCTTTTAACTTCGCAAACCGCTGGAAGACGGCGCTCTGGTTCCGCTGGCCGGGATATGCTACCTGGTATTTCTCCCAGGCTTCTTCCTTGGTTGCACAGTCAGAGACGGTCTTTTTCTCTTTCCCTGCCCACTTTGGAACCTTTGCGTTTTTGCTCCGCCATTCGGAAGAGGATGGTTTATCCGCTGGCACTTTCTTCGCCTCCTTCTTGTGAGCGGGGGGGGTCTCTTTTGCCGTCTGTAAACCGTCGGCGGGTTTATGGGCTGTCGGCGATATCGTGACTTTTTCGGGCCCGGCTGCTGCAAAAAGGATCCCGCGGACCTCCTCTGGGGTTGCATCTTCGATCTGAATTGAGATCTTCATACGAATTCCACCTCGTCAATTCCATACTGGATCTTTCCCTCGCCATTGCAGTAGGGGCAATTCTTGACCGGAATGCCGGTCAGACTGTTCGCATCGCAGCAACACGGGCATCGTAAAACAGCACTCAGGACACCGTGTTCGTCCCTGAGTTCACCGATAAGAGACTGGGAGTTGATCACTCGCTCACCTCCACGTAGTACGCAGCCTTACTTAGGCCAGCGTTCATGTCGTTGGCAAGCAACTCTGCTTCTTCCAGGGTGGGCGGTGTGCTGTGGAGGTACCTGATCTCCTGACCGTTTACGACAGCGCCTAGATAGATCGGGGGCATTCAGAGCACCTCCATATCCTTGGTATGCTTGACGGTCCACTCGTGGGCTTTCTTGAAAAATTTTTTCCTGAAGGCAACTCGCGCGCCAATGCTCGAACCGACATACGAAGCGGCAGTAGCCAGAGTCCAATAGAAGGCACCCGCATGCGATGCATGACTCCAAGCGCCACCAAACAACGCGGTTAAAGCTGCCACCATATTGTCATACGTCGGGTTCTCGATCAGTGCCTTCGCGGATTTAATCTCCGCTTTCGAGTGCATCTCTTCCAATCGGGACTCTTTCTCTAATGACTCGAGGTAGAGTTTCGTCTCGTGCGCGATGAGCGACACTGTGTCTTCCATCGTCCAGCGCCAGGCCCGGATAATTCGCATACGCTGGACAGTGATCTTATCATCGCCATCGATCCGTTTTCCGTCGATCTCGACTTCTGCCAGGACCTCTATGTTGACGTATCTCATAGCGTCGATGATATTCTCGCAACAGTTTAGGCCCTCGCATTCCCGGGCGGGTGCCGGTACTTCCCGCCACTCGCCAACCGTCCATGGGCTTTTATCTCGGGCGGATACGATCTTCCCTTCATGGAGTCGCAGGGATTTCCAGTATCGAGGTTTCCGAGCGGCCATCAGGATCGCCCCGGTAGCTGACTGGAGAGTTCTGGATGGGTTGGTATGGCCGGGGTGAACCAAGGGAAGGCAATTGCCGGTAAACCCTCCATCATCGGCTGCATGATGATGGCACCAGCAAATCCCTGCACCTTCTGAAGGTATTTCAGGGAGTCGGTATTTCCTCCCGAAGCAGAGAGGAGATCTATATAGTTCCCGAAGGTTACACTGACCCATTTGCCCTGGTCGAAATAGCCAGCCACCTCGCAGCCGGCATTCATTACATGCAGGGGGGGACGCTGTTCGGGTTCGGGTGACTGCTGCATCACAGGACCTCCTTCAGCGCCTTGCGGAGAGTCATATTTTGAGCATCGAGCGCCTGAGCGGCACGAGCGAGTTTCAGATATTGCCCCTCTCGCACTGTAATCTGCCTCTGGAGTTCGTCGGCACGGACGCCCCATGCACGATTGAGTTTATCGTTGGCCTCGATCCGCTCTTCGAGAGCCTTGATTTTTTCTTTGAGCTGCCCGATCTGCTCTTCCGGGGACAGGTCCTCCAGCGTCTTCGGCTGTTTCTTCGGCCGGCCTGCCATCACTCATCACCATTCCCGAGGCCGAGCTCCTTCTTTGCCTCGTCCCATGGAACGTATTTGCCGGTCCTGGCGATGCGTTCCATATCGGCAGCCAGCAGTTCCTTCCCGTACAATCTCCGTACAATGTTCAGCGTGGTGCCGGATATCCACCACCGGTACGCGGTCTCTTCGCGGAAGATCTCGACAATCCGGTTGGAGAGGAGCGGGACACGGTGCTTCCTTGAGAGGATAATGTTGACCTTCGTCCGCATCTCGGGATATGTCCTGAAATGACAGGGTAGATTTGCATTTGCGTCGAAACCAGGACCGCCTGCAATCTTCTGCCAGTAGTCGTCCCCTGCAATCTCGTCCTCTTCGGGTAGCGGTGGTGTTACATATTCCCACACTGCGACCCGGTTGATCACAATTGTCGTTACATCCCTGAGACTCGGAAGTTTGGGTTTTGACATCTACGCCACCGCCTTGACTGTGCTGACCGGCCCGTTACCCTGGACCAGGAGGGTGTTCTGGAACTCGCCCTGGATCTCGCTGATGTGACTGATGAGGAGGATCTGCGGGAATCTCGATTCCTGCGAGCGTAACGCTGTTAACAGGTTCGCTCTGCGCTCCTCGTCCTGGCTTCCGAAGATCTCATCAAAGATCAGCAGTGTGCTCTCGTGCACCTGATGCAGTTCCGCAAGGTACCGGGACAGGGCAATGCGGAGCGCCACGGCAATGTCGTCCTGTTCTCCTCCACTGAATCGGTCAACGGTATACTCGCGGTCGTTCTCACGGACAAGCAGGTTGAAGTCCTCATCCAGGATCACGCGGTCGTATTTTCCGCCCGTGATCTCCGCGATGATGCCCGAGACTTCCGTTTCGATGCGGGTCCGGACCACCAGCATGACATATACTACGTACTCCGCGATCGCGGTCCTCGTGAGTTTCAGGATCTCGATCTCGTCCCGGAGTGCTACCAGCTGTTGCTGCACGGTCCCGATGCGGGCAGCGGCAAGTTCCAGGTCCGCAATCTTCTGTATGAGGGTTCGTTCCCGCTCGGTGGAGGTGGCGAGGTCCTGTCCGATGTTCTTGAGTACAAGGTCGAGTTTCTGGACTTCGTGATCGAGCCGGGGTCCTGCTGACAGGTCCACCGGGTTCGCGTCGATCTGGGTCTTGACTTCCGCAAGGGATGCATTCTTCAGCGTGACCTGACTGTTGAGCTCAGCAATCTGGGCTTTTACACCAGCCTGCTGTGCAGACCGCTTGGTGAGATCAGTGTACCGGTTCTGGGCTTTCTCAAGGTCCTCCAGGTGCTGCTTGCACGCAAGGTGGTCCTCTTCGTTGTATCCAAGGGCCTCGATCGTTTCTATGAAGGCTGTGATCTTCTTTGCCGAGTCCAGGAGTTCCCGGGTCAGTTTCGCCTTCTCGTCCTCGTGGTTCTCCCGAGATCCGAGCAGTATGTGGATATCCCGGATACGATCGAGGGTTGGTTTCAGAGCGGGAATCCGCTGCGAGTCCGTACGTGCTGCATTGAGCTCATTGCCGATTTCATCGCTTTCGATACCAAGTTTCCCGATATGGTCGAGATAATCATTCTTGACGTTGTCGAAATGATCCCCTAATTTCTGAAGGCAGATGGGGCAGGTTCCATCGGATCCGGATTCAACAAGGGTGTTGAGGTTGGTCCGCAGCCGTGTAATTTCGCTCTCGATCGTCAGTGCCCGTGCATTGAGACGTGCAGTCTTATCTGAGATGTAATCCCGGTACTCGGAAACGGCTTCATCGACCTGTTTGTCCGCATCCATTCCAAGCGCAACGCACACTTTCACCCTGAGGTCTTCGAGCTCGGTTACCGCGGCATAGCAGGCATTCAGATGGGTGTCGATCTTTGCAATGCGTGCCTGGATGTTTTCCTGTTCCCGGACCGCGGCTGCCTGCTCGGTCATGAGCATATTGAGGTTCGTTTTCCTCGTCCTGTAGGATTCGATGTCTTCCCGGGCACGGGGGATTTCGTCGAGCGTCTTCTCTAACTGCAACAGGTCCTGCTCATCCACCTGCAAGGATTCCATCTGACCGGTCAGATTGTCCACCCGCAGGGTCAGGGCCTGCATGTCATTATGAAGGGTGTGTTCCTGGTCCACCAGTTTGCCCTGCTGCACGGTCTTGAGGTTGTGCTCCTGCAGGGCCGTGAAGACGCTTGTCCGCTCTTCCTGCTGCTGCTTCTCATTGATCTTTAGTGTGGCTATCCGCTGTTGCAGTTCTGCCAGGGTGACCCGGGTCACGTCGAGTTCGGACGGATCTGCCCGACTCAGTGCCGCAAGTTCTCCTTCCAGCAGGCCGGCCTCTTTCTCCAGCCCATCCGCCTTCGCTTTGAGAATCTCCTGGCTGCCCCTGTTAAGGTAGTCGATGCCGAGCGCCCGAAGGAACCATTCTTTTCTCTTGCCGGGCGTCAGGTCCAGCAGGGTCATGAGGTCCTTCTGCGCTGCATAGATCGTGTTGCGGAAGTCGATTGGGCCCATGCCGAGGATCTTGCGGACCTCGGACTCTACCTGGGAGACTCCTGTTGCGAGCACGACCGCGTCGCATTCCCCGCACAGTTCCGCGTCATGCTGGACGGTCTTGCCTTTCTTGAAGGTCCGAGAAATGTGGTATTTTCCCGACCCGACCGCGAAGAAGATATCAACTTCACACTTCTGCCCTTCGGCGAATGACGAGACGATGAAGTCTGATGGCACGGACTTGTCGGCCACTCCGAATAGGGCAAAGAAGATCGCATCAACGATCGAGCTCTTCCCGGTGCCATTGTTTCCGACAATGCCGGTTATACCTGTCGGGAAGACGATCTCTTCATCCTGGAAGCGCTTGTAGTTCTTCAGGTGGAGACGATCGATGATCATATCGTTTCCTCCTGGTGCTCTGCCATCACCGTTTTCAGCGTCTCGACACCGCAGCGTTCCACTGCCATCCGTTTGAGCGCATCCATGGGACGCTGCTGCAGGAAGTTCGGGAACTCTCCCAGGTAGTCGATCGCATGCAGGTCCTGCTGCTGCATGACGGGTTTCTCAGTCTCCTGGCTGCGGACCCTGATCTTGAGATCCAGAAGGTCCTCGCGGAGTTCCTCCAAGGCCCCTGATGGCAAGGCCCTAACCGGCTCGGTGCCATAGTCCAGGGTGATCTGTAGCATGGCATCAAAGCCGAGGTATTCCCGGGCCCGGAATTGTATCTCGTCCGTTACATCGTCCATCGACCGGCCATCCATTATGATGGTCCCGAGGTCCTCCATCAGAGTGGAGACTAAGGGGAACGGCTGGACCTCTTGCCGGCCCGGGTCCACCAGGAGAGATCCTTTCATGTCCTTGATCTCGCCATAGGTCAGATGCTCGATGCTGCCGGAATACCAGGCCCGGGGCCCTACCTGCATCATTCCGTGATAGTGACCGAGGGCGATATAGTCGAATGATTCCAAGAGGATGTCCGGTGTGAGCTCGAACTCTGCCACGGTGCTCAGGCGCTTGTCTCGGATCGTGCTGGCAAGACCATGGGTGACGAGCACATTGTTATGCACTCCACTCGGCTGGACCTCTGCGATCGCGGTTCGGTAATCCTCGGCATGCAGCATGTTCGGGACCAGATGGAACATCGTGTCCCCGATTTCGACACGCTGGTACCGGAACGAAAAGGCTGCATGGACCATGTTGCTGCGGGCAATAACTTCCAGCGGGCAGACCGTGTGTGCTGTCTTTGGCATGTCGTGGTTCCCCGCGATCATGACCAGTGGGATCCCGGCTTCCTGCAGCCAGTCGAGACATTCCAGTGCCGTGGTGTACGCCTTCGTCTTCGGCTTCACGGTGTCGAACAGGTCCCCGGCATGAACCAGTACGTCCGGTTTCTCATTAATGATCTTCTGGATTGCGTCCTGAAAGTTCTGATAAATAAGAGTCTCTCGGAGGTTGCTGCCATCCTCCGTGGTTTTGTTGAATGATGCCCGGCCCAGGTGGGTGTCGGCTATGTGGATGAGTTTCATTGCAGCGTCCCCCTTGCTTTATCCTTGCGGTAACCGTGACATTGTATCGTGCCCCGACTAGGTGTGGTGCATCTTCCGGTACGATTGGAGCGGCAGGTCCGGCAAAGATCTTCTCCGCAATATTTCTCTTCCATCCCGGGCATCACTGCACATCCTTAATCGTCTGCATGGTCATCCGATCGCACCAGAGGAACAACTCCAGGGCCTTCTTCTTCACATCGGCTTCCAGCTCTGCGTAGGTCTTCGGTGCATCAGTGCTGATCTTTTCCATCTCGATGACGGAACTTACCATACCTGCAAGCGATATCCTGTACCCGACTCGTTCGGGTGGCATGATGCGGCTCATGGCCGTTCGGATGCAATCCTCCGGTGATTGTGGCGGATGGGTGATTGCTGCTGGAGGCACTACAGGGGACGTGCGTGTTTCCGGTGGCTTCTCCTGCGCTGGCGGCTTGGTGACAGGCTGCTGTGCTGCTTCGAGTTCTCCGGCCCATTCCGGGACCTCGACCTGCTTATACTTCCCCTGCTGGATGAATCCCTGGGCGTCCTTCTCGAAAGACAGCCAGGTGCCCTTTGCGAATCCGGCATCCTTCCAGGCACTCAGGACCCCGGGGGTGATGGCGTAGGTCTTCTGCGCTCCGCCTTTCACGGTGAACGTGGCCGAGTTTCCGGCATACGATTCCATCCTGCCGATGATGCAGTCGGATTTCGCGGCGTTCGATGGAGAGCAGTGGTGGTCCGTTCCATCCATGTTGAGCGGGATATTGCGAGTCCCGCGCTTTGTCCACTTGATCGGCTTGCCACATCCGGGACGGTTGCAATATTTCTGGTCTTCGGGCATGATCATGCCCCCATGAGGACCGAGTGCATCTCTGGTGTCAGAAGAGTACGGACTGTTGCCGCATCGGCCTTGGCAAGGTTATATTGCGTGAAGAGATAGATCTCTCGCTGGTCGATGCTTTTGAGGATGCTATAATTCTTATCCTTGGCAACATCGCGGGCGACTTCGATCAGTTTGTCCATCTGATCGTTCTGCTCTACAATGGCCCGGTCCTTCGCGGCCTGGTCTTCTTGAGAGGTCTCATAGAAGAACGCCATGTGCGGGTTACCCGAGATGCTGGGGATCACGTGCTTGGTGGAGATCTTGATGCCCGGGGTTACCAGAAACTCGTTGACCTCCTTCTCCGATGCCGGAAGGATCTTCACTGGCATGATTGGCACCCCACCTTCTGCCTCATAGCAGACTCGTTGTCCTTGACTTTTTGGCAGTGGGCCAGAGCCCCGACACTTTTGGCGTTGGCACAGGAGCCCACGAGCCCGCAACCTTCGCAGACCTTGCGGATTTCGTTGAGGAGATGGATCGACATGACCGGCTCTTCGGTGATTGTGAGTCCGGGATGGTTCATGATCCCACCGAATCCCCAGCCAGTGTGCCGAACGGAGTGGTGGCTTTTGCTACCCTCCGCATCTGAAGGATTGACGATGCCGTCACCCCATCAATCAGTGGGTGAAGTCTCTGGACCCGATCGCGTTCCCTGACGTCAGGTTCGTCTCCCTTATACAATGGACTATTCGGCTGTCCCGCATCGCGGAAATAATAGATGCCGTCGCATTCCCCCACATACACAAGGGAAAGGATTTTCAGATCGCGTTCCGAAATTGTACCGGCAGTTCCCATCCCCTCGTTACCAGCGGTGGAGATCGGGCTGCCATCAGTTTTGGTTTCTAGTAATGATTCCATTTTGACCGCCTTTTTGTTCTTCCTTCACTACAATACGACCACACTCAATTGCGAAGTCGATTATACCCCCGCGCTCAATGCGGAGCTGATCCACGATCTGACGTGGAAGTTCTACTGCCTGCGCAGCCTCCGTCATGCGTGTGCCTCTACACCGTTTGCTTTTGCATAGTGCTTCAGGGCCTTACTGAGCACGGCGGATATGGTCCTCTCTCCAGTTGCCTTCCTGACAGATTCGGCGATCTCGACTTCGTCGGGATCCGCCCTCCATCCCAGATACTTTTGTTCTTCCATTACTCACCTGTTAGATTGTGTTAGATTGTTATACAACTCGCGAATATTTATACTTTGTTAGACAGTCTAACAGATGCAAACCATTTCGGGAAAGGTTCTTATAACATGTTAGATATTGTTATAATTTGTCTCAAAACGAAAGGAATGGAGGTGAGGGAACTGACCAAAAAGGGTGATGGAAAGGAAGAATATATCGGTACTCGAGTACCCCAGGAACTAAAGGATGCGATTATCGAGAGATTTATTGAGAGCCGCCAATACCGCGATATGTCGGATTTTATACGTTCACTTATTGATAAGGAGATGGAAAATCCGGTTGGCCCCAATGATCGGCTTAAGCGACAATTGTTAACTCTTCTCGACGATCCTGATGTTGCGAAGAAGATTCAACGAAAATAATTTTCTCTTCATCATATAACTGCTGTAATGCATTTATTATTTCATCGTCTGTAAACAATTATTCTCCCCTCCTTTTTGATATCTGATATTATTTGCCGCGTTTTTATGTGGTGCACCATATGCGATGTGAAAATGTCTTTTGGTGCATGATCTCATATAAACTTTCTGATATTTATCGACGTAAATCTTAAAAATTTGTCAATATTTTTGGGCGGTAAAAGGTATTCGTCACTGGTTCCATTTCATTTATTTCCTGTAGTCTTTATAGATGTCCAAAGAGATTACGCACAATATTTTTATCAATGATCAAAAAACATACCAATGACAACGCACCGGAAACGTCATATCAAAACACCCATGACGTACCGTAAGCCCCCGGATATTGAGAGAAGAATCGACGCCTTGGTTGATGCGGGCGAGTACGTGAATGCTTCTGATGCTGTGACGGCCCTGCTGCGCTTCGCATTGGATCATCGTAATTTTGACATTGCAACTGCACTCAGAGACTATCTAAATACTGACGAGGGGCTTGATATGATAAAATCTGCCGCACGAAGAAGACTGCGAAAAAAATAATTATTTCTTTTTTCTCTCGAGCTTTACCTTCCTAGCATACCCCATCATAAGATCAGGGTCCTCTGCGACGGCTCTGCCAATCTGCATGAACCTCATCGCCTCGGAAGATAGGGGTGTGTTGCATCTACTGCAGGTGTAATACCCTCTTGGGTTTAGCAGGCCGCACCGTGGACATTTTGTCGGGTCGAGTAGCCGCTCTCCTGCCGGTGTCTCGACTTCCTGCAAACCGGCCTTCTGCATGATCTTTTTCTTGACGTCGGCCCCGGATAGGTGGATGTATGTTGCTGGCATGTTGGAGGATTTTGACCATCCGAACATGATCCGGAGTTCCATCTCAGTAAATCCCTCCCGGGCCCTATCGGTTGCACGAGCGTGCCTGAAAGCATGAGGATTTACCCGGGTGGTGACACCTGCATTCTTCTGGATCGTCTTGCAGAAGTTCTCGACAGTCCTTGCTTTGAGCCGTCGTGCACCGAATCCAAACCTGGTATAAGTAATGAAGAGAGGGGCTTTGGGATCTCCTTTCATAGGATGCTTGTTGACCCAAGCCTGGAGGTCGGGAACGCAATCGATCAGCCAGTTCTCCCTCTCACCGGTTTTACCATTTATCCGTACGCTGCCCCCATACTGATCAAAGTGCACTTCGCCGACATTCGATGAAAGAGCCTCGTCGAGTCTACAGCCGGTATCCCAGAAGAACATGATCAGTGCCCGGTCGCGGACCGTGTCGCAGGCATTGACCAGGAGCTGAATCTCGTCTCGATTCAGCGGGTCTGGGAATTTGATCTTTGGTTTTTGCATGCGTTCGTCTGCGGGGAAAAACGCTGTTTCTTTTGCAGGGTCCAGGAAGCGGAAGAAGATCCGCAATTCGATCATGTCCCCTTGCAACGTGCGTGGTGCAACATTTTTACGACGCCATATTATGTAGTCCTCGATATCGTCCTTGATGATGGTGTGCGCATCCTTAAACTTTAGAAATTTCAGGAGGTAGTACACCCTCCAGGCTTTGTCCAATATGCTTGAAGACTGAAGCTGTTTCAGTTCCTGCTTCCGGAAGTACGCCTCAAGGATCTTGCGGTTGACAGGGTCGATTCCGGGTATGCGCTTAAAATAATCCTCAGACATGGTCGATCTATATATCGCTTGTTACTAATAAACGCCATGTCATGGCGTCAGGTTCAGGGCCTGGTCTCGCAGGAGTTCTTGGGTTCGAATCCCATCCCTCGCATCCGGTTTTTGATAATTCTTCCTTGACTTTCCCGTTTCCCGCGTATAGATTCCGACTCATGGATTTTACAGTGCGCTCCCTCTGGTGACAGGAAACATCCGGGTGCACAAGTGTGAACGGATTCCCTGGCTCGCATCAATATTCGCATCCCCATTCAGATCCCTGTTCATAACACTTTAATCCAAGCAGATCAAAAGACCGCATATGAAAATTCTCACGTCCTTGCTCCTGGTATTAGTAATCGTTACTGTCATCGTTGCCGGGTGCACGAGCCCGCAACCTGTACCGCAACCGACAGTCACCCCCACATCAGTACCGGCAAAGCCGGTTGCAACAACTCCTGCAACACCCGCGGTACCCCAGCAGCTGACACGGGACTGGATCGTCACCACAATGGGGATTGCGGATGGCACCGCGATAGCATATCCGACAGCGCAGATCTCCCTCACATTCAACCAAGATGGAACCGCATCCGGCTATGGCGGGTGCAACAACTATAACGGACCATACACCCTGACCGGACATATCTCCTCGAAAGGAAACGGGATCACCATCGGACCAATCGTCTCATCCCTGAGGTATTGCCGGGACTATACCGAGCAGGAAAACATGTATCTCCAGATCCTCGGTAATGCGATAGCATACAATGTGGATGGCAACCAGTTGTCAATAACGGATCAAACCGGCAATGTGCTGGTATACCAGACGCAGGCATCCCTGACCACGACGCCGTTGCCCAACCCGATATAATCTTGGTAATTGTAAAACATCAGCCCCCACATTGATAATGGGAAAAGAAAATACTCAATTTTAAAGTCAAAAAATCAAACGCACGATACATCCGCTCCGGGGGCTCCGCCCCCCGCCGCTCGGGCATCCCCCGTTTGCGATTGTGCTGTATAACCTGTTCCGGGGTCATCGCTAATAGCGCCCCGTCCCCCTTGAGGGACAGGTGGCGCAAGAGGGGAGCGATCATGACACCTCAATACAATATTTTACAGAGTAATAATTTGAATTCTCACCGCATTAAGGGGCTGATTATTGATAATCACCGAATCTTTTTTAATCTGAAAACGGTTCGCGCCGGTTTTTTGTGCTATAAGCATGTGTCTCAGGGGGACTCATATACGTTTTTCCCATTCCCTCGTCTGGGAAATACACCTCTAGGCCCGGTCTCATCTGTGACACATACTAACCTGCATTCCCGAAATGTTCTGTTCTCGCCAGAATAGCAGGCAATAAAACCAATACCGGACGAGCGTTCAGGCTCAATTGGATCAGATGATACCCTTCCGGTGCAGCAGGAGACCGGTTGCACTATAGAAAGCAACCGCGCCAAGCACGCACCCGATGATTGAAAGGAACAATCCATAATTGCCCGAAACGATCGATTCCACCAGAACGTAACCGAGAAAAAGCACCGCGCAGGCAATGATGAGAAGACCAGTGTAAAATATCACGAGCGCAATCGCACCCTTGACAACCAGGTCATCCATAGTCAGAGGCCCTCACGTAATATAACCGGCGAGCACTTCATCATAGAGCCTCTTTACGTTTTCTTTTGTCTTTGACATGTGCGGAAACCCTGCATACGTCTGTGCAATGGCGAGATCGCGGGAAAGATCCAGCCGGTACTGGCTCTCTGAATAAAACCAGCCGTTCTCTCTATAGTACCATGACAGATATTCCTGTTCGGTCTGCCCGGGGGTAGGTATGAAAAGAGCACGCCGTTTGTCCAGTTCGGCAAGTTCCATCATAGAGGTGTATCCCGAGCGGCATACGACGCATTTCGCCCGGTTCATGAGTTCAATCTTTTCAGCAGTTGAAGCATATCCTATCACGGTGCAGCCGGGAGTGATTGTACGAAGCCCCTCTTTTGCAGGACTACCCAGCAGCACAACATTGTTCCCTGCGAGTGAAGAGACCTGTGGGAGCAGTATCTCTTCCAACCGGGTGCGCTGCGGTTCAGGACCCGAGATCATGATCAGGTGATCGAGATCAGAAGGGACATCCGATCGTTCGATACCGGCGAGAATACCGGCAAAAAAAACCCGTTCCCGGGTAGCCTCAACTGAGGGTC
>Ga0315282_10004552_pt1 | contig 24088 bp, 19 predicted proteins | sample YL17G07_20_MG_FD_203693 | JGI IMG/M metagenome (GOLD analysis project Ga0315282, IMG submission 203693) | Sediment microbial communities from Yellowstone Lake, YNP, Wyoming, USA - YL17G07_20 | ecosystem: Environmental > Aquatic > Freshwater > Lake > Sediment | place: USA: Wyoming | collected... | reverse complement strand
GAGGAGGGGAAATATTCCCGCCGGAGCGCCCGGCCGATTCAGACGCCGTCGGTCCCGACGAGGTTGATCTCGGCCAGGACGGAGAAGGTGAAGGGCCATTCCAACAGCCGCTTGGTCCCTTTCTTCATGACAAAGGCGGCGTCCGTCTTGAAATCCAGGCGGTATTCGGTGAAATAGCCGCGGTCGACGAGGAAGTTCAGGTAACCCGTGCCCGTCCCCTTGCCCTCGAAAACACCCAGCGACTCTCCCAGGTTTTTGGCGCCTGAGACGGTGGCCGTGTAGACGGCCGAGACGATGGCCTTTCGGCCTTCCGACGACGGGAGGATGTCGTTCAGGGTGTATTCGATGGCCAGGTCGACCACGATGTCCAGCCCCTGATACGGGACGGTCAGGCGCCGGCTCTCCCGCCATTGGTCGCCGGGGCTGACCGGCTCGGCGGGAAAGGCCGGGAAATAGTCGCGGAGGATCTGGGGAATGGAAAAATTCAGCACGTTCTCCTGCTCCAGGGCTTCGGGGTTGCGGATGTCCATGACCTTGCCCGTGCGGTTGAACACGACCTCGAGGGTCTTCCCCTCGCGCGTTCTCAGGGTTTGGGTCTGCGTCCGGTCGGGGAGCTGGGCCCGGACATCGATCCCGGGGCTGGTCAGACCGGCCTGGACCGTGTCGCGGGCCGAATTCATGAAACTGAAGTGGAATTGCCCCTGGGCGTCGGCGTTCAGGGCCAGGTCCTTGCCGAGGAGGTCCTTGCCGTTGACGCTGACCTGGCCGCTCACGGAATACGTCAGACCAGCCCCCGCCGGAGGACCGAAGCGGAGCGCGACCTTTTCAGTCTGGGCCGGCGAGAGGGCCGTCCAGAAAAGCAAGGCCAGGATCGAGGCCAGGGCGGCACGCTTGTTCATCACAAATCCATTTTACGCCCTGACTCCCGCCCTGGCAAATGCCCGGCCTAGAAATCGAGGTCCGTGATCTTCTTTTCCTGCCAGGTCCCGTACTTTTGAAGCAGGGGGCGGATGTCTGCTGCCTTGCCTACGACGACTAGGACGTAATCATTCCCGGGCAGGAGCGCCGCGGCCGCCGCCTTGGCCGCCTCGGCCGAAACCTTCCCGATCGCGGCCAGGTACTTGTCGTAATAGTCGAAACCGAGCTTGTAGAAAGCCAAGCGGACGTAAGCCCCAGCCTTGCTGGAATTGGTTTCGAGGGTGGGCGGGAACTGGCCCTGGATGTAGTTGCGGCTGCTTTCGACCTCTTCGGCCCCGAAACCTTCCTTGCCCCCCTTGTCGAGCAGGGTGAAGGTGATGTCGAGCATCTCGCCGATCTTGTCGTTCTTGGTGTAGGAGCTGGCCTGGAAAAGCCCGCCGGCGACCCAGGTCCGGAACGAGCTCGAAGCGCCGTAGGTCAGGCCGCGCTTGATCCGGAGCTCGGTGTTCAGCCAGGACGTGAAGCGGCCGCCCCAGAGTGTGTTCATGACCGCCGCCTGGGGCGTCAGCTTATCGCCCGTGGGGTAACCGGTCGCGCCCAGGACGAAATAGGCCTGGGTGGCGTCGGGCTTGTCGATGAGGACGAGTTTCTTGCCCTTCGGCTTGGGTAGGGCGGGGATGACGTCGGAGGTCGCCGGGCCGGCCGGGTTCGTCCAGCGGCCGACGGTCGATTCGAGAAGCGACACGAGCTTCGCCTTTTCGATGTCGCCTACGACCGCGGCGATCGACCGGTCGGGCCGGAAGTGCCGGCCGTAGAAATTCTTGACATCCTGGACGGTCATCTTTTTCAGGGACGATTCCGTGCCCGCGGCCAGGTGGCCCAGCGGATGGCCGCCGAAATAGGCCTTCTGGAAATAGTAGCGGACCGCCGCCCCGGGATTGTCCTTGGCGGCCTTGAGGCTGTCGATCCTCCGGGCCCGTTCCTTGACGAATTCCTCATCCTTGAAGGAGGGAGCGGTCAGGCAGTCGGCGGCGATCTCCATGAGGCGCGGGAAGTGCTGGGAAAGGGAATCCCCGCTGACCTGGGCGTACTCGTCGGCCGCCGAGACGTTCAGGCTCGCGCCCATGAAGTCGAGAGCCTCGGCGACCGCGTCGGCGTCCATTTTCGCGGTGCCCTTCATCAACAGGGCCGCGGCCAGGTTGGCCGTTCCGTCGGCCCCGGCCGGCTCGAAGGCCGACCCGGCCCCCCGGATGACCATCCTGAAAGTGACGATCGGCAGGTCGGAGTTCCTGAGGTAATAGACCGTGATCCCGTTCCCGAGGACGATCTTCTCGGGGGCGGGCAGCTGTCCGGCCGCGGCCGTGAGCGCGGGCGCGGCCAGAGCGGCGATCAAGGCGAAAGCGAGCATTTTCGGGGCGAGCGTCCTCACTCGGCACCTCCCTCGGGGATGAGCTTCCCGGTCGTCTTGTTGTTCTCGGTGAAATACTTCCTGGCGACCTCCTGGACCCTCCCGATCCTGACGGCCGCGTAGTCGTCCATGATCGTGAAAAGCCTGCTGAAATCGCCGTAGAGGAGCTCGGACGAGCCGAGCTGGTTGGCCTTGCCGGAGATCGTCTGAAGACCCATGTAGAAATCGTTGCGGATGATGTTCAGGGCCTTCTCGAACTCCTTCGGGGTGATGCCCTCGCTCTTGACCTTGGTCAGCTCCTCCTCGATGACCCGGTCGATCTTGTCGAGGTCGGCCCCGGGCCTGGGCTTGACGTCGATCGTGAAGAGGAAGGGGTCGATCGTCTCCTGGAGCCCGCCGCCGACGTCGATCGCGAGCTGCTCTTCGCGGACCAGGCGGCGGTAGAGACGGCTACTCTCACCCTCGAGGAGCGGCTTGGCCAGAATCGAAAGCGGCAGGAAGTCCGTGTCCTTGGCGTTCGGGGCGTGCCAGACGACCATGAACGACGGCGCCTGGGCTTCCTTCCGGATGAGGACGCTCTTGGGGCCCATCTGCGGGGGCTCCGTCGTGGTGACCGGGGGCGGCGGGGTTGAGGCCTTGATCGGCCCGTAATACTTCTTGATGAGGTCGAGCGCTCTCGCCGGCTCGAAGTCGCCGACGACGACCAGGATGGCGTTGTTCGGCGCGTAGTAGGTGCGGTAATACGCCATGATCTCGTCCCGGCGCCAGCTCAGGATGTCGCTCATCCAGCCGATGACGTCCCAGTGGTAAGAGTGGGCCATGATGGCCGTGGCCCGGACGTTTTCGTTGAGGATGGAGTCGTTGTTGTTCTCGACCGACACCCGGCGCTCGGAGGCGACGACGCCGCGCTCGGACTCGAGGACCTCAGGGACGAAAGCCAGTCCCTGCATCCGGTCGGACTCCATCCCGATCATGGCCTCGAGGGCGGCGGCGGGGAACCAGTCCGTGTAGGCCGTCATGTCGTCGGCCGTGTAGGCGTTATTGGACCCGCCCCGGAACTCCATGCGCCGGTCGAACTCGCCGGGCCCGACCTTCGGCGTCCCGTTGAACATCATGTGCTCGATGAAGTGCGAGACGCCCGTCAGGCCGGCCCGCTCGTTGCGCGATCCGACCCGGAAGAACGTGTAGAGGGCGATGTTGGGGATATTGTGGTCCTCGACGAGCAGGACCTTGAGCCCGTTTTCGAGCTGATGGACCTTGACGTCCTCTTTCTTAAACGACGCCGAAACCGAGAGGGCGAACGTCGCCACGAAGAGAAGCGTGAGCCAGGTTCTTTTCCTCATGCCGTCACCTCCAGGGAGAATGAAACATCCATTATACTCAGCGGCCCGTTCGGGCTCAAGGAAACGACATTCCCGGGGCCGGACGCCCGGCGGGATTTCCGCTTATGACGCGGCCGCGGACGCCCCGACTTTCCCGAAATCGATGAATCCCCGGTCGACGTCGACCGAGAGCAGCTGGACGCGGACATGGTCGCCGACATCGACCCCTTCGAATCCGCGGACCAGCCGCCCCTCGACCGGCATAGCGAGGAGCCGGACCCACGTGCCCTTGTCCGAGGCCCCGGTGACGACCGTCTCGAACTGTTCTCCGATCCGCGATTCGAGGAGAAGAGCCGCCGCGGACTTGCCGACCCGCCGCTCGACCTTGTTCGCGACGTCCTCTTCCTCCGTGCAGTGCCGGGCGAGAGCCTCCAATTCGTCGGGGCCGTACGGGACGGCCCGCCCCGCGAGAGCGGCCTTCAGCAGACGCTGGGTGACGAGGTCGGTGTACCGGCGGTTGGGGGCCGTGGAATGGGAGTAGTCCCGGACGGCCAGGCCGAAGTGACCCGGCGCGGTCCCGCCGGGGGCTTCCGCGACGTATTCCCCGGCTCCTATGAGCTTGATGACGGAGAGCGACAGGTCGGGAAACCGGAGCGGATCGGAGGCCTTGGCCTTGGCGAGGAATTCCTCGAGGGCCTTCGAATCCGGGTCCGCCGGAAGCGCGAAGCCGCGCTCCCCGGCAATCTCGACGATGCGCGGCCATCGCTTCGGAACCCGGACGACGCGGCGGATGGACGGAGACCGCCTCGAGGAGAGGTATCTGGCGGTCGTGCCGTTGGCCGCGATCATGAAATCCTCGATGAGATCCTTGGCTACGTTCTTGCGTTCGGTCTCGAGGTCGCGGATCCGGTCGCCCTCGAAGACCGGTTTCGCTTCGATCGTTTCGAGGATCAAAGCTCCGTGGACGTGACGGAAGTCTTTCAGGCGCCCGGCGGCTTGGACCTGCAGGCGGAGGTTTTCCGCGAGCCCCGCCACGTCCGCCGCTTCTTGCGGCACGGGGCTCCGGCCCTCGAGCCAGGCCGCGACGCCGTTGTAGGCGAGCTGGGCCCGATTCCGGACAAGAGCCCGGTAAATTCCGGAGTCCCGGAGCGACCCGTCCGGCCCCACGATCATTTCGACGACGACGGCCAGCCGGTCCACGCCGGGATTGAGCGAGGTCAGATCGGTCGAAAGCTTCTCGGGAAGCATGGGGAAGATCCGGGCCGCCGTATAAACGGACGTTGTATTGTGGCCGGCGTGCCCGTCGATGGCCGAACCGCTTTGGACGAGCGCGTCCACGTCGGCCACGGCGACCAGGACCTTGACGGCATCTCCCGGCATCGCCTGGGCGACGGTCAGCTGGTCCAGGTCGCGGGAATCATCATTGTCGAGGGACGACCACAGGAGGTCACGCAGGTCGCGGACGGACCCGGCGCCGGCCGCGGCGGGGGAGCGGATCCCGGCGAGCTCCGCGAGAGTGTCCGCCGAGAAGTCGGGGAGCAGGCCGCTCTCCCGCATCGCCCTTTCGGCGATGTTCGCCAGGATCGCGCGGTGCGTTTTCTCTTCTGTGTTCATGGCTCGGATCTCCGTTGTTCAGCGCTCTTTTTTCGCCGCATCCTTGACGCAGCGGAAGCCGACGTTCGGGCTCCGGTCGAACCCGGGGGACACGAGGAGGAGCAGCTGGTGCTCGTCGAGGGGCTGGGGGCCGCCCTTGAGATACCATTGGCTCGAGGTCGGATTCCAGAAGCTGCCGCCCCGGATGATGACGTAAGAATAGCTCGACGTGTCGTAGATGTCGGCCGTCATCTGCCAGACGTTGCCGACGAGGTCGAGGACGCCGAAGGGACTCTTCCCGCGGGGGAAGGCCGTGACCGGCGTCGCCCGTCCTGAGTTGTCGTTGCAGAAGCCCCGGACGTAGGTTTTTCCCCACGGCCAGGTCCGGCCGTCCGTGCCCTGGGCCGCGTATTGCCATTCGATCTCCGTGGGCAGCCTCTTCCCGGCCCATTTGGCGTAGGCCTTGGCGTCCTCCAGGCTCACGTAGACGACGGGATGATCCGCCTGGCCGGCCGGGAATTTTCCGTCCGCCCAGTGCTTGAGGAAGTTCGCGGCGTCGGCGGGCCTGTATCCCGTTTCGTCCACGAACTTCTTGAACTCGAGGTTGGTCACAGGCCGGGCGTCCATGAAGAACCGCTCGATCCCGACCTTCCGCGGTTTCGAGAGATCCGGCAAGGAAATGAAGGTGTCGGCCGGCTTCACGGAAAATTTATAAACGGCCGCCGGGATTTCCACCATCCCCGGCGGCGCCGTGACCGCCGTCTCGGTCGTTTCGACGGTTCCCGGCCCGAAGGGCGTCCCCGGCTCGACCGGGAGGACGCGCTCGTCCACGAGCTCCGTTCCGTCGAAGAGCTGGACGACGATTTTTCCGCGGTATGAGCCGAGCAGGCCGGCCAGGGGCCGGGAGGACTCCCCGACCGCGACTTTCGTGGACGTTTTATCGTAGGAAGGGTTTCCCGGCCAGACCAGAATCTTATCCCCGGACGTGGATCTCAGCCGGAGGGTATCACCCTCGATCTCCGCCTCCAGGCTCTTCCTGAACCGGCCGATGCAGCCGATCGCGCCCTCGCGGCGTGACCCGGCAAACGAGGGGGGAAAGGGCAGGAGGGACGCGGGGAGGACGCTTTCTCCGTCGATGACCAGGGGCGTGACCTCGGCGTGGTTCCAGAGGTCGACGAAACGAAAGCCTTCATCCGCCCGGGATGCGAAGAGGGGGCCCTGGAACCCCGCCGGTTCATCCGAATAGATGGTATAGAGCGTCTTGCCGTCCCCGGGCCACTCATTGACCCAGATCCCATCCTTGAGCGTCCGGACGAGCGGCATCCAGGCCGCGGTTTTGAGAACCGAAGCGTTGGCCCTCAGGATCATGGCCACCCGGCCCAGGGTCCGCAGGTCGGGCTCGACCCAGTCGGGGCGGCCGGCCTTGAAGGCGTTGATCTCGACGCCGTAGCCGTTGAAAAAAGCGACGGCGACCTCCCGGTGGAGGTCGCCGTCGGCGAGCTGCGTCACCCGGAAAATCGTGAACTCGGGTTCGATCAAACGGTTGAGATTGAGGACGGGCGAGAGTGGGATCGCGTCATGGACCCGGCTGGCGACGATGTCCGGCATGTCTTTCGGCACCGGCATCCCCTCGCTGTACATGACGACGCCCGCCTTGACGGCGTCGGCCGCCTCCTGGGCCTCCTTCGTGGAGCCGCCCATGGTGTCGAGGACGACCCCGTCGGCGTCGAGGGCGCGGATGAGCCCGGCCAGGCCCTCCAACGGCTTTTCCCGGCGAGTGTCCGTATCCCAGGGGTTCAAGGCTACGAAGAACCGCGTTCCCTCCTTGTGGGCGACGTCGACGAGGTCGCGGACCTTCGCCAGGCCGCCGGGAAGGTCGCGATAGAGGTCCCACTGGTTCCTGTTGTCGAGGCCGAGCCTCGGCCAGGTCGGCCAGATCCCGAAGACGTCGTAGCCGCCGAGAAGCGTCCGGCCCTTCTCGAGGAACTTCTCGAATCCGTATCGCCCTGTCCCGCGGTCGAAGAACTCCCGGTCCCAGGCCGTCTGGAGGACCATGACGAAGCTCTTTCGGACCCAGGCGAGATCGGGGCGGTCGTAAAGGGTCCGGTCGAACCTTTCCAGGTCGAAGAGCCGCCGATCGTGGAACATGGCCCGGAGCCCCTCCTGCCACGTGCCGTCATAGACGTCGGCGTGGATCGTGTATTCGACCGTTCCGCCGGGCTCGAGGACCGTCCGGTAGCGCCGCAGCTCGGCTTTGACGCCCTTGCCGCGGCGGGCCAGGCCGCACAGGGAATAGCTGCCGGGCCGTTCGACGGCCCCATAGCCCAGCTCCCAGGCGTTATCGGGCAGGATGACGCTGACCGGTTTCTTTCCGGGGCGGAAGAGCCCGGCCCGGGCCAGAGCGGGCGGCCCGTAGCCGGTGATGAAAACGTTCCCGGGGTCCTCGCCGAAGGGAACGAGGTTCTCGAGGGTTACGGGTTTTTTGGAGCCGTTCTCAAGGACGAGGTCGATCTTCCAGCCGGGCTCGGACTTGTGGCCGACCCGGAACCGGCCGGAAACGCCGTCCGCGAGCTCGGCGGCGATGAGGTCGCGGTCCTGGCGGACCCGGGCCCCGGCAGATGAGACGAGGACGCCGTCGACCCGTACCGAAAAGAGCGGCCGGGGAGAGGGAAGGAGGAACGCTTCGCCGCTCGAGAGCTGGTAGGAGCGGACGGTCAGGCCGTCGCGCGTCGCGAGCTCGAGGTATTGCAGGTCCTCGGCCGCGCCCGCCGCGCTCAGGGAGAAAAACAGGAGAAGCGACAGGATGCCGTGAACGCCCGCCCGCCGGGTTCCGGCTTTTTGTTCTTGTTCGGCCATGGGAACCTCTTTTTTTCAAGCGGCGGCGATGCCTGCGGCGGCAAGAACGGGCAGGACAAAGGCCGCGGTTTTTCGACGAAACGACCTCGAGAGGCGCACAGGGCTTACGGGGACCTCGCGCCCATTATAGGGATGGGGCCCCTCTCGCGCAATCTTTTTCCTCTAAAGGGTGCATTCCCGAATTCCGGCCGGCCGTCTCCATAAATCTTGACGAACCTCCCGGAAAGGCCTATGTTAACGTTCTTTAGGAAGCCGGAAGGATGAAGGATGACCCGCCATAAAAAACCCCTGGCTGCGGCAACCGTAGCAGCCCTCTGGCTGGCTTCCTCCGCTCCGCTCCCTGCCGTCGCGAGCCCCCGGCCCTCATCTTCGGGGGCCGATGAACCCTTCTCCTTCCGCCTTCCGTTTCAGCCGGTGCTTTCGGAGTCCGGCCGGACCTTCGGAGCAGGGACATTTTCCCTGGCCATCCCCGGTGAGCAGAAATCCGGTGATCGGTCCGGTTCTAAGGCCGCCGGAACCGGACCCAAGAAAAAAATCTTGCGGGCCTGGCTCGAGCTGGGCGGCTTCTTGACCTATTCCACCATCAGCTATTGGAGCCGGGCCGCTTTCCCGGAGGATTGGCAGTTCCAGCTCAAGTTCGACGTCCAGATCAAGAGATTCTTCATGCTCGAGGGTTGGCGCTTCGATTCGAACAACTTCAAGCTCAACTGGAGCCACGGCCTGGCCGGAGGGGGCTATTATGACTTCGCCCGGACCAACAACCTGTCCTGGCTCCAATCGCTTCTAATGGCTGCCGCCGGGTCGACGTATTGGGAAGGCTTCGTGGAGTGGAAGGAAGTCATCTCCGTCAACGACCAGATCATGACGGGCGTCGGTGCGTTCGCCACGGGCGAGCCATGGTACCAGGTGGGCCGTTATCTGAGCCACCAGCCCGGCTTTCTCCTCCAGGCCTTGAGTTTCATCAACCCCCTCGTCAAGTTCAACGGCTGGCTGGACCGCAAGGACCCGGCCGCGAAAAGCTACGTGCCGCCGGGATGGCACGACTTCAGCCTGTTCGCCGGAGCGCGGAATCTCTCCACGGCCGGACAAGCCGCCGAGACCGGCGCCTATTTCGGCCTTCATACCCGGCTCCTCGGGCTCCCCGAGTACGGCAAACCCGGGGACATCCGGGAAACGCTCACGGATACCTATTGGAGCGATATCAGTTTAGATTATGCCGTCCGGAACGGGCACGCGGACGAAACGAATTTCTACATGGGCGCCGTACCGTGGGGATATTTCCGGCAGAAGATCGGCGACGACCTCCAAGGCTACAGCCTGACGGTCGGCCTCGGGTCTTTCTTCGAGTATTTCAAGAAAAGGCCCGTCGACCCCTACGACTCCGCGCCCGTGCCGGTCAACCAGGGCATCGACCTCCACCTCGAGCGGCCCAGGAATTTCACCGATAAGCTGGCCATCCTCCACATGGCCGGGCCGGTCCTGGACTGGACGATTTTCCGGCGCGGCTGGAAGCTACGGACCGTGGCCGAGGCGTACTTCGATTTCGCCCTGGTCAATTCCTACGCCCTCAACGCGTACTCGGAGATTCATCACACGCTCCCCGACGATACCATCGACGGGATGAAGACGACAGTCCTCTATTACGGCTACTACTACGCTTTCGGCGGGACCTTTTCCGGGCAGACGAACCTGGAGTGGCAAGGTCTCAGGGCCCGCGCCCTGGCCAGCTTCGGCGCCTGGAGCTCGGCCGATTTCCTGGACAGGTTCAAGAACCAGGTCACGAACAACGCCCACCTCGACGACAACCGGTTCCGCTATCTCCTCGGCGCCGGGTGGAAGCTGCCGCACGCCCCGTTGGAGTTCTTCGTGAGCTTCGAGGGCATCCGGCGGTGGGGGAGGGTCCTCGAAGTGCGGGTCCACCGGCTGGAGAAAAGGACGTTCGCCGGCCTGGAATTCTCTTTTTAGCCCGCTCAGTCGATGATCTCCCAACCGTGCTGCCGGGCATGGCGGCGGAGTCCGGCGGTGGGGTGGACGGCCACGGGGTGGCCGACGAGCTCGAGGACGGGAAGGTCCGACAAACGGTCGGCCAGCGCCCAACATTCCTTCCAATCGACCCGGGCCGGGCTGACCTTCTCGAAAAGGGCCTCGACCTTCTGGCGGGCGTAGGGATAGATCCCGCTGCGGTGGCCGGTGAGTTTTCCTCCCACGACTTCGAGCTCGCGGCCGATGATGATATCGGCTCCGAGCTTCTCCTTGAGCTCGCTGACCAGGACCTGCAGGGAGCCCGAGAGAAGGACGATGAGGCAGCCCTCGGTCTTGAGCCGGCGGATTCTCGCCTGAAGTCCCTCCGGAACGGCCTCCCTGAGGTAGGCCCTTCCATACCTGCGGGCCCAGGCCTCGAGCGTCTCCGGCGTTTTTCCCCTGAGGTACGTGGCGTTCCAGCCGATGGCCTGGCGCAGCCCGAGCTTCAGCGCGTCCCTGAAGAAGGTCAGCAGGAAGGAGGCCAGGCGGACCGGCCCGATCTTCCCGCGCAGCACGATGAAGCCGAAGAACGAGTATTCGGAGCTCTTCCTTCTGAGGAGAGTGCCGTCGAGGTCGATGATGGCCAGGCGCTGGGCTTCCATATGACTCTGCCGATGTCCCCGCCAAGGGGCTTAAGGGAGATATAACACAAAACGGCCCCGCTGGTAAGGCTCCCGGCTCAGCGGGAGAGGGGTTCCGGGCCCAAAATAGCCCTTACACCGGGCGGGCGACGTCTCGCACGATCAGGAGCGTCTTCGGGTCGAGCTTCAGGCGCATGTCCTTGGGGGCCAGCCGGTCGTGGTCCTTGACCAGACTGAAGTGGACGTGGTCGCCGTGATGCTGGAGGGAGATCAGGACGTCGATCGCGCCCAGGTGGTCCTTGAGCATGAACGGGATCCCCCGCTCGTCGAAGAGGGGCTCGTCCCCCCGGAGGGAGGCGCTGAACCAGACCTCGAGGCCGAGGCGGCCGGCGAAGTCCTTGAACTTCCGCAGGTCTTCCGGCCCGGCTTGGCCGAAATCGAGACCGTCCACGATGACCGTCTCGGCCCCGAACTGGCCGTGAACGATCATGGCCTCCAGGCTCTTCAGAACCTGTTCGGTCCTCGTCCCTTCCTGCTTGAAGTTCATGATGACCCGGTTGCGGATGAGCTCGCCGTACATCTCGAGGGCGGACTTCATCCCGGGCTTCTTGGCGATCTCCTTAAAGATGTCCTCGTACCAGTTGATGATGTGGTCGACACGGCTGGCGTAGGAGACGTGGATGATGTGCTTTCCCTGGAGGAGCTTGTCCGCGGCGATGTGGACCAGGCAGGCCGTCTTTCCGACCCCTTTCCGGGAGGCGAGGACGCCGATATTGCCGTGCCCGAGCCCGCCCGAGATCGACTTTTCGAGGAGCCTCAGGGGGCTCCGCTTGATGAGTTCTTCTTTGACCGTGAGGGTCATGGCATCTCCTCTCGTTATTTCTGGGAGGCCTTCCTCTGTTTTTCCAGGTACTGCTCCTTCAGGAGCTCGGCGACGTGCGGCGGGACCCTGCCGTACTTCAGGAATTCCATGGTGAACTCGGCCTTGCCCTGGGTCAGCGACCGCAGGACCGACGAGTAGCCGAACATCTCGCTGAGCGGGACCTCGGCGTCGACCCGGGCGAACATCCCGTCCTCGACCGAGCTGACGATGATCCCGCGCCTCTGGCTGATCGTGGCGAAGACGTTGCCGGCGAACTCGCTCGGCCCTTCGACGGAGACCTTCATGATGGGCTCGAGGATCTGAGGCTTGGCCTTCATGTAGACCTGCCGGAACGCGCCTTGGGCGGCCATCTGGAAGGCGATGTCGGAAGAATCCACCGGGTGGTACTGGCCGTCGTTCACGACGACCTTGATCCCCGTTACGGGGAAGCCGATGAGCGGGCCCTTCCGAAGGACGGCCTTGAACCCCTTGTCGCAGGAAAGGATGAACTCCCGGGGGATGCGGCCGCCCTTGACCTCGTTCACGAACTCGTAGGTCGCCTTGGCGAGGGGCTCGATGGTGCCGATGACCCGGGCGTACTGACCGGCGCCGCCCGTCTGCTTCTTGTGGGTGTAGTCGAACTCGACGCGCTGGCTGATGGCCTCGCGGTAGGCGACCTGGGGCATGCCCGTCTGGACCTCGGCCCGGTACTCGCGCTTCATGCGCTCGATGTAGATGTCGAGATGGAGCTCGCCCATGCCCTGGATGATGGTCTGGTTGGATTCGGGGTCGACGTGGGTCCGGAACGTGGGGTCCTCCTTGGTGAACCGGTTGAGGGCCTTGGCTACCCGGTCCGCGGCGCTGTTGTCCACGGTCGTGATGGCCAGGGAGATGACCGGGTCGGGGACGAAGATGGGCGTCATGGCCAGGTTCAGGCCCGGGCTGCAGAAGGTGTCGCCCGAGGCGCAGTCGACGCCGAAGAGGGCCACGATGTCGCCGCACTCGGCGTCCTGGATCTCCGCGATGTTGTCGGCGTGCATCCGGACGAGCCGTCCGACCTTGATCTTCTGGTCGGACCGGGTGTTGACGAGCTCGTCGCCCCGGCGGACGCTTCCCTGATAGATGCGGATGTAGGTCAGCTGGCCGTAGGGGCCCTCCTCGAGCTTGAAGGCCAGGGCCACGGTTTTGGCCTCCGGGTCCGCCACGAGGACATGCTCGACCCCTTCCTGGTCCAGGTCGATCGCCTTGTTCTCCACTTCGGAAGGGTTGGGCAGGTAGCGGACGACGCCGTCGAGGAGTGGTTGGATGCCCTTGTTCTTGAAGGCGGAGCCGATGAAGGCGGGCATGAGCTTGCGGGCGATCGTACCCTTGCGCACGGCGGCGTGGACCATGGCCTCGGTGGCCCGCCCTTCGAGAGCGGCTTCCATGAGCTCGTCCGAGAACATGGAGACGGCGTCGAGCATCGTCTCCCGCGCTTTTCGGGCCTCGGCCTCGAGCTCCGCCGGGATCGGCTCGGCCCGGACGACTTCTCCGTCCGGACCGTCGAAATAAAGCGCCTTCATCGTGACCAGGTCGATGATCCCCTTGAAGCGGTCTTCCAGGCCGATCGGGACCTGCATGAGGACGGCGTTGTGACCGAGCTTTTCCGTGATCTGGTCCCGGACCTTGAAGGGGTTGGCGCCGACCCGGTCGAGCTTGTTGATGAAAGCGATGAAGGGGACGTCGTAGCGCCGGAGCTGGCGGTCGACCGTGATCGTCTGGGACTGGACGCCGCCGACCGAGCAGAGGACGAGGATGGCCGAGTCGAGGACCCGGAGGGAGCGCTCGACCTCGATCGTGAAGTCGACGTGGCCGGGCGTGTCGATGATGTTGATGGAATGATCGTCCCACGTGACGTTGGTCGTGGCCGAGGCGATCGTGATGCCGCGCTCGCGCTCGAGGTCCATGGAGTCCATGGTCGCGCCGACGCCGTCCTTGCCCTTGACCTCGTGGATCTTGTGGATCTTCTTGCAGTAAAAGAGGATCCGCTCCGTCAAGGTGGTCTTGCCGGAATCGATGTGGGCGCTGATGCCGATGTTGCGCATCTTCGCGATTTCTGTGCTCATAGACTTTCGCCTTTACGATAAATCACATCTGTCCGGGAAATCGGGAGTGAGCCGCTTCGAGACTGACGATGTCACCCAAGTCGTGCGATTGAGCGCCTATTATACCCGAAAGCCGGTCCGGCCTCAAGAGGGGTAAGGGTCAGCCTCCACTCCAGAGCGCGGTTTTTCACGCCGCAAGAATCCCACTCTCCTCGGCGCCAAAACAACTCGCTCAGCGTGCGCTACGCTGAGCTCAGACAAGTTTTGGCGGTTCCCCCTGGAACTACCCTCGGAGAGCGCGATTCTCGGGCTAAACCGCGCATGACGTTCCGGCTGTCCCCTCACCCCTCTTGAGGCCGGAGGGGTTATTACCGCTTGAGCCCAGGGAGCGGGCGGATTTATAATCGGAGGGCGGACCATGCGCCTGAATCCGGTCGTTTCCGTCCTCCTCTCGGCGGCGCTCTTCGGGCTCAGCACGCCCCTGGCCAAAGCGCTTCTCGGGGAGGTTCCGCCGGTCGCCCTGGCCGGTCTTCTTTACCTCGGGGTTTTCCTCGGACTCACGCTTTACGCCTGGGCGTCGAGGGCGGCAGGGCGCGGCCGGCGGGGCGGTCGAGAGCGCCGGGAAGCTCGCCTCGAGAAGAGGGACCTGCCTTGGCTCGCCGGCGCGATTCTGGCCGGCGGCGTGATGGGGCCGATCTGCCTGATGGCCGGGCTGAGCCGCATCACCGGCTTCTCCACCTCACTTCTCTTGAATTTCGAGGGTTTGGCCACGGCCCTCATCGCGGTTCTCCTTTTCAAGGAAAATGCCGGGAATAGGGTCTGGCTTTCCCTTTCCCTCATGACGGCCGCCGGGGTTATTCTCTCCTGGAACCCGGGCGGCGGCCGATTCTCGCCCGAGGGGCCGGTCCTTGTCATCCTGGCTATGATCGGCTGGGGGATCGACAACAACCTGACCCGCCAGATCTCCGATAAGGACCCGGTTGAGATCGCCAGGATCAAGGGCCTCGTCGCCGGGGCCGTTTCGACCTCGGCCGCCTTTCTTTTAGGGCGAGGATTCCGGCCCGGGCCCGCGGCGGCCTACGGCTTGCTCATCGGCGCCGTCTGTTACGGCCTGAGCCTTGTTCTTTTCATCCGGGCTCTCCAGGAACTCGGCGCGTTCCGGACGGGGGCGTTCTTCAGCTTCGGGCCGTTCGTCGGATCGTTGGCCTCTCTTGTGTTATTGAAGGACTCTCTCCGCTGGCCGATGGCCGCGGCCGGATGGCTGATGGTGATCGCCGTTGCCCTGATCGTCTCCGAGAGGCACGTCCACGCCCACCGGCATGAACGGACCGTCCATGTGCATTCCCACAGCCATGGGGATCTGCACCACCTCCACGTACACGAGGAACCGGTCGACGAGCCTCATGCCCATGAGCATGTCCACGAGGCGACCGACCACGTCCACGGCCATTGGCCGGACACGCATCACCGGCATCATCATTGACGGCCGTCCGGCGGGCCAGCGGATCACTCGCCGGCGAGCGGCAGCTTTTCCGGCTCTTCCAGGAAGCGGATGAGGTCTTTCGTAAACCGCGCCGCCTCGGCCCCGTCGATGACCCGGTGGTCGAAGGAGAGGCACAGGGGCAGCGTCTTTTTCACGACCACGACGCCGTTCTCGACGCTGGCCCGGTCATCGATCTTCATCGTGGCCAGGATGGCGACCTCGGGATAATTGATGATGGGGGTCGCGGCGGTGCCGCCGATGACGCCGACGTTGGTGATGGAGAAGGTCCCGCCCTTGAGGTCGGCCAGGTCGAGGGCCCGCTCCCGGGCCGCCCTGGCCAGGTTCTGGATCTCCTCCGCGATCTCGAGGACCGACTTCTGGTCGGCCATCTTGAGCACGGGAACGATCAGTCCGTCGGGGACATCCACCGCGATGCCGATGTTATAGTATTTCCTGACGACGATCTCCTCTGCCTCCTCGTCGAGCATCGCATTGACGGTCGGGTGCAGCTTGAGGGCTTCGATGACGGCTTTGACGACGAAGGGAAGATAGCTCAGCTTGATCCCCTTGGCCGCGGCCTCCGCCTTCATCTTCTCGCGAAGCGCGGCCAGCTTCGTGGCGTCCGCCTCGTCGCAATGCGTCACGTGGGCGGCCTTGTCCAGCGATTCCCGCATGTGCCTGGCCGTGGCCCGGCGGACGCCGCGGAGCGGGATCCGTTCCACGTTGCCGTAGAGGTCGTATTTCGCCTTGACCTTGATCTCGAGCTTTTTTTCGGCGGGCTTCTCCTTGGCCGACCGCACGTCCTCTTCGGTGATCCGTCCGCCGGGGCCCGTGCCCTGGATCGTCGCGAGGTCGATGCCCAGCTCCTGGCCGATCTTCCGGACCTTTGGTATGGCCTGGGCCGGCCCTCCCGCCTCGGGCACGGCCTCGCCCTTTTCGCCGATCGTCACCAGGGCCCGGCCGACCTTGACGATGTCCTTTTCCTTGAAATGGAGCTTGAGCACCGTCCCCGAGTACGGCGAGGGCATTTCGACGATGGCCTTGTCCGTCTCGATCTCGGCCAGCGTCTGGTCCGCCTTGACCTCGTCTCCCTCTTTCACCAGCCAGCGGACGATCTCGCCTTCCGTGATGCCTTCCCCGACGTCGGGAAACCGGAATTGTTTAGCCATGGTCAGAACTCCATGATTTCGTGGATCGCGCGGAGCAGCCGCTCCGGGCTCGGATAATAATAATCCTCGCGCTTGGAGAGCGGGACGGTGATGTCCGGCGCCGTGACCCGGAGGACGGGGGCGGCGAGGCTGAGGAGGGCGCGCTCGCCGATCAGGGCGGCAATTTCCGCTCCCAAGCCGCACGTCTTCGGCGCCTCATGGAGGACGATGGCCCGGCCGGTCTTCTTCACCGACGCGACCATTGTTTCCCTGTCCATAGGGGAGAGAGTCCGCAGGTCCACGACCTCCGCGCTCAGCCCTTCCGCCGCCGCCTTCTCCGCGGCCTTCAGGGCCACCGGGATCATCGCTCCCCAGGCGATAATGGTCAGGTCCTTGCCCTCCCGGACGATCTTGGCCTGCCCGAGGGGCACTTCATAAGGCTCTTCAGGGACGTCCTGCTTGTCGGCCCGGTAGAGCTTCGTCGGCTCGAGGAAGATAACGGGATCTTCGCTCCGGAGGGAAGCGATGAGGAGCCCCTTGGCGTCATAAGCGTTCGACGGGACGACGACCGTCAGACCGGGGATGTGGCAGAACAGCGCTTCCGTGCTCTCCGAGTGGTGCTCGAGGGCCTTGACGCCGGCGCCGTAAGGCGTCCGGATCGTCAACGGCACGGGAAAGCGGCCCCGGGTCCGGTTCCGGAGGCGGGCGACATGAGAAACGATCTGGTTGAAGGCCGGATAGATGAAGCCCATGAACTGGATCTCGACGATGGGCCTCAGCCCCAGGGCCGTCATGCCGACCGCGGCCCCGACGCCGGCAGATTCGGCGAGGGGCGTGTCGATGACCCGCCCGGGCCCGAACTTGTCGACCAGTCCTTCCGTGACCCGGAAGACCCCGCCGTCGCGGCCGACGTCCTCGCCGAGGATCAAGTACCGGTCGTCCCTCGCCATTTCCTGGGAGAGGGCCTGGTTGATGGCCTGGACCATGGTCATGATCATCGGGCGGCTCCCTTCAGGTAGGCGTCGAGGCTGGCCAGCTGCTCCTTGAGGTTCGGGGTCATCGCGGCATAGGTGAAAGCGAACAGGTCCTCGACGGCGGCGGGCGGCCTCGCTTCGGCCGCTTCGACGGCTTTTTCCACCGCCTCCGAGGCCCGGTCCTGGACCTCTTTTTCGTAGGCCTCGTCCCACTGGCCTTTCTTTTTCAAATAGAGCTGGAACCGGATGATGGGGTCTTTCTTTTCCCATTCGAGGACTGCGTCCTTGGTCCGGTAGCGGGAGGCATCGTCGGAGGTCGTGTGGTCGCCCATCCGATAGGTATAGGCCTCGATCAGGATCGGCCCCCCGCCGCTCCTCGCGGTTTCGGCGGCCTCCTTCGTGGCAGCGTACACGGCCAGGATGTCGTTGCCGTCCACCTGGACGCCGCGGAAGCCGTAGGCGAAGGCCTTCTGGGCGATCGTCGCCGAGGCGGTCTGCCGGCTCCGCGGCACCGAGATCGCGAACTGATTGTTGTAGCAGACAAAGACGTTCGGTGTCTTGAAAACGCCGGCGAAATTCATGGCCTCGTGGAAATCGCCTTCCGAGGTCGCCCCGTCGCCGAACGTCGTGACCACGGCAATCTTGAGCTTCCGATAGTTGGCGGCCATCCCGGCGCCGACAGCGTGGAGGATCTGCGACGCGACCGGGATGGCAAGGGGATAGACGTTCAGCCCCTCGGGCGTCCGGAGCCCGACCTCGTTCCCCATCCAGTAGTGAAAATAGTCCTGGAGAGGGTAGCCCAGGGTGATGTACATCCCCAGGTCCCGGAAATAAGGGAAGAGCCAGTCCGGGCCTTGCATGGCCGAGGCGACGCCGACCTGGCAGGCCTCGTGACCCCGGCTGGAGGCGAAAGTTCCGAGCCGACCCTGGCGCTGGAGCTTGAGGGCCTTGGTGTCGGCGGCCCGGGCCGTCGCCATGTGGAGGTACATTCTTCGGAGGGATTCGCGGTCGATCGCGGGCTCCAGGCCGGCCCGGACCTCGCCCGCCACGTCGAGGATCTGGAGCCGTTCGCCCTTGAGCGGGTCAAAGCGTTCGATCATCGGATTACCCCCTCCCGCGATTTCCCGGCCGGTTCTCCGCCGGAGGCCCCTCGAGGCCCGTCCTACGATCCCCGGGTTATTTTTTCTCGGCCCAGGCCTTGAGCTTGTCGTACTCGACCTCACCGCAGATGACGTCGTTCGTCTCGGCGTTGAGAAAGGTCGGGACCCTGAGCTGGCCGCCGCACCTGGGCGTGATGACGGGTTTGTAGGACCGCATCAGGTCGGCGTTCTTCTCGTCGTGCCAGACCTCGTGCTTCTCGAAATGGACGCCGGTCTCCTGTTCGAGCTTCTCGACGACGGGCATCATCTTCTTGCAGTGCGGACATTCCTTCCCGTGGAACATGAGCAGTCTGGCCATTATTTCCTCCTGACGAAGAGTCCGCACCAGCATTCGCCCTCCTTCACTCCCCGGTACGTCTCGTGGATCGTGAAGTTGCAGGGGCAGACGAGCTTCAAGTCCTCGTTCCAGTCCTTCGTCCGCAGACGGCAGGGGCAATACTTGAAGCCGTGGTTCTTCTCGTTCTCGAAGATCCCCCGGAGCAGGGTCTCGACCTTGTCCCTGTCGGGGTTGAGCATGAACTCGTTTCCCGCCGCGAACCGTTCGATGGCCTGCCGGAAATCGACGGGCGCGAAAGCGGTGTCGGGCCCTCCGCCCAGAATCTTGCGCGCCTCCTCGGCCGTGATCTCCACGTAGGCGTTCAGGACCTTGCAGGTCGGGCAGAGCTCCGGCGGGGCGACCCCGTAGTGGATGTCGTTACAGACAAAGCAGCGCCAGTATCTCTTTTTCATGGGCATCCCCTCCTCGAGGCGCGGCCATTCCCTATTCCGGCGGATTTCATCCTTAACTATTTTACTGGGAAAAGGGGGGCCCGGTCAATTTCGGTGACCCGCAACTCATTACCTTAATAGGCACAGGTCCCTATTGAGTGTATTGAGTTGTGGGTCACCGTTATTAAAAGTTGATGACGATCGAGGTCGTGAAGAAGGTGTCGACCTTTTTCAAGGGCACCGGGACGGTCAGGCCCGTCGGAAGTCCTCCCAGGTCGAAGAGCGGCACGGCCTCGTCGGCCGTCCGATAAACATTTTTATGATTTCTGATCATGTCCATCTCTCCTTGTATAAGAGCTATGATGGATGACATAAGATACCTGCCCGCCGGAAGGCTGTCAACAGAGCAAAAGACGGAAACGCCCTATTTCGCCAAAGCGTCGTAGTAGAGGGCGGCGGCGCCGAGGATGGCGACGTTTTCGGTCTCCGAAACCTCGATCTTCAGCCGTTCCTTGGTGATGGCATAGGCGAAGCTCTGGAAGGTGCCTCCCATCGTCTCGCGGAAGAAGCGGAAGGACTTGCTGACCGACCCGCCCAGGACAATGGCCTCGGGGTCGACGGCATAGCAGATGGCCTTGACGGCCTCGCCGAGATGGACCCCGAATTCAGCGAAGATCTCGAGGGCCCGCTTATCGCCGCGCTTCGCCCGCCCGGCGAGCTCCCGGCCCGTGACGCCGTGAACGCGCTCGAAGAACTGGCCGCTCGCATACGCCTCGAAGTTCCGGTCGAGGTAGGGGAGCATGCCGAACTCGCCCGCCCCGCAGTTCGTCCCGGAATACAGCTTTCCGTTGGCGATGACCCCGGCCCCGAGCCCGGTCCCGACGATCAGGCCGACCGCGTGGTCGTAGGGCTTCGCCTTGCCGAAATACTTCTCGCCGGCGGCGAAGCAGTTGGCGTCGTTATTGACGTAGGCCGGAAGATGATAACGCTCCTCGAGATAGACCTTGAGCGGGACCTTCTTCCAGGAGCGGATGTTCTGGACGTCGTAGACGACCCCGCTCTTGAGGTTGATGACCGAGGGGACGCCGGCGCCGATCCCCGCGACATCCTTCCGCAGGACCGGATCGATGGCGCTGAAGATGTCCTCGAGGACGTCCCTCTCCGAGCCCTGGCTCCGGACCGGAACGGACCGGACATCGGTGAGACGGCCGGCCTTCACGACGCCGGCCCGGACGTTCGTCCCGCCGAGGTCGACGCCGATGACCGTGTCCCGGCTCATGCCGCCTCCTGTTTCTTTTTCCGAAAAATCGTTTCGTTCAGAATGATCGGTTTGGCCCAGAGCCCGATGCTCAGGACGTAACCCAAGGTGAGGTAGAGGAAGAGCATGCCCTGGCGGAGGCCGAACGCGTCCCCTATGCGGCCGATGATGAGGGGCACGAGCGCCCCGCCGATGATCCCGGTGCAGAGGATCCCGGAGAACGAGCCGTGGTGGCTCGAGACCGAGTTCAAGGCGAGGGAGAAGATGATCGGCCACATGACCGAGGCTGCGAAACCCATGAGCGGGAACATGACGAGGGCCACCGGCCCCGGCCCGAAGAGGGCCAGGCTCAAAAAAATGATCGCCGCGACGGCGAATCCGACAAGGACCTTCCGGCTATCGAAGAGCTTGAGCAGGACGAGGCCGAGGACGCCGCCGACCGTCATCAACCCCCAGAAAAGGGAGACCTTGCTCGCCCCGACGGTCTGGGGATCGTATTTGTGGTAGGTCACCAGGAACTGCGAGATCCAGTTAGCGACGCCCTGCTCCGTCCCGACGTAGGCGAAGATCCCGAGGAAATAGAGGAGGACGACCTTGTTCTTGAAAAGCGCCTTGTGGGTGGCCCAGGCGCCGGCCCGCTCCTCCTCTTTCTTGACCACGAGCGGGAAGCGGGAGAGGGCGAGGACGGCGATCATCACGACGACGAGGACCGCGAAGACCCAGTAGACGGCGACCCAGGAGAGGTTCGGGGGGACGAGCTTGGACATCAGGCCGATGAGCGGCTTGCCCTCGCTTCCGGGCTGCCCCAGGTTCCGGACGAAGTAGGTATAAATGTACGGACTGAGGAAGGAGGCGCTGCCGAAGATGAGCTGGGCCATGACCGAGTTGAAGGCGAAATGTTCTTCGCCGCCTGAGACGCGGAGGAGCGGGTTGATAGCCACCTGGAGGGCGGCCATGCCGGCCCCGATCAGGAAGAGCGACAGGATGGCCGTCGCGTAGCGGGGGAAGAGAGAGAAAAGCATGGCCCCGATGAAAGCTAGCCCGAAGGCGGCGATCATGACCGGCTTCTCCCGGGTTTTCTCGAGGAGCATGCCGGCCGGGATGGACATGAAACCGTAGGCGATGAAGAAGGCGAAGGGGAGGAGGGCGACGAGGGTCAAGCTGAGCTCGAAGCTCTTGATGATATCGGGGACGAGCGGCCCGATAATGTTGGTCAGGAGCGAGATGACGAAGAAGGTCAGGAAGATGAGGGCGACCATCCCGTAATGACGGACGGGCGCCGCGGCGGGAGCGGGACCGGGTTCATGGTTGGTCATGAAAAACCACCTTTCCTTGTTCCCTATTCTTTATTATAAACCGGGCCAAAAGGGAAGGGGGAGCCTCGAAAGTGTCCATTCTGTCACCACCTTCTCACGTGGCTTTTTTCCCTAGAACAGGGCGAGGGAGTATTCCCGGAGCCGGGCCTGGCGGCGGCGGGCGTCAGGACAATGACGCTCGAGTTCCACCCAGAACCCCCGGCCGTGTCGCCTGACGCGGGTGTGGACGAGCTCGTGGAGGATGACGTAATCCGAAAGGTCCGGAGGCAGGACGGTCAGGCGGGTGTTGAGCTGGATGCGGCCGGAGGGAGAGGCACTTCCCCAGAGCGTTGTCTGGCTCCGGACGCTCAGGGCACGGTAGGTGAAGCCGTGTTCCATGGCTAGCGCGGCCAGCCTTTGGCTGAGATCGGCGCGGGCCTGCCTGCGGTCGAGACGTTCGGCGGCGGCGACCGCCTCGCGGCAGCGGTCCCGGGCGCGTTCGATCCGGACGAGCGTCCGCCGGATCCATTCCCGCCTGGTTATCACGACCCGGCGGGCTTCCTCGAAGGAAGCGCGCGCCGGCACGGCAACTCGCACGCCCCGGGAGGCGCGGACCGTCAGTCCGATGTGGCGGGCCCGCCGGCTCTTCACGAAGAGGACGGGCCCGACGCCGTCGAGCACAACGGCCCTCACCGGCCCCTCGACCGCCCCACCCGGCCGGGGCACGTCAATCCTCGTAGAAAAATCTCCGCCGCTTGTCCTTCTCGTTGACGAGGTTGGCGTCGAGGGCCCACATGCCGCGGCCGTGGGTCGCAATGACGATGACGTTGTCCCGCGGGTGGATGATGAGGTCATGGACGTAGGCGGTCGGCAGGTTCGCGCCCAGGGTCATCCAGGTCTTGCCGCCGTCGGTCGTGACATAGACGCCCATGTCCGTCCCGACATAGAGGATGTTCTCGTTCACGGGGTCTTCCCGGATGACGTTGACCGGGCCGACCGGGATGCCCGTGGCCATGCTCGTCCACGTCTTGCCGTAGTCCGTGGATTTCCAGACATAGGGCGTGAAATCGTCGTCTCGCTTACCGTTCTGGGTCAGGTAGACCGTGCCCAGCTTGTACGCCGAAGCGACGACCCGGGACATCCACTTGCCCGGGGCCAGCCCGGCCGTGATCTCCTGCCAGGCTTTGCCGCCGTCCTTCGTGACCCAAAGCCGGCCGTCGTCGGTCCCAGCGTAGATGAGGCCGTACCTGAGAGGCGATTCGGAGATGGCGAAGAGCGTGTGGTAGGGGATATCCCCCATTTCAGATGCCGTGTTCCACGTCAGGTCGGGACTGATCTTCTCCCAAGTATCGCCCCGGTCGAGGGACCGGAAAACGTACTGCATGCCGTGGTAGACGACGTTCGGATTGTGTGGCGAGAGGATGAAGGGGGCGAGCCACTGTCCGCGGAGGCGCGGCTCGTTTTCATACGGGGGAGGAAGAAGCTCCTTGGTGTAGGGGTACCCGGGGAACTCGCCCGGCTTGTCGTACTCGCTCCTCATGATCGTCCCGTAAAAGCCGGCCGAGTAGACGATGTTGGGATTGGTCGGGTCGACGGCTTGATTCGAGCCCTCGCCGCCCGGCGCGTTCTCGAACTTCTGGGCGGGGATCTTGTCCCGGCCCTGGCTCAGGTCGACGGGCGTGCGGAAACTGCCGTGGTCCTGCATCGAGCCGTAGACCTTGAACGGCGTCCCCATATCGTAGGCGATGTTGAAGAACTGACAGACGGGGATCCCGTCCTGCCAGTAGCGCCAGTTCCGGCCCTTATCGTAGGATACGGCGACGCCCTGGTCGAAGCCCTTGATCAGGTAGTTCGAGTTCTCCGGGTCGATCCACAAGGCGTGGTTGTCGCCGCCGGGGCTCGGGACGTATTTGAAGGTCTTGCCGCCGTCGGTCGAGACGCTGAACGGCACGCCCAGGATGTAGACGGTGTTCTCATCGTTGGGGTCGACGCGGATCTGGCCGAAGACCCAGCCGTAGGTGTTGAAGTGGCGTTCCATGAACGTCTTCTGTTCGGGGGTCAGGCCGCTCACCTGCTTCCAGGAGGCGCCTCCGTCGTCGGACCGGTAGACCGTGGCTCCCTTGATGATTCCGCTCGAGGGGAGGCCGTAGGAGTCCGTCTGCTCCACGGTCGTCGGCCTGCGGGAGATCTCGTAATTGTCGACGAGCGTATAGAGAACGTTGGGCTTCGTCAGGCAAATGTCGAGCCCGATCCGGCCGCGGAACTTCGCCTCGGGGAGGCCGGCGTTGACCGGATTCCAGGTCTTTCCGGCATCGGTCGTCTTGTAGATCCCGCTTCCGGTGTAATCGGCGAAATTCCGCGGGTCATTCCATTTCTTCCGCGTCCTCTGCCACATCGCCGCATAGAGTGTATCGTT
>Ga0315282_10004551_pt1 | contig 24102 bp, 15 predicted proteins | sample YL17G07_20_MG_FD_203693 | JGI IMG/M metagenome (GOLD analysis project Ga0315282, IMG submission 203693) | Sediment microbial communities from Yellowstone Lake, YNP, Wyoming, USA - YL17G07_20 | ecosystem: Environmental > Aquatic > Freshwater > Lake > Sediment | place: USA: Wyoming | collected... | reverse complement strand
GCAGGAAAACAACGTCCGGCAGATTGCCGAAGAAATCTATGAAACAATGGCGATATCAGCAAAAAATAAAGGGCTGGAGCTTTCCCTCGAACTCGACGAAAATCTACCCAAAGTTACACTCGACAGGGACAGGATTATCCAGGTACTGACCAACCTCGTTGGTAATGCAATAAAATTCACACCACAAGGCGGCCAGGTGCGTCTCAGCTTTCAGAAGCAGGACAATGAACTGGTTACGCGTGTCAGTGATACGGGCGTTGGTATTCCCAAAGAAGACCTTCCAAAAATATTCGAGCAGTTCTATCGTGTACAGCGGGAAGGCGAAGAGATAAAAGGTACCGGTCTTGGCCTTGCCATCGTCAAAAAAATAGTGCTGCTGCACGGCGGAAGAATCGAAGTCGAAAGTGAGCCAGACCGCGGCAGCACCTTCAGCGTGTTTCTGCCGCTTATCGATGGACACATTCCACAACCCCTGCCCGAACAAGCCGACAAACTTCTGGAAAGTCAATTCGGTAATAACAAAAACTAAACTTTCCAGAATCCCAAAAAGCAGCAACAGGCTTGACTGCCTGTGGCGGAGTTACTAAACTTGCCTTCTGTGGACAATTCTGTGAGAAAACCGGTTATTGGAATCTTAGGTGGTATCGGCTCGGGCAAAAGTGCAGTCGCGGTGGAATTCGCCAAGCTCGGCTGTGCCGTAATCGACGCCGACAAAATTGCCCACGAACTTCTTGATGAGCCAAGCGTAAAAAAAGAGGTAATCTGCTCCTTCAGCCAGGCTATCCTGGACCATACAGGCAAAATCAATCGCAAAAAACTGGCTGATGCAGTTTTCGCCGATGGCGATAAGCTTTTAACACTAAACCGGATACTTCATCCGCTCGTTCTGGCCCAGGTTGAGCGGCTTATTGAGCGATATAACCGCCAGCAGCAGGTCAAAGCAATTGTGCTGGATATGCCACTTTTGGTTGAGGTAGGCTGGGATAAACGCTGCGACAGGCTTATTTTTGTCAACTGTGACCGAAAAAAAAGGCTCGAAAGAGCAAAAAAAATGGGGGTATTGGGCGAAAATCAGCTAAAAGTTCGAGAAAATTTTCAGATTTCTCTGGACAAAAAGGTAACCATAGCCGACAATACCATTGACAACAATTCTGGCTTCTCGGCGTTGGCCAGGCAAGTCGCTGATATCTTCTCTTACATCGTTAATAGGGCGTAAGTAGAGTTTACCATAGGTCGGTTGTGCAAGTGTTGCGCAGTTTTGAATTATAAGGTTTTAAGGTACGCAAAAGTTCCACTTCTGGTCTCACAAATAAAGTGTTCAACTTAAACAAAAAACTCTTCGCAAATTCAAAAGGAGTAATTAACAATGGCTAAAGCATCCGCAAGAAACAGAAAGATTGCAGTAAGAAACCGTAGAACGATGGACAAGAAGGCGGATGAGGAGGAAAAAACCGCCGACGGGCAGGTAAATCTCGATGTGTCGGAAGAGCAGCAGTCTGCAGCGGTCGCAACTGAGGCCCCCGCCGCCGCCAAAACAGTTGAGCAGGCTGAAAAAGACAAACAAGAACTGGAAGAATCCACACACGCCAAATACGAACGGATTAAAAAAGGAAAGCTATACCTGACCGACTTGCAGAAACTGACCGTCGCGGAACTGCACGATATGGCAAAGAAGGACAACATCAAGGAATACACCGCCCTCAAGAAACAGGATTTAATCTTCAGGATACTCAAGGAGCGTATCCGCCAGAACGGCCTGATGTACGGTGAAGGCGTGCTGGAAGTGCTGCCGGACGGCTACGGATTCCTGCGAAACCCCGATTATAACTACCTCTCCAGCCCTGACGATATCTATGTTTCACCGTCTCAAATCAGGCGTTTCGGCCTTCGGACCGGCAACACCGTATCGGGTCAAATCAGGCCGCCCAAGGATTCTGAAAAATATTTTGCCCTTCTGCGGGTCGAGGCCATCAACTTTGAAAATCCCGACAACCTCGCTGAAAAGGTGGTTTTCAGCGACCTTACCCCCCTGCATCCGGAAAAGCGTCTCATCCTCGAGACAACAACGGAAGAGCTGAATATGCGAATCATCGACCTTATAACGCCGGTCGGCAAAGGTCAGCGAGGCCTGATTGTCGCTCCGCCTCGAACCGGCAAGACAATCCTGCTGCAGAAAATAGCCAATGCCATCAGCACAAACCATCCGGAGGTAAAGCTGATAGTTCTGCTGATTGACGAACGGCCGGAGGAAGTTACCGAGATGGAACGCAAAACCGCTGAGGACGTCGAGGTTATAAGCTCCACATTTGATGAGCCGGCGTCGCGTCATTGTCAGGTGGCCAATGTAGTAATAGAAAAGGCAAAAAGAATGGTCGAGTACGGTGTGGACGTGGTAATTCTGCTGGACTCGATTACGCGCCTTGCCCGCGCTCACAATACGGAGATGCCGCACTCGGGTAAAATCCTCACCGGCGGCGTTGATGCAGGTGCTATGCAGCAGCCGAAGAAATTCTTCGGCGCAGCGAGAAACGTCGAAGGCGGCGGCTCACTTACAATCTTCGCAACCGCCCTGATTGACACCGGCTCGAAAATGGATGAGGTCATCTTCGAAGAGTTCAAGGCAACGGGAAATATGGAGCTGCATCTTGACAGACGTCTGGTCGACAAAAGAATCTGGCCAGCCATCGACATCAGCCGAAGCGGAACCAGAAGAGAGGAGCTGCTGCTCGACGAGAAGGAGCTCAAGCTCGTATATCGGCTGCGAAGGGTGCTCAGCGAATTGAATCCGGTCGAGGCGGTCGAGCTGCTCAAGAGCAGACTCGCCAAGTGCCGAACCAACGCCGAGTTTCTGATGACAATGAATATAGATTAAGACTCGCTGTCTGCTTCGGCTTTCACGGGATAACGTTCCTTAGTTTTGAGTTTTTAGTTTTGGGTTTTTAGTTCTAAGATAGGCCCAAGTACATATTCTGGCTTGAACAGGAGTGATAAGCCTGCTCTTTTGTATCCGCTTTTACCCACCCACGATTATCAAACACGTATTCGCTGCGAATTACAAAAAACGTCTAATACCGCACCTATTTAATCTTTACGCCACCATTATTTTTAACTCACCGGCAATCAGACTTATTCCTTACTCCAACCACACTTTCTAAATATTTCTAAATAGGTGCGGTAAATTTCCTTGACAAATGTGCTTGAATAAAGTAGACTTTCGTGATATTTCCATTTTAAGGAGAAGGGAAGATACCAGCCAAAAAGGAAAAGCGTTTATGTGCTATTTTTATGATTTATTTGCGTTTACCGGTCGATTAATTTAAGCATTGACAATACTACCATTTAGTTCGCATTGATACGACGAAGTCTGTAGTTTTTTAACGATAATAACGATAAAGTAGAACGCAGACCCTCCTGAAAAACGTTTACGTGAAAGCGGTCTTCGGTAAAAAGTACAAGGAGTACTGGCAATAAGAAAGCTGTTCTGCCTACCTTTACCAAAATTCAAGTGCGCAATTTTTCTTTTTCCACTTGTGATTGTTATTCCTGTCCTTGCAGATATATCATTGATTGCCGGAAACCATACAGTAGAACTGTCTTCAGGGTATTGCTGGACGGTCAACTACATAACGAAAAATGGGCACCCCATCTGTGACCAGTCTGGAAGCGCCCAAGGAACAGTACTTGTGATAGATGGACAATGGACTGGAAGTATACATGGCAATGAAAATTTGCTGAGCACCAAACTTTTTGTAGATGGAGTGCAACAATCTCTGGTAGACGGCAACTATTATGCCGGCAACAATGTTCAGATTACATATACATCTATACTTGGAGGCGCCTATCAAAAGACCTGCACTATGGCCATTACGCCTGATTCTTCTAATGAACATATCACATTTCAGGGACTTGACGAATCAAAGTATTGTGAAACTTTCTATGGATTCCTCGGCCCAAGGTCGAATCGTTTAACCGAATACGCTGCATTCGATGCGAATGGCTCTTTGCTTCACAGCGGCAGTAATGACAAGAATAATGACACGGCCGTTGATCTCGGAAATTCCAATGCCATCGCTCAATACGACCCTCTGACAGGAGACGGAATACTATCGATAGTTACCGGAGCTGAAGAGCTTAACTTAAACTCCTTTATTTGGGACCGTACAGAAGACAATAAACTCTATTTTAGAATGCTGGGGGCCGAGGGTGCTGCCAAAGTAACAAACTTTTTTGAGTTCAACCAGTCTTCGTACTTCTTTGAGGCTGATGCTGAAAGCTGGCGTGAAGTTGCCTCATCGCTGGTTTCAGGCGCTGTTGTAAGCCCGGAGCCTTCGCTTACGAAGGTCGATGATGTCAATGGCTATGTCTCCCCCGGCAAAGACATAACTTACAGCATCTGCTACGCTGCTAATGGTTACGGCGATACGAATGTCGTGATTATCGATACCCTGCCACCTGAGGTGAGTTTTGACTCGGCTTCAGGTAATTATAGCCGTGATTCTAACACAGTCACTTGGTACATAGGCACATTGGAGCCTGATGAATCGGGTTGTGTTACATTGACAGTGAAGGTAGGTTGTGTTATGCTGGGAAGTGCTATCGTAAACCAATGCAAAATGAGGGGCGATTGCATCAGTCCTGTTTACGCTGAAGAGACTACCTCTGTATGCGCAAGATACCCGACACTTATTAAGGTTGATGATGTCAATGTCGGTGATTGTCGCGGGCCGGATGATTACATAACCTATAGCATCTGCTACGACGCCAATGGCTACGGAGACAGCAATGTAAGAATCACTGATTTTCTTCTGCCGAATGAGGTAAACTACGTTTCATCAGAGCCGTGTGGAAGTTACAATTCTGGTAACCATACAGTAACTTGGGGTATAGACTTTCCAGCAAATGCCTGCGGCTGCGTTGAATTGGTCGTGCAGGTCAATTCGACAGCTGAGCAGGGTGAAATAATCACGAACTGCTGTGAAATGAACGGTGACTGTATCCATGACATCAAAGACTGCGAAAATACCCGCATTTGTTGGCCTTATGACTATATAATTTATGTAGATACAAATGCTGTCGGGGACAATAACGGCACTTCGTGGAAGGATGCCTTTGTAAACTTACAAGATGCCATCGAAAAGCTCCTGCCCTCTCCTCCGGGTCCCTTTGAGTATGTGGAGATATGGGTGGCTGAGGGAACGTATAAGCCGGATTGTAATTCAGCCCACTCTCATGGCAGTGGCGACCGAAATGCAACGTTTAGCCTGATTAACAACGCTGCCCTTTATGGCGGATTTCCAGCCGGCGGAGGACTATGGGAGACCAGAAACCCTAATGCACATAAAACCATTCTCAGCGGTGACCTTAAAGGTAATGACCGTCAGGTTGGTGAACCTTGCGATTTACTTACCGACCCCTGCCGGGCTGAAAACAGCTACCACGTGGTAACCGGCAGCGGCACCAATAAAACGGCTGTGCTGAACGGTTTTACCATAACCGCTGGCTATTCCCCTAGCATGCGTCATTACAAATACAACTGCGGCGGCGGGATGTATAACTACAATAGCAGCCCGACTGTGACTAACTGCACGTTCAGCAGCAACACAGCCAACTACGGCGGCGGAATGTACAATGTGTCCAGCAGCCCGACGATTACCAACTGCACATTCAACAACAACTCGGCCTCTTACTACGGCGGCGGGATGTACAACTGGGGCAGCGCGACCGTGACTAACTGCACATTCAACAACAACTCGGCCTCCTACTGCGGCGGCGGGATGTACAATGGGGGCAGCCCGACGATTACCAACTGCACGTTCAGCGGAAACCAGGCATACAGCAGCGATTACCCGTACTGTTTCGGCGGTGGAATATGCTGCTACGGAAACAGAACAACTAAGATTATTAACTGTATCCTCTATGGTGATATGGCTTCAGATGGGAACGAGATAGCTCTTTTTAGTAGTAGTATAGCAGATGTTAATTACAGTGATGTTAATGACGGTAATGCGGCTGTATACATTGACCCCGGCTGCACACTGATTTGGGGGCGTAATATTGATGCCGACCCGTGTTTTGTTGAGCCGGGATACTGGGGCGATGTTAATGACCCAAATACTGTCGTTGAGCCCAATAACCCGAATGCTATGTGGTTTGACGGCAACTATCGGCTATTGTCGGACTCGCCCTGCATCGATGCCGGCGATAATAATTCCGTTCCGCCCGACTACGCTGACCTCGACTATGACGGCGATATGAACGAGCCGACGCCGCTGGACCTATATGGCTATCCGCGGATAATCGACGGCGACTGTAACGGCACGGCCATCGTTGATATGGGTGCGTATGAGTTTAATTACGCTTATATGGGCGACTTTGATTATGACTGTACCGTAAACTTTGCAGACTATGCTGTGTTCGCACTGGCGTGGTTGAGCGGGCCGCCAGACCCCCAATGGAACCGGTTCTGTGACATCGGCACCCCAGCTGATAGTTATATCGATTTTGCCGACCTAAATGTGCTGGCCGAAAACTGGCTTGTAGGGGCTGGTCCGTAAGTTTAGAGAAGGCTTACCTTGAATTAAAGGGCTGCAATTGCAGCCCTTTTTCTTTTTAGGCAGACTTCTGCCCTCTGCAGCCGACTTGAACTGTGATTGTGTGCCTGATTGTTCGCTTTACATTATTGGCGGGTTTTAATAAGATAATGTTCCGGCGTTTTCCCCAGCCGGAACTTTTTATTTGCTACTGATGTAAGTAGTAAGCTTGTCGAACTAAAGTTATGGGTCAGGAACTTTCCAAGGTTTACGAACCAAAGGCAATAGAAAACTGGGTCAGTGAAATCTGGTTTTCCGGCGGGTATTTCCACGCAGAGCCTTCAGCCGCTGGCCGAGGCCCAAAACCTTATACGATTGTCATTCCGCCCCCTAATGTCACGGCACCGCTGCACATAGGCCATGCGCTAAACAATACCCTTCAGGACATACTAATTCGTTTCCACAGAATGCAGAAATACAACACGTTGTGGATGCCCGGCACCGACCACGCAGGCATCGCAACGCAGACCGTTGTCGAAAAACAAATCCTCGCTGAAGAAGGCAAAAGACGCACCGATTTTACCCGCGATGCATTTGTCGCCCGCGTGCAGGCCTGGAAGGATGAATACGAGGTCAGGATTTTAGAGCAGCTAAAGGCAATGGGCTGCTCCTGCGACTGGCAGCGGATTCGTTTCACGATGGATGAGGTCTGCACAAAAGCCGTTCGCGCAGCGTTCTTCAAGCTGTTCAAAGATGGACTGATTTACAGAGGTAAGCGCTTAGTCAACTGGGACCCCGCTACGCAGACGGTTTTAGCTGACGATGAGGTCGAGCACGAAACGGTGCAGGGATATTTCTGGTACCTTCGTTATCCGCTCGTCGAGCCTATGAAAATCGGCAACAAGCAAATTGAATATGTTACAGTCGCGACCACCCGCCCGGAAACGATGCTCGGCGATACGGCAGTGGCGATGAATCCCTCGGACACCCGCGCCAAAACACTGCTCGGAAAAAAGGTTCGGCTGCCGATCGTGGGGCGGATCATACCGATAATAGCTGACGAGCACGTTGTTTTGCCGAATTCCGATAGTGAAGATGAAAAAGCAAAATTCTCGACGGGCTTTTTGAAGGTTACGCCTGCTCACGACCCCGATGACTGGGAGATTGGGCAGCGCCACAATCTTGAGGTTATCAATGTCCTCGCTCCGAACGGCTCGATAAGCGATAAACACGGCTGGACCGACTGGGAGCAAATTAAAAACCCCGACGTCGAGAACCTGATTGGAATGGACCGGTTCGAGGCACGCGAGGCCATCGTCGAATGGTTCAGAGAAGAAGGTCTGCTTGAAGAAATAAAACCGTACAGCCACGAGGTCGGTCACAGTTATAGAAGCCACGTTCCCATCGAGCCATACCTGTCTGACCAATGGTACATCGCGGTCAAGAAACCAATAGAGCATTTAGCAGCAAAGTTCGGCTCCGGGTTAATTGAAGGAACCGATGTGCCGGTGAATTCTTTAGCCGGCCTGGCATTGGGCCCCCTGCTTGACAGCAGACTGCAATTTATCCCAGACCGCTACGCGAAGACCTACCAAGCTTGGCTGGAAAATCTCCGCGACTGGCCCATCAGCAGACAGCTCTGGTGGGGACACAGAATACCGGTATGGTATCTCCCTTGGGAAGGACCTGTGGCTTATGGTCCGACTGACTCTCAAATTGTAAGACTTAATCTACCGTTTCTCTCGTCTAAAGAGAACCAAAACGTGGTGACACAAGTTATTCGTGAACGCAAAGATGGACTCATATTTTTCGGCCTTTGTGTCGAGCCGAGACACCCAAAAATTGAAGAAAAATTACTAAAGAATGGAGCCCAGCGTGATGAAGATGTTTTAGATACGTGGTTCAGTTCGGCGTTATGGCCGTTCAGTACAATGGGCTGGCCGGACGAAACACCGGGACTGAAAACATTCTATCCCGGCAATGTGCTCTGTACCGCGCGCGAAATCATCACGCTGTGGGTCTCACGTATGGTGATGATGGGTCAGTACTGCGCCGGCGACATCCCGTTTTACGATGTGTACATCCACGCAATGATACAGGATGGCGAAGGCCGCAAGATGTCCAAAAGTCTCGGCAACGGCATCGACCCATTGACAGCCATCGACAGTCACGGCGCCGATGCGATGCGCTTTACCTTAGCCAGTATGACAACCCAGACGCAGGATATTCGGATGCCGGTGGTGCAAATGACGCTGCCTGACGGACGAACAGCGAACACCTCACCGAAGTTCGACATCGGCCGAAATTTCTGCAACAAACTCTGGAACGCCTCACGCTTTGCAATCACCAATCTGGATGGTATCGACCCCGATAAGTTCGACAAAAAGAAAATGTCCCTGACCGACAGATGGATTCTTTCCCGTCTGGCACAGACCATCGCAGAAACAACCGAGGCTTTGGATGAGTACAAATACAGCGAGCCTTTATCGGGGCTTTACAAATTCTTCTGGAACGATTTTTGTGACTGGTACCTCGAATGGATAAAGCCGCGAATGAAAGATGAAAGTCAAAAACCGATTGCCCAGAATATCCTGGCATTCGTGCTGGACCAGACATTGCGTTTGCTTCATCCGTTTATACCTTTCATCACCGAAGGTATATTCCAGAAGCTAAATGAAATCGCTCCAGTGCGAAAACTCAAGGGGCTTGCTGAGGCAAAAGAAGCGAAGGCACTTGTTGCAGGAGAATGGCCCAACCGCATTGACTTTCTGGTCGATGATAAAGCAGAAAAGGAGATTTCAATCGTTCAAGGGCCTATTCGAGCAGTCCGGGATATCAAAAGCAAATACAACGTCGCTCCGAGCGCAGCACCCGCAACGTCAGTAGACGCACCGGCGTCTGTAGCAAAAATTCTGAATGCTAATGCCGATCTTGTTCGTCAGTTGGGAGGTGTAAAAGATTTCAAGGCATCAACAGGTATTCAGAAACCGCAGAATGCAGCCACGGCAATAGTGGATGGCATACAAATTTATGTCCACGATATGATTGACACGCAGGCTGAACACCACCGGTTAGAAAAACAAAAACAACAGTTAGAACAGGCCAAAAAGGCTGTAGAGGCCAAATTAAACAACGAAAATTTTCTCCAGAAAGCCAAGCCACAAGTCGTTACACAGGCGAAGGATAGACTCGACCAGTTGTCGAAAGAACTGGAAACTGTTGAAAAACACCTCGCAGAATTAGAAAATAGCTGATAAGTACCACATTACAAAATAAAGGCGGCGATAAATGGATGTCGAAGCAGAACTGTCACGAATAATTATTAACGAAACGTCCGACCAGCAGATAATCGTTCTGAAAGAGCGTCACGGCGAACGAAGCTTTCCCATCGTTATCGGCATAGTCGAAATCTTCGCGATTGACCGTCGCCTGAAAGGCATCCAGCCGCCGCGACCTATGACTCACGACTTATTAGACAGCGTCATTGAGAACCTCGGCGCCAAAGTAGAAAAGATAGTCATAAACGATTTACGCAATCATACCTTTTATGCGAAGATATATCTAAGCTCAAACGGCCATACTGTTGAGATAGATTCCAGACCGAGTGACGCCATCGCGCTGGGGGCAGCATCGAATGCCCCTATTTACGTTGCTGAGCATGTCTTCGAGCAGATTTCTCAGTAAACAACCCCGAAATAATTACCACGCCAACCCCGATACAGAGCATACTGTCCGCCACGTTAAATGCCGGCCAGTGCCTGCCGGACCAGTAAACTACATCGATAAAGTCCCTCACCAGACCGTTGTTAAATATCCTGTCGTAAAGATTGCCGCAGATGCCGGCTGCAAAAAGCCCCAGCGCAGCATGCATTAATCCTTGACGGGTTCGGCTGAAAAGAAAAACCCCCAAAATGACCATCAATGCAATAACAGACACCACTATTAACAAATAACGCTGACCCGCTGCTATTCCAAAAGCAGCGCCGGCATTTTCCTTCACTACCAATCGCAGCAGGCCGTCTATCAATACAGCGGTGCTGCCGGCCTTTTGTCCCAACCATTCAAATACCGCCCTCTTGCTCCACAAATCCAGTATCAGGCCAGGTACGAATATCAGCCAGAAAACAAGATGAGCCTTCCAATCCGGAAGATCGACCCTCCAGCAGCGCCGCCCATCGACACAGAACGAAAAAGCCCGACCTGAGTTTGGCCGGGCACCGTTTTCTTCTGACTTCAATTCGACCATAATCGTTGTCGAGTCCGCAAACAACAAAGGACTTCGCCGAAGCTTCGTCCTTCGCGAAAGCGAAAGCAAACATGCACCGCTTATGTTTTTTGTTTACTTCGAGTAGGTTTCTATCAATTTGAGCAGTTTCTCACGTCGCGGCTGGTCAGGTTTTATCTCCAAAGCCCTGCGCCAGTGCTCAACCGCTTTAGTCTTTAAAGTCGGGTCTCCACCATCAGCGGTTGCCTTCATCGCGTAAGCAACCCCAAGGCCCCTGTGTGCTTCCCAGTCCTCGCCATTTATCTCAACCGCCCTCTCGTAGCTGGCGATTGACTTGTCGACATCCTTAAGCAGCAAATAGCAATATCCCAGATATTGATGAGCAGGGCCATTATCGGGTTGAATTTGTATCGCCGATGTCAACAGCTCTCTCGCCGGCTCATTGTAATTGACGTTGTTTCTCAGATATGCAACTGCCAGAGACGTCATAATCTCAGGGTTATTACTATCCACCTCCAGCGCACGCTTATACGAGTTGATAGCCTGGCTGTAATCTTTCTGCGACTGATAAATATCACCCAGCAGTTTTCGCAGCTCACCGGCGTCGGGGTTAATCTGCTCAGCTCGCTGGCCGTAGAGCAAAGCATTGTTGTAATCTTCGATTTCATAGTAGCATTTGGCCGCCCCAATATGCGCCTCGAGATGGTCGGGTTTAAGCTCGCAGGCCCGCGCATACGCCTTGACCGCCTTTGCGAATTGTTTCATAACTTGGTAAACCCGCCCAAGACCAAAAAAATCCTGGAAAGACCACGGATTGAGTTTTGTCGCCTCCTCGTAAGAGGCAACGCTTTTCTGATAATCATTCATCTGCTGATAAATCACGCCGAGCAGCGAATATGCCGGCGAAAACCGTTTATTGACCTGCACAGCGGTGTTGAGTTTCTCAACCGCCTTTTGGTTTTCACCTTGCTCGTTTAGCACAGCAGCGTCAACGTACAAATCAACCTCGTTGCCAGGTAATGCACAGCCGCCTAAACACAGCACCGTTATGACGATTGCCACAACAATCAAAAACATATCAGCAACGTGTATTTCCCGATTGCGCAAACGCTGCCGTCCTTCATCACAGTCGCCGGCAAAATCTTGCCCTGCTATAAGATTAAAGCCCCGCTTATTGGACCTGCGCATTTGCCCTTCCTAAGCAACACAACATCTCTGTTCGCCGCGTCTACTTTACCAAGCTCGATCCGCCCTTGACGAGACCTCGCCTTTAGGCGGGTTGACGACCAATTATAGCATTGCTGCCGGCCCTGTCAAAAACTTTTGGCGTAACAGGCGTTTTTTGTCCGCCGGTCCTCGTTCTAAATGTTTGACATATTCAACGCAGCACTATATCATATCTCCAATCAATTTCACGGGCTGTTGTTCTCACGGCAATTCACCGTACAATAGCTGAAACCGGAATTCAGGCCGTGGACGAGGTAATCTCTCGTCTGCGTTGATTTATGCGGAAGACTTGACTTTTATTATGGCTAAAAAGAAAGTAACTTTGGAAAAAAGGCCGTTTGTCTTAATCATTCGTGATGGCTGGGGCTACAACCCAGACCCCGCTGAGGACCCCTACAACGCCGTCAAATGTGCCAACACTCCTACTGATGACATGCTCATGGCGGAATTTCCAAATTGTCTTATCCATACAAGCGGCGAGGATGTGGGACTGCCGAACGGAACTATGGGTAACAGCGAGGTCGGACATCAGAACATCGGGGCCGGCAGAATCGTTCCCCAGGAATCCGTAAGAATCAGTAGAGCCATCCGCGACGGCTCATTCTTCGAGAACAAAGAATTTCTCAATCTAATCGAATCCGTAAAAAACCATAACGGAAAGATGCATCTGATGGGCCTGTGCAGCAACATCGGCGTACACTCGCTGCTGGACCACCTTTATGGCCTGCTCGAGCTGGCAAAGAGAAATAACATAAATAACGTTTTTATTCACGCCTTTACCGACGGCCGGGATTCCCCGCCGGACAGCGGCCAAAAATATATCGCCGACATCGAAAAAAAAGCCGCTGAAATCGGCGTGGGCAAAATCGCAACCGTAATGGGCAGGTTCTACGCGATGGACCGCGACAGCCGATGGGAGCGTGTCCAAAAAGCCTTTGAGTGTATGCGCTATGGTCGCGGCCTCAAGGCAGCCAACGCAATAGAGGCGGTCTCCCAAAGTTACGTAAAGAATGTTACCGACGAATTCATCGAGCCGACGTGCATTGTCAACGCCAGCAATGAACCAACAGCAACCATCGACAACGGCGACGGCGTCATATTCTTCAACTTCCGCGGCGACAGACCCCGTGAAATCAGCCGCGCTTTTGTTGACCCGGACTTCAAAGAGTTCAATCGAGTATCCAAGCCAGATATATCTTTCGTCTGTACGACCGAATACGACGCAACAATCCCTGCACCGGTAGCGTTTCCGAAGCCGCCAAAAATGAAAAATATCCTGGGAGCGTACTGGAGCTCACTGGGACTAAAGCAATTCCGCTGCGCCGAAACGGAAAAATACGCACACGTTACCTTCTTTTTCAACGACTACACCGAAAAACCCTTCGTTGGTGAAGACAGACAGATTGTGCCTTCACCGAGAGTCCGAACATACGACCTGAAGCCTGAGATGAGCGCCTATGAGGTAACGGATGTTGTCCTCGAAAGACTCGACTCGAACAAGTACGACGTAGTGGTAATCAATTTCGCCAATCCGGATATGGTCGGCCACACCGGCGTACTGTCTGCAGCAATCAAAGCCGCTGAGGCGGTGGACCAATGCGTCGGCAAAATCCTCGATAAAGTCAAAAGTATGGGTGGCGCAGCAATAATCACCGCAGACCACGGCAACTTCGAGAAAATGATAGACGGCAGCCCAGACAAACCTCACACATCCCATACCATTGGCGACGTGCCGCTGATTGTATTCGACGAGCGATACAAAGGCAGGAAGTTGCGCGATGGCGGAAGATTAGCCGACGTAGGCCCTACACTGCTGGAAATGATGGGATTGGAACAGCCGGAAGAAATGACCGGCCAAAGCCTGATAGAAAAATAAGTATCGAACAAAGAATTTCCGAAGCGCAACGTTCGATATTCGGTCGCTCTTGGGAGGAGCATCAGAAGCAATGGGGCAGATAATCATCCTTGACCAGAATATGGTTAATATGATTGCCGCCGGCGAGGTGATTGAACGCCCTGCCAGCGTGGTCAAGGAACTGATGGAAAACAGCATCGACGCAGGCGCAACTAAAATAACCGTCTCAGTCGAAGACGGAGGCCGAAAACTAATATCAATAACCGACAACGGCTGTGGTATGGACGCAGAGGACCTCACCGCTGCATTCGAGCCGCACGCAACCAGCAAAATCAAAACCACCAGAGATTTGCACGGCATATCAACGCTCGGCTTTAGAGGCGAAGCCTTGGCGAGCATCGCATCCGTGGCACAGGTCAAAGCCGTCAGCAAAACAAAAGATTCACTGACCGGAAATTGTATTGAGATTGACTGCGGCGACAAAGCTGCTACAACCCCCTGCAGCGCCGATTATGGCACAACAATTCAGGTCAGAGACATCTTTTATAAACTGCCTGCCCGGCGAAAATTCCTCAAAACTGCAAATACCGAAATGACCCACATAATAGAGCACTTCACACGCATCGCACTGGCCAATGACAGCCTGGATTTGGCCCTGATACATAACGGCAAAGAGCTTTACCGTCTGCCGGCCGGCCAGAGTCCTCGCCAGCGAATAGCCCAATTATTCTCGTCGGAGATTGCCGAGAATTTAATCGAAGCCGAGAGCAGCGAAAAAAATCTGCATCTTTTAGCTCTGCTCGGCAGACCCGGCTTCTCAAAAACGAACTCCAGCTTTCAATATATCTTTCTCAACGGCCGATTCATCCGCGACAAATTCATCTCACACGCAATCAAAGAAGCGTATCGCGGCACGCTCGAGCAAAACAGATTCCCCGTCGTATTCTTGTTTATTCAAATGCCCTATGAGGATTACGATGTCAACGTACATCCGACAAAAATTGAGGTGCGTTTTTATAATGCCAATCTGATTCATTCGCAAATCCTCGCAGCGCTGCACGAAAGACTTTTGGCGATAGATACTGAAACGCCGGTGAAACTGCCCATCCCGATTAAAGAACAACCAAATCTGCCCACGGCAGGTTACAGAAGTCAGAAAATCGCCGATGCAATGGCTGAATTCTTCAAAAAGCACAGACCCGTTCAAACCCAGCAGCAGCTCGGCTTTCGACCAGCCCCGCCAGCTGCAAAATATAACCTGCCGGACGAAAAAACATCGCGATACGCAATGCCAGATACCCGATACGAAAAGAAATTTCTCCAGATACATGATAGTTTCCTTGTCGCGCAGACCGACGATGGATTTGTCATCGTCGACCAGCACGCACTTCACGAACGCATAATTTATGAAGACTTGCGAAGGCGCCTCCAAAAAAGCAACCTCGAATCGCAGAAACTTCTTGTGCCTGAGAGTTTCGAGCTGACCGACGCTCAGGCCGATGCGCTCAAAAACAACGCCGAGCTGATTGAAAGATTAGGAATCGAACTTGCACCCTTTGGCCCAAAGACCATGGCTGTACAGGCATTCCCTGCTATACTGGCAAACGTACCACCGGCAGATTTTGCACTCGATTTGATAGATTTGCTCTCCGATAAAGCCGCCGAACTTGATGCAGAAACACTGCTTGACCAGGTCCTGAATATGGCTGCCTGCAAGGCGGCAATTAAAGCCGGCCAAAAACTCACCGACAGCGAAATAGAACAACTGCTTGCCGACAGAAAAGACCTCGAGCACTCCGGCCATTGCCCGCACGGCAGACCCACAGTGATAAAATTCACACTGACTGAGCTCGAAAGGCAATTCAAGCGAACCTGAATATGAAAAAGTCATTGGCAACACTGGTGGTTGTTTTTGTTTTCGCAGTGATACTGGTATTCTTGATGTGGCACGGGCTTGAAGCCCGTGAAAACACGGCCAAGAGGACCGTGCCACCATCGAGAATCCAAAGGATTGTTTCGCTCTCGCCCAATCTCACTGAGATACTCTTTGCCCTCGGATTGGGTGACAGAGTGGCGGCCGTTTCCAGCAACTGCGACTGGCCGCCCGAAGCGAAAACAAAGCCAAAGGTCGGAACATTCTGGCAGCCGAACACGGAAGCCATCATCGCCGCCGAGCCGGATCTTGTTGTCTGCGAGTCATTCAACCAGCAAAGAGCAACGGCGGAGACGCTGAGAAGAACAGGTTTGAACATCCTCTCGTTGCGGGTTGAGTCAATCAGCGAGCTTTTCCCCGCAATTACAGAAATTGGCCAAGCTGCCGGCTGCTCCCCCGCCGCCGACCAACTTGCTGCAAACATAAAAAGTCAATTAGACCAAATCCGGACAACGACTTCTTCATCCCGAAAAGTCAAGGTCTTGTGGATTATGCAACCTGAACCACTCCGCGTGGCCGGGGTAAACACATTTGTAAACGAGATAATCGAGCTGGCGGGCGGACAAAATGCCATCGGACCGACAATCGACCGCTACCCATCAATTGGAACAGAAGAAATCCTAAGTTGCGGCGCAGAAGTGATAATACAGTCGGCAATGGGAACGGAAGATATCTACAAGCAGCAAATCGCAGCCGAGCAATTCTGGAGTAGATTTGCGAATCTTCCTGCGGTGAAGAACAAGAGGATTTACGTCATCGATGCCGATACCGTGCTGCGACTGGGTCCTCGCCTGCCGCAGGGGCTGCAGACCACCGCACAGTGTCTGCACCCGGAGCTGTTCGCACAACCACAAGAATCGAACCGTAAGACGGAACAAACAGATGACTGACCTGTTGACACCAAAACGTTTGACAATGAGAATCATCCTGTCTCTGGCGGTGCTGGCCGCCGTGATGCTCGTATGCTCTTTGGTGGGAACGCAGAAGGTTTCCCTCAAGGCGGTCTTCGCCGGCCCTGGTAATGAGCCGGGCCAAAACACCGATTACGAAATACTCGTTCGCGTAAGACTTCCGCGAGTCATACTCGCTGCACTGGTCGGAGCCGCCCTCGCTTCCTGCGGCGTCGTACTGCAGGCGATTCTACGAAACCCGCTCGCTGACCCATACATCCTCGGAGTATCCAGTGGAGCAGGGCTGGGAGCAACCATTGCCCTTCTCTCAGGGATAACGTGGAGCTTTTGGGGCGGTTCACCAATAGCACTTTTTGCATTTGCAGGAGCGATTACAACCGTCTGGCTGGTCTGGTGCATCGGGTATTTTACAGGAAAACTGCAGGTTACGAACCTCCTGCTGGCCGGCGTAGTAGTCAATGCGTTTTTTACGGCGGTAATAATGTTTCTAATGTCGATAGCAAAAAGCGAAGAACTGCGCTCGACGGTACTTTGGCTGATGGGCAGCATAGCAGAAAAAGAGACCGCCGTTCTGACGGCCAGTGCCGGCTGTATCCTGACAGGGATAGCAGCCCTATTTAGTATCTGCTACAGATTAAACATCCTGACACTTGGCGAAGAAGAGGCGAAAGCCCTTGGCGTCGACACCACAAAAACCAGAGTGGTTGCCTTTGGCTTCGCAGCTTTTGTAACCGCCATCGCCGTTAGTCTGAGTGGCCTTATCGGCTTTGTAGGCCTCATTATTCCTCATGGAGTTCGTCTCGTATCCGGTCCCGACCACCGTCAGTTAATGCCTCTTAGTGCGGTAATTGGAGCCGCGTTTTTAGTTATCGCCGACACAATCGCCCGGATAATCATTGCGCCGGCCCAGTTGCCGGTTGGTGTAATTACAGCTATGGTCGGCGGACCGTTTTTCCTGATTCTGCTGGCAAAACATACCAGAAAAGTCGGTTGGTTAAAATGAACGCTGTTATAGAGGTTGAAAATCTAAGCTTCAGCTATACGCCTCAACGCACAATCTTGAAGGACCTTAGTTTTGAAGTGCGCCGGGGCGGCTTTCTGGCAATAGCAGGGCCAAACGGCGCAGGTAAAACAACCCTTCTGAATCTGCTTTGCGGCCTTCTTAGACCCAAATCAGGTTCCATAAAAATAGACGCAGCACCTGTAGAATCGTACTCATCCAGAAAACTGGCACAAAAAGTCGCTGTTGTTCGCCAGGAATTTGTGCCAGTATTCGGCTTCACCGTCGCAGAAATAGTCTCGATGGCAAGAATGCCCTATTTAGGCCTATTCGGATTTGAAAGTGAAACCGACAAAGAATTTGTAAGCGAAGCGCTCGAAGAAACCGACACTGCTCAGTTTGCCTCACGACCGCTTTACCAGCTAAGCGGAGGCGAACGACAGCGAGTTTTCATCGCAAGGGCGCTTGCACAAAATACCGCCATCCTGCTTTTGGATGAACCGACAAGTCTTCTGGATTTGAAATATCAGGTCGGAATATATGATTTGCTCAAAACTGCACAGCTTAAAAAAGGCAAAACAATTCTGGCCGTGACGCACGATATCAATCTGGCCGCCCAGTATTGCAACGAAATTTTACTTCTCGACACCGACGGCAGTTATCATATCGGCAAAACCAAGGATGTTTTATCTCCGGAGCAAATCGAGAAGGTTTTCAGCGTCAGGATATTTGCGGGCAGCCTCGGACAGGAAAAATTTTTCATCCCCCTGGGCAAATTTGCAAAAGACAGCTACCTAACTGCCAACGAACCAGACAGCAGCGAACAAAAAAAATCGTGAATATGCCGCTCTAACTTCCGCTCTAATAAGCACTTAGCAAAGGTCTCAAAACTTAGTCCGATATCTTCTCTCCCACCCGGATTTTGTAAGGCCGGCCCTGTATTTATATTCTGGACAAAATAAGTGCTATTGGAGTTGCCATCAACCTGTTATAATGTATATTTTGTAGAGACTCAAAGAAAACGTACTGGTAAAGGTAAAGCAAAAGTGGCACGGAAAAACAAAACAGCTTCCGAAAAGAAAACCGACGCCAAAACCGAAAAAACTCGCTTAAGCGTTGCAGACATCGAGCATTTCCGGCAAATGCTGCTGGACAAGCGCCAGGAAATAATCGGCAATGTAAACGAAATGAAAGATGAAGCGCTCAACAAATCCCATCTGGACGCAACCGGCGACCTGTCGAGTATGCCGATACATATGGCCGACATAGGAACTGACACATTCGACCAGGAATTTGCTCTCGGCCTGATGGACAGTGAAAGGAAACTCTTACGGGAAATCGACGACGCCCTGCAGCGAATCGAAAACCACATATACGGCATCTGCGAAGGCACGGGCAAACCAATAAGCAAAGCTCGACTCGAGGCTCAACCCTGGGCCAGGTATTGTGTCGAATACGCACGAACGCTCGAACAAGGCCAGCCAGGCAGACAAGAGCAGTAAATACCAGATGGATGTTTCTGTATGAAATACAGATACAGATGTCCGACCTGTCATAAAATCCTCAAACCACCGCCCGGCAAATCTCCACATCAATTAAAAACCTTTCCCTTTTGCTGCCGGCGGTGCAAACTGATAGATTTGGGAGCTTGGCTGGATGCCAGATACAGAATAACCTCCGATATACAACCAAAACCGCACAACCAGCCTTCTGATTCCAACTCCTCCTGACGCCGTAACAACCGCTGTTCGGCGGAGCCGCAAAAATCTCATAAAATCTGTTGAAATAAACCTACAATAAGTTATATACTTCTTGCATTCGTGGAATCAAACACAATTAACCGTTTTGAAAGGAAACAAAATGGGCAACGAACAACGATCCATTCCGCTTTTCGATAACTGTCTCTTTCCGAAGGTATTCCAGAGCTTCCGTATGGCCATCCAGCCAAGCAAATTGATAATCGCTTTTGCAGCGATGGCGACTATATGCTTGGCCGGCTGGATTATGGACTTCAGTAAAACTGTCGTCACGGCGAAGGATGCACACGGCCGGACTACAGAACTGTCAACCTATATGGTCGGTACGGACCGCTTAAAACCGTACATCGAAAATTATAAAAAAACGGGTGAACATACCGGCGTATTCTCTGAGCTTTGGAAGTTCACAGCCTCAAGATTTCAGAATGCTGTGGACTCGATGTTCGCCTTTAATTTGCCGGCCGTCGCCGCCAATATCGCCGACTGCTTCAAAGCACTCAGCTGGGCAATCAAATATCATACGATTTACTGCGTCGTATTCTTTGCGATAAAACTCGCCGTGATTTCAATTGCCGGCGGCGCTTTGTGTCGAATGGCAGCACTGCAATGCGCCCGCGGCGAAAAACCAGGTCTGACCGACGCGCTGCAATACAGCACAAAAAAGTTCACAAGTTTCTTTACCACGCCCTTAGCTCCGATTGGAATTATCATCTTCATAGGCCTGTTCATATTTCTTCTCGGATTGGTTGGAAACATCCCTCGCGTTGGCGAGCTGATAATGGGTCTTTGTATGCCGTTAGCCTTGTTTGCAGGGGCGCTGATAGCCGTCGTTTTAATAGGAACAGTCGCAGGATTTAACTTAATGTTCCCCGCTGTGGCATACGACGGCTCAGATTGCTTCGATGCGATAAGCCGCTCTTTCAGCTACATATACGCAAAACCGTGGCACATGGGTTTTTACACCGCCATAGCTGCGGTTTATGGAGCAATCTGCTATACGTTTGTACGATTCTGTGTGTTCCTGCTGCTGGTAGTGACACGCTGGTTTTTACAACTCGGTGTCTTTACTGACAGCAGCACAAACGTTGACAAAGTTACAGCACTCTGGCCGCAGATAAGCTTCATGAATCTGCTCCAGCTGCCGTCTTTAGCCGAGGCCGGCGGGTTGTTTTGGGTCGCCGCGGTGCTGGTGTACTTATCCTCGCTGGTTGTTGTCGCACTGGTGGGTGCTTTCGTCATAAGTTTTTACTTTTCTGCAAATACGATAATCTATTCCCTTATGCGCAGCAAAGTCGACAACACCGCCATCGACGACATCTATACTGACTACACAAAAGCCCCCGAGCCGACCGCAGGCAAAACCGCATCCGAGGAGTTAACGAATAGCGATTAGGCCTTGACAGCCGACGCTTTTTGCAGCTCTAATACGATTTGTGCGGGCGATTAGCTCAGTTGGTTAGAGCGCACGGATCACACCCGTGAGGTCACAGGTTCGAACCCTGTATCGCCCATTTATATTTACAAGACATAGCTCACAAGACGAATCACTTCTCTACTTGTCTAATCCCATCAAAGACTGGATGTCGAGGTTGAGCCAGTCTATGGCCGCCGAGCCTTTTCCATTCGGCCGGTCCGCAATGCAGAACAACGCTATCTGGGCACCCATCCATACCCCCTCAGAAGCCGGCATCTGCGGCCCCAATTCTTTATATTTGAACCCATCCAGGCTGTAACTAAACTGACAAAAACACTGCCCCGATTTTTCGTCTTTGTATGGCAATGGCAGTTTACCGCGAGTCGACATCCGAAGATATGCCACATTGTCTGGAATATCGACCTCCTCTGAAACCACCGACTCCGTTCCCTTAAAAACTGAAATCCTGTAGCGCCTCCGTTCAACCACTCTTACACTGATATGAATGTTTTCCTTTCCATGGGCTCCCAGGCCCGTCTGGACATCGGGCGTGTTGTCGGGCTCTAAGCACACCCTGGCGGTCGCAGTAAAACAATACGCCGGAAATTTCTGGGTCAGCAGGTTAGCAACTTTACCAAGGTCATTGCCCGGCACGTGCTGCGCAAACAGAACCAGGTGTCCGTCTTTAAGGGTATACCACTCTTTTTTGGGGTTAGCCGGCCACTGCCATTGCAGACCGAGATGCTTCTCCTCAAACGTATCGCTCATTTGCGGAAACATCAGCGGGTATTCCTTCCCGACATTCGGCATCCGATATTCCTCAACCGGATTGCCTATTCCGTCGCCATCCGGGTCGATACCGGCTACCGGCCAGTCGTCTACCCACTCGGCAGGTTCCATTCGGATAATACGCCCCAGCGTTCCGACCGATTGGAAATGAATAAACCACCATTCACCGCTTGGTGTATCCACCAGACCGCCCTGATGTGGGCCGTTGATGTTTGTCTTACCTGTTTCACATATTGTTCGGATTTCGTAGGGGCCGTCCGGGCGAGTTGCCCGTAACGCCGCCTGATTGCCCTTTTCTACCCCATTGGCCGGACAAAGAATATAATAATACCCATTACGCTGCATAAACTTGCAGCCCTCTATAGTAGGATATTCGCCGTGCCCCTTGAAATTTGGATCAAAATTATCGAAAACAATCTTTGGCTCACCAATGAGCCTCATTGCATCCCAGCTCATCTCCTGCATCACTACTCGACCGTTTATACCGGCACGTGACGCAGCATAGGCATACGCCAGCCAGGCACGCCCTGTCTTTTTGTCCCACAAGGGTGAAGTGTCTATGACCCCATGGGCTTCATACACCAAATGCAGCCTGGACCACTTTTCCGCCGGGTCCTTGGTTCGGCTCATATAAACGCCCGCGTCCGGCTCCCCAAAAAACACATAAAACCACCCATCATGATACCGCAAACAGGGAGCCCAGCAGCCTTTCCCCTGCACGGGTTTATCATAACTCAATTCCTCTGCCGTTCTTCCACGATAAGTAAAATGAGCATCCGGCAGTCGTTCGTAAACATGATTAATAATTCTCCAGTGTACCAGGTCCTTCGAGTGCAATACCGGAAGGCCCGGCATCATATTGAAACTCGAAGAAACCATATAATAGTCCTTTCCCACACGGATCACATCCGGGTCAGAGTAATCCTCGCAGATAATCGGATTGCGGTAGCTTTTATATCCAGCGAAGACAAAAGAAATGCTGATGAAGAAAAAAAACACTCCCGTCAATTTACAAATTGCCGCCCTCATTACAATTCCCTTTCACGTCGATAGATAAAAACCGTATCGAGCGTTAAGCCCCCAATCCCGAGATGAACTTTTCCCCCACGGTTTCTTCCTAAGAGATATTGCGCTTCCAAGAACCCCAACCGACCAGACGAGCGCCGCTATGCCGTAGCAGTCTTCATCCGCCGACAAGCGGCGAACAAATACTGGAGGCGGGGGGATTCGAACCCCCGTCCCGTGATGTTTCAAGACAAGTTTCTACATGCTTAGTCGTTCTATTTGGCTTTCGCTTTACCAGGTGCCAAACGACAGGCCCCGGGTTCAGCTATTTCGGTAAATCTCGCCCGCACCGGCCCGAACAAAACCGGCTGAGCCAGCCTGCTATCTGACGCCCTTCTCAGGCTCACAGGCGAAACCCGAGAGGACGAGCTACCCAATTATTAGGCAGCCATTTGCAATTGGTAGTTACCAATTAATTGTCTGCCGGATGATTAGCCAGGCCAACCGGCGTCCTGGACATGCAACTTGTCTATCCGCCATCCGGTCGAAGCCGTTCGCCCCCGTATTAACTTTTCAATAACCTGACCCTGCCTCTGCCTGCCCCACTTAGCTGTAACTATTATACCAACATCCGTGCCGAACTGCAACAAAACTCCCGATGAATCGGGATTGTATTAATCTGTGTCTTTTGCCTTTTGTTTTGCGTAGGCTGCCACTATCTGCTGTTGCACATTGCTCGGCACAACCTCGTAATGGCTGAGGCTCATCGAATAGCTGCCGCGCCCGCTGGTTACACTTTTCAGCTGGCTGTTATACTGCATAACCTCCGCCAATGGCACTTGTGCCTTAATCACAACAAAATTACCCGCCAGCATATCCTGGCCGATTACTCTGCCGCGTTTGCCCGCCAGGTCACCGGTGATATCACCCATATTTTCAGCCGGTATGGTAATCTCGATATTGACTATCGGCTCAAGCAGCACCGCCTTTGCTTTTTCCAGCGCGTCGATGAATGCGCCTTTGCCCGCCGCCCGAAATGCCACCTCCTTTGAGTCCACAGGATGGCTTTTGCCGTCATAGACAGACACTTTTATGTCCTGCATTGGAAAGCCCGCCACCACCCCTTTTTGCATCACGTCCTTGACACCTTTAAGAATCGCCGGCTCAAACTGACCCGGAACGGACCCGCCATAAATATCCCAACTGTATTCCAGCAACGGCTCTGAACCGCGTGCAATCGGCTCCACTCGCAGATAAACTTCGCCGAATTGTCCCGCCCCGCCGGTCTGTTTCTTGTGCCGGTAATGCCCTTCCGCTTTTGTCGTAATCGTCTCACGATAAGGAATCTTCGGTTCCTTCGTTCTTATCGTCAGCTTGAATCGCTTATCCATCTTTTCGAGCATAACACGCAAATGAAGGTCACCCAGCCCGCTGGCGACCAGCTCATTTGTCTGCT
>Ga0315282_10004550_pt1 | contig 24109 bp, 23 predicted proteins | sample YL17G07_20_MG_FD_203693 | JGI IMG/M metagenome (GOLD analysis project Ga0315282, IMG submission 203693) | Sediment microbial communities from Yellowstone Lake, YNP, Wyoming, USA - YL17G07_20 | ecosystem: Environmental > Aquatic > Freshwater > Lake > Sediment | place: USA: Wyoming | collected... | reverse complement strand
TGATGAACTCAATTGTCAATACTAACAAAGCGACTTTTCGAAGAAAATCCAGCCCCCTCTAACCTGAAGCTACAATCTATCTCCGACAGGCTCCTAGGAGGAGATAAATGGGGAAAGTGGAGATCCCCCAGAGGACGGCAATGCATTTTCCGACCGCCGAAGTTTCCTTCCTGGGCCGACTGGACTAGATGGCCCGCATCATGCGGAACCCATAATCCGGCATCGCGCAGTTCGTCAACTTTCCCAGGTACAAGATCCGCCTGACTGCGTTACAATAAACGCTTTTTATTCCCTCTTAAATTTCCTTACAGGAGAATTGACCACCATGAAGAAAACAGCAACGAATTCGATAGTTTTGGGAATTGCTATCTTGGCGACAGCTCTGCTGCTTGTTGCTCAGCGCCCCCGCAGCTCGGGAAAACACGCCGTGAGTTTACCTGGGACCCAAGCAGATATGCCTTTTAGCCGGGGCATAGTGGCGGGGAACATGCTTTTCGTTGCCGGGCACGCGGGATATGACGACAATGGCAAGCTGCGCCCGGGAGGTATTGGACCCGAAACCCAATCAGCGCTCGAGCACATCAAGCAAGTCGTGGAAGCTGCCGGCTTTCAGATGACCGATGTGGTGTCCACGACCGTCTACCTCGCGGACATCGCTGAATGGGGCGACATGAACAAGGTCTACAAGACTTTTTTCCCTGAGCCGAGACCGGCGCGCGCCGCCATCCAGGTGAAGTTGGGCGGCGACGCTCGCGTCGAGATTAGCGCCATTGCTGTAAAGACACGCTAAGAATTTCTGAAAATTTTTGACGACCACACGGATTTGACTGGCGTGCAAGGGCAGACTGTGCGCCTTCCGCTGGCGGGCGAGATCATGCCGCACTTGACTTTCGTCTCCGCCAGCGGAGAACGCGTGCGTGTCTTCGATTACCGCCGCCGACGCAACCTCGTTCTAATCTTCGGTGGAGTTGGCCTGCGTAGGACACGTGGCCTGCGCACATCAAGGAAACTATCGAAGAGCACGCCCAATACCGCAGATAACATAGACAACCCTAGAAAGTAACCACGCCGGGTAGTCAGCCTTCCTGATGCCGTGCGATTGTCCCCTTGCTAATTTCGCGATAAGTTGGTTATTTCGTGGTATGAGAGGCGAATTCTCTGCGTTCAGCTTGCAGGAAACGACTTGGCGTGTCCCGGAAAGAAAATGACAGGGAGGGAGATGGACCAAGGGGGGACACTGGAGACTCCTTACTTCGGCACGGGCGACAGGGATAAAGCAGAGATTTTCGAGCTGGGAGGCTGCAATTCCGCGCCGAGAAGCAGTAGAGAAGCTCCTCGAGGGCGCCAAACCCTGTTTAGAGTCACGTCCTTCCTGACTCTTCTCCTCACATTCGCCGGCACAGGCCGGGGACAGGCGTCGTCAATTACCGGCAATCAGGCTATGCTAAGGCAAGGGTCGGCGGGCCTTGGTGAAGCGCTGTTTGCGGGGAAGGTGCGCTTCCGAAACGGCGGGCCGGCTTGCGCCTCATGCCACAGTATTGCGGGGATTCCTTTTCCAAACGGTGGCACACTTGGCCCCGACCTTACGAACGCCTATCAAAAGTTGGGTCCTCAGGGAATGCAGCCTGCTATGGAGACCCTTTTCTTCAGAGTGATGACTCCTATTTATGACCAGCACCCGCTGACCCCGGAAGAACAAAGCGATTTGATCGCCTTTTTTCAGGAAGCCGCATCTGGCCGAGCGCCTCGCGGGAACACCCAGATCATCGCTGGGATTAGTCTCGCGGGGTGTGTGCTCCTCCTGGTGATCGCAAACGCCGTCTGGCATGACCGTCTCAAATCTGTGAGGCGAAGCCTGGTTGAACGAGCGAGGCGGCAGGAGAAGATTTCGTGAGCTGGATTAAGGACATTGTCAACCCGCAGCAGCGGCTCTGGGAGGAGTTCTATCGCAACCGCTGGCAGCACGATAAGGTCGTGCGGAGCACTCACGGAGTGAACTGCACGGGCGGCTGCTCCTGGATGATCTATGTCAAGAACGGCATCGTCACCTGGGAAATGCAGGCCCTTGACTACCCCAAGCTCCAACCCGGCTTGCCCCTCTACGAACCCCGTGGGTGCCCGCGGGGGATCACCTATCCCTGGTACATCTACAGCCCCCTCCGAATCAAGTACCCCTACTTGCGTGGCGTGCTGATGGACCTTTGGCACGAAGCCAAAGCCAAGCATGGAGACCTCCTCGAGGCCTGGGCCTCGATTGTGGAAGACGAAGAGAAGCGACGGAGTTATCAGGTCGCCAGGGGCAAAGGAGGGTTTCGCCGCTCGAGCTGGGATGAGTGTCTCGAACTCATTGCCGCGTCCCTCCTCTACACGGCAAAGAAATACGGCCCTGACCGGGTTGTGGGTTTCTCTCCCATTCCGGCCATGTCCATGCTGAGCTACGCGGCCGGCTCACGTTTCCTGCAACTATTTGGCGGCGCGCTTCTTAGTTTCTACGATCTTTACGCCGACTTCCCGCCAGCCTCGCCGGAAACCTGGGGCGAGAAAACCGATGTCGCAGAAAGCGCCGACTGGTTCAACAGTAAGTACATTGTGGTTGAGGGCAGCAACCTCGACATGACGCGCACGCCCGATGCGCATTTCGCAGTCGAGGCGCGTTACCACGGCGCGAAGCTGGTGGTTTTCTCGCCGGACTTCAGTGACGTGTCGAAGCACGCCGACTGGTGGATTCCCGTGAACGCCGGAATGGATGGGGCCGTCTGGATGGCGGTGAATCACGTCATCCTGAAGGAATTCTATGCCGACCGGCAGGTTCCGTATTTTGTGGATTACCTGAAGCGTTACACCGATGCTCCCTTCCTTTTGGAATTGGAAAAAACCGAAGAAGGGTACTCTGCGGGGAAATTCCTGCGTGCCAACCGCTTGGAGCGATACCGCGGCGTCGAGAATGGGGATTGGAAGCTTCTAGTCTTCGACCGCATCGCCGAGGCGCCGCGGATGCCGCAAGGCGCCATTGGCTTCAGGTGGCAGGAGAAAAAGGGACACTGGAACCTGCAACTGAAAGATGGCCTCGATGGCTCAGAGATCAATCCACAGCTCAGCCTCCTCGAGAAGCGGGAAGATGTCCTCCAAGTCACCTTCATGGACTTCGGAGCAGAGCGCGCCTTCCAGCGGGGAGTTCCGGTCCGGTACATCGAGACAATCGCTGGGCGCGTCCCGGTGACGACGGTTTTCGACTTGCTCATGGCCCAGTTCGGAGTCTCGCGTGGGCTGAGCGGTGAATACCCTGCTGGCTACGATGACGAGGAGAGTCCCCCGACCCCGGCCTGGCAGGAGAAGTACACGGGAGTGGGCAGAAGCACTGTGGCGCAGTTGGCCCGTGAGTTTGCAACCACGGCGGAGAAGACCAAGGGGAAGTGCACCATTATCGTTGGGTCGGGAGTCAACCACTGGTATCACGCCAACCTGCATTATCGCCTGGCGGCGACCTCCCTGATCCTCTGTGGATGTGTGGGCGTCAATGGCGGCGGCCTCAACCACTACACCGGGCAAGAAAAGCTGACGCCCATGGCCTCCTGGTCCTCGCTCGCTATGGCCCTCGACTGGTCCAGGCCCCCACGCCTCCAGAATGGACCTTCCTTTCACTATGTCCACAGCGATCAATGGCGTTACGAAAGGGAGTTTCCCGACCGCCATCCCACGAGCGGACCCTTTGCCAAGCCACATTTCATGGACCTTCAGGCGGCCGCAGTTCGCATGGGCTGGCTGCCATTCTACCCTCAGTTCAACCGCAACCCTATTCACCTTGTCCGGGAAGCAGAGGAAGCTGGCGCAAAGAATGCGGCGCAAATCATCGAGTGGGTGGTCGAACAACTGCGCGAGGGAAAACTGCGCTTTTCGGTCGAGGACCCCGACCTGCCTGAAAACTGGCCACGCGTCTGGTTGATCTGGCGAGCGAATGCCCTGCATTCAAGCGCCAAAGGGCAGGAATACTTCTTCCGGCATTATCTGGGAACCCATAGCAACGCCGTTGCGGACGAGGTGGCCGCTGACTGCGTTCAGGACGTCGTTTGGCGGGAGGCGCTGAACCAGGGAAAGATGGACCTGGTGGTCGATTTGAATTTCCGTATGGACACGTCCGCGCTTTACTCGGACATCGTCCTTCCTTCGGCAAGCTGGTATGAAAAGAACGATCTGAATACCACGGATTTGCATTCCTACTTTCATCCCTTCGGCGCGGCAGTCCCTCCTTGCTGGGAGTCGCGGACCGACTGGGAGATCTTCCGCTCGCTTGCCGCAAGGGTCAGCGAATTGGCGAGTGCGCATTTTCCTGAACCCTTCCGGGAAGTTGTGGCGACACCTCTTCTGCATGACACGCCGGATGAGATCACGCAGCCGGAGGTCAAGGATTGGTCCAAGGGGGAATGCGAAGCGGCGCCGGGCAAGACCATGCCCCACCTTTGGGTGGTCGAGCGGGATTATGTGAATCTCTTTCACCGGTTCAACTCTCTTGGCCCTGGGATCAAGGCACACGGAGTAGAAGACCGTGGCGTCGAAATGCCTGTGGCCGACCTCTACGACGAGTTTGCGAAGACGGTTTCTGCGTATGAGTGGAACGGGCAGAAATATCCTTCGCTGGCCGACCCTGTGGATGCTGCGAATGCCATACTGTTTTTTGCGCCGGAAGCGAATGGCGAAGTCTCCTGTCGTGGCTTCAAGGAAAAGGAGCAGCAGACAGGGCTGGCGCTGGCCGATCTGGCCGAAGGACAGCGCGGAATCCGCTACGACTTCCAAGCCTTGGTGACGCAGCCGCGACGCATCCTGACCAGCCCCTGCTGGTCCGGGATCACCAATAACGGCAGAGCTTACAGCGGCTACGTCATGAACGTTGAACGGCTCGTTCCCTGGCGCACGCTCACCGGCCGCCAGCATTTCTACCTCGATCACGAAGGCTATCGCGACTTCGGCGAGTCTCTTCCCACCTTCAAGCCGCGCATCAACCTTGAAAGCACGCTCAACCTTACCAAAAGCCCGCCAACGGGCAGGTCCTTAATCCTGGTTTGCGTTACCCCGCATGGCAAGTGGCACATCCATTCCACCTATGCCGATGACCTTCGGATGCTGACGCTTTCAAGAGGAGTGGAGCCTTTGTGGCTGAACGATAAGGATGCGCAGGAGGTTGGGGTCCTGGACAACGACTGGATTGAAGCCTACAACGACAACGGAGTGATTGCCACGCGTGCCGCCGTGAGCGCCCGCATTCCGCGCGGTGTGTGCTTTTTTTATCATGCGCCGGAGCGCACCGTCTCTTTCCCCAAGTCCCCGACCCGCAAGGGCCGGCGGGCCGGAGGGACGAACAGCATCATGCGGATGAGACTGAAGCCGGTGTTGATGGTGGGCGGCTACGCCCAGCATTGCTATCGCTTCAATGACTATGGCCCGCCGGCGTCCGACCGCGACACTTACGTGATTGTCCACAAGCTGGAAGGTGAGCCCCAATGGGATTGAGGACACTGGAGCGCCGGTCTGTGACTGCCGCCTTTTGAAGATAAGATGTGCGCAGCTCATAGAGCGGCGCTCCGGCAAGAAGGGAGACCGATGAACGTTCGCGCACAGGTTTCGATGGTCTTCCATCTCGACAAGTGCATTGGCTGTCATACTTGCAGCCTCGCCTGCAAAAACCTGTGGACGGACCGGCCGGGGACCGAATACATGTGGTGGAACAACGTCGAAACCAAACCGGGCACGGGCTATCCCACGCTCTATGAGGACCAGGAGCAGTATCACGGCGGATGGGTGCTCGAGGACGGTAAGCTGCGGCTCAAGCTGGGCAGCCGCCCTACCGAACTGGTGAACATCACCTTTAACCCGCGCTTGCCCACCCTCGACGACTACTACGAACCCTTCACTTATCGTTACAAGGATCTGATCGACGCCCGACCCGGGGACGACCAGCCCGTGGCAAGGCCGGTCTCCATGCTTACCGGGGAGGAGATGAATATCGAGGCCGGACCGAATTGGGACGACGACCTCGGCGGCTCGCCGATTTACGCGGCGAATGACCCCAATCTCAAAGCTCTGGATGAGAACCAGCGCCGTCAGTTCTTTGAGATGCAGCAGATCGTCTTCTTTTATCTGCCGCGCATCTGCAATCATTGTCTGAACCCAAGCTGCGTGGCCGCCTGCCCGTCGGGAGCCATCTATAAGCGGGGCGAAGACGGGATTGTCCTGGTCAGCCAGGAAAAATGCCAGGGCTGGCGGATGTGCGTTTCCGGTTGCCCGTATAAGAAGGTCTACTTCAACTGGCATACGGGCAAGGCCGAAAAGTGCATCCTTTGCTATCCCCGGCTCGAAACCGGCCAGGCTCCCGCCTGCATGCATTCCTGCGTGGGCAAGATTCGGTACCTGGGGATTGTTCTTTACGACGCGGACCGCATTGAAGAGACGGCCAGCAAACCGGACGCCGAGCTTGTCGAAGCTCAGAGGGAAATCATCCTCGATCCGTTCAGCCCGGAAGTTATTCATCAGGCGCAGGAAGACGGAATCGACGAGAAGATCATCCAGGCCGCACAAAAATCTCCGGTTTACAAATACGTGAAGCTTTGGCGGCTGGCGCTTCCACTCCATCCCGAATGGCGGACCCTGCCGATGCTCTTCTATGTCCCGCCGCTGCTGCCGGTGACGGCCAGCCTGAATCAGCAGGGGCGATATGAGGTCGAGAGGGATTTCTTCACCTCACTCAAAAGCGCCCGGCTCCCTATCCGCTACATGGCCAGCCTTTTTTCAGCCGGAGATGATGCGGTGATCGAAGCTGTTTACCAAAAGCTGCTGGGCGTGCGCATTTACAAGCGCGCTCAGACTGTGGGCGATATTGGCATGGAGACCGCGACTCGCCTACTCGAAGAGTCGCAGTTGACGCCGCAGCAGGCGGAAGACATTTACCATCTGACCGCCCTTGCGGGATTTGAGGAGATGTTTGTAATCCCCCCCTCCCTGCGTGAACAAGTCATTGAACTGGGAGTCGATCCCCAGGAGTACCAGGAAGAGCAAGGCGCCGGCTTCCTGCGCTGGCCCGAACGAGGACTGTAAGCTATGACAGTCTATGCGTTATTCGCTGACATCTTGGACTACCCAGGCCCTGCGGTCGCTGCGCAGGTGCGACGTTGCCTCTCCGAACTTGCTGTTGAAGATCTTAAGGCCTCGGAGCTAATGGCCCGATTCCAGACTGAGCAGGCCCGTAAGACACTCGGCGAACTCCAGGAACTCTATACGAGCACTTTCGAATTGCGGCCCGACTGCACACCCAACCTCGGGTACCACCTGTTCGGGAACGATGCGCGCCGCAACATGTTCATGGCGCAGTTGAAGACGCGGATGGAGACATACCACGTGGCGATGGGCAGTGAGCTTCCGGACCATCTCAGTCTCGTTCTGCGGCTTCTCGAAAGACAAGACTCCGAAGAGGAAAGAAGCGCCCTGCTCGAGGATTGTCTGGTTCCAGCACTTTCGCGGATGCTTGAAGTTCTCAATCAGGATGGCGAACCCAACGCGTATGGCAACGTGTTGCGTGCACTTCTGCACCTGCTGAGGAGACGAAGCCGAGTGGAGGCAATTCCTGCCGAAGCTGTCGAAAATCACCCCACGCGGGTCATTGCCGCGAAAGCGGGAATCCAGCTTCTTCCGGACTGACGTGGACCCCTGCTTGCGCGGGGGTGACAACACCCGAGGTTTGGCTGAGAGGCTTCTATGGATGCATTCTTGTTCATCGCTTTCCCCTATTTGGCCCTGGTCCTAGCCATCGGGGGGGGCATCTACCGCTATTCTACCAACCGTTACAGTTACTCCAGTCTGGCTTCTCAAATCCTGGAAAACCGGAAGCTCTTCTGGGGTTCAGTTCCGTGGCATTACGGGATCACCCTGATTTTGCTGGCGCATTTGCTTGTCGCTCTCTTCCCGCGCACGGCTGCGCTGATCCTTGCTGGCCGCATCAGACTCCTGGTCTTGGAATTAACCGGGATGTCGCTCGGATTATTCGCGTTGTTGGGCCTGGTCGTCTTGATATTCCGGCGTCTCCCTACCAAGTCCCTGGCGCGCCTCGCAACTTCCAATATGGACGGCCTGCTGTTGGCTGTTCTCCTTCTCCAGGTCGTAACGGGGCTGGGAATTGCGATCTTTGACCGCTGGGGTAGTCTCTGGTATCTGCACACCGCCGTTCCCTGGTTCTGGTCCCTCGTCCGGCTGCATCCCGACATGAGCACGGTGGTTAACCTCCCTGGTTTTGTGAAGGTTCACTTTGTCACCGGATTCGCCGTCATTCTTCTATTTCCCTTCACCCGGCTGGTGCACTTGGTGATGTTTCCGGTTTACTACCTCTGGCGCCCCTATCAAGTGGTGATCTGGAACCATGCCGCACGCCGCAAGGGAACTGCCCCGACGGAAGCGATACGATGAGTGAAAACTCCTTATTGCCTCAAACCACGAACGAGGCCGTCAGCAGCGCCTCCGGGCCCGAAACCCTTCGCCGAAGATTCCTGGAGCGCCTGAGCTTCGTTTTGGGTTCGATCGCCGCCGCCGTCGTAGCCACCCCCGTCGTGGGATTTCTGCTCGGCCTTCGCAAGCCGAGTGAGGTGTGGCGTGCGGTGGGAAAACTCGACGATTTCACCCTCGGAGCGACCGTTAAGGTCTCCTTTCTGGACCCATCGCCTTTGCCCTGGGCAGGCGTGACAGCGCAGACGGCGGCTTGGTTGCGGCGGATTGGCGATCAGCAGTTCATCGCCTTTTCGATTGACTGCACCCACCTCGGCTGCCCGGTCCGCTGGCTTCAGGACGCCAACTTGTTTATGTGCCCTTGCCACGGAGGGGTCTTCTACTCGAACGGCCGCGTCGCTTCAGGGCCACCTCCGAGGCCACTGATCCAGTACCCGGTCCGTGTTGAAAACGGCGAGGTCCAAATTCTTACCAGTCCGCTTCCCATTACCTAGGGCATCGAGCAGGGAGATGACGTGGAAACCTTGAAGCGCATCTGGAGTTGGTTCGACGACGTGACGGGGATTTCCGCCTGGCTGCTCCCCATCCTGCGGCACCCGGTTCCTCCGGCGCGTAGGTCCGCGTGGTTTTACGTCCTGGGCAGTGCGACGCTCTTTGTGTTTATCCTCCAGGTTGTCACCGGCATCGCTTTAGCCAGTTCTTACGTCGCTTCGACAGCCCAGGCTTACAACACACTGCTCTTCATAAGCGGCACGACTTTTGGCCATATCGTCCGGGGCCTCCACGCCTTCGGCGCCTCGGCGATGGTCGTCCTGATCGGAGTGCATGCGATCCGGGTCTACCTCATGGGCGCCTACAAGTATCCCCGGCAGATGAACTGGCTCACCGGCGCCGGCCTGCTGCTTTTCACCCTTCTCATGGCCTTCACGGGGCAGCTTCTCCGCTGGGACCAGACGGGCTTCTGGTCGGTGGTGATTGCCGCCGAGCAGGCAGGGCGGACGCCCTTTATCGGCAACTGGCTTGGACATTTCATCCTGGCGGGGGACACCGCAGGCGGCGCGACTCTGAGCCGGTTTTTCGCGGCGCACGTCTTTTTCGTTCCTGCGCTGATTTTCCTGTTTCTTGGTTTTCATCTTTATCTGGTGCTTCACAATGGAATCTCCGAACCCCCAAAGGTCGGCCAGCCCGTGGATCCGAAGACTTATCGGGTGTGGTATCAAGAACTGCTGGCCCGCGAGGGCCATCCATTTTGGCCCGATGCCGTTTGGCGCGACGTGGTCTTTGGATTTCTGGTTGTAATGACGGTCGTCGCTCTGGCCATCACCATTGGACCGCCGGCGTTGGGTAAGCCTCCCGATCCCACGATCATTGGGGCCTCCCCGCGGCCTGAGTGGTATTTTCTGTGGTACTACGCGGTACTCACCTTGGCGCCGCGCTGGTCTGAAAACTACCTCATTATCCTGGGGCCTGCGCTATGGGGCGCCGCATTAATTCTCTTGCCGCTACTGGCTGGAAAAGGTGAACGCAGCCCGCTCCGCCGGCCCTGGTCGTTCGTCATCGTGACCTTTATCGTATTCATGATTGTGTACTTCGGAAGGATCGGGAAGGTGGCGCCGTGGTCGCCTCGATTTGAGGCTCCGCCGCTGCCCGCCGAAGTCGTGGGCATCACCAGCGGACCGGTCGCCGAAGGAGCGGCGCTTTTCTACAAGAAAGGGTGCGAATACTGCCATGCCGTTAGCGGTTACGGGGGAATCCGAGGCCCTGACCTCACCTATGCGGGCGACCGCATGACTGCGGCTCAAATGAAAACTCGCATCTTCAGCGGCGCCGCCAATATGCCCTCCTACACCGGAAACTTGACAGCCGACGAGCTATCCGCGCTGCTGGCTTTTCTCCAGTCGCGCCACCGGACGCCGCCCCTGCTTCCAACGGCTCGTTAGCTTGCAGGCGGGATGAACCGGGAGGTAAACAATGGGGACCGAGTCGAGGAGCTGGACTGACGAACCTTTATCCGCAGTGATGAATTACATCGTCCAGAAACACCACGCATATTGCCGACAGCAAATTGCGGTGATTGAACCGCTTCTTGCTGAGGTATCGAGGGTACATGGGGAAAAGCATCCGGAACTGAAGCGGATCAAGTCGCTTTTTGCGAAATTCAGCCGGGAACTGCTAATGCACCTGGTCAAGGAAGAGGCAACGCTGTTTCCCTACATCGCCAGGATGGAAGAGGCGGTAAGCCGTAAGGAAACCTTTCCGAGGCCGTCTTACGGGACAGTGGCAAATCCCGTCCGCATGATGATGATGGAGCATGACGCGGCGAATGCAGATTTCAAGGAGATTCGTCAGGCCAGCAGCAACTATCAGTCTCCACAGGACGTCAGCTCCGACTGCGAGGCTGTCTATCAGGCCTTAAAGGAACTCGAGCAAGACCTGCTCGTCCATAGCGACCTGGAAGACAAAGTGCTCTTCCCGCGCGCCGTTGCTTTGGAGGAGGTTGGAGAATCCCACGCGAAAGACCCCCACGGTGCGCCTCGAAGAAAATGGCTCGTTGAAGGCTGAGCTTTGATTGTCGAGAATGTCCAGATAAGAATTCGCACGGGCTGTCCAAAACCGGCAAAGGAGAGACTTATGCAACTCGGAATGATTGGGCTGGGAAGGATGGGGGCGAACATGGTGCGGCGGCTCCTCAAAGCAGGCCACCGGTGCGTCGTCTTCGATATGTCGCCGAAAGCAGTGGAAGGGTTGGTCCAGGAGAAGGCGGAAGGGAGTTCGTCGCTGCGCGAACTTGTGACGAAGCTTGAGAAGCCTCGAGCCGTGTGGCTGATGGTCCCGGCGGCGGCCGTGGACGAAACCATCACCGACCTCCTGCGGCATCTCGAGGCGGAGGACATAGTTATCGATGGCGGGAATTCCTATTACGTGGATGACATCCGGCGCGCCAAGGGGCTCGTGGCGAAGCGGATTCACTACGTGGATGTGGGGACGAGCGGGGGAGTGTGGGGCTTGGAGCGCGGTTACTGCATGATGATTGGGGGAGAAGAGGAGGTGGTCAAGCATCTCGATCCGATCTTTGCCGCGCTGGCGCCGGGCGCGGGTAACCTGCCGCGAACGCCGGGAGGTGAGAAATTAGAGGGCACTGCCGAACAGGGATATTTGCACTGCGGTCCCCCTGGGGCTGGGCACTTTGTCAAGATGGTCCACAACGGTATCGAGTACGGGCTCATGGCCGCCTACGCGGAGGGGTTAGGCGTCTTGCGCGACGCCAATGTGGGGAAAGCTCAGCGCGCTAGCGACGCCGAGACGACCCCCCTGCGCCACCCCGAGAATTATCAATTCGATTTTAATCTGCGTGACATTGCGGAGGTTTGGCGGCGGGGCAGCGTGATCGCATCATGGTTGTTGGACCTTACGGCGGCCGCGTTGGTAAGAGATCCGGCGCTCTCCCAGTTCGCCGGGCGGGTCTCGGATTCCGGCGAGGGCCGGTGGACGATCAAGGCCGCCATCGACGAGGCCGTGCCGGTCCCCGTTCTCTCCGCCGCGCTCTACCAGCGCTTCGCTTCGCGCGGGGAGGCGGATTACCAAGACAGGCTGCTCTCCGCGATGCGTTATGGGTTCGGCGGACACCTGGAAAAAACCGCTCCCTGAGGGGTTGGATCGCGTGCTCCTGCGGCCCTGGCGCTTCGACCGTCAGGCGGTGGTGGATGCGCCTGACCGGGAAGCGCGAGACGCGAGATGCCCAGACATTCAAGGCCCTCAGCAACCAAGCGGCGCCTTTTTTATAGTACACTATCTGCCAATGGGCAAGAAAAAATCCGAATTTCGCTCGCGCCTCGCCCTTCTTGATCCCGCTGTCGCTCGCGGTTTAGTCGCCCGTCTTCGTCTGACCCAACTCCTCGAGCGCTTCTCCGAGCGTCCCGTATGGGCTGTCTTCATGTTTATCAATGGCTTCGTTACGATCGCGATTCTTGCCGCGGTCGCCATGATTTCCCATACTCCTTTCATCTTTCCCTCGCTTGGGCCCACGGCGATTCTGCTTTTTTACACCCCTCTTTCCCCGACCGCGTCGCCGCGCCACACACTTTACGGGCACGCTATCGGCATCTTGTGCGGCTATGGATCACTTCTGCTGATGGGGCTTCATCATGCTCCGCCGACGGTCATTGCGGGGGTGGATCCACGGCGAGTCATGGCCGCCGCATTGTCGCTTGCTTTCACAGGCGCCTTAATGATTATTCTCAAGGCGGCACACCCTCCGGCGGGGGCTACGACGCTCATCGTTTCGCTGGGCATCGTCGCCAAGCCATTTTATCTGCTGGTCATCGAGGTCGCGGTCGCGGCGTTGGTGGGACAGGCGATCGTCATTAACCGCCTGGCCGGCCTCGACTACCCTGTCTGGGCGAGGAGACAGGGACCGCCTGGAGGCAACGATGAACGTTCGGCATCGGCCCCAAGCCCGGCCCGCAACGATTGATTCCGGCGCCGAAACTCGACGAGAGATCCGGGCCTGGCCGAAAGCGAAAGTAATTGCCGACTGCATTTTGGGAGTCGGGAGCGAGCCCAAGTTCTTCGCGGCAGGAGCGGAATTGTCCCCCCATCCGAGGCGCAGGGCCGAGGGGGGAGCCTAACGAGCGTCAATCGCCTAAGCGCTTACCAAGTTATTCCGGATCGCATAGCGGACAAGGTCGCTGATGGTGTGGACCTCCAGCTTGTGCATGATGTTACTCCGGTGAGTCACCACCGTGTGGAGAGCAATGCCGAGCAGGGAAGCAACCTCTTTGTTGCCCTTGCCTTCGGCCAGAAGTTGAACGATCTGCCGTTCGCGAGCCGTCAATTCATGCGGCGAAGCCTTTTCCCCGACGAGACGCTCCCTGCCTTTCAGGTAGCCCTCCAGGACCACGGCGGCCACCTTCGAGGCAAAGTAGGCTTTATGCTGGCGAACTGCCTCGACAGCCTCCAGCAGCGTAAGGTCGGCATCGGACTTCAGAACGTACCCACGAGCTCCTGCCCCCAGAACCTGATGCACTAAGTTCTCAGATTCATGCAAGGTTAGGATGAGCACTTCAGTCTCCGGCACCGCTTTTAGGATTTCGCGCGTGGCCTCCAGACCATTCAACTCCGGCATGCTAATATCCAGGACGACCACATGGGGCTTCAGGCGCCGCGTCTTGAGTAGGGCCTCGCGGCCAGTCGCGGCCTCGCCAACCACTTCGTAGCCCGGCTGAGATTCCAGAACTTCCCGCACTCCTTTCCGGAACAGCGGGTGATCGTCCGCGATCAGGATGCGAGTGGTCATGATGACAACCCCCCGGAAAGGGGCAGAACGGCGCGTACTTTGGTCCCCCCCTTCCCTGAGTCGATCTCGAGCCAGCCCCCCAGTTGCCGGACCCTTTCTCGCATGCCCGCAATCCCCACTCCGAGTTCCGCAAAACCGCTCAGCACTCGCTTCAAAACTCCAGAGGGCAGCCCTTTTCCCTCATCCCTTATTTCCAACGCCACTTCAGACGCGGCAAGCGTGATCTTGATCCAAGCCGTCGGGCTCCCGGAATGCAGGTGGATGTTCGTTAGTCCCTCCTGTATAACTCGAAAGAGGGTTGCCTCAACCTCCTGGGGGAGGCGGCCCAATTCGGAGGGAAGGTTCAGCTCAACCCGGATTCCGCTTCGTTTCGTAAAACCCTGTGCATACCAACGCAACGTGGAGGCCAGACCCTCCTGGTCCAGAGGTGGCGGGTGTAAGACATAGGAAAGCGTGCGCAGATCATCCGAACACTGTTTGGCCAACGCGGAACACTCGGCCAAGGCATCGCAGGCTTTTTGGTTGTCAACCCCCAGTGAACGCCGGGCCGCATGGACCTTTAAGATCAAGGTGGCCAGGATCTGGCCAGTCGAATCGTGGAGCTCGCGGGCCAGGCGCCTTCTCTCCTCGTCTTGAAGCCGGAGCAAACGGGCGGAAAGCTGCCGCAGCTCTTCTTCGTTCTGCTGAATCTTCTGATAAGACAAGGTATTTTGTAAGGCCACCGCGGCAATTTGGGAAACGGCCAACATTTTTTCCACGTCGGCTTGCGAGAAGCCCGACTGCCCCTTTTTGTTGATCACTTCAAGGAATCCGATCACCTCCCCGCGGGAGTCAAGCAAGGGCGTGTCAATCCCCGAGTTCACCCCAAACTGCTCACGGAGCTCCGACACAATCACCCTATCTTCGTCGGCAGCGTTCGTGATGTAGGGAACCTTATGGACCAGCACCCATCCTGGCCATCCCACCCCGGCCGGCCAGCAATATTCGAATGGAGTGAGCTGGCCTTCCCGATACAATTTGTGGCACACCATGCCCTTGGGTGTTCGCACCCCCGAACACCCCAACTCCGCCTCCGTCAGCTTGACAGCTTCCCCGATCAACCAAGCCATCAACGCTTCCGCATCCCGGAGGCAGTTCAGCGTCTTGCTTATATTCAACAACGATCGGATATCGGCTTCTGCCCGCTTCTGTCCGGTAATGTCCATGAGCGTGCCTTCGATCACGGCAGGATGCTCCGACTCATTCAGAATGCGGTTGGCCAGTATCCATACGGGGCTTCCATCTTTGCGCTGGAGGCAGAACTCTTCGTTGCTCGTAACCTTCTCTTGGAGAATACGACGTATGGCAGCCTCTCGGTCGGCTCGCTGACAATAGAGGTCCCAAGCACTATGCCTCAGAATCTCTTGCCGCGAAGCATACCCGAGCATCCTCGCAAACGAGTCGTTACACTCGAGCAACTTGCCCTCAGGCAGACTGCGGAAAGTCCCGGCCAGGTTGCGATCGAAAAATTCTCGATAGCGTTTTTCCGACCCGCGCAGCGCCGCTTCGGCTTGTTTGCGGGCCGTGATGTCCTCAAAGCTGACCGCAACGCAGGCGCTGGGAAGCGGAAAGGCCTTAACAGCGTAAATCCCAAGTCCGACACGTTCATCGCCGTAGTAAATCTCTCCCAGATCTTGGGGTTGACCGGAGAGAATTACCGCTTGCTGAAACCCGGGAAATCTCGTCTCGATCCATTTGGGAAAATCGGCCAGCGTCTTGCCGGCAAGCTCTTGCGCGGAGACTCCGGTTATTCTTTCGGCCGCCGGGTTGGCATAGATAATTCCGCAACTTCGCGGATCGTTAACATCCTCCCAATGCCAGACGATCAGTCCCTGCTGGAGGTTGTTTACGATGCTCTCATAGAGGCTGATGGCCTCTGCGGCCCCCAACCGTAGCGAAGCATCTGGCTCATGGGGCATTTTGTTTTCCCTTTCAATGAGGCGGTCACGATCGCTGAAGGGCGTTCACAAGATCTTTGCGCGCTCTCGACGCCTGGCGAGGGTAGTGCGTGGAACTCGAGGGAGCGGTGGGGCTTCTCGGGAGACGCGCGCGCAATCTGACCCCTTGCGGCTTTGCTCGCCGACCAAGTTACCGTTTCAGAGTGCTGTTGCCCTTACAGAATTATAATTCTCCGTTCCACCCTGCGGGATGTCAAGCTGCCTTTCCGCGCTCAAGGGATGTTGGGGATTTCGGGGTGTGGCCCCGTCCGTGCTTTGCACATACAACTCATTGTGCAATGTTCGACTGGGACCGGAACGGCCTCCGCAAACTTGGACTCCCTCGGTCCCGAAGTTTCCCTCTTTGTAATCTCCTACTGCAAATAGCATAGACCGCAGCATGAACAGGACCGGCACGAACTGGCCAGTCCGGCCTTTCAAACCGGACATCTCACCTTATCAGAGTCCTGCGAGTTGGCGGAAGAGCTTCGACGCAACACGGTGGAGGTTTAATGCTGCGAGGGGAAATCGAGTGAATTGATGTGCAAGGCGCTTTCTTTCCAATTCCTCTCGGGCGACTCAGAAGTAGCGGATCTCTTCCTCAAGAGCAATCCCGAATTTCCTGCGGACCTTGCTCTTGAGGGTCCGTGCCAGTCTACGCACGTCCTCGGCGGTGCCGTGGTTCCGGTTAATGAACAGGTTGCCATGAAACTCGGCGATCACGATTCCACCCACCCGCATTCCCTTAGCTCCCACCTGCTCGAGGAGATAGCCTGTTGGGATTTTCCCTTCGATGATTTTCGAGCGATCGATCCGATGCAGTGAGCGCTTCGAAACTTCACTGACCAGAACATTTTTGAAGAAGCTGCCGGGGCAACGCAAGCCAGGTTTGTACTTTCGCAGGCGCGCTCGAATGATGTCCCGGGAAATCTTCCGCAGGGTTTTCGGATCACCACGGCGAAGCTTCAGGACCGCGCGGAGAACCAAGTAAGGCTTTTCCTTGAAGACGCTTTCGCGATAGCGAAATCGGCAGTCGGCTGGCGCCAGCCACCGGCGGCTCCGCCCGTCCCAGATTTCGACTTTTTCAATTACCTCCCCAATGGAGTGGCCATAGGCGCCGGCATTCCCCACGATCGCCCCGCCGATAGTTCCGGGAATGCCGCAAAGCGTCTGCAAGCCTTCCAGACCGCGCCGAAGCGATTCTCGAACCACGGAGGCGAGCTTTACTCCCGCGTCCACGCGGCAACGTGTTGCCTCAAAAGCCGACTCTCCGCCTCGTATCCGAATGAGCAGCCCCGGGAGCGTTCCGTCCGGAAAGACCACGTTGCTTCCTCCCGCCAGGATCTTGTAAGGCATCCGCAAGTATTGGGCGGCCAAGACGACCGCAATCAGACTCTCAGGCGTTCTAACCGAGACGAAATACTCTGCATACCCGCCGATGTGAAACGTGCTCAGGGGCGCCAGGGGGACTTGTTTTTGTAGCCGAATATTCACACCTTGATCGCCTTCTCCAAGCTCCTCTTTCCGCTACCGTCGGCCGGCGGCCGAAACGCTCGTGGTCGGGTCCGCCCCCTCCCAGGTTACGTCAGCCGTCGGCCCGTAAGTTGAGGGCACCTTCTTGCCCAGCAGCCTCAAATAGAGCGTGAGCTGGGTCCGATGATGTGCGGTGTGTAGTATACGCCGCCAGAAGATCCAGATGCGCTGCCGTTTAACGTCGAAGAATGGGACCGCTTCCGACCACCAGTCAACCCCCTTGGGCGCGAAATAGGCGAGCCTCGGACGAGCGAGCTGAAGCATACGCGCCGCGTAGCTTTCGGGAGTTGAGGATTCGGGCAGAATCTTGTCAGGAGCCGGTTCCGGCGCTCCCAGAAATTCTCCGAAAAACCGCCGTTCCGAAAGCAACTGATGCTTCATGATGCCCTCCACGCTAGTTGACCGTGCGTGCGGGCGAAAAGAGAGATCTTGCGGTAGAAACTCTCGCCAGACAGAAACTACCTTATTGGTCTCGCCGGCGTAGGTATCAAGAAGGTGTTGGAAAATAGGCGATGAAGCGCCTGGAACTTGCGACTCCGGGATGGCGATACAATCATAGGTCATGGACATCAAGAAACCTCCAGACACATCTGTCGGCTGAACGGCGCGCTGCGTTCTTCTTTGAACATGCCTGTCACCACCGCTGGGGCTACGGCCAGTTCGGGATGTTCGGGTCAACAAGCATACGGCGGGCTGGCGCAGACCCCTCAACACGAGGTCTGCGCCAGCCCGCCGTTAAGTTCTCGCTTCATATCGCTTTACCGCATCCATATCCAGTTCCACGCCTAAACCAGGCATGTCGGACACGATGGCGTAACTATCGCGAATCGCAAGCGGCTTTACGAGCATATTATTCACTCTTTGGTAGCTAAGAATGTCGCTCGGATACGTGCAGTTCGGGGCGGCGGCGCAAGCGTGGAGCATGGCCGCGTCCAGGACACCCAGTTCATGGGCCGATCCGTGCCATACCGGCATTCCCACCGCCCCCGCGAGGTAAGAGTTTGCGACAAATTCCGCCATGCTGCCCGCGCCGAGGTTGAACACCGAGCAGGCCTCGGCGGCAATGGCTTTGACCATCCCGCCCACCCCCTCGCGGTTGATGTACAAGTGCATAGCAATGGGGATGCTCGTCTGCTGGCGCAGCTCGTGGTATGCCGCCAGAGCATCGATTTTGGGAGGCGGATCCTCAATCACCCGAACGTTGCCGACAGCCTCGAGCTCCCTGACAACGGGCAGAAACTCTCCGGGATAGGAGCCCATCAGATCCACGGTGATCTTCAGCTTAGGCGAAACCGAGGCAAAGATTTCCAGCGCCTTCGCCAGCGGATAGCTGCGCTTCATTTTGATGCCGTTGAAACCGCCGGCCACGGCGCGCTGGGCCGCTTGGCGGAGCTCCTCGGGGGATAGCCCTTTTCCGCACCAGTAGTTCACTAAGACTTTACGTTGTCCCAAGCCGCCTAACAAGCGGTAAACTGGCCAGCCTACCGCTTTGCCGAGGATATCGTAAAATGCCACCTCAAACGCCGGAACATCCGTGTCGACAGGTAACTCCAGGCGCGTAAGATTAAAATCCAGGACGTTGTGGCCGCGCAATGCTTGGGCGGCACGGCGGAGCTGCACCGCGCCGGCGGAAGCCGCTCCACCGCCCATCCGGTGCGTCTCGCCCAGGCCGACGATCCCCGAGTCGGTATGCACCTTCAACATAAATTTCGGGATTTTGTCAAAATCCGGTCCCGCGGTTTTGGCCAGCACGCCGTCTTGGAGCGGAGGACAAACCCGGAACAACTCGACTTTGGTGATGGTAAGTCGTTCCTGGTGGCCGGCCGCGGACAGGGGTAGGGCGGAGATTCCGGCCAAGCCTCCCGCACCAACCAACAAATCGCGTCGCGATAGCATGAAGTTAATACCCCGCTTGTTAGAGATCAACACTGCCCCTCTCGTGCGCGCTGTCAGCTTACTCTGCGAACACCCCCGCCGGCTGGCGCAGAGCGAAGCTCTGCGTTGCTGCTTCCAATGCGATACACTTGCCTGGCGGGCTAACGCAGACCCCGTTTCGTGGGGTCTGCGGTGTCCCGAAGGGACAATCCCGAAGGGACCCCTTCCCTCAAAGCACTGACGCGGTTATACTCTACAGCCGCCTGCCCATCTACCATCGTACTTGCAGCCCGCGCCAACTGCAATTCATCACCACCAGTACCTACCGCCGGGCGCAGGTTTTTCTCTCCCCACGTTTCTGTCATTGCTTCGTGCGACGCCTCGAGCAGGTGCAACAGGAGACGAGTCCCACTTCCGCCTCTGGCACCGCCGCTTTCACCCTTTCAACGTCTACAGCGAAGAAAAGCTCCAGGAGAAACTCAACTACATGCACAACAACCCCGTTAAACGCGGACTGGTCAGTTCGCCTGGAGATTGGCCGCGGTCAACTTGCCGGTTTTACTTCTTGCAGGATGCCTCACTCCTCCGTATGGACCGGCTGGATTGAGCTGCCCAGTCTAACGAGTCCCTTCGGGAGATCGCAGACCTCCAAGAACGGACGTCTGCGCCAGCCAGTTCCTCCAGCCGCAAGGGGGCGCTGGGCACCAGTCATTCCCGCGAAAGCGGGAATCCAAGTGTGCGTGGACCCCCGCTTGCGCGGGGGTGACCGCGAAGGGCGGGCGCGCAGGCTGTCGAGGTGATCGCTGAGAACAGCTTCTCGCGCTCGCTTCAGGCTGGTCAGGTAGATGGGCGTCGGGATGGAAGCCACGATCAAGATCAGCGGCGGGTAGCGGCGACATGGTTCTTTATGTCGCCGACCCGAGATCATTTTACGACCTTTCCGGCGGGTGGCGCATACGTCCCGACGTTCTTTGTCGGCATGTATGCGCTCCTCAAGCGGCTGGCGCCCCTCACGCTCCCCTCGCTGACCCCTCAGGGCACTCTGTCCATGGCCAACAGCGAAATGTCATGCAGGAAGTAAAACCTCCAACTCGACCACGGCCAGTCGCCCGGCTGCTTCACCAAGCCTCGCTTCACCGGATTGTTGTGCATGTAATTCAATTTCTCTTCCCGCTTCTTGGGGGTCCAGATGTTCATGTCGTAGAACTTTCGCTGCCACACCCGAAAGTGCGCGTGATGGTGGACCGTGGGAGGCAAGGTGACCCGCGCCAGCATCTTCTGGCACCAGGCAAAGCCGAGATTTTCCCGGAGGTTCTTCAGGATAAACAGTGCCGTGCGGTCCTCAAGCTTTTGCATGATCTGCGATGGGCTTGCGTCCGCCGCGGGCCAGAGGAGGACGTGGAAATGCTCTGGCATGAGGACGTATCCTACGATCTTGAATCCCAACTCCCGCCGCAGGTCGCCCAAAGTCACAACCCATTGGTTCCTGAAACGCTGGGAATCAAATAAGCGCGCACGCCGATAGGTGCTGGTAGTCAAATAATGCAGGTGATCAAGGCCGTAAAAGTGCTTCAGCTTGGACACGGACAGATTATATCCTTACTTGGGGCGCATACATCCCGACAAAAACCGTCGGGACGTATGCGCCACCCGCCGGCGAGAGCTAGGAACAGCGTCCTGCTCGCAAATCATGTTGACATCGTTTCTTGGCCGATCTTCTGGAACCTTCCGTAGCGAAGGGCGAGAGTTGGAAGAACCAAGAGATTCAGTGCTGTTGAAGTTATAAGCCCGCCGAGGATAACGATCGCCATAGGGCCTTCGATTTCCCGTCCGGGATCGCCGCTGCCAATCGCTAAGGGCAGGAGACCCAGGCCGGTGACCGTGGCGGTCATGAGAATTGGCGCGAGCCGCTCGGAGGCGCCCCGCAGGGCAGTCTCCAGCCCCCAGGTCATCCCCTCGACCGAAACCAAATGCTCATAGTGCGAGATCATCATGATCGAGTTCCTGAGCGTGATGCCGAAGAGCGTGATGAAGCCGATCAAGGACCCGAGCGAGAGCGTGCCGCCCGTTCCAAATACTGCAAGAGCGCCCCCGACCAGCGCAAAAGGCAAATTCGCCAAGACCAACAAGAGGTTGCGAGAGTTCATCATCACGATAGAGAGCAGCGCGATGATGCCGAAGGCTGCTAACAAGGAGTGGATCAACAGATCGCGGCGTGACTGGGCTTGAGCCGTCGCGGTGCCCGTAAAGTCAAAGTAAGTGTCGGGCGGAAAGTTGACTCTCGCCCCTATCAGTTTTCTCCCTGCTTCCAGGAAAGAGGTCAAATCCCGCCCTGCCACATTCAGCGTGATGGTTTGCACCCTCTGCGCTCCGTCATGCAGGATGATGTACCGTCCGGAGGTTTCGTCTACAGTTGCGATTTGGCCCAAGGGAACGTAATTTCCGGCCGGGCCTCGCAGCGGAAGGGCCGCAACCTCCGTGGGGTTTTTCCGCTCGGCGGGATCGAGGAGAACCATGACATCGAAGACGCGGTTCCCCTGGTACATCTGGCCCACAGTGTCGCCTCCAAAAGCCGTCCGGAGGGTGTCAAGGACCGAAACCGGATCGAACCCCCAGCGCGCCAAGTCGGGGGGGCGGAGATTGACCGCAAGCTGCGGGGCGCCCGGAGGCGCCTGGAGTGTGACTTCGGTAGCTCCCGGAACGGAGGATAGAACCTGAGCGACTTGTTGCGCCTTCTGATCAAGGACATCGAGACTTGACCCGTAGATATTGACTGCGAGCGCAGCCGTATACCCGGAGATGGTCTCTTCGATTCTCTCGCTCAAAAACGTCTTCACGGAGGTGCTCACTCCCGGAAACTTCGCCAGCGCTCGGCGAATGTCTCGGAGGGCAGCTTCATTCTCATCACCATTGAGGTTCGGTTTGAGGTCCACGTCGTATTCGCTGTAATGCGTGCCCCAGGTGTCCTCGGAAAGTTCGGCCCTTCCCACGCGCTGCGAGACCGAGCGGACGTAAGGAATCTTCAATAATTCTTCGGTTACGGCGCGCCCAATGCGCAGGGACTCTTCTAGCGACGAGCCCGGGACAGAAGAGAGGTGAACAATAAAGTGCCCTTCCTTCAGTTCCGGGAGGAAGCTGGCGGTGAAAAACGGCAGGGACGCAATTCCGAGGAGTGTGAGGACGACAACGGCCGCCATCACGGCGTGAGGGGCTTTCTCGACTGCAAGCAGTAGGCCGCGATAGCGGGCCTTCAGCCATCGCACCAGCGGAGGCTCTTCTTCGCTAGAGCGGCCTTTAGCGAGCAGTGTCAGACACAGAGCCGGAGTAACGGTCAATGCGCTCACGAGCGACGCCAGGACGGAGAGGATGTAAGCAATCCCTAGGGGGCTGAACAGGCGTCCAGCGAGGCCCGACATGGTCAGGATCGGAAGAAACACCAAAACCACGGCGAAGGTGGCATAGACCACGGCGCTTCGAACTTCAATCGACGCATCAAAGATCACTTTGACGGCAGGCTTGGGATGTTCTGAATGCTGGTTTTGTTGTAGCCGCCGCAGGATATTTTCCACGTCAATCACGGCGTCATCGACGACTTCGCCGATGGCGATGGCCAGGCCGCCCAGCGTCATCGTGTTCAACGTGAAACCCATTCGCTCCATGATGGTGACGGCGGCGAGTAATGAAAGCGGAATGGCCGTGCAGGAGATGGCAGCGGTGCGGAAGTTAAAGAGAAAAAGAAAGATCACGATGACTACCAACACCGCGCCCGTAACCAGGGAGGAGCGGATGTTCTTAAGCGCGGTCTCGATGAAGTTCGCTGGCCGAAACAGCGTGGTATCCAGCTTGATTCCTTGTTGACTGAGCGCCGGTCGCAGCCCCTCGAGCGCCTGCTCGACGGCGCGAGTCACCTCCAGCGTGTTCGTCCCGTACTGCGCTGATACGACGAGGATCACTCCCGGCTTGCCCATGATCGAGGCCGCGCCGACCGGAGGTTCAGGGCCTTCGGCCACACGAGCGACCTGCCCGAGAGTGACGTTCGCTCCATTTTGGTGGACGACCACAATGTTTGCCAGTTGATCCGTCGAAAAGGACTGGCCTTCGGATTGGAGCACCAGCCGTTGATTGGATGTCTCGATAAATCCGGCCCCGCGAATACCCGTCGCCTGTCGCGCCGCTGCCAGTATGTCATCCACGGTAAGGTCGTATTGGATGAGCCGTTCCGGGATGAACTGGATTTGGAATTGTTTAACTTCGCCGCCGAAAGCCGTGACGTTGGCGACGCCTGGCACCGACAGCAGGCGCGTCCGCACCACCCAATCGGCCACGGTTCGCAAGTGCATGGGCAATTGCTTGTCGGACGTCAGTCCCAGCGACATGACAGTCCCCGTCGAGGTCGTCAGCGGCGTGATCACCGGGGCTCGCACTCCTTGCGGAAGTCGGCCCGCAAGGGTCGCTAACCGCTCGGCCACCAGTTGCCGGTCACGGTAAATGTCGGTCCCTGGCTCAAAAACCACCGTCACAACGGAAAGGCCCTGGATGGATCCCGAGCGAAGCGATTGGATCCCGGTAACACCGTTGATGGTAATCTCAATGGGCTGCGTCACTAGCAATTCGACTTGTTCGGGGGACAAGCCCGGAGCTTCCGTCTGGATCGAAACGTAGGGCGGAGCAAAGTTAGGGAAGACGTTGTACTTGGCGCGGGTCAAAGTATAAAAGCCGTACCCCAGAAATGCCACAGCGAGGGAAATGATGATTCCCTTCCGGCGGAGGGCGGTGCGAACAATAGCGCTGAGCATCTCAGTCCTTCTCTCCTTCCTCTCCCTCACCGAGCACCTGGATCTGGGAGCGAAACTCCTCGGAGAGGAGTTGTTGGCTGCCGCTTGTGACCACTCTGTCGCCCGGTGCGAATCCCCGGGTTGCAAACCAACCGCCGCTTACCGGCACA
>Ga0315282_10004549_pt1 | contig 24111 bp, 24 predicted proteins | sample YL17G07_20_MG_FD_203693 | JGI IMG/M metagenome (GOLD analysis project Ga0315282, IMG submission 203693) | Sediment microbial communities from Yellowstone Lake, YNP, Wyoming, USA - YL17G07_20 | ecosystem: Environmental > Aquatic > Freshwater > Lake > Sediment | place: USA: Wyoming | collected... | reverse complement strand
CTTAGGCTCAAAGTGGCTTCAGGTTACCGGGAAACGGGCATATACAAGGCCTTAGCGGAAGGGACGAGGATGAGCTTGGGGGCTTTCTTCCTTATACTGACAGATCTCCAGACGAACAATGAGGCTCTATTGGAAGCTCTGCCGACCCGGCCAGAACGATGGCGAGCCATCGTGGCCGAGATCGGCCCGGCCTGGCGACTGAGCCTTAGTCTAGAGGAGGCATATGCTGGCTTCGAGAGCAATAGTCGAACAATACGACGTCTGCAGCAATTGGGCATGACAGTATTCGACCTTCGACCGGAAACTCTGGTCAAGACCGTAGCCCAACATATCACAACGGGGTCCTCAGGGTACAGGCCTGTCTAAGGCGACCCCTTCGTCGGACATGGGTTCATCCGTGCGTTTGATAATTAGTGTTTCTGCAAAAGATCTGGAAAAAACGAACGCTAAATGCCATCCAGCCGGAGCTCGCTGGTCTACCATGGTCTCAGTGTTGTGTAGGGCATGCCTCGGAGATTAGACAGGCCCAGTTTGAGCAAGCCTTGCATATGATCGATTCGCGTAGCCACTTAGTCCGCTCTCGACCCCAGTCCTCTTATGAGACTGGTTTCCCCATGGACCCCGCAAAGACCACCATCTACCAGAGATAGGGAACACATACCCCGCGTGCACAGGTTTGGGAACTGGGTCATATCCGGAGCGTTGGGCGCGCTGTTTGGGGTGAAGATCACAGATGTCTGCTCAGGTATGTATTTGTTTGAGACCGAGGAAGCTAAGAAGCACGGCTTGCAGGAGACTGGGTTCAATATTGAGATCGAGGCTTCCGCGCAATCAGCTTTGAAATTTCAGCCGCGGTGGTGCTCGGTTGGGTTGCCCTAGACTATCTGACTACGGGAGTATTTCATTCAGGCTGGGTACTCGTGGGGATAATGCTGAGACCTGCATACGGCTGGCCTCATGCTCTGCCAGAGATACCCTTCTACGAAATCCACAGGTTCCTCGGTCTAGAAACTGCCTAGTAGTCTTCTATTAGAGCCCATCAAAACAGGTTTAATTGATTGCACGCCTTCGTTGCTGCAGGTATACCTCCTCATGGACTCCAGGCGCTCTGCATGCAGCCTCCTACTTCGAGGCGGAGACTCCCTCACCTACTCCAGCCTCGCTGGGTTTCAGCGTAGGAGTATGAGAAACCAAAGCTGGCGAATGCTGAGTGTTGCCGAGCGAGGGCTTTACCGATGCGCTCTATGGGTCGCCAAGGCCAGAGGCAAGATCACCAACACCAGACTGATGGTGCAGACAGTGCGCGTCGTATTGAAACTGCTTGAAGGCTTTCGGAGCCGCATCGCAAAAGCCGGAAGAGCCAGAGCCATGATGATGTTTGAGGAGTATGCGAAACCAGGCGGACTCTTCGAGTGGGCTCCCCGGATGAGGGAATGGTTACGCAGCCCAAGCTTAGTATGGTACATTGGAGTAATGGAAGTGAACGGGTAGAATGAACAAGGACCAATCGATTGGCGTGATCATACTAGTAGGGCGTTGTCGGCATACTCTTGTACGCGTGGCTCATCTGCACGTTCCCACTAGTTGTCCTACAGATCACCGCGTTCTTGGCCGTGGCAGCGGTGCTGGTGATATTGGCTTGGATTGGGTGAACAATGGCGACGAGATTAATCTCAACTGTTAAGGTAAGACAGGCCCTCTCCGAATCTGATCACACCGCGACACCTGACTAAAGCAACGTTGCCCTGAGATCAACCCAACGTGAAAATAGCGTATCTTAACACACTAGGAATCCCCGCACGGTACGGCGGATTTGAGACGAGTGTTGAAGAGGTTAGCACAAGACTAGTCAAGAAGGGGCATGAGGTCACCGTCTACTGTGCATCCAACCAGACCGTAAAGCAGTCTTCCTACAAAGGAGTCGCCTTGATCCATTTCCCACTAAGATCAAACAAGTTCGTTGACTTTCCCCTTCGATCATTCCTCTCGACATTCGACGCAATAGGAAGGGATTTCGAGATACTCCACTACTATGGCACCGACAGCTCGATTTTCACTCTGATCCCGAAGGCTTTGTCAAGGAAGGTGGTCATATCATTGGACGGTCTGACTTGGAATCGATCAAGCTATCCCCCATGGGTTCGGACTGCTCTTCGATCATCCTCTTGGCTCCCCCTCTATCTTCCCGACGCGACTATTGTGGACTCATTACGGGTGAGAAAGTGGTATTTCAACAGGTACGGAAGAGCACCAATCTACATTTCCTATGGCGCGAAGGTCTCACCCCGAAATCCCAATGTTGACGCACTACAGAGGCTTGGAGTTCAAGAGAACCAATACTTCCTATTTGTCGGGCGATTGGTTCCCGAGAAAGGCGTCCATCACCTTCTCGGTGCATTCAAAAAGCTGGTTGCCGGATCGCGGTTTCAACTAGTCATAGTTGGCGGAAATCCATATGCATCAACCTACGAATCATCGTTGAAAAGGATGGCTAAGAATAATGTGAAGTTTCTCGGGTACGTCTATGGGGTCGACATGGAGAATCTATTCAAGGGAGCCTATGCATATGTGACCGCATCCGAGCTCGAGGGGACTTCTCCCGCCTTGTTATCGGCCATGGGTTTTGGAAATTGTGTCCTCGCCAGCGACATTGCTGAGAACCTCGAAACAATTGGGGATGCCGGGCTGACGTTCAGAAGTGGAAATGAGGAGGATTTGCGCGACAAGATGTCTTGCCTGATTTCAGACCCGGGCATTGTCAGGAGCTTCAGAGAGAAGGCAGTGGAGAGAGTGACAGAATTGTATTCATGGGACTCGATTGCCGAACAAACCGAAAGGCTATATTCTCGGCTGCTCGACCACGACAGCGGCGAGCTTGGAGGCCGCGACACTGACAAATAATTCGAAGGTGTTCGTCACTGGAGCCGCCGGTGTTCTCGGCACCGAACTATGTCGCGTGTTGAAGGCATCTGGATTTGAGGTCCTTGCCACAGACATAAACTGTGAGAAAGATGTGTCGTATTTGGATGTGCGAGATAGCTCAGAGGTAAGTACGCTTGTGACCAGGGAGCGCCCGGGTCTAGTTATGCATCTTGCAGCGGAGACGGATGTGGACCGGTGTGAGACTGAGATCGATCACGCCTATCGGACTAACACAATAGGAACATGGAACGTCGCCTTGGCTTGTCAGCGAACGGACACACCGATGGCATATGTGAGCACTGCTGGAGTGTTCGATGGAGCAAGAACAGAACCCTACACCGAATTTAATGCTCCGAACCCAGTGAATGTCTATGGCAGAAGCAAGCTGCAGGGAGAGGAATTCGTGAAGCAACTTCTCTCGAGATTCTACATAGTCAGAGCCTCGTGGATGATCGGTGGAGGGCCATTGAAAGACAAGAAATTCGTAGCGAAGATCATGAAGCAGTTAGAGGCAGGAGCGAAAGAACTAAGCGCTGTCACCGACAAGATCGGAAGTCTCACGTATGCTCCAGATTTTTCCAAGCACCTTACCGAATTGGTTGGAACAGGGTGGTACGGCACATATCATTTAGCAAACAGAGGAACTTGCACGCGGTATGACGTGGCGAGGCACGTTCTTGACCATCTTCACAGGAAGGACGTGGTTCTGAACGCCGTCACTTCCGAAGCCTTTGCTCTGCCGGCAGCGAGAGCCAACTCCGAGATGCTCCGCAACTACATGCTGGAACTGAGGGGCATGAATCCCATACGTGATTGGCGAGAAGCACTGGATGACTATTTGGACAAACACTTCTCATACGCCAAACGGGCTCACTAGATGCCCTATGCCAAGCTGGTCAACATGTTCCTGGGAATGCCAATTGGTCGCGCCGCGTGCCTAGGCATTGGAGCCACGGTGAGTAAACGTATCCACATTCGAGCAAAAATAGGGGCGGGCACCGTCGTGGTTGATAGCGTCCAGGAATGCGTTCTCGTCCATGGCGTGCCAGCCAAGATTATCAGGAAGATGGCAATGGGTGAAAACTAAGAACCGTATTGAAGACTTGGCCATTTTTGGTGCAAAACCTGCCTTTGAAGAACCACTGCATGTGGGTCGTCCGAACATTGGCCGTCGAGAAAGTTTTCTGGAACGGGTCAACGCGATCCTGGACCGAAGGTGGCTGACCAACAACGGTCCATGCGTGCAGCAATTCGAACACGCGGTCGCCAAATTCCTCGGAGTCCGGCATTGTGTCGCTGTGTGCAACGCGACGATAGCATTGGAACTGGCTATCCGCGCTCTTCAGATGAAGGGCGAGGTCATCGTTCCCTCCTTCACTTTCATTGCGACAGCACATGCCCTGCAGTGGCAGGGGATCACGCCGGTTTTCTCCGATGTTGTCCCTTCCACACACGGCATCGACCCTCGACGTGTGGAGGAATTGATAACGCCGCGTACAACGGGAATCATAGGAGTCCACCTATGGGGCAAACCATGTGCGGTGGAGGCACTTGCAGACATTGCCCACCGTCGCGGTCTGGCGCTGATGTTTGACGCAGCCCACGCCTTTGGTTGCTCGCATCAAGGTCGCATGATAGGTAACTTTGGGCGCGCAGAGGTTTTCAGCTTCCACGCAACCAAGTTCTTGAATACGTTGGAAGGGGGAGCGATAACGACGAATGATGATGAACTGGCCGTGGCGATACGACTGATGAAGAACTTCGGGTTTGCCGGTCAGGACAAGGTCGTTTGTCTAGGTACAAACGGCAAAATGAACGAGATATCCGCTGCCATGGCCCTGACGGGATTTGAGAGCATGGACGCTTTCGTCGAACACAACCGCCGCAACTACCGCCAATACATGGAAGAACTAGAGGGTCTGCCCGGACTCCACATATTCCCATACGACGAGAGCGAAAAATGCAATTACCAATACGTCGTTCTGGAGGTCGATGACACTGCTTCGCCTCTATCCCGCGACGAATTGATGACGGCCCTTCGGGCCGAAAACGTTCTAGCTAGGCGCTATTTCTATCCTGGCTGTCACCGGATGGAACCATACGCGAGCCTTTTTCCCGATGCCGGAGCACACCTGCCTGAAACTGAGAAACTGACTCGCCGCGTGCTCGTCTTGCCAACGGGAACATCGGTCGGGACCCGCGAGATCCGCTTAGTATGTCATATTGTTCGTCTCGCGTTGACTCACAGCACATTGGTGAGAAAACGAATATGTGAGCAGATCCGGTTGGGTCTCTAGTGGTCGAGCTTGTGAGGGTATGAGTGTGATTTCATCCTATCCAAAGGTCAGCGTCCTCATGAATACATACAATCATGTGCGTTATGTCAGGCAAGCGATGGAGAGCGTGCTGATGCAGAAAGTGAACTTCGAGCATGAGCTGGTAATCGGTGAAGATTGCTCCACGGACGGAACCCGCGAGATCGTCCTTGAGTTTGCGCGGAGATATCCTGACCGTATTAGATTGTTGCCGCGCGTAAGGAATCTTGGCCCGCGCGAGAACTGGATCGAAACGCTGCAGGCCTGTCGAGGGCAATACATCGCCGTTTTAGAAGGCGATGACTACTGGTCTTCTGTCCATAAACTGCAGAAACAGGCCGACTTCTTGGATGCTCATCCTGATTTTTCGATTTGCTTTCACGCCATTAGGCATATTTCTGACGACCCGAACATGCAGCCTAGAAGCGAAGGCTATCGAAGCCCCCGTAAGAGTGTGTTCACCTTAGAGGACATACTGCTCTACAATTTCATCCCTACGGCCTCTGTCATGTTCCGGAATGGCCTGATCGGAGAAATTCCAGATTGGTTTCGCTATGCTAGGCCACTTGACTGGCCGACGCATATTCTCAATGCACGGCACGGCAAGATTGGATTCATCAATGAGGTCATGGGCGTCTATCGGGAACACGCTGCCGGGGCTTCGCGCTCAATGAAGTATGTGGAGTGGATCGCAGAGTTCATCAGAATGCTCGAACTGGTCAATGCCGAATTAGGCTTTCGTTATGATGCGACAATAAGGAGTGCCATATGTGCATGGTACTTCCGACTTGCACTGCATCAGACGATTCGCCGGAATCTGGCAGGGGCTATGAAGTCGGCGAGAATGGGTATTGTTGAGTGCTGTCGAAGCAGGAAGTTCCCCGCAGCAGCAGTACGCTACTTCATCACCGAGTATAAGGTGGGAGAATGGTTGAGCTGGAGAGATTGAGCTGTCGGAATCGATGGGGCACAGTATGAGTTCCTATTCCCGTCTGGTGGAATGAGATATGACCGGGGAGCCGCCGCCGAAAGATATGGAGATAGGACAAGAGGATCTGGCGCGCGTGATTGTCGGTTCGCCAACCAAAGCGCTGACCGGATACATGCATCCTTGGTATGCGGAATCATTCAGGGGATTTGGCCGTCCTCGGGAACTGCCTCGATGCGGCGGATGGATCTTGGAGCGCGAGGTGCCCGGGTTCCCTTACCTTGATGCCATGGGCTGCTATCCCCTGTTCTTCTGTCAGGATTGGTCACAGCTTTATCTTGATTTGGAGGAGATAGCAGGCGATCTAGTAAGCCTATCAATGGTGGCCGATCCATGGGGGGAATATGACACCATCTATCTTCGCCAGTGCTTTCCGGACGTATTCCTACCTTTCAAAGAGCACTTTGTCGTCGATCTCAGGCGTCCAATAGAAAGCTTCGTGCGACGGGATCAAAGAAAGCGCGCGAGAAGGGCGTCGAAGCACGTTCTTGTAGAGAGGTGCGAAGATCCGAAACTTTTCCTCGCTGACTGGATGAGCCTTTATTCCAACTTGATTCAAAGATACAGAATCACGGGAATACGGGTATTTTCAGAGTATGCTTTCTCCAAGCAAATGAGGATTCCCGGCATGGTTGCCTTCCGAGCCGTGCATGAAGGCACGACGGTTGCCATGCATTTGTGGTATACTCATGGGGACATAGGCTACTCGCACCTACGAGCCGAAAGTAAGCTGGGTTACCAGTTTTCTGCGTCAGCTGCATTGCTATGGTCTGCAATAGAGTATTTTGCTGCTAGCGGATTGCGATGGCTCAATCTTGGTGCAGGTGCAGGTACCCGGTCCGGTGTCAAGAGTAGCCTCACTCAGCACAAGGAGGGGTGGTCTACCGGTACTCGGACCGCCTATTTCTGTGGCCGGATCCTAGACCAGGAGGCGTACTGGTCGATCGTCAAGGCGAAAGGGATTTCCGCAACCGACTACTTCCCTGCTTATCGAGAGAGTGAGTTTGGTTAGCGGTCCAGGTGTGAAAAGAAGTTTCTCTTCCTCAAGTGTGTTCGGCATGTCCGGATGCTTATGAAGTCGACGATCATACAGTTCAACGATGACGGACTCGAATGGCGTGTGGAAGTACTTGAGAGAGTGCAACGGTTGTAGTGCTTGAATCAGAGACCTGAGGGAACACGTTCAGAGGCTAAGCCAGCTGCAAGAAACCAAGGATGAGGGCAGAGATCGGACTAGAGACGCTTCTTCGACGAATCCCTTCCTAACACAGTTCGTCCAGCAACAGGTGAACCAGTCAAGCTCACTATATCAGACAGAAGCAATTCACAACCCGTTCGACTACCAGCGGAGTCTTTGGGAGTGGGGCAGGCAGGGAAATGCTTCACTAAGATCGTGATAGCATGCCTATCAGACGACGATAGACGCTGAATCCCAGACTGCTAAGACGTAACAATCGTGGGGAATGGACATACGTATTGCGCCCGGAATAGTCTATTCTAGCTCCCAACTTGGTCTTGAAATAACGCAAGCCATCTTGTTCAGTCCCGCTACGTGCATGACCCAAGTTGAGAATCCGATATCCATTTTCTATCCCCCACTCGATCCAATGCCACAAGATGAGCTCGGCAGGATTGTATCGCCAGTATTTGCGGTCCAAGGCCGCATGCCAGCTGAGAATGGTGTCCTTGTGAAGTAGGACAAGATCGCAGGCCGCCGCCTCTCCGTCAACATATCCCAGCAGGAATCTGGCCATGCCTTTAGGCGTCATTTCATCAAAGATGGCATCAAACAAAGAACGATCCGGTAGTGGGGCAGGTTCGCCACGTTTACGATGGAATGCATAGTTCTTCTGCATCAAAGTGTACCAGCAATCGAGATCATCCCTCTTGCTGATCTCTTTGATCTCAACTTGCTTCTTGCGCAACCTGTTACGGATGATCTTCCTTGTATACTTGTTCATTCTCTCTAGGGTTTGCTCCGGAGATTGGCCCAGCTGGATCACGAAGTTGGGATAGTCATCGTAGACAAAGCCATGCCGCTGCAGAATACGCTGGACCTCCCCCAAATTGGTCTGGTTGTACAACTCGGTTCTGAGGGCTGATCCATCGACTTGGTGTACATAGTCCTGCAGCAATAGGGCCAGAGCGTCCCGTCCCTTGGGGTCAGTATCACACAAGACGCCCCCGTATGAGATGAAGAGTGTAGTCAACTGGCTCAGCATTTTGATCAATGTAATTTGAACCAGCGGCAGAAGGGCAAGGACAGAAGCATCGTCGTCCACAACCGCCCACAACATGGGCGGAGGCATCTTCGTTCGCGAGAAAACCCGAAACATCTCGGGCGTGTGGAAAACGTTGCTTGCCGGATGTGATTCGACAAATCGACGCCAGTTCCTCTCTTCCAAGGATCGTACGATTTGCATCGTGATAGCCTTCTCACTTATTCACTTCACTAGTGGTGGGCTTGTCGTTCCTTCTCCATGATCCCTGCACCAGTCACATTCTTCGGGGAGTACTCTACCAACTCATCCGAGAACTCATCAAGAGTTCCCGGCCTAACCCAATTCGGAATGCTGAAGAACTGGGGTGGTGAGCCTTTGGCATGGTAGACGCTAAGGCGCCCCTTCCTCCTAAAGACGGCTTTTCTCTCTCCCAGTAACTTGAAAAGATGGCGGTTTGCCGTTGCCAAAGCGATACCTGGGTTGGCAGCTTCATTAGGGGTCACGGCGTCATTCTGAAGAAGCTGTAGAATGTCTTGGTCGAGGTTCCGCATGATCATCGGTACTTGGATAGCTTAGTCATAAATTATAGGGCATGCATGGTCGGCAGCGTCTGCCGAAGGGGCGTGCCGTTTCATGGCTGCATTCGCGGTGTGTGATGCGATGAGAAAGGGGTAAGATGGCGGGCGAGCTCAAAGCATCGTATGAGCTCGCTCGTCTGCGGACTAGATGTCCACAAGGACAGCGTCTACGCTACCGTTATGAATTATGGTGGAGAAATCGTCGACAAGAGGAAGCTCACAAACGATAAGGTCGTCAGCTATCTTGGCCGGTACCCGATCGATAAGGTTGTCATGGAGTCATCCGCGTCCATCGTACCTGTCTACAGAGCCTTGCGAGGGAAAGAATACGAGATACTTGTCTCGCATCCGAAGAAGACTCGGCTCATAGCTGAATCGCGTATCAAGACGGATCGGGTTGATAGCTGGGCTCTGACTGAGTTGGATCGGCTAGACGCCTTGCCACTATCGTACGTGCCTCCAGACGATATTGCGGCGTTACGAGAGAAGGTTAGACGTAGAGCCTTTCTGGTGAGGATGCGTAGCAAGCTGAAGGTGAAGATCAAGGCTCAGCCAATCGTCAACGGATTCACTCCACCTCCGAGTATGCTTGTTCGCATCGAAGGGGCTGGAGTGGCTACGCTCGCTACAACTAGACGCGGTCGATTCCTACCTGCCAGTCGTCCAGACGCTTACCATTCAGGTGGGGAAGCTTTCCGGAGAACTACGCGGATTGGCTTCAGGAGATGAGGACATCAGGCTTCTGATGACGATTCCAGGCATAGGATACTACTCGGCGCTACTCGTCAAGTCTGAGACAGGCGCGGTCGACAGGTTCCCCGACGGAGAGATGCTATGGAGCTACGCTGGACTGGTTCCGTCCGTATCGATCTCAGGTCGGTATAGGCGGTATGTCTCAATAACGAAGGAGGGTTCACGTTGGCTGCGCTGGATCATGGTCGAGTCCATTCACACGCATCTGGAGTATGATACGTTAATCACGCGCGCGTACCATGCGATAGCGGAGAGGAAGGGTGCGCAGATCGCGAAGGTCGCGGCAGCGAGACGACTACTGATGTGCTGTTACTCGGTCCTGCGGAATCGCGAACCGTACCATGATTAACTCGTAGTGAGGCAATCAGAACGTAAGCAATTTCTCATAGGTGTGGGTACATTGGTGCGAGCGTCCGAATTTGAACTCTCATTGGAGGAGTAGATTTTTGTGTGTGTGCGTTCTTTGGTGCGGGCGTAGTAATTTGAAGCATCGTCGTTGAGGCAATTTGTGTGTGTGGTTATCATGGTGCGAGCAGCGCAATTTGAATCGTCTTATGCAACAGGTGACAATGCGTCGCGCAAACAAGCACGCACATTTCCTGAGGCGCGACCTCCACGACGATCTGAGTTTTTCGAAGGACCTAGATCCCATGAACCAGGATGGGATGAAGTCATAAGACCATGAAGAGAGACGTATTACTATGCGACCTTCAATTATTGCGATTTCGGATCCTCTTGAGCTGGCGAGATTCAGCGATGAGCGGGATGAATTCATGCGCCGCTCCAGCACAAACCCATTTTGCCTTACCGGATTTGTGAAGGAAATGATGCAGCTAAATCATTCACGGGGTTGGTGTCCTCTAGTCCTCTGTTTGACAAGGGACGGAGCCACAATCGGTGTGGCGCCGCTGATGACGAAGATTCGGTTCGGGGTACGATACGCTAGGTTTCTTCTTGAGCCGTGGATGTCGTCAGATTTCATATTTGACGATACCTGTCGCGAATTTTGCATGAGATTCATCATTGACTACATATTTCGGACCCTGCATTGCGCAGTCTTGGATTTGACACTGCCCGCTGAGTCCAGAAATGCAAATGTTCTGGAGACTGTGTGTGAGGGAAGCGGATTTCACTGCCGCAAACGTGCCGTGAGTGGACACACAATCATTAGGGTTAAAGGTACATGGGATGAGTTCACAGCGGCAAGAGGCCGCAATTTCAAGAAGTACTTCAAGCTATTGGAGCGACGCCTCAATCGCTCTGGTTCATGGAGAATTGTACGCCTCAGTTGCGATGGCAGAGACTCAGGTGCAATCGAAAGAATCCATTGTGTCGAGAAGTCGAGCTGGAAGGAGGCACAAAGGAAGAAAACGGGTAAGATAGATCCGACTTTGTCTCTATGCCTAAAGGCATCCAAGTGGACAGCTGAAAGGGAACTCGATTTCAGATCTTGGGGTTGTTTCTTAGAACTAGGCAGCAAGACTCTCGCCTACGTTCTAGTTCTTGAATACAAGGGAGCTGCCCTCCTGGTTAAGACTTCATTTGACGAAAGGTTCCGTGAATATTATCCCGGCACGTATGTGCTCAACGAATCTATTCGTCAGCTGTTTGATGAAGAGGGGGTCAACACAATAGACTTCGTTGCTGACCTACCATTTCACAAACGATGGAGTTCTACTTGCCCGGGACGGGTCAGGGTTACAATGTCTCGTAGGTATTTGTCTCTCTATTTGTGTGTCTTGTGGGCATTTGTTGCTGAAACTAGGATCATCCGAATGATGAGGAAACCATCACGGAAAATCACCAGAAAAGAGACGTAACATGAATGGCCTAGGGCTCTCTGGAACAAAAACATACAACTTGCGTCGAGGCAAGTCTGACTACTCGTCTCCAGAAAAGGGTTTCCAAAGGGGTAGTATGGTGCGGTCGTCGTCATTTGAACTCTCATTGGAGGAGTAGTTTTGTGTACATTGGTGCGAGGGAATATAACATAAGGCATGGTTTTTGGGTTCCACGTGGATTGGGTTTGGGGGACATGGAAGTCCACGTGTAGGTGCCAAGTCAGGCGGTAGCATAAGCACGAACGGTCAGCATTTTCATGTCAAGCGCTAGTCCCAGAAGACAACGAGCGATCGAAGAGAATTCTCAAGGGCGCGGATTCACCGCGGAAGGCAAGCTACGGAAACATACCTTCAAGGACGGACGGTCCAAGGATGTTCTAGTGATGAGACCTACCCACGTTTCTTCAGGATGAGGAGACATGCTGGTTCCCCAGTCGCGAGACCATGCGACACAAGTCCTCCTGATCATATCGTTGGTCGCACAAAAGGGTCATGATCTCTTCCGACAACCTATGACTTTCCCTAAAACCCTCCGGAACACATCCGCGTATTTCCCAATGAACCGGCGGAAATATGCCTGCATCAAACAGAGCGTTCCTAATTCTTTCTCGCTCTGCAACGCGAATAGGAAACCCGAGCGGCACAACCTCTGGAGGTAGATCAGGGAAAAGCGCGACCTCGCTGAGTTCATCGGCAAGAAAGGAATAGTTCTGCCTCCGTCGCCTCGCGATTGCTTGGTAGTCGAAACCATGTACAAGTAAATCGTGTGAGAGTTCGCTCATCGCGTACGCACCAACTGGACAGTCCCTCTTGTCCTCACGCGAAAGCTCAAACCATCGACGGCTTCCCCCGTAACGGTCGAACTCTCTACGCAGGATGGCAATTTCCAGCGCCTTCAGAGACCAAGTTACGGGTGGAGAGGCGAGGGGAACATCAGGCATATCAGCGCCCGACTTGAGAATAAGTACTCCCCCATCTGGAACCCCCAGAAACTTTCGGGGAGAGAACAGGACGAAATCGGCATGCAGTCCTACGCCTCCCGAAAGCAGAGCCTGACAAGCGTCTTCGACAACCCGAGCACCTCGTTCCCTGGCCAGACGTGCGCACTCTCGGTCACATGGGAAACCGAAGTAGTCGATCAGAACCACCAGATCGCCCGCACGCACCTCATCAATCCACGTCTTCGTTGAAATCCTAAGATCATAGTCTACAGGATAGAACCGCACTCTCGTTCGATGCGGGTTGACTCCTTGAAGCACGGAAGGGCAGAGATACGAGGGGAGCCACGTTTGAGACGGCGACAGTTGTCCGATGAGCAGCCAAATTCCGGACCGTGCGTTCAACAGCATGATCGTTCGCCCATCGGACAGAAAAGGCGGTGAGGTCGGATGCGAAGGGAGCAGATCATCCAGGCCGAACATTCCACCTATGATCCTGCTTGGGCTCATTCTACTTTCGCAGCTCGTTGATTCTATGTGCGCACAACTCATTTATCATTTAGTTAGTGGGTTGGTTCGGGAACTTGCCTTGGTGAAGTGGATCCATCTTGCATGTGGGATATCTGAAGAACGAGGGGAGTGGTTCGTCGACACCCACAGGTGCCAGTGCCTCTTGATATTTGCGACCTGCGGGCCGATTTGAACTAGCGAAGAACTTGTTAGCTAGAAACCTAGGATGTGTAAGTTGTGAAGGATTCTTGAGGGGAACCGGGCCATCTGGGAGCACATCAACCGAACTGAGCGGTTACATGAGGTCATCGCTGGTCTTTGTTACCGCGTTTGGTCTTCTTGTAACCTATCTGTTGGCTGTCAACTGGGGTGTCAATCTTGATCTCTCCATATTGTGGCTTTCCATCCTGCTCCTTTCCGCCGTTCCCATTTACCAAATTGGCCGGTCCAATGTTGTCACTGGGTCTTCGGAAAAGATCATCCTTATTGAGCTCATTTTGATGACGCTTGCTTTCCGGCTCATATGGGTTCTACCGTTCGCCACCAGTCTGCGAGAGGTTGATCCTCATGTTGACTACTACGTTGCAAAGCTGATTATGAATTACGGTTTGCCCAAGGCGATGGAATTCCCATTGCTGTACAAGACGACAACCTACTTGGAATGGCCTATGCTACACATCTTATCGGCGATGACATCCAACGTGACAGCAATCGATCTCTTTGGATTGGTCAAGTACTTTCCCCTGGTATATAGCCCCATTTCGCTACCACTTTTCTATCTATTTACGAAGGCGACATACAACGATACTAGGACCGGCCTGCTTGCGACCTACGGGATGTCGGCTCTCTACCAGTACATAGCCATGGATTCCAAGTTCGTGCCGGAGTCTCTGGCGACCGGCATTTTTTGGCTCGTACTCTATGTTTCGCTTAAGGCCATCAGGTCAAGTAATCGCGGATTTAACATTCTTGCTATCATAGGAGTAGTTTCCTTGGTCTTTTGCCATGCCCTTACGATTGGGATGCTGGTTCTATTTGGGCTTGTATCGCTGGGAATCGGATGGCTTGTGACGCGCATCTTCCGGCTCGAAAGTCAAAGGCTGAGATACGTGAGCCCACTTCTTGTTCTGCTGGCCGGCGTAACAACGATTATGCAATGGCGGGTGGCAGGGGTGCAAACGGGAGTGGGTGATTGGATACTGGTAAATCTGGCAAATCTTCTAGCAAATCTTGCAGAGGAGCTTGCGTCGAGTGGCCATGGAAGGATGTCTGCCTATGGACTAATGTCACCACGCATAGCCATCTCCTTGTATGGCAACGTCTTGTTCGTGTTCGTTGCAGGATGTATCTTTCTGTACCATGTGCGTCGGCACAGGTGCATCAATGCGTATAGCGACTTCGCATTGGGAATTTGGGGCTTTTTCATAGCGGCCGTGAATGTGCTCTTCATCTCTATGCAGGCTCTGGCCAACTTCATAGAAGTAAACCGGCTGCAAAACTTCGGATGGCCCTTCATCTTGATCATAACTGCGCATGGAGCGCTAACGTTCCGGAGAAAGAAGATATTTCTCGCTATTTTCAGCCTGTTCGTCATTCTACAGGTGTTCTCGATTCCGCCCAGCTTCTATACCCATTCGATTGGTCCCGAGTACGACGCTGCGAGAGTAAGAGGCTACTATTTGGCAGGGGAATACGCGGCGGTGAATTGGTTCAATTCCTCAGACAAGGTGGTCGGAGATCTAGGTGTGCATGAGTTGCTTGGTGGACTGAAACAGGTACCCGTGGAGGATGTGGGCCAATTCCTTAACGATAATCAGTTGAGTTTCCCTCCGGGCTATCTGTTCTTCTATCGAATGGAGGATTCGCGCAATACGCTTACAAACTTGCCTGGAGGATTCGCACAATATGCTACGCAGGTCTTAACTGTTCAGTCTGAAGCGCTTGACCCCGTGGCAAATAGACTCTACGATAATCCCGACGTGGTCATATACGGCTTCTTTGTTTCATCCTGCGTGAGGACTAACGAACCTGGGTCCTGCTGAGCGCTCATAGTCGATGCCGCTATCTCTCGCTACTAGACGGGTCCATTAAGTAACAAAGAGCTGGGCGAGAAGCGGCGAGTCAGAACCGGGATTCTCCTCTATCCGGCGCGCAGAACGCATCATCGTCTGGTAACTACCAAAGTGCCTTGGAGTGTGAAGTCGAAGACGGTCACTGAATGGGCTGGAAACGTATACGCGAAGTTTGACGCAGCTGGCGATGTTGTTGATTCCATGCGAGCGATTGAGTCGGCGATCGTAGTTGGATTGGAGAGATCTATTGTGATGCCGTTGATGCTTGCCGCGGTCGACGTGTAGCTGTCTGAGTCTAGGACGTAGGTCTTCACAGTGGAAAGACTCGCTCCTATCGCCACGTTTGCGGTGGTATCCGAGGTCAATTGTTTGTTGACTACCATGATGAAGATGTGTTCGTCTCTCATAGAAGCCCAGATGCTAAGCTGTCCATCGTCTGTGGTCGATGTTCTGAGCCAGTGGTCGCCCCACCATTGCCTGTACATGAGGAAAGCATAGTACTGCGCTCTTACCAGATCAACCAAGTAAGGGTTAGGATTCTCGCTGTGAGAGAACAACGCATCCTTGAAAGTGCTCCAGTTCGGTTGAGACAATGCCCAGTAGCAAAAGAGGTCGATTCCGGACTTTCCGAATCTTCCAATGGTATCAGCAAGCCACAGCGCCGTACTCATGCTGTCGGTTGTTGGGTTGTCTGCTGACGTGAGGCCATAAGAAGGCCCCCATTCAGTTATACCGACCAGCCCGTTCGGAAAATACTTGTCTCTCACACCGAGAAGGGCCGGAGCAAACTGCTCCACAAAGTTGATCCCCGCCCAGGGTTGGTTCGGAGAATTAAACCGCAGGAGATTCTCTATTGTGGGGTAATCTGCTCTGGATGGGTCAAGGTCTTCGCCGCCTAGAGGATAGTGATGTTCTGCGAGAATGAAGATGTCCTTGCCGTATTGACTAGCAAAGGATTCCGCCACCGTTGAAGAAATCCCTGCAAACTCGAGTGCGCTCAGTTTTATCGTAGGGTCCACACTCTTCATCGCAGCTACGTACTTACCGAATTGTTTGGTGTAGTCACCAACGGATGTCGGCTCATTTCCCATGCTCCAGTATGTCACGTTGTAGCCCCGTTCCACGTTGACATACCTGACCAGGTCTGCCCAGAGGTCGGGTGCATTCACGTACATGTCCACTTGTAGGAACGGTTCGGCTCCAACGCTCCTGCAGAACCTGACGTAATTGTCTATGACCTTTGGACTGATGGAGTACTCATATCCTTGCGGGGCCTCCCACCAGCCGTATTTTCCGGATCTATCCCAATAGACTTTCGTACTTCCTGCCGGGAACCTAATCAAATTAGGTCGTAGAAGCCTTGTCAATGCCGCGAATCTGGCATCACCATCGAGCAGTGGAATGCTCCAGACTGTCAAAGTGACAGAGAAGAATAGAGGGTTTATTGCTTTGGGCTGTGCCAGGTTGACTTCCAATTGGACGGTTGCTTGAAGGGGACCCGTACCAGCGTTTGCTCTGTATGGGAACTGTGCAAGCACTATCATGAGCAGAAGGGCGACGGGTATCGCGCACCGCCATGAAAAGTGAGCTGTGCTTGCCATCTGCGATCGTGGAATACGGAGGCAAGTTATCGCAGTAAGGCCACTGTAACGAGGCTTGAGGAAGGTGAGTTACAGGAACTGAACTAGGCCGGCCGGGTTGCTCCACGGACGGATGAAATCATTTGGGGCTAGCCGATACGCTTGGCGGCGAGCCCGAATTCAACGCGTTTCCAGTGATCCTCTGATTAGATCGTAGCCGGCTACAAGAGCTACTGGTGACAGCGGATCAACGAAAGCTTTCATACGTTGTGTGTGATCCGATAGTGCGGAGAAGATTCACCGTCCTCGGCTGAGGCAGCTTGGTCATCGATTCTCATCCCCCGAAGTTGATCCTCTGGCAAAGCTACGCCTGAAAAGAGAACTCGAGTCGCAGCAACCTTTACGAGCATTTCCCCCCAGTGAGCGAGCTTCAAATGCACGAATAGTAATGAATACACCGACGACTCCAAGCAGGGCAAAAGAGACCGCCCAAAGAACACCATGCAACGTGGGATCAACCCGCTCAGGTGCAGGTTCTCGCGGCAGATCCCTGGCCTGCTTCGCCCATTCGATAGCCGATGTGTAGTTGCCTTGGCCAAGGCTCTCGTAAGCTTGTGATAACAGGACGAGCTGCCACTTGGAAAGGTAATCTTGTGAGTTCAGTATGTCTTGTCTGACAGAATTGACGAATGCTTCGGTGTGTGTGTAGTTGTCCTCGTCTTGGACTGCCAATGTTTCCAATCGTATCACTCTGTCAAGCTTGTGTAACACGAACTCGTAGTGCTTCTCGGTCAGGTTTGCCTGCATCGAATTGATTATGTCGTGAATTTCCTTGACATGCTCTCTCCCAAACTGGCTGTGAAATAGAGTGGATTTGAGTTCGTCTGAGATTCGAAGCGCTCTCTCGGACTCTGACGCAGCTAGCTCTTCAAGTCGTGAGATAGTTTCTGGTGTATCCAAATAGAAGTATGCGGTCTTGTTTGAATGAATCTCGATCGTCAGAGAGTGCCGATCATCGCCCCGCGTGGAACCGCATTCGAAGCATCTAGGTACCAGAGATTGAAAAACAGTCGGCACGGATACGTCGATTCTTCCCGCGGAATTGGCGAGGGCTCTCAACTGAAATCTAGGAGTACTATTGTACATGAATTCCACATCAACAGCCGCTATACTCGTCGGGAAGATTCGGGTCATGATGCCATTTAGCGAAGCCGCCCCAATTCCGTTCGCATCCACCAAAGAAGGGCCTGCATCGCTTTCTGCAAGAGCCCAATACGCCCATCCGAGGGTGTATCGGTCAAAAAGGTCCAAGGTAACGGCTAGGCCATGAAGAGTGCCTGCTTTTCTTACGTCTACCGTGGATCCCCCGAATTCTCCGATCCAAAGCGGAATCTTCCACGTACTCACGGTCAGGTTATACAACTGCTGCGCAACGTTGTCGAGGTACTCGGCGGAGCCACTGACGTAGAAGTGCGGTGAAAACGCGAGATTCATCCCTGTGGGTCTCAGGGCGATGTGTTCCCCAAGAATGCTCACGCCTTCTGTCGGTTCAAAGAAGACGATGTGTCTGGCATCCACATTTCGAATACCCGAGATCAACTCCGAATAGAACTCATTCAAAATGGGCGCGAAGTCCTGCCACATGATAGTGCCGCCGTAGGGTTCGTTAAGCAAGTCATAGCCAGCAACCGTGCTTCTGTCCTTGAGCAGAGAGGCTAAGGCCATCCAGGCCTTGACCAACTTCAGCCGCAGAGCTGAATCGCGCCAAAACGCGGCGGCAACTTGATCTGGAGTTTTGAGTTTAGGCACGACCCACGCGGGGAAACCATCCATTTTGAACTGGTGCATGTCAATCACAACATACATTCTGTCCTCTGCTGCAAGATCCACGATCTTCTTGACACTGTCCAGATACGCGGCGCTGAATCTTCCGGGCGATGGTTCGAGTTCAGCCCACGAGATTGGAAGGCGGATTACGTTGAATCCCATCGATTTCGCTACGTCAAGGTACGCGCCGTATCCGGCGGGCGCTACACCTGAGAGACTGAGTGGCGGCAGGTTCACTCCTCGAAGGAGCATCGTTGCGCCGTTTTCTCTTACGATCGAAGGCCCGTTGACTTGGAGCCACTGGAGATCGTTTTCACTCGCAGTTGGAGCAGAGAGTGCGCTCGCTGCGGGCGCAATTACCAAGAGTAATAGGAAGGAAACGCTGATTAGTTCTTGGAACGACAACCGAGGGCGACCAGGAAAATCGATGATTGACATTGGAGACCGAACCTGCTCTTTCAAGGAAAGGGTCGAGCTTTCGCATCTTTTCCGCGATTGCCTATGGGGTCGTCCATGGGTCGGCTCTTTATGTCTTCCTGACATTCGCAATGGCCGCTAATGGTGTTGAGTTCTTCTATTTCTATCCGCGGGGGGCGCAGACCATGCTTCGACCATTCAGTCTGTTGGCTATTGTGTGGCTTGTTGCGGCCGGGTTCTCTGTCCTTGGGTTGATCGTTCTTGGTTTGCGAGCTGACCGCGCTGGCAGGAGAGTCACGCGTAGGCAATTGTGGGCGGTGATCTTGGGCGCCTCGATCGCGTTGATTCTGATTCTCGTTGAAGCGATTCTCTTTCAGTATCCTGTTCCGTTCTGGTGGATGGGCACGGTCGCGGTCGGAATCTGCTGGCTCGGTTTCGGTGATGGGGTTGCCGAGATCATTGGCGGCCGCCGCAAGTTAATTTGGGCTTTCCTTGCTTCTCTACTCGGTATCGGGGCGATTGTGGAGATCTGGAGCCTCGGCCATTGGCTCTACTCCGGTTTCGTTCCGCTCGCAGGCTACGGCAAGACATGGCCTGATTTCGAAATGAACCTCACCTACGCATGGTCTTCGTTGTTCCCGGCGATCTTCTTGGCCGCCTGGCTTTCTCCAATCTGGGCATTCATTGCCGTCAAGTTGTATCGGATGGCGAACCGCCGCAAACCCGTAGGATCCCAGATCTCTGAGAGGCCTCAGGTGCAGCAGATCAAGCTGGGGCTGGATGACTTCATACTGCTGTTGGTTCTCATTCTGACCTGTGTCGTGATCGGATTCTATCCATACTTCCATGACCCGTCCTGGCTGGTGGGAACAGATGCATACTGGCGATACAAGGATCCACTTCAGCGAGTTGTAGGTTCACCGAATGTGTTGGCTGCCGCCTCTAACGAGCGTCATGGCTTGTACCTGCTCATCTTGTACGGAATCATGTCTGTGACAGGACTATCGCCATTCGACGTGGTGAAAGTTTCGCCCATGATGTTGGCCGCGTTACTGTCGGTCCTGACGTATCTCGCCGTGGCACGCTTCCGGGGTAGCCGAACTGAGGGGTTCTTTGCAGGGTTCCTTTCAGCCACGACTTTCCCCACGACGCTCGGGATTTTCGCATCGGTCCACGCGAACTGGTTTACACTAAGCGTTGGGCTTGTTGCTCTGTCCATTCTCATTTCTTTGGGTCAAACATCCAAAAGGGCACTATGGAAAGCTCTCCTAGCCACATTGTGCGGAATCGTTCTGCTGATTCTGCATCCCTGGACATGGGGGATCGTGGCACTGTCCGCACTTGTCGCTGGCTTCGTCTTCCTTGTGAAAAAGAATTGGAAGATGTTTGCTGCATCTTTGACTGTGCTCCTGTCAGGGCTCGTGTCGGGTGCACTTGTTTTTGCGGCAGGAAGCGAGACTGAGAAAGCAAAGCTGATCGAGACTGTCAGCAATTTTACAGGGCCCTTGAGAGCACCCTCACTGATTGAGCATCCGTTCGGTGTAATCTACGATGCTTTCAGGGTCTGGTCTCCGTTGCTTAACCCTCTGCTGATGGTTCTCGCGATAGTAGGGGTTGTGCTGCTGGTTCGTGAAAGAGCCTCAAACTACAAGGTCTTCATGCTCAGCTGGATGGCGGTTGCAGGCATAGGGACATTCTTCGCGGTCACCCTTGAGACTGAGATTTGGCGGATCTGGTATCTTCAACCTCTCTGGCTTCTCGGAGCAACAGGGATCAGGGGTTTGCTGCAGATGGGCAATTCGATCTGGGGTGGAGAAGCGTCATATCTCGTTGTTGCGAGAACCGCGCTGATCATCAGTATTGCCGGTATTGCAGTCTTCCTTCTGGATCCAGTCGTGGGCAGCGTTATCTTCTATGTCGCCGCACTCTCAACCGTCTTGATTCACCTGGGCGGACAACGGGCGAGCACTAAGACCGTCTTGGCGAGCGCGTTTGTTCTGTTCATCTTGGTCTTCTTCCTCAACCACGCTTTGCGGAGCCTGTACCCGCTGATCTTGGACCCGCACAATTATCTAGAACACTAGCTGACGCGCCAGCTCTGAAACAGGAGCGTACCTCGATGGTGGAGCCACAATGACTCTCGCAAATAGTAAATAACTAGACCACACACAGATTCGCCTTGGTAAGGTTACGTTGAGAACTTTTAGAATGGGAATCTTCGTACTTGTGTTGGTTCTTGTTACAGGATCGTTCTACTACGCCTCATCATCAGCTGTCGGAGCACAGCCTCAATCAGTGTCGGTCGCGCAGACGCAGACCCAGACGCCGGTTTACTGTGTGTATCAGTATCAGTTCCTTGTCGTCAAAATACAGGTTAATCCCGGCTCCACAGCGGCGGGTGCATCGCTGGATGTCGTATTCACGGTTCAGTACATAGATGGCTCCCCAGTCAAATTGGATCCCCAGACAGCCGATTTCCTGCTGCTGGGTACCAACTACTCTCATGTCTACCAGCAAGTCCCCGTGACTCCAACCGGTACGCCAGGTGAGTATCGCACTTCTGTCGCACTGGCTTCGGACGTTCCTATGGGGTACTATAAGCTGTACTGTGTGCATTGCACGCTTTCTGACGGTTCAGGGAACTCCGCGCCCAACTCTGACATCAGCTCTGACGAGACCGCGATCACTAGCGACAATTCCGCCTTTCTAATTGGGCCCGCGACCGCAACCACAGCCACCACCGCACTACCCGGGGGACTATCCACATCGCTTCTCGTGGGACTTGGAATACTGGTCTTGATCGTCATACTCATAGCCGCATTGCTCCTGCGTCCTCGAAAGAAGAAGACCTAGCACGAAGCACCAGAACAAGGCCGCATGACGGGACATGTTTCCCGTCATCCTCATGGGAAGATCCATGCAGGTTGGCGTTGGAGGCGCGATCTCGGAGCGAAGCTTCTGAAATAACGTCAGGGTCCGTGGATTGCGGCTCATCGCCGAGACGTTCATCAGTGTGTTCGCGTTCCCATTGATTCTCTCCACGACTGAAGTCGGGAGCTTGCGCTCGTGCCAATTATGGTCAACGGGAGTGGACAGACAAACTAGTCAATTTGTTGAGAAAAGAACAGAGGACGCTCTCATACCGAACAGATAATTCAAGCAACTCCTTCCGTTCGAGCCCGTCGCCGAGTCTCTCTAAAGTGGTCACCGCTAGGAAGGAAAGCGCTCCCATTCCAAGGTAACTTGGATCTTGTTTCACGAGTCACGCCGTTTGTGTCTCTGAGAGTGCTGAGGGGTCGATCCCTCAAATTAATCCTCATTGTGCCCAGATCTCTCTGTCGGTCTCGTTGATGTAGCGTGTGTGCTCGTGTATGATCCTCTTGACAGGCAATTCAAGAGCCTCCGCGAGATCGTCATCTTCCAACTCAGCGAGGTATCACTTCTAGTCAGATAGTCTAATCCTCAGGCACGGCTCGATTTTCCCGCGCGCGCACGGCCTGAGCACGCGGAAGACCGCTATGCAACGATTTCCTCAAATCGGAACGTGATATTGCACCACGGCCATGCGGCTGTTTCCACGAGCCTGACTAGGCTGATGTGAACATGAGCGAAGAGGAGTTTCGAATCGATCTAGTCGTACGCTCTTTCGCGTCGAGCGATTTTGAAAACCAAAACCTCGTCTTTGGAGACTATTGCGTATAGGATTCTAATGTCACCCACCCTGAGTCTGTAGGCATTGGCCACCCCTCTGAGTTTCCTGCAACTTGTTGGAAACGGCGTTAGCAGAAGTTCAGATATTCTGTCCTCTAATCGTTTCCTAATCTCAGGAGCTGCCTCTTCTAGAGCCTTCGCGGCTCTGCGTGATAGAAATATCTTCAACGCGTGCGGGTCCTGGGCATTCTAGGCTTGAAGGGGATACTCTTGCCCCTCCTGTGCTCCTTCAACCCTTCCTCTAACGCCGCTTTGTCTTCCTTAGTCATCTCTTCTCCCAGGGCGTCTTCTATGGCTTGAAGTCTTTGTCTGATTAGACCAAGCTCCTTCTCAAGAACAACTCTAGACATAATTACGCACAAGACCAATCTGAGACTTTAAATCGTTATGTTTTTAGTGGAAGTCGCAGCTGCATCTAGGCGGTTCCTAGATTGACTTTCCTCTGGTGAAGGCACACGGTCTGAGGCCGCTGGTCTTCCAGCCTCTATAACGACCATGCTTTCACGATTTGGTGCGATGGATGATGAACTCATGAACCAGATCTGCAGTCGTGGGAGTGTCAGAATTCACGAAATGGCCAAGCATATTAGCCTCTAGGGTGCTGGTGGATAACACTTCGCGGATTCTGGACATGTGTACTTAACCTAGACTAGATTTTGTGTTAGTTGTACTATACATAGACCCAAGAAGCCTTTCCTTCTTCGAAACCTCGACAAGAGCCTCACCGTAATGGTTCGAAGCCCCAGTCGTGGACGCTCTGGGCACGCAGGGCATCCTCAACTTGAGGACTCTTCTAGGCGGCACGCGGATAGTCGCGGTGCTGGTGAATCCAGTGTTCGACTACGAATCGAAGCTCTTGTCTACCGTGAAGCGAAAGTAGAAGATGCTTCCTAGAGCTAGAGCAAGCGGTGCTCGCTATTTCTTGGTCTCGAGCCCCAGCAGATGGTTGAGGCTTACAGGAAACGCTTCAAGACAATTGAGCCGTTCGCGGAGGATGCCCTTCTCACGCTCGCCCGGGTGAGTCGCGGGATCTTCCGCCGCTTCCTAAGATACATCACGCTCACTCTCAGATGATGGGAGACAGACAGGAAGGGCTCCATCGACACGCGAATCGTGAAGGAAGCAGTAACCGTTGAGAGGTTGGCGGAGGATATGGAGCTTGAGCTTACGGAGCTCTTTCCATCGCGGCGGCTGTTGCTTCGATCGCATCCGAGACAAATATGAAGTCGCGAGTCTGGGGTCCGTCTTGCTATTGTTGCGGTGGAAATGCTCTGGACTGCGTTGGGATCGTGGAACGATTGGCTTATTCGAGGCCTATCCATGCGAAACCCTTAAGCTATGAAAGGTTGCACATGCGGTAAGTCAGAAGATCCCGACGCATAGATTCTCCGTCTGGGAGGGGTTTGGACAAATGGCGACAACGGTTCAGATAAGGAA
>Ga0315282_10004548_pt1 | contig 24111 bp, 22 predicted proteins | sample YL17G07_20_MG_FD_203693 | JGI IMG/M metagenome (GOLD analysis project Ga0315282, IMG submission 203693) | Sediment microbial communities from Yellowstone Lake, YNP, Wyoming, USA - YL17G07_20 | ecosystem: Environmental > Aquatic > Freshwater > Lake > Sediment | place: USA: Wyoming | collected... | reverse complement strand
ATATGAATGCCCAGGCTGGCGGAGCTTGCCGGGTTGGTAGTGGCATCATGAAAGGTTTGGTGTCCACTATTGACATCCGACCCCACAGCTATAGATACCAATAAACCTCACACTGCACAATCACTCAAATTGTTGAGCCCCCTCCGGGAAGGTCAGCCACACTGTGCTGGCATTGACGAAAGCGGAACGTGTAACCTCATATGAGTGTGTAGTGCTATAATGTTGCAAAGGCTTCAGGAGGTGTATGATGGCTCACAAAGTAACTTTCTCAATACCTGAACGTCCACTAGCCAATGTCGATGTTGAGTTCAACGTTAGAAAAAACGAAAACTGACCTGCCCCCAATACTGATACCACTTGTTAAGTCGTACACAGTATTGCCTCCGGTGCCGGAGGCCGGTATCCCAGGGCACTATGTGGTCGTATCTGATTATATTCCCTGCGCCACTGCTCTATCAATACCCTCGCCTCTTCAAGTGTGGTGAATATCTCCCGGTTCAATAGCTCATCCCGTAGCTTGCCGTTAAAGGATTCAATATAGCCGTTCTCCCACGGACTACCCGGTTCAATAAAGAGGGTTCTTACTCCTAACCGGTTAAGCCATCTCCTTACTACCCTTGCCGTAAACTCAGGCCCATTATCGGAGCGGATATGCTCGGGGATACCCCGAAAGATGAAGAGATTGAATAGCTCGTCGATAACATCCTGGGAACTGATCTTACGGTTAACCTTGATGCTCAGGCACGTCCTGGTGAATTCATCGATGATATTGAGTATCCTGAAAACTCTGCCATTAGTCGTTCTCTCTACCATGAAATCATAGCTCCAGACATGGTCCTCATGCTCCGGCCGTAGCCGGAGGCATGAGCCGTCATTCAGCCATAATCTACCTCTCTTGGGCTGCTTCTTCGGCACTTTTAATCCCTCCCTTCTCCAGATCCTTTCCACTCTCTTATGGTTCACTCTCCATCCCCTATCCTGTAATAGAGCCGTTATCCTCCGATAGCCATACCTGCCGTATCTGCTCGCCAAAGTGATGATGTCCTCGGTAAGCCTCTTCTCATCCAGAGGTGGAACCGGGACCCGCCTCTGGGTCGCCTTGGCTTGAACCAGCACCTGACAGGCCCGTCTTTGGGAGACCGTGAGCTTATGACAGACATACTCCACTGCCATGCGTCTCTTAGACGGGCTTATGAGTTTCCCCGGGAGGCTTCTTTCAAGATAGCGTTGTCCAGGGATAGATCGGCTACCAGACGCTTTAAGCGGGAGTTCTCCTGCTCTAGTTCTTTAAGGCGGCGGGCCTGGTTAACCCTCATACCGCCATATTCCTTGCGCCAGCGGTAGTAGGTGCAGTCACTAACCCCAATCTTCTTCCAGATCACGGCGAGGGTAGCTCCCTGGCTGAGCATTATTTCAGCCTCGCGGAGCTTGTTAATGATTTGTTCCGGTGTGTACCCTTTCTTGGCCATTTAACCCCCCTTTTTACGAGATTATAACTGGTATCGTTTTAGGGGGGCAGGTCACTTGGCTTTATCAATTAACATGGCTACAAGCTCGTTTCTACGAAGTCGGCAAAGCATCTCGCTGATTCCATTCCTTGCTGCGATGATTTTCATGCCGCTCATGGAGCGCATCTCATCCACAAAACCGCTTACTCTCGGCCGGCATATATCGTCAACGACACCATTCACAGAGTAGCCGCGGAAGGCAATCTCCATTGCACCAAAATCCCAGTGACCGAAGTGCAGACTAATGAGCAGCACTCCCTTCCCCTCCTTTAGAGCCTTGTCCAAGTTCTCGGCACCCTCTACGTTCAGCTTCTTAGCTATCTCTTCAGGCTCCGAAGGGAGAAAACGTAGAAAATCCGCAACATACTTAAGGTAATTGCGCACACAGAGTCTGGAGTAATAGGCAATCTGTCTCTGGCTAGTCTGCGGACTCAGGACACCAGCTGTATTCATCTTGAGATTGGTTCGCCCCTTTCTCCACAGGAGATAGGTAACCTCGGCCACAAAACTAGCAGAGGCATATGAAACCCTCAAGGGCAGCTTTCGACAGAGTAATCTCAGGATACGGGCAACCAGATAGAGAAATATAGCCATATTCTCAAGACTCCTTCCTAGAAATGAGCTGAAGCCTTGTAAATACTTATGCTGTATCATAACCTAGATTATCCAGGCAACCTGGAGGATGGGGTAACAAAATGAGCCTAGCTATTGTTGCGTTTTTCGAAATTTTGTTTTAAAATATAAACACAATGGAGTGTAGGTGAAGAGGGATATTTCATGTGTGCCCAAACAGCGGTTGACACATATCTCGAGCGACAAATACCCTATAATGTGAGATTGGCAAGAAGAAAAGCAGGCATGTCGCAAAGAGATTTGGCTGAGAGATTAAACTACTCTAATACAACCATTTCAAAGATCGAGACAGGTAGGAGAAGGCTTACAATAGATGAGCTATTTCATCTTGCACAAGTATTGGATGAACCTATTAGTTTCTTTCTAGATGGTGCGTTTTCGCTTGCTTCTAAACGTAACATCATCATTGAGTGCAAAACAGTTGAGCGTGTTGCCATTCCTGTATGGAATAAGATTGGCCTGCATACGCAAGGTACGATTGTGTGTTATGCCTACTTTAACCCAGAACAGATAAAGGGTAGAGATATTGTGGGGTTGTGGTTTAAGGGGGTACCACTAGACGGCGAAGTCAGGAACGGAGATGTTATATTCTTTGATACGCTTTCAGAGCTAACGCACGGCAGATTAATATTAGCTATTATGCATGATGTGCCAGTGATCATGCGTTGTGTTAAAAGGAATGACAAACTAGCACTTGAGTATTCGCAAGGCTTATTGTCTCCGAAGACAGTTGATATTAAAGGTGTGATTATTGAAATACGTAGGTGGTTAGTTTAGTCTCAATAAGTGTCTCCCCACGCTAATATTCCACTATGTTGCTATATTTATCCTGTTTTTTAGACGCCCTCAGGAATCTTGGTTATGGTACGCCATCATTTGAGCCACTATATCTCGGTGGAAATCAGTGTTACCAAAGGTGACTTGGGCTGCCTTAGCCCGCTTGGTGTAGAAATGAAGATCATGGTCGGTAGTAAACCCGATAGCCCCATGAATTTGGTGTGCCAGTGCTATGATCCGTCCGTAAGCTTCATTTGCCCACGCTTTAGCTATAGCTACTTCTCTAGTGCAAGGTAAACCTTGGCTAATCATCCAAGCGGCTTGGTATGTGCTATACCTCATTGCATCAACGTCAATTAACATGTCGGCACAGTAATGCTGGATTATTTGGAAGCTACCGATCGCACGGTCAAACTGCCGCCTGTTTTTAGCGTAATCAATAGTCATCTCCATTACCTGCTGCGCGCCGCCAAGCATTTCGCAACACTTTGCGACTGTTGCCATTCCTAGTATATTTTGTACATTTCCCCAGCCGCTATTCAACTCGCCAAGAAGGTTCTTCTTTGGTACTTCCACCTGGTGAAACACTACCTCACATAGTTTATCGCTCGCAATCGTCTCTAGAACTTTACAGCTTACGCCTGCACTTTTGGCATCTACTATAAAAATACAAATGCCAGCTTCTCCCCTTGAGCCGTCACCCCTTCCAGCTACACAGAGCATATAGTCAGCAATGTGAGCATCAGGGACAAAGAGTTTGGTGCCATTTAAAACATACTCGTCTTTATTTGCGGTTGCATTGACTGCGATTGATTCTGGACTATATTTAGCGGCGGGTTCAGTGAGGGCAAGGGTGAAAATCAGCTCACCGCGGGCTATCTTGGGCAAGTATTCCTGCTTCTGTGCCTCATTGCCGATATTCAAGATAGGTAAACCTCCAAGAATGACTGTGGAGAAGTAAGGACTGGGTAGGCAAGCTCTTCCCATCTCTTCCAGGAGTATGGCGAGATCAAGGAAGCTCATACCGGCACCGCCGTACTTTTCAGGAAACGCCAGCCCAATCCAGCCGAGACCAGCCATTTCCTTCCATATCTCTGGGGAGTAGCCAATGTCACTATTTTCTAACTGCTCGACCAACTTCTTAGGGCACCTATCAGTTAGAAAATCGTGGACCATTGTTCGCAACATCTCTTGCTCTTCAGAAAAACTAAGATCCATCATTTTCCCCCTCGTTCATTTTAGCCTCTAGGCAGACCTAACCCTCTTTGCGCTATAATATTTTTCTGTATCTCAGTAGTGCCCACGGCGATAGTCCATCCAACGCTACCAAGGTTCAAGACTGGTATCCTACCCCCAAGGGGTGCCCAAGGAGAACCTTCCTTCAGCTGGCTATAAAGCTCTAGCAGTTGCATTGCTGTAGCAGTGGCATGCTGTATAAAATGACTACTAAATATTTTCGATACCGATGATTCGCAAGTACAATCAAGCCCCGTGTCTTGCATCCAAGCTACTCTATATGCAAGCAAACGGCTAATCTCGGCTTCCGTTCTTATCGAAGCTAGTTGCTGGCGCACCAATGGGTTCGAAATAATACCCGTCTCCTCGGCATATTCCACTAGCTCGTCGATTAAACGCTTGCCAACAGCAACGTTCTCAATACGCGCCCTCTCGTAGTCCAGCAAACTCATAGCTACTTGCCATCCACCGTTTTCTTCACCCACCAAGTTTTCTTTGGGTATACTAACATTATCAAAAAAAACCTCATTGAGGTCTTGCTCACCGCTTAAGTCTGTTATGGGACGTATAGTGATGCCTGGGGTCATCAAGTCCGTGAGAAAGAAGCTAATACCTTTACGCTTGGGAGCATTGGAATCCGTTACAGCTAAAAAGAAGCACCAATCGGCTCGATGGGCAGCACCAATCCACACCTTTTGCCCATCAATAATAAAATGGTCCCCTTCTTTCACCGCACGCGTCTTAATTGCCCCCAAGTCGGAGCCAGCCTCCGGCTCACTGAAGCCTTCACACCAGAACTTTTCACCTTTCGCAATTGGTATTAGGTGTTTTACCTTCTGCTCTTCGCTGCCAAAGCGCATCAGAATGGGACCCAACAGACCTATACCAAAGACGTCCCTGCCAGGCGCGCCATGATAATATAATTCTTCCTGAAATACCACATCTGTAACATGCGAGGCATTAACACCGCCATATTCCTTAGGCCAGGCCATAGTTAGCCAGCCTCGCTCAGCCAGTTTAGGAGCGAGCCGCTTCTGCAAGGCCCAAGCTTCATCACTTGATGGAACCTCAGACATAGGTTTAAAGATACGCTTCGTCCAGCCAACCGGTAGCTCTTTTGTCAGAAATTCTCTGACCTCTTGTCGAAGTTGCTTTTGTTCTTTCGTAAAGTCAAAATTCACACTGTCTCCCTCGCTTTCCAATTTGACTCAAATAACCTCTGCTGTGCCTTGGTCGCGATCAAGCTGCACTGTGGTCGGTTAAGTTTAGGCTCGTCTCCTTAGTATAATAACAGCGGCAGCAGCATCGTCTCCCTCCACAAAGCCGCCACGATTTTGGACTAGGGCGACTCTGGGATTATGTACCTGCCTCTTTCCCGCCTCTCCCCTTAGTTGCCATACACACTCTGCTACTTGATACAATCCAGTGGCGCCAATGGGATGACCTCGGGCAGTTAGGCCGCCGCTGGGATTGACAGGTATATCTCCATCAATTTTGGTTCGTCCTTCGTCGATCATGCGAGCTGCCTCTCCCTTTTTGCACAAGCCAAGTTCTTCATATTCCATGAGTTCCGCTGGAGCCATAGCGTCATGTACCTCAGCGAGATCGACGTCTTCCGGAGAGATACCAGCTTCCTTATAAGCAGATTGAGCCACAATTTCGCTAAGCGTGGGTATGGTGGTATCACTGCGACCTCTAAACACTCCTGATGCCAATTTGCAGGCGGAAACTTCCACTAGAGGTTTAGCAGTATACTGCCGTGCTATGTCTTCAGCACATAATATCGCCGCGGCGGCTCCGTCACTGATTGAGGCACACATATATAGTGTCAATGGGTCTGAAATCATGCGAGAGTTAAGAACCTGGTCGATAGTTAGAGGCGTACGATGTTGAGCATAAGGGTTAAGAGAACCATTATAACTATTCTTAACTACTACCTTTGCAAAATGTTCGGGGGTTAACCCATATTCCTGCATATAATTTCTTGTGTGCATAGCGTAGAGCGCAGTAAATTGCACTCCCATTTTGGATAGTTCAATCTCACTAGTGGACGCTATCGCCCTAACTACCCTAGGTGTGTCATCGCAAAACATCTTTTCTACACCGAGTGCCAACGCTATATCGCATGCCCCCGAAGCTACCTCTAAGTAAGCTCCTCTGAATGCCGTAGAGCCACCGGCACAGGCATTCTCCACATTAATAACAGGTATCCCTCCAAGACCGGATGCTCTTAGTACGGTCTGCCCTCTTGACCCTTCCTGACCTGTTATTAAACCTGCAATAGAGTTACTGACATAAGCAACTTGGATCTCCTTAGCATCGATCGTTGCGTCACTAATGGCGTCCCAGATGGCTACACGGCCTAAATCCCTCAAGCTCTTATCCAGCATTTTCCCGCATACGTGTGCGCCTACACCAATGATTACTACCTTTCTCATAATCTACCCCGCTTCTTGGTCTGGTTCTTTTTGATAGGTTGAAATTGATACCCTATGACGTCATTACCTTTTTCATCTTCACAAATCTTCCCTATCACCAACTCTACCCTCATCCCAATTTGTAAGGCCTTTTCCTCAGGCTCACACCCTGTTATTAAGGAGAAGATTCTCGGTCCTTCATCCAGTTCTACAAATGATTGGATGTATGGAACGGTAAAGCCGGGCGGGGCTACTCTAGATATGCTAAAGGAACTTACCGTACCGTATCTACTTAGAGCTACCTCTTCCATAGTGATTCCCTTCACACAGGCCGGGCAGACCACCCTCTTAGGGAATGAGACATAGCCACACAATTTACATTTGCTGCCTATTAGATAGGGCTTATCCGAAGAAGAAGTAGGTAAGTGAAAAAGGCCTGGTAAGACTTCAATCTGCTGTTTAGTTGTTCCACTCGTGGTACCTTTATGAAGCATTCAAGACACTCCTTAGACTTATCCGCATTGTTCGAGCGTTCGTTCCTTTTGAACAAGATTATCAAACAGCTCTAACACCTGTTCGTCGATTCTCTAATTCCTTATATAGTTCCTCAATACCCACGTTATTGATCGCTTGGGTAGGGAGAACTACAGTGTGGTGCTTAGCATTACTGGGGCTAAATAATAGTACCGCCTTGAGCTCATCGACAAGATTCTCGGCATAACCATGGTCTGCTTTATTAACCACAATCACATCGGCAATTTCTATAAGCCCTGCTTTCATGAATTGGATACTATCACCAGCGTCAGGTGATAGAACGAGAACGACAGTATCAGCCACTTTGGCAATGCCCATTTCTGTCTGTCCTACCCCAACAGTCTCCACGATAATAATGTCTTTGCCAAAAGCGTCCAGCAGCTTTGTTATATTGCTAATAGACGCAGGTAATCCACCCTGGCTGCCGCGCGTTGCCATGCTCCGAATAAATACCCTATTGTCCAGGAAATGTTGCTGCATTCTTATTCGGTCACCCAAGACAGCACCACCATGTAAAGCACTACTTGGGTCAGCGGCTACAATTCCTACCGACAGTCCTTTACCCCTCGCTATAGCTGTTAACCTGTCGGCAAGGGTACTTTTGCCCACACCAGGAGCACCGGTGATGCCAACGCAATAGGCTCTCCCTAAGTGGGGATAAATCATCTTCATTATCTCAGGAACCTCAGGACTATCGTCTTCTACGAGGGTGATAAGTTTGGAAAGGCAACCCTCTGAGCCAGCGACCATGCCGTTTACTAATCCCACAATATAGGGCTTCATTCTCTCAAATCCCTAACGTTTAACATTCTCCCGAATAAAGTTGGCGATATCTTTAATTGCGCTCCCAGGACCAAAGATTGCCTTTATCCCTTTTTCTTTAAGTGATGGTACGTCATCCAGAGGAATGATGCCACCGCCGATAACTAGTACCTCATTCATACCCTTCTCTCTAAGCAGTTCTACTACCTTAGGGAACAAGTAATTGTGTGCCCCGGAAAGGCAACTCAAAGCAACTACATCTACATCCTCTTGAAAAGCAGTTTTAGCTATGCTCGCAGGCGTCTGCCTTATCCCGGTATAGATGACCTCCATACCCTCATCTCGCAACCCTAATGTCAAAACCTTGGCCCCTCTATCATGCCCATTCAGTCCCGGTTTAGCTATCAACACTCTAATCGGTTTTTTTGTTTTCTTCATAAATTGCCCCCTGAAAGTATTTAGACACTAACATTTTGCACCGTCTCTCATCATAATACTTCCGCCCTGTATTCGTATTCACCCCAGACATCTCGAAGGACGTCGCACATTTCGCCTATGGTAGCGTATGCTTTGACTGTAGCCAAGGCAGGTAGAACAAGATTTGCCCCTTCTCGTGCTGCTTCCTTAAGCCCATTCAGAGCAATTTTCACTTCGTCGTTGTCCCTTTCTTTCCTCAACTTGTTGAGTCTTTCTATTTGTCTTTCTACGTCCTTCTCATCTGGCCTCCGTACCTCCAAATGCACTGCCTCATTCCCCCGATATTTGTTTACCCCTATCATAACTCTCTCACCACTCTCAACCTGCTGTTGATGTTTTAATGCGGACCTAGCAATTTCTCGAATTTGAAAGCCTTGCTCAATAGAAGCAATAGCTCCTCCCATAGCTTGCACTTTCTCGAATAGAGTCATTGCTTTTTCCTCTAACTCATCAGTTAGCGCCTCCACATAATAAGAGCCAGCTAATGGGTCTACAGTATTTACCACCCCAGTCTCATAAGCAACAATCTGCTGTGTTCTTAGGGCAATCTTAACCGCCTCTGGTGATGGTAGGGCGTGAGCTTCGTCAAAACAGGCAACACTCATAACTTGGACGCCAGCTAGAGCTTGAACCAGTGCTGTTATTGCCCCTCGAACAATGTTATTCATTGGTTCTTGTGCTGTGAAGAGGCTCGCCTGACTATTACAACGGTAGGAAACTGCCATCGCGTCCGGATTGCTGACATTGAATCTCTCTTTCATGGTCCTTGAGAACATCCGCCTAAATGCTCTAAGCTTACATATCTCTTCAAAAAGGTCTAGACCTGCGGTGAAACCTGCTACAGGTTGATAACACTTATTTAAATCTACTCCTCTACTTTTCAAACATTCCAGATATGCCACTGCGTTCGCTAACGTGAATGCTAGTTCCTGAATTACATTGGCTCCAGCTTCTCTCATGTGGTATCCGCAAAACTCCCCAGGCCGAACATTAATCAACCCATTATTGATACAGTATTCCCTTAAATCACAAGCGAATTCCATAGATGGTCTTGGAGGAAATATGTACGCTCCGCGAGCAATGAACTCTTTTAGTATATCATTTTGTATGTTAAGCCTGAGTTTTTGTGGAGATATTTTTCTTTTTTCACACAACGCTAACATGAAAGCAAGGAATATCGGCCCTGTTGCATTAGATGTTGTGCTGACACCTATACGCTCTATTGGTATATCCTTAAAGATGGCCTCGATGTCAGCAAGTGAACCAATTGCTACACCTACCTTCCCGACCTCTGGCCTTGCTAATGGGTGATCGCTGTCGAGCCCCAATTGAGTGGGCAAGTCCTGAGCAACACCCAGTTCCTCAGCTCCCCGCTCAATTATGTATTTAAACCACTCATTTGTGGCTTTAGCTGTACCATACCCACCGTATTGGTACATTCGAAACAGCTTGCTCCGATACATTACAGGCTCTATACCCCTCGTAAAAGGATATCCCCCTGGAAATCCCAGTTGTCCAAGATAATTCCACTCTCCGGCTTTGAGATCCAAAGGTGTGTACAACCGTTTAGCCGTGAGTCCTGAAGAAGTAGTGAACTCTTTCTTCCACTCCCCCATCTTCTCAAGTGCCTCTTTTAGAGAGGTACTTTCCCAGTTGCTCAGAGCCTGTTCTATCTCAGCCAGTTGGTGCTCATCGTACATATGTTTAGACTCCAATCCTCATTGGGGTGTCCCCATTTTTAGTACCACCTATAATGAAAGAGTATGCCTCCATATTCCTATGACTCAGGGTCTAGCATGTTAGGTTACTCAAAAACTTTGTCGTTCAATAGCTCAATGAATTCCTCATCTGGCATGCTAAGAAGCTCCTGGCAAACATACTGAGTATGTTCGCCCAAACAGGGAGCTGCTTTACGCAACTCTGCTGGTGTCTCAGATAGAATGAAACTGGGTCCTCGGTTAGTGACGCGCCCCATCTCCGGGTGATAGAGTTCCCAAAAAAAATGGCGGTGCTTGAGTTGTGGGCAATAATCAACCACCTCTTGAGAGTCCCGTACTACTCCAGCAGGAACCCCGGCCTCCTGCATCATTGTCATGACTTCTTGAGCTGTATGCTCGATTGTCCAGTCCCCGACAAACCTGTCCAGCTCAGTCTCGCTTCTCTTCCGTGCTAAGAGTGTGCCAAACTTCTCTCCCTTTGTCCATTCCGGGTTACCAATCACTCTGCAGAATGCTTTCCATTGTTCATCCGTGAACACTGTGATGACACACCACTTATCCTGTCCTCTACACGGGTAAGCCCCGTGCGGAGCGGCGTAAGGGCATCTATTACCCGACCTGCTTTGGTTTCGCCTATTTACGGTGTAATCTAGTATAGCTGGCACTAGCCAGTGGACACTGACTTCATATTCTGAGATATCTATATATTGTCCCTTGCCAGTCCTTCGCCGATAGTCTAAAGCCGCAATTAACGCAATTACGCCATAACGAGGTGCAATATAATCCGGGTAAGACCTGCTAACTAGAGAGGGTGGCCGGTCCGGCCATCCAGTAAGCTCGCAAAAGCCAGCCAGACCTTGCAACTGAGGTCCGTAACCTGGTAATAGGCTATGAGGTCCTGTCTGTCCCTGCTGTGACAAGCTTATCATGATGATACTTGGGTTAATTTTTTTAACATCCTCATAGCTAAGCTCCAACCTTGCCATTACGCCAGGCGCATAATTCTCAACAAGAATGTCCGCCCATTCGAGTAGCTTCGCAACAACGCCTCTGCTGCGGGGGTGTTTTAGATTAAGGCTCATACTGAGCTTGTCATTATTAGCAAAAGCGAAATGACCGCCCCGATTTATGCCAGGGATGTTATCTTGAAAAGGATAGGCAAGTCTCAGATTGTCTGGCCTGTGGATAGATTCTACCCGCACAACTACCGCACCATGGTCATTTAGAACCTTAAGTGTGGAAGGGCCAACACCGGCTTGAACGAAACCGACCACTTTTAGTCCCTCAAATACTTGCCTTGACATTTCAATCCACCTTGTATCTTCTATGCCGAAATTGAGCTACTCTCCTTTTCAAGCCGGACTATATTTTGTTGACTCCCAAGTCAAATAACCCCGGCTCCCTTTAAAGCGATAAGCTCGTCTTTAGACATCCCTAGTTCCTTCATATATATCTCTTGATTATGCTCGCCTATAAGGGGAGCCCGGCGCCACTCTCTGATTGGAGTTTCGGAGAACTTAGCAAACGCACCTGGGTAGGTAATTACTTCATTCAATTCGTCATGATTTATATTTACCCAGAAGCTCCTAGACTCCAGCTGTGGGTTCATCAATGTTTCCCCTGAATTATGCACCGGGTATATCATGATTAGCCTTTTGGCTGCCTCTTCCTGGATTTCCGCCTTGGTATGAGTCTTAAAGAATTTGGCCATTGTCTTGGTTATATAGTCAAGCTCCTGCTGGGTTAGTTTTTCCACACCGAGGTTTTCCCAGTCTATACTCCTTAAATGTTCCGGTGCCATTCCTTCGCTATTCATCCATTCAACCAGCCGTTGGTTAGCTCTGGCACCTGGGAGACTCCCCATGAAGAAGTAACTTGCATAACCGTCCTTGCATTCCCAAATTATAGGCGAAAATAGCCCCGCCCCTAATTTGTTCAACCGCCCTCGACGATTGAAAATACTTTTCCCCACAGTCCACTCCACAAGACCTTCCACCCCGTTCATCGCAACACTGTCCATTGCAGAAACGTCTACCTGTTGTCCCTTCCCAGTTATCTCTCTGTAGTAATGAGCTACCATCGCTCCCGCAGCAGCATCTGTAGCGGCACTGATAAAAGATTGGGGCACACTTACTTGGACTGGAGGTCGGTCAGGGTCACCACATTGGGTCATGAGCCCACCCATAGCGTGGATCACCATATCTGAAGATTCGAAATGAGCGTAGGGACCAGTCTGCCCAAAGGGAGAAAGAGATACCATAATCAAGCGCGGGTTTACCTCTCTTAGTATCGGATACGACAGCCCCAGGCTAGCAATATATGACGGTGGAAAAGACTCAATCACAAAATCTGCAGTACTTACTAGGCTTTTAAAGATTTCGCACCCATCGGCGGTTTCAATGTTAAGAGTTATACCTCTCTTATTGGTATTGAAGGCAAACCAGAAAAGGCTTTTTTCAGGCTCAATAATATCGTGGTAAAAAGGGCCAATATTACGTGCTGGATCTCCCCCAGGCCTCTCAACCTTGATCACATCCGCTCCCAGGTCACCCAAGATCCTCCCGCATAATAACCCCTTTTCATCGGTTAGATCTAAAACCCGATACGGACTAAGCAGCCCCTCACTTTGTGGAGCTTCTTTGTTTCGGCTTACCGGAGCTTTCATATACCTTGTACTACAGCTACCTCCCCCTCCCTTTACTCGTAGCGTTACGAGCGTGCGCTCTTTCCTAGACCGCAGCAGGTCTAAATTTCACGTCCAATGAAATCGCCTTCGTGGATGGCGTTAATGATTTTCCGGGGCTGAAGCGCATCCCCTATCTTATAGAGCTCAGGAACCTTACCTTCTAATTCCCTATAAAGTCGATCATTAGCCTTCATACCTATAGCCAGCACTACCGTATCAGCCTTAAAAATTTGCTTCCGGCCATCCGTGCTAGTGGCCACGATACCTTCATTCGTAATTTGATCCAGCTTCGCATTGGTAACTAAGCCAACTTTGCTTTCAGCAAGCAGCCTAGACATGGCTAGTCTATTAGCTCTCGCAAGGTCAGCGCCTATTTCCGGTAGCATCTCTACAATAGTCACGTGTTTACCCATTTGGGCAAAATGAAGGGCCACTTCACAGCCGATTGCGCCACCTCCTACCACGACGAGTTTGTTGCCAACTTTTGCTTTGCCAAGGAGGACATCGACAGCGGTAACCACGTTTTTCCCACCGACGCCAAGAACTTTCGTGACAATTGGTGAAGAGCCTGCGGCAAACACTACTACCTCTGGTTTCAAATCCTTGATGGTTTTTGCCGTAGCTTCATTGCCAAGTTGAATCTTCACGCCGGCTCTACTAGCTTCCCTAACTAGCCAGTCTATTAGCGATCTAATTGTCGCCTTGAATGGTGGTGCAGAAGCTGCCTTTAGGTTACCGCCCAGTTCATTAGTCTTCTCAAATAGGGTAACATCATGACCCCTCACTGCGGCTATGCTGGCAGCTTTCAGCCCAGCGGGGCCACCTCCAATCACTACTACCCTCTTAGACCTAGGAGCGGGAAGGATCTTATGTTCCCCCTCGTTTCCAAGGGCTGGGTTGACGGCACACTTTACGTACCTAAACGCTGCGAGGGTAGCTCCACACTCATTACAAAATATACACTTTCTAATCTCTTCAGTTCTACCTTCCTTCACTTTTCGTGGCCACCATGGATCAGCAAGCAATGACCTCCCCAACCCGATAAAATCTGTTTTGTTCTCCTCTAGAAGTTTCTCGGCAAACTCTGGACTAGCAATTCTTCCCTCAACGATAATCGGGATACTTATTGCCTCCTTGATAGGCTGAGCGTAAGGAACTCCCACCCCTTCAGGATAATACATCGGTGGGACTGTCCACTGTACAGTGTCATAACAGCCAGTGGATAAATGTAAGGCACTAATGCCGAGTTCCTCTAAACGCTTGGCGATCTTTATTGTCTCATCAATAGGGCGACCTCCCTCCATCATGTGATTACTACTAAGCCTGGCAATGAGAGGAAAGTCTGTGCTCAACTTGCTTTTAGCACTTTCTACGCACTCCACCATGAACCGCATCCTGTTTTCTAGGTCACCGCCATATTTATCCTTGCGCTTATTCCAAAGAGAAGTCAGAAACTGGTCTATAAGGTAGCCGCCAAAGCAGTGAACCATTATGACATCAAATCCAGCTTGCTCCGCTCTCCTTGCCGCTTCTCCATAAGCCTCTACTAGCCTTGCGATCTCATCGAGGTTTAACTCGCGGGTCAATAACTTTGGATAAAAAACCATAGGTACTGCCGAGGCTGAGACGGGCCATTTATCGGCCATCGGTACATCAGCATGGCGACCTGTACCTGGGGATAGCTGCACACCGATTTTCGCTCCAAGCATATGGACAGTGTCCGTCAACTCAGCGAAGGTTCTCAAAGTGTACTCTCTGTCCAAGCTTGGGAACATAGTTCCGACGGGGTAAGGATCTATTGTGCTTTCAGCTTTAGTGCTGGTAGTTATGATTAGACCAACCCCTCCCCTAGCCCGCTCCGCAAGCGCTTCTATGTAACGCTTTGTTAAGTTATAAGGGTACTGGGTATAGTTCAGCACCATGGGCACCTGGACTATCCGGTTTCGGATTTCCATTTTGCCCATTTTCCCCGTCTCAAAGAGTTTCTTAAATTTCATCTCTAACTCCACTACTCTCATAGTCAAGATCATCTACTCCCGGAGAACTAACCCTGCTTCTCTGGTCAGGGCCAAACTTCTAACCCTAATGCGCTAGGTTGCTCGCCCCTTAAGAAACACCGGTTCGCGACACGGTCTCACCCCTATATTGAGTAACCTGCGTATGTACACCCTCTTATGGCATGATTTTAAAAGGGGTGCTTCACTTAGTCAACGAAGTTATCTGCCTGTACAGGGCTACATACGTCTCATTAATCAGATCAGTATACCGGCCGTCTTTTATAGTCTTAACGACGTTCGCCCGTATCGCTGCGATTGTTTGGTTAATGTCATCGGTCTCTATATCATATATGGCTAGGTATTTACCCCCGCCGAAGGCGGAAAAGTCAGGGTTCATGAACCGTCTAGCACTGACAAATCCAGGGGTCGCCAGTATATCAGGCAGATGAAACTTGTTGTACCAATTGTTAAACTCATCTTCCCGTAATCGGTCTATGCATTTACTCCGCACCACTAGAACCCATTTCTCCATTTTAGCGTTCCTCCTTCCTAAATATATAAGAGGACTAGCTTTTCCTCAAAGCCGTCTCTACTACAGATTACTCTTGATAATCTGTTTCGAGTTTAAGCCTTGGAATAGACTTCTGTTACCCCCGTTTTACACCATAGCTCCAGCTACGATTATTTCATCTCGCGGCGTGCGACCTATAATCTCTGCCCCGTTCTCGGTGACTACGATCATGTCTTCCAACCTAGCGCCTCCCATACCCCACTCACCCTCCCGGCTCTCGATAGACATAACATTACCCACCTCAAAGACCTGCGGGTACTTAAGGGACCACTGTCTGTTAATCACCGGCAGCTCGTATAGGCAAAGACCGACACCGTGTCCGATTTCTAGGGTAAGCACATAGACCTCATCAGGGTAGCCCCACTTGCTGGCTGGGGGAAAGTGCTTTGCCGCATCCGCGGTAGTAGCGCCAGGCTTTATGGCATCTATAACTGCATTCTGTTTCTCAAGAACTGCTTTATGCCAGTCTTTCTCTTTATCGTTGGGCTTCCTGCCACAAATAAAGCAGCGATAATAACACGTGTTATATCCCAGAAATTGGAGATGGGCAATATCGCAGTAAACCATGTCACCCACTTGTATGATTCGGTCCGTTGTTTCAAACCCGCGCTCAAACGTGTTAGGCCCGCTGAAAACCGCAATGCGCCCGGGGTGATCTGGGTTCCTTTCCATCATTACTTTGATGCTGGCTGCGGCAATATCTACATCCCGCACGCCAGGCTTCAGTGTATCGTATATTTTGTAGAAGCCTACATCAGCAATGGCGGCTGCCATTTTGATGCATAATATTTCAGTTGGCTGCTTTACCATACGGGCCTCCAGTATCATAGGCCGTGCGTCGAACGTTTTAATCCCTGCTTCACGCAAAGCCTCAATCCCTGGTGAATCAAAACCGGTGACCCCCAGCTTCTCGCCAGCCAAGCCCTTTTCCTCTAGCTCACTGGCGATCTCTGCAGCAAACAGCTTAGCCTCCTGGCGCGTAGCCTCAACACCGCATATTCCGCCTAGCCAAGACCTCCCGATCCTGAAATTCTCTGCCTTTATCCACGGCGCTTGATTCTTAAAGTGTTCATAGTAGCCAGCGTTAATCCAACAGACCGTTTCGTACTCCATTGAGAAAAGGCAGTAATTGATCTGACCAATGAAGAGCGGTACCCTTAACCCGGTAGCATATCGCATATCCTCAGCTTGGGCAATCAGACAGGCAGCTACACTGTGTTTCTTCATCGTCTGCCTAAGCCTTTCGTTACGTTCTTCTCGCAGGCACCTCATGTTAATCCGCTCCTGCCAATCAACAGCGCCTATCCCAAATGGCAAAGAGGATGCTAACTTAGGCATTTAAATTTCCCTCCTTAGCTATAAAGCTTTGCGCTAGACTCCACCCGATGGACGGCTCACCGGCTGTGGTGGATTTGAGACATTGTTTGGGTCAAGAAGTTCCTTAATTGCCTTCAGCTTTTCATGGAAATTATACCACTTCGGGCCGAACAGATTAGGGTCTTCTCCAAATGGATAAGCCCCGATCTTTAGATCGTTCTCGCGGCACTCACGGTACAATGCCCCCAGAATGGCTACATCATCCACATCACCGTAATTAAGACTCTCCTCCTTACAACTATGGGCAAAATCATACGGCACATACCAGCCCGGTAAGCCATAAGTATCTGCTAATGGTGGCACATACTTTTTCTTGAGTTCAGCGCCATCTCTACCAACCTTTAACGCATGGTCCACAGATTCGAAATAGAGCACAGATAGAAAGCGGCGTCCAGCGAAATTCGCCGAGATTGCATCGGCAGACTGGAAGTTTGTTTCATCAAGATGTCGTGATGGCCGCACCGTACCGCCATGAGCAGTTATTATATCTTCAAGCACCTTTTCCTCATAGGCTAGTTGCTTTTCAGAAGTAAAGCCGCAGAGTAAAATCCGCAACCAGCCTTGATTCACATCAATCGTTTCCTTAGCCTTAGTCCACTCTTCCCAGAATACATTGGCTCCTTTCCCTCTTGCACGCGCTACATATCCAAATATAGGGTCTACGTGAAACACAACTAGACCTATCTCGCACTTACCAAGCTCATATACAGCATCAATGAGTTGTTCAAGAGAGGAAAAACGGCCGTTATACCACTTCAGCCTCTTTTCCGGCAGTTGAAATGTTGTATGAGGGCCAATTCCTTGGGGTACTAGCTTTTCGGGAATGAAAGGGAATATCTTCACGGCCATCTTGGTGACGATTCCCATGCCTCCCGAAAAACCACGATTTCCTCTCATTAAGCCTCTGAGGTCAGGGCCCGGTCCCTCTCCCCAGAAGAAGTCATCGGATGTAGACCTTGTACCCAGTTTCAGAATCTCTCCGTCCGGTAGCACCCACTCAACAGCTAGTATACGACGATAAGCAAGACCCTGCCTCCACCCTAAAGCCGCATCACCACAATAGAGATGATTAGCCAAGACAGAGCACTGGGAGCCAGAACCTGGAACAAAGGTAAAGAGTCCTCTCTTGAAAAGTTCAGCCTGCAACATTGAAAAAGACACCCCTGGTTCAACAACGGCATACATGTCTTTTTCATTTATCTCGAACTTATCCATCCTCTTCAAGTCCATCATAATCGTGTTGTCCCGGTTAGGGGCACACTCAGCAGTATAAAAGGTGCTAGTCGGAATGTAGGGTAAACCGTACCTATTCGCAATCTTAACTACTTCCCTTACTTCTTCAGCGCTTCCCGGTTGAATGCTGCACCTTGGTCTCACTGCATTCAAGTCTCTGATACCCGCCCCCGCACCGCCTCTCGTATCAGCATTACATATTGCCGGGTCATCGGAAATCCACTCAGAACCAACAATGGATTGCAATGCCTCATAGGCCTCTTTAGGAATACTCATTCTACGCTCCAGAATCATTTTTAGGAGATACAGCTTGAAGTACTATTTCAACCATATCATATACTTTCATTCCATCTTTACTAGCATTAACTGCTTCACTCAATAATTCCTCACAGGCAGGGCAGCAGGATATAATAGCCTCCGCGCCAGCAGCCTTGGCTTCTTCCAGTCTTTCTGATGCTGTCCACAGAGCAAAGTCTTTAAAGGTGTCTTGCACTTCGGCACCTGCCCCACAACACCAGCTATTATCTCTCGCACGCTCCATCTCCACAAATTCTATACCGGGGATACGCTTTAAAATATCCCGTGGTTGTTCATAGATGCCTTTATCTCCGCGCCGCCAAGTTTTTGGCGGCTCCAATACACCGAAGTGTTTGTGCACTCCTTCCCAGTGATACCAAGGCTCGCTAAGCCTTCCTAAGTTACAAGGGTCGTGATAAGTCGCCTTAATATTGACCCTATTCTCTAGTTTTAGATTACCACTCTTGACCAACTCTTCTAGGTACTCAGCGATATGTAGCACCTTGAACTCCATATCATCGGTAGACTTACTTAAAAATTTGGGATAGTCAACCTTCCAGGTCTTGTAACATTCAGCACAGTTCATTATGACTATCTTAGCACCAGATTTCTTGACCATCTCGATATTATGTTCCATCTGCTTCTGGAAAGCGTCAAACTGGCCTGTTGAGTAGAGTGGATAGCCACAGCATGACTCTTCTTCACTTACTACAAAATCAGTACTAGAATTATTAAGCATCTTGGCTGTAGCCCGGGCTATTTTGGTATGGACGTAGGACGACCTACAGCCAACAAAGTAAAGCATCTTGCCCTTGGTAGCTATTTTAATATCATCTGTTATCCATTTGAGGCGATTTCCGTGAGGTGAACCATAGCGATTGTTGCTTTTCTTTATCTTCTCTGCTACTGCCTTGTGCTCCGGTGCCGGCCCTTTCCCCATCTCAACGCTTCTTGCCTTTAGTGTTTCAATGACTGCTAGTATCTCTAAATCCAAATTGCGCTTGCATCTAATATCGCAGGCACCACAAAGAGTGCACTTATACAGCGCATCCATTAGCTTTGGAGAGAACTCAAGCTCGTTACTCAGTACCCCCAGAGCTGAGTGTAGTAGCCCCGGAGCGCTATAAAGGTTAAATTTGTACCTAACATTTATTGGACACTGCCTAGCAAACCTAGCACTCTTCACCCAGATATGCTCTATGAACTTACAATTTGAACACCTTGGACAGCCACGAGCATCTTCAACATAATCTTCAAGTCTGAACATTACAATTCCTTCCTAAATTAGAAACATAATCTTCCTGGGGACATGATATTATTGGGATCCAGCAACCCTTTAATTTTCTTCAACACTAAAGTATAGTTAGCTGCTCTTTCATAAACCATGTCTGCTATCGGCCCATAAGGTCTAGAGAAGAAAGCCCCCATGTTAAGCACGGTTTTAGCAGCCTCAGCAAATAGATTACGGATCTTATCTACATCTCTAGGCTCACTCGGGTTGTAGTAGAAACTGCATTCATAGTGACAAACCCGGCCGTTCTCTAGCGGTTGTATGTAAATACCAATGTCAGCTAGAGGGTATCCATATTTAGAAGCAATGGCGCTAATAGCTCTCGTGAATTCTGAGGTTCTGCTCAAAGATGTAATGAAAAACAAATCTTGGCAAGATCCCTTGTAGCCGAACTTCCAGTAGGTCTTCCCCTTAGGCCAAGGCTTGCGAATTAGCTCTGGGAAATTCTTTTCTAGGCCAGGGATGCTGGCTAGCGATGTTGGCAGGTCGGGAACAAAGGACTCTATCGCAATTTCCCTTAAAGCTTCCTCTTCATAAGCTATCTTTTCCTCGGGACGCCTCGGCCCCCCGCTTAAGATTATGATAAGCGTCCAGGGTGGAAGTGTGCCTTTCATAGCTTCGTATTCCTCGGGCCACTTTCCGGTAAGAATAGCAGCTAGAACGGTGTTATTTAGCAGGAGACACTCATGGCCGATCATCCGCCGTTGGGTTCTGTAGATTAATTCGGCTGCATCATTGAGGTTCTTAAAGGGGATGAAGAAACTCATATTCATTTTAGGCTTATATTCAAACTTTACATTCGCCCATGTTACTACACCCATAGTTCCTTGCGCACCCTGCAAAAGCCTCCACCAATCTATACCAGGACCTTCGGGATTGACCCCATCGGCTGCACTTTCGTTAGGGAATCCGGGCACACAAGCAGACCCGGTTCTGAAGAGTTCACCGCTCGGCAAAACTACCTCTGTAGTCAATAAAGCATCTGCATATTCAAATTTGGGGACAAGCATGGGTTCCCTCTCTAGGTGACTTGTTAGCGCTGACTTCAGAGGGTGTGGAAGTAGAGGAATTAAGGCCATCGCTTCGTGCCCTTCGAGTTCATCCTGCAACTGTCCCCAAGTTACGCCAGGCTCAATCATGACCACCCTATTTCGCTCATCAATGTTCAAAATCTTATTCATCCGTCGCAGATCCAGTATAATTCCACCCTGGCTCGGAATAGTGTTTCCGTAAAAATGGATACCTGAGCTACAAGTCACAACTGGTATTCTGTTTCTATTGGCCAGTTTGATAATCTCCTGAATCTCTTCTACACCCTTCGGTTCAGCAACGTAATTGGGTAGCCTCACTTCGCCAAGGCTATAGTCCTTGGCGTAAGCTCTAAGCCTTTCAGGCTCATTGGTGACATTCTCAGCGCCAACTATTCTTGATAACTCTCTCTTTATTTGCATCCGCTTCTCCCGAGCAATAAGCCTCTACACGTTCTCACAATATTCTAGCCTGCAAAGTCACGATGTTCCTTTTCCCTCCCACATATATCGAAAAACCTGCCTGAGCTTTTCGTCTTTGCATTCGCATGGGCTAGATAACATATTAACGTCCTTACTGGCGAGAAGAACTAAGATGTCTATCTTGTCTTCCATCTGCTTCTCACTGACGATACCTTCCCTTAAACTTAGTGGCTCTCCTATTTTTTTCTGTAAGTCCCTGATCTTTCTAATGAGCTTTTGTATTGCCTCCCGCTCCGATGTAGCATCAATACCTATAAACCTAGCAGCGATGCTAAGCCGCTCGACAGGGTCAGGCGCATTGGGAACAGCTGCGGTCGAGGAAATGTATTCCAGTGAGTAAGGCAACGCTATCCCCACTGCTCGGCCATGAGGTATATTAAATGTGGCTCCAACTGAATGGGCCAAGGCGTGACAAAGTGAAGTGTTGCTATTACCGAATCCCAACCCAGCAATTGTTGCGGCATTCTGCATTTTCTCTCTAGCCACAATGTCGCTTGCATCTTTGCACGCCTTAGGAAGCCATTCGAAGGTCAACTTCATTGCTTGTAGGCAGAGGCCATCACTGAAATCAGTCTGCTGCCTGGCCGTGTATCCATCGAAAGCGTGACCTAGAACGTCAAGCCCCGTGCTTGCAGTTAATGATTTAGGCATTCCCACTGTAAACTCTGGAACTAATAATGATATGTCAGGAACTATCTCACTGTTGGCAAACGCTATCTTCCGGTGGTTAACCTTATCGGTGAGTATAATTGCCCAAGTTGCATCTGAGCCGGTGCCACTTGTAGTGGGTACCGCCATAAACCTGGCTTTCTTACGCAAATTCAATTTAGTCTTTGGGCCAACAGATTTATCCAACTCAGTAGAGGTGAGGTCTGGTCTCTCATAGAGGAGCCATGCGGCCTTAGCCGTGTCTATAGCAGAACCCCCGCCGAAACCTATTACCAACTGAGGTTCATAATCAAGAAGAACCTTACTAGCAGCACGTGCTACCTCAACAGATGGTTCTGGCTCCGCCCCGTCCCAAACCTTTACCTCGTACCCGGCATCCCTAACAGCCTCTATTAGTTGGTCACTCAATTTGACTATGGTCTTATCTGTAACTAGTACCGCTTTGTTTCCTTTACCTTCGAGCTCAGCGCCCAATTTTCTGAGCATGCCCCTACCAAAAAGCAGCTTAGGGCAAAGAAAATAGGACATGTATCTTCACACTCCTCTAAAAATTAAGCTAGAACGTCCGCTCTTCCATCGATACCCGCTATTTTACGGGCGAGCCTCTGCTTAGCCTCCATATCAGTCTCACGCTCAATCATAATCTTTTGAGCCTGCGGTGAACCAGCTCCATGCATTGACTCCGTTCTAAAACTGGGAGCCAATAAGCCGAAGGTCATAGCATGAATAAGAGTTAACATACGAAACCTATGTTCCGTTGGTACATCCTCTACACCTTTGAGGTATTTTTCTAGGTAGTGGCCGACCTCAGGATGCTTCAGGTCTCTTTCAGAGGGTAACGTCACCAAAAGGCCACCAGCTATGTCTTCTGCCAGTCGACATAGCTCATAAGGGAGCCTGGTAACATTGAGCTTACATACATTGGCCAGAAGTATGTTGGCTTGGTAATTGCCAGCCTCGGTCTTCCAACCTTCATAAGAGCAGGCAAGTCCACAGGAATACATCGTCTCGACAAGATGAATCATCTCGGCAAGCTTGTCCCTGATATGGAAGGCATTGCGTACTCCATTGTAGTCGGCTATTGATGCTGCCGCTCCAACAAGTACATCGCCAACTCCTGGCTTGCAACCACCATAACTTTGCCGGTGGTAAGCGGCGAACCTTTCCACCAGCATCAAGGAAAAATCATACTCGCCGCACATGAAAACCCTCTCCCAGGGTATAAAGACATTATCAAAAACAGTCAGGGTCTCCTGCCCACAGAAATTACAATTGCCAACATCAATGTTGCCTGGCTCAAGCTTTCTCGTATCGCAGGACTGCCTCCCGTAAATGAGGACCACCCCTTTAGCATCTGTTGGTACAGCACAACTTACTGCATAATCCTTGTCAGCTTCACGCAGTCTGAGTGTGGGCATAAGGAGTTGCTCATGTGAGTTTGCCGCCCCCGTTTGACTGGCCTTGGCGCCTCTTATTACGATGCCATCACTCCTTCGCTCTACAACATGTACAAACATGTCAGGGTCAGCCTGCTCACTGGGAGTCACCCCACGAAGCCCCTTCACATCTGTCATAGCACCGGCAACACATAAATCGTTTTCCTGAACATATTTTAGCCACTTGGTAAATCTCTGATGATAGTCAGTGCCGTATTTCTGGTCAATCTCATATGTCGTGCTAAAAACGGCGTTTATTCCATCAAGTCCCACGCATCTCTGAAAGCAACAGGATGTCTCTTGGCCAAGTAGCCTCTGCAGTTTTACCTTACTAACCAAATCAGCGGTGCTCTGAAATAGGGCATTAAATCTACTCACCCTCTGTCCGGTAAGTGGTGAAACAGTCGTCGCCAGCTTTTTATTCTGAGGGTCGCTGGCGATTTTGTAGGTCATTGCCACAGCATTAATTGATGGTCTGATAATAGGATTATTAACCCAATCCTCTATCTTTTCCCCAAGGAGATACAGATTTAGTTTGAGCTTACCAAGGCTGTTTATATACTCCTTCGCCGTTTTCATAATGTTGTCACACCCCGCGACGCGATTTTTCTATTGACCAGCTTTAAATTCTCTCGAGAAATTATGAACCAAATACACATAGACAGTCAATGGCTCTGTTTGCTTTTTTGGAAATTTTCCTCTACAATATCGCCAGTCATAGGTCTAAGGATTAGTGGCTTCCCAGCGAAAAATGATCTTACCAAACACAACTTCATGGCACGAGCTATTTGCTGCAAGACATACCTAGAGTTTACGATTTGGTTTTGGAGTGAACCCCTGAGACTGGACACTTTAGGTTAGGAAGATTAGGAAGGTCTGGCAGGGTCAGAGTATAATCGAGAGGAGAAAGGACCTTGCCATGAGGAATCAAAGAAGTTTCAGCTTAGAGTTTAAACGCCAGGCAGTGGAAGAACTCATGAG
>Ga0315282_10004547_pt1 | contig 24113 bp, 23 predicted proteins | sample YL17G07_20_MG_FD_203693 | JGI IMG/M metagenome (GOLD analysis project Ga0315282, IMG submission 203693) | Sediment microbial communities from Yellowstone Lake, YNP, Wyoming, USA - YL17G07_20 | ecosystem: Environmental > Aquatic > Freshwater > Lake > Sediment | place: USA: Wyoming | collected... | reverse complement strand
TGTTGATAACCTAAAACAAATGCTGAAGCTGCGAGAAGAATCGATTGGAAGACAAATATATTTAAAGATGCGAGTACCTGGCGCATAGCTATAATTCCGAATGCGGTAAGGATAAACAATCCCCCAGTCAGTGCATCTATTTTGGTAAGAACTGAAAACACCATATTGTAATCTTGCATATTTTCCTCCTACATCTCTAAGAGTCGCGTGATCATAGCTGTTATTGAAGTTACGAAAGCAGCTCCAAGAAACTCGGTAATCCGGAAAAGCCTCAACTTAGCAAGCGACGACTCGATGACCACCAGAATAAGGACAAAAGCAAATACCTTGAGCAGGATAAAAGGTATCGCTAAAAGTACTTCCAATAATGTCTCTCCTTGAGCCAGTCCCCATGGAGTTACAAGGACATTTAAAAATATGCATAACAGGACAAAGAACTTCATAGCCCCACCCCATTTCATGAGAGCTGCAGCTTTTCCAGAGTATTCCAACCCTTTAGATTCATCGATCATCGCCAATTCAAAGTGCCCTGATGGGTTGTCAACAGGAATGCGCCCTGTTTCTGCAATGATGAGCATGAGGAAAGCGAGCATCAAAAGAATGTGTGAAGGTTCGAAGAAGTTTGACAGCGGTGTCACCCAGTGCTTCTGTACAATATAGGGAATTGTTGATCCTGCTATAAAGGAAACCGTGAAAAAAACAATCATAAAGACCGGCTCAGCAAGGAAGCCAACCATACGGGTGCGACTGGCCCCCATCGCGCCATAAGGATTTCCAGTATCTATTGCAGCAAGCGTTGCAAAAAAACCGCCCAGTGCGAGAATAAACCCGCCACCCAACATGTCACCCATAAAAGCGAAAAAAAGTGGATACCCTGTAAGAACTGGAATAAGAAGCGCCACAAAGATTGGTGTTATAAAAACAACATAAGGGGTGATCCGAAATATCCAGGAGCTATGCTCCGATATAACTTCATCTTTATGGAAAAATTTCCAGATATCCATGTATGGTTGAAAGATGCTCGGCCCTCGCTTGGACTGTATATTTTCTTTGAGACGGTTAAGTAACCCTTTTATAAGAGGAGCGAAGGCCATCACCACCAAGACCTGAATTACATTAAAGATGATTTTATTCGTCATAAAGCGCCTCCTTTAAACATGCAGTATCAAAAGAAAATTAATTTCCCGATATAAAATTAAAATTCAAAGTCTAATACCAATATAGATATAGCATTAGGTATCCTCAAAACCTGCTATTTTTACTTTGGTAGGTAGGATATAGATACTAAAAACCCCTACCAAAAATTATTTCATTCCGGTAGGGGTTATCAGTCTACTAAGGACGGTTATTGGCGAACCCCATCGCCTTTGTTAAATTACTGTTAAATTACCAAACAATCTGTTATATGTCAACTAAATTTTAATTGCTTTAATTACTGGAAAACTTGACAAATATCTTATTCTAACATAACTGGACTTTACTCATGGAGAAGATAGGTAGAAGAGAAAGGGAAAAGCAAGCAAGGCGGCAGGAGATACTTAATATAGCCGAAAGGCTCTTTGCCCAAAAAGGCTTTTTTAAAACCACTCTCGCCGATATAGCAAAGGACTCTGAGTTCGGTATGGCTACCATCTATCAGTTTTTCCCGAGTAAGGAGGAAATTTACTTCACACTCATTACTGAAAAGACAGAACAACTATTCTCTCTGATAGAAAAGGCTGTATCACGTTTTGATTCGAGCATGGATAAACTTAAGGCTCTCGTTACTACAGCCTTTGATTTCTTTGAGTATCACAGGGATTTCTTCAGGATCTTCATTTCCGAGAGAAGTGGTTTCGAGTGGACAGCAAAGGAAGACCTCGGTTTAAGGATAAATCAACTATATGAACGATATCTTATGATGCTTCAAAATATCATTGAGGAAGGGATCAGGCGTAAAGAGATCAAGCCACTTAATCCTGAGGAGATCGCACATGGTTTAGCTGGAATAATCAACTCCTTTATCTTCCATTGGATCTCAAAACCTGTAAAAAGACCGTTGAAACCAAGGATTCAAAATTTACTAACCATGCTATTTGAAGGGATTGCTATCAGCCATGAGAAGAATGCTTAGAATGAACCTCTTTTTAGGAATCTCAGTACTGTTTATTTTAACGATAGCCGGATTGGTTTTTTCATCTGACGAACTCCCCCTTATTAAGGGTGTCTTATCCTTAAAAGAAAGTATCAGGATTGCTCTCAAAAACAGCACCCTCATCCAGGAACGGAAAGAGGCTATCTTACAGGCAATGGCCGAAACAGAGGCAAATTACGCTGACTTTTGGCCCAAGGTGAGCACTGGTTATAGCTACAGTGGGCTCTCCGAGGAACCTTTTATGAACTTCGGCGGGCAGAAAATCCCTACCAGCACAAGGGATAATTACCGGTGGGATGTAACCCTTGTTACCAACACATATTACCCTGAAGTGGCTTTTGTAGGAAAATACGAGCGCATGGGCGATACTCCTGAGATAAACGGGAATAATCTTACCAACAAGGAGATGGGAAGTATCATTCTTCAAGTCAGGTGGACCTTTTTCGAATGGGGAAAGACAAAATCAGAGGTAAGAAAGGCTGAGTCCCGGAAGCTCGACTCTGTATTACACTCAATGACACAGGACTAACCGTCCATCCTTTTTTAAATAAGCAAACGGCAGAATAAAAAAGGTTGACAGAAATAATTTATAAAATATAAATTAAATGAGTTAAATAAAATTAACAGTATTAAGGATAATTTAATGGGAGCTAAGGAAAAGAGGGGAAGGTACAAAGAGGAGTTCCGCCGGGAAATTCTCAATGCAGCCCGCGAGCTCTTCATTGATGATGGTTATGAAAAGTTCTCCATGCGCAGGCTCGCCGAAAAAATTGACTATTCGCCGACCACTATTTATCTCTATTTTAAGAACAAGGACGATTTACTTTTTGCTATTTGTGAAGAGGTTGCCGAACAATTTCTGACCAAGCTGAGCCATATCAGATCTATTCAGAGTGAGCCTCTCGAAGCCCTGCGTCAGGCCATGCTTTATCTCATAGAGTTTGCGTTCGACAATCCAAATCAATACAAAGTATTTTTTTTGACGAGGCCTAATGTTTACGGCACGCAAGAAGAATTTATGAAGAGGGAGTCAATGGCGCGAAATTCATATTTTGAATTCAGAAGGATAGTGCAGGTTTGTATCAAAGCGGGAAAACTTCGCCGTATGGATATTGATGTATTGTCACAGGTGCTCGCAACAGCACCTCACGGCTTGATAACTATGACCCTCTATCGGGATAGTTTCCCCTGGGTTGACCGAAAAGTACTTGCTGCTACATTGGTTGATGGTTTATTGAGGGGATTCCAAAAGTAATTTTTTTTATTCATAAAGTTAACACTGTTAATCATTAAATAAACTTTTAAAAGATCTATGAGATATCGGAGGATTAGTTATGACTAACACCTGGAAGAAACAGCAGCCTGACTCGTCTGCGACATTCCCTGGCAAACTAAACCTTAGGTCAGATGAATAAGCGGTCTGGCATAACGACAAAGAAGAAAATCCTTGATGTTGCAAGCAGTGTCTTCTCCAAGTACGGCTACGCAGGGGCCAATATGAGAATGATTGCCAGAGCTGCCAATCTCGGCGTTGGCAGTCTTTACCTTTATTTTAAGAATAAGGAAGATATCTACCTGACCCTGATGAAAACCAGGATGGATGAATTTTCCGATAAGACAACGGCGACTATTCAAGAAATTGCTGACCCTTCAGAGGCTCTCAGCACTTTCATCACGATGAGTCTTGATTATGCCCAAAAACATTCTGCTTTTATTCTCTTGCAGGGACGGGAGCATAGGTTTGCCTATGGCCCTGAGATCAAAAAAAAGTTTTTCAAAAAACAGAGAAATCTCATCGGGAATATCATCCGACAAGGGATGCAGTCAGGCGTATTCCGAAATGTAAACGTGCAGGAAACTGCCAAAATAATTTTTAGTGTGATAAGAGGTTTTCGTCTGTCCATTGTGGCAGAGCCGGATTCTCTTTTTTCACCGGATGCATGCAGCAAACTTATACTTAACGGTCTTGTAAGGAGGAGTAAGAATTGAACAGACCACAAATGCTTTTGAGGGTGATTATATAATTTAATAAAGAGAGGTAATTGTATGAAAAAATTTATTAGAATCAAACTTATTGCTATTGTGGGAATTCTTGTCGGGGGCTTGACGTTGACCGGTTGCGGGGAAAAACAGTCGGGTGGAAAGTTCCAGACAGGCACTCCAGAAGTAGCTGTGGTAACGGTGCAGACTGAGCAGGTAACTCTTACTACTGAACTGCCGGGCAGGACATCATCCTACCGCGTAGCAGAAATCCGCCCTCAGGTTAGTGGCATCATACAGAAACGCTTGTTAACAGAAGGCGCCAATATCAAAGCGGGAGATATACTCTATCAGATTGATCCAGCCCCATTTCAAGCGGTGCTCGACAATGCTCATGCAGCTCTTGGCAGGGCAGAGGCAAATCTGCCTGCAATCCAGTTAAGAGCTGAACGCCTCAGGGAATTGCTCGTTGATAAGGCGGTCAGCCAGCAGGATTATGATGATGCAGCAGCCGCCCTGAAACAAGCTGAGGCTGATATTCAATATTGGAAGGCAATGGTTGAAACGGCCCGTATCAATCTGGGATACACCCGCATCATAGCCCCCATCTCCGGTCGCATCGGTATATCTAATGTTACCGAAGGGGCATTGGTTACGGCGCATCAGCCGGTAGCCCTGGCTACAATTCAGCAACTGGATCCCATTTATGTAGACCTGCCACAATCTACCGCTGAGTTGCTGCGATTACAGCGTCGCCTGGGGGAAGGACGCCTGAAATATGAAGCAAAAAACCAGAACAAGGTCAAGCTCATTTTGGAAGATGGTACAGAATATCCCTCAGAAGGAACCTTGCAGTTTCGCGATGTTACTGTAGAGCCGTCAACAGGTTCTGTGATTCTTCGAATTATCTTTCATAATTCTAAAGGTCTTTTGTTGCCAGGCATGTTTGTACGGGCGGTAGTAAAAGAGGGCGTCAATAAACAGGCACTATTGATACCTCAGCAGGCTGTATCACGCGACCCAAAGGGGAATCCCGTGGTGCTGATCGTGAATGCCGGGGGCAAGGTTGAGCAGCGGATGCTCACGCTTGACCGGGCTATTGGAGACAAATGGATTGTTTCGGCAGGTCTTACTCCTGGAGAACGGGTTGTAGTCGAAGGTCTTCAAAAGGTAAGGCCAGGCTTGGCTGTCAAGGTCGTCCCATTTAATGAAAATAAAACCGGCCATGTACCTGCTACTACCGAATCTCAACCCCAAAAACGAACCGATGGAGGCAGATAATGCTATCAAAATTCTTTCTGAAACGGCCGGTTTTCGCATGGGTTATCGCCATCGTTATGATGGTCCTGGGCGGGCTTGCCATCTATAACCTTCCAATATCTCAGTATCCGCCCATTGCTCCGCCGTCCATAGCCATTGACTCCTTTTACCCCGGAGCCTCGGCAGAGACCGTGGAAAACAGCGTTACCCAGATCATTGAGCAGAAGATGACCGGCTTTGACGACATGCTGTATCTCTCCGGCACCAGCGATTCGGCTGGCGTCTCCCGCATCGAATTGACCTTCAGGCCGGGAACCGATCCGGACCTGGCATGGGCCAAGGTGCAGAACAAGCTCCAGCTCGCGATGGCGAGTCTGCCGGAAGTTGTGCAGCGCTCAGGCGTCAAGGTCAGCAAGTCCACGAGAAATTACCTTATGATCGTGGGCCTCATCTCCGAAGACGGCAGCATGGACGGTAAAGACTTGCGGGACTATGCCCAATCCAACCTGGAAAAGGTGCTGGCACGCGTGCCAGGGGTTGGCGAGGTCGAGAATTTTGGCTCTCAGTATGCGATGCGTATATGGCTCAATCCCGACAAACTGACGGCTTACAGCTTGACTGTAGAAGATGTTATTACGGCACTTCGTGCTTACAACGTGGAAGTTTCCGCCGGCCAGTTTGGCGGTGCGCCGGCAGTGGAAGGCCAGCGACTGAATGCCTCAATCATTGTCCAGAGCATGCTCAAAACGCCCGATGAGTTTGCTGCGATTCCCCTTCACACCAATCCGGACGGCTCCATCGTGCGGGTCAAGGATGTAGGACGGTCAGAACTGGGGACCGAATGGTACGATGTCCAGGCATTTTACAATGGTAAACCTTCTGCGGGTCTGGCGATCCGGCAGGCGCCCGGTGCCAACGCGCTTGATACCGCCGATGCCGTTAAGAAGAGACTGGAGGAGATGAGCCGTTACTTCCCCTCGGGTATGAGGGTCGTGTATCCTTACGACACCACTCCCTTCGTCAGGGTGGCCATTAATGAGGTGGTCAAGACCCTGTTCAAGGCAATCCTGCTGGTCTTTTTGGTCATGTTCGTTTTTATGGGAAACATACGGGCGACACTGATCCCAACCATAGCGGTACCTGTAGTAATCCTGGGAACTTTCGCGGTGCTTGGGCTTTTCGGCTTCTCCATCAACATGCTGACCATGTTCGCCATGGTGCTGGCCATCGGCCTGCTGGTGGACGATGCAATTGTGGTGGTGGAGAATGTAGAAAGAATAATGAGGGAGGAAGGACTTTCTCCCCGGGAGGCCACGGCCAAGTCCATGAACCAGATTACCAGCGCCCTGATAGGCATCGGCCTGGTGCTCTCGGCGGTCTTCGGCCCGATGGCTTTTTTCGGCGGGTCCACGGGTGTCATTTACCGTCAGTTTTCCGTGACTATCGCCGCAGCGATGCTTCTGTCGGTAGTCGTGGCCTTGATCCTGACGCCGGTACTTTGCGCATCACTCCTCAAGCCGTCCCCAAAGGGACATGTGCCGGCTGAAAATGCGATCTGGTTCCTGCGACCGTTTTTTCTGTGGTTTGACCGCTTTTTCTTCCGGATCAGAGACTGGTATGTGAAACTGGTCGGCCATGCTCTTTCAAGAAAACTGCGTTACCTCATGGTTTTTGTCCTGATTGTGGCGGGATTGGGAATTCTGTTCATGAGGATGCCCACGAGCTACCTGCCGGACGAAGACCAGGGGATTCTCCTTGCCCAGATACTCATGCCGACGGGCGCCACATTGGAACAGACACAAGCGGTTGCTGACGAAGTCCAGCGCTATTTTCAGGAGAACGAAAAAGATGCAGTAGAATCCTGCATGACGATTGCCGGCATAGGCTTTTCCGGAAGAGCTCAAAACAACGGTATGGTATTTGCCAAGCTGAAGGATTGGAAGCTTCGCAACCAGCCTGATTTGAGGGTAAAAGCCATTGCCGGCAGGGCTATGATGGCGTTTTCCAGAATCCGCAACGCCATGGTCTTTGCATTTCCGCCTCCTGCTGTTATTGAACTTGGTAATGCAAGAGGAGTTGATTTCCAATTAATGGACCGTGGCGGTCTTGGCCACGTTGCTCTCATGGACGCCCGTAACCAGCTCCTCGGCATGGCAGCCCAGGACAGGAGGTTAGTGAATGTCCGGCCAAATGGTATGGAAGATGTGCCCGAATACCGGATCGACGTGGATTGGGAAAAAGCGGGCGCCCTGGGCCTGCCGATTACTTCGATTCATAATACAATTTCATTTGCTTTCGGCAGCGCCTATGTAAATGACTTCATTCAGGCCGGGCGCGTCAAACGGGTTTATGCGCAGGCAGACGCTCATTACCGCATGCTACCTAAGGATCTCGAAAAGCTTTATGTGCGCAATACAGCCAGTAAGATGGTGCCATTTGCATCGTTTGCCTCCAGCCGCTGGACGACTGGTTCCCCCCGACTCGAGCGATTCAACGGTTTCCCCTCTTTGAACATCTGGGGTGAGCCAGCTCCCGGCAGGAGTTCCGGCGAGGCGATGCAGGCCATGGAAGAGATAACAACGAAACTGCCGCAGGGAGTTGGCTATGACTGGACCGGGCTTTCCTATCAGGAACGGATGGCCAGGGCACAGACGGTTCCTCTTTACGCCTTTTCCATACTCGTGATCTTTCTGTGCCTTGCAGCCCTTTACGAGAGCTGGCCCATCCCCATCGCGATTCTGCTGGTGCTGCCTTTAGGAGTCATCGGTGGTGTTATCGCTTCGACGCTGCGGGGGCTGCCCAATGATGTTTATTTCCAGATCGGGCTTCTGACCACCCTGGGCTTGACCACCAAGAACGCCATCCTGATCGTCCAGTTCTCCAAGGCCCGGGTTGAAGAAGGGATGGGGCTGATTGAGGCGACGCTGGAAGGTGCTAAATTGAGGCTGCGTCCCATCGTCATGACCTCGCTGGCGTTCGGGTTTGGCGTCCTGCCCCTTGCCCTGAACACAGGCGCAGGGGCAGGGGCAATGAATGCCATTGGCACTTCTGTACTTGGTGGCATGGTCACCGGCACTATTCTCGTGATCCTTTTTACGCCGATATTCTACGTGTTGATCGAAAAAACCTTTGGCAAAAAAAGTAAGCGTGAAACAGCAAAGAACGCTGAGATAAATGAATCAGGAGATCAACGACATGAATAAAAAACTCTTTCTTTTAATTGCAGGAATTGTCATATTTCTGGAAGGTTGCACGCTTGCTCCCAAATATACGAAGCCCCAAGCACCGGTGCCTGCTGAATGGCCAACAGGTCCTGCTTATAAAGAAAGCGCGGGCAAACCAGGCGAGGTGCCAGCATCCAATATCCTGTGGAGGGATTTTTTTGTCGATGAACGGCTGCAGAAGGTCATAGAACTTGCCCTATCAAACAACCGTGATTTGAAGTTAGCTGCCCTCAATGTAGAAATGGCACATGCCCTCTACGGTATTTCACGAGCCGAGTTGTTGCCTACGGTCAATGCTATAGGGAGTGCAAGCAAACAGCGCAGTTCCATCGATCTTGTGCGCCCCGGTGAGCCGAGAACAACTGAACAATACAGTATTGACCTTGGTATCACTTCATGGGAGATTGATTTCTTTGGCCGTATCCGGAGCCTGAAAGACGCTGCGCTTGAGCAGTATTTTTCCACAGAACAGGGTCGTAAAAGCGCACAAATCTCTCTGATATCTGCCGTAGCAAATACATATCTATCCCTTGCTGCTGACTTTGAAATTCTTAAACTAACAAAGTCCACGCTTGAGACCCAGCAGACTGTATATGCTTTGATTAAAAGACGCTATGATGTCGGGCTGGCATCAGAATTAGATCTCCATAGAGCTCAAACCCAGGTGGACACAGCAAAAGGAGATGTTGCCCGATACACACAACTGGCAGCGCAAGGTGAAAATGCCTTGAATCTCTTAGCTGGAATGAAAGTAACCGAAGATGTTTTGCCAGTGGACTTAAGTAGTTTCAAACTCAGAGAAAATATTTCTCCAGGTTTACCTTCTGATATGCTATTGAACAGGCCAGATATTCTGGCAGCTGAGCATTTTCTAAAAGCTGCTAATGCCAATATAGGTGCGGCCCGGGCAGCATTCTTTCCCCGCATTTCTCTTACTGGTGTGATTGGAACTGCAAGTGATGAACTCTCGGGCTTATTCAAATCTGGCACAGGCACATGGAGTTTTTCGCCTCAAATAATTATGCCGATTTTTGATGCGCGAACATGGTCTGCATATGATGCAAGCAAAGTTGACAGAGAAATTTTATTGACTCAGTATGAGAAAGCAATTCAGACTGCATTCAGGGAAGTGGCTGATGCTCTTGCTGTGCAGGGCACGGTGGAAGAACAGGTAGCGGCTCAGGAATCGCTGGTTAATGCTGTGGCTGAAACCTACCGCCTTGCCAATGCGCGTTATACAAAGGGGATTGACAGCTACCTGAGCGTTCTGGATGCGCAGCGCTCGCTGTATGGTGCACAGCAGGGTCTGGTAGCCCTTCGCCTTTCCAGGCTGACTAATATGGTAACGCTCTACAAGGTGCTGGGCGGAGGTGTAGGTGAGTAAGGTCAAGAAGCGGTTTCTTTACGCCCATGTGGTGCCAATAAAAGATAGCAAAGACATTATTTTATCCGGCGAAGAAGCAGCAAAAGAAATAATGCCGGAGGTATTGCACCTTATAAACTTTAAACCGGAAGAATGCGGAGAAGAAGGTATTGTGGACTGACTGATGCAGGTGGACAGATGGACAATATTCACAACATAGTGATAACCATATCAAGGCAGATGGCGAGTGGAGGTAGATATTTAGGACAAACTGTGGCAAAAAGGCTTGGTTTCAGGTATGTGGACAGGGACGTCCTGGGAGAAGCAGCAAAATATTTTGGTGTTGAAGAGAAGGAACTTTTGTTGTATGAAGAAAAGGCTTTGGGTTTCTGGGAAAATATTATGAAGGCATTTGCCTTTGGCTCGCGAGAATATGTACCGCCATCAAGACCACCTGTATACGACAGAGATTTATTTGAAGTAGAGGCAAAAATTATTACCGACATTGCCAGCAGGTGTAATGTTGTAATTATGGGTAGAGGTGGTTTCCATATCCTCAGAAACCATCCCGGTCATATGAGCATTTTCTTTCATGCTCCGATGAGCTTTCGCATAAAAAGGATGATGGAGGTTTATTCCATCCTTGATAGAGACAGGGCACGCTCTGAGATAGAGGAATCTGATAGAAGAAGGGAGAAGTTTATACGCACCATGACAGGGGTTGAATGGACAGATGCGAGGAATTATCACCTCTGTATTAATACAGGAATGGTCAGCTTTGAAATAGCAGAGGAGACGATTGTAAGGGTAGTTGAAGACTTAAAACAAAATCTCGGACTTTAAGGAGGGTTCTGATGAAAATCTTGATGACAATGTGGCAAGGGGTGGGATATTGCTTTCGATAAAAAAAGAGCACAGGAAAGAACGGCTAAAAAATACTGACATGCGCATCAGAACCTGACAGGGAGGGAAGATTGCCTTGACACCAAAAGATATGCTGTCATGCCATCAGACCAGGAACCTGCAGACGGTGTTTGAAGCTTACGGGGAGAAGCTCAGGCAGGTGGATATCCGCATAAAAGAGCTTTTACGGAACAAAGTTCCCTTCATTCCCCTCATTGGGGACTATGTCATATCGAGCGGTGGGAAACGCCTTAGACCGCTTTTCCATCTCATCAGTGCTCACCTGTGCGGATATGACAGCGACGCGAGCATCGAGATCGCGAGCATCATCGAGTCGATCCATATGGCATCGCTTCTGCACGATGATGTGGTGGACGTGGCGGAGATGCGGAGAGGCAAGCCTTCGGCGAACTCTGTCTGGGGCAACAAGGCGGCCGTGCTCGTCGGCGATTTTCTGTATTCCAACGCCATGCGGACTGCTGTAATGCAGCAGAACCAGGGTATCATGGAGGCACTCTCAGCTGCAACGACCAGGATGGCCGAGGGGGAGATCCTTCAGTTGATAAGAATCGGCGATCCCGAAATCACCGAGCCGGAGTATCTTGATATCATCTCCGCCAAGACTGGCGGGCTGATCTCCGCAGCATGCAGGATTGGGGCGATCCTGGGCGGACTTCCGGGGAAGAAGCAGGACGCTCTCGGCAGTTTTGGGCTCAAGACCGGGATGGTATTCCAGATGGCTGACGACATCCTCGATTACATGGCCGAGGAGGAAGAGCTTGGCAAGAAGCTCTGCAAGGACCTGGCGGATGGAAAGATAACCCTTCCGCTCCTTCTGCTCCTTACCGCGGCTGACGAAAAGGACAACGCAGAGGCAAGGAAGATCATCAAGAATTTCTCGCAGAACGATATCCCGTCGGTCATGTCGCTCCTGAAGAAGTACCGTTCCATCGATGCTTCGTTTGTCAGGGCAAAGACGCTGATCGAGGGGGCAAAGGCCGAGATTGACGACTTCCCGGCCGGCCCGGCAAAGGAGGCGCTCTTCGCCATCGCAGACTATTCCATCCACAGGGAGCGGTGATGGACACACCCACCTATTACGGCAATGTGTCGAGCCAGTTGAAGGCTTTCATCGACCGCACCTATTCCCGGCTGAAATCCGAATACCTCTCCAATCTTGCTCCGTCCAGGCTTGCGTCCAACAAACAGCTTGTTTTTATCATCACTCAAGGGCATCCTGATGAATCATACTTCGCCGTTGTATTCCCTACCTATAATAACTTCTTCAGATGGTATGGCTTTCAGGACGGCCTTCTCATCCGCGCCTGCGGCCTCTCAAAGCCGGACGACATCAGTGGCAGAAGGGACGTGTTGGAAATGGCTGAAGAGACTGCGAGAAAGATTATGGCAGGTGGATAAAAGAAGACCGACAGGGAGCCATACAGAGGTAGTTTGAAAAAAGTGGATACCAAAGTGGAGGAAAACAATGAAACTGCAAGAAATTAAAACCATTGCAAAAGGGAAAGGAGTTAATCCCGCACGTATGAAAAAGGATGAACTCATTAAAGCCATTCAACGAGCCGAAGGCAATAATGACTGTTTTGGGACTGCATCGTCGGGAGAATGTAATCAACATGATTGTCTCTGGCGGGAAGATTGCCTAAGGAGATGATATTTGGAATGATGCCTATCAAATATAAAAACAAAGGAGGCAATGAAAATGCCAGAGAAGATTGTCGAAAAGATCAAGGAAGATGTATTGGAAATTATTAAGAAGGGAAAGGAAGTCTCAAAAGAGGTGCGGGAAAAGGTGAAGGAAACTGTTGCCACAGCTATGGGAAAAACAGAGGCAACTGGAGAGAATATCAGAAAGATCACCGAAGGTGCAGTCAAAGGTGCCGTTGAGGCAGCAAAAGAGACTGGTGAGAAGTTGGCTGATGTGGCTCATAGTGCTGCAACAGGGGCGATGGAGGCTATAAGAGATGCAGGAGATAAGACAAAGGTCTTTCTCAAGGATGCTAAAGATGGAGCGGTGAAAGGACTGGAGCATGCACTGGAGGTGGCTAAGGAAAGTACTAAGGAAGCAACAGAAAAGGTCAAGGCTGAGATTAGAGAAGTCATTCAAAAGATAAAAGGGAAAGGAGGAGAATGATGGATGTAATCAGGAAGGCAATGCTATTGGGATTAGGCTTATTCAGTCTAACCAAAGAAAAGGCAGAAGAATTTGTTGATGACCTCATCAAACGTGGAGAGGTGACCAGGGAAGAAAGGTTCAAGGTAGTGGATAAGCTGCTCGAACAGGCTGAAAAGCAGGAAAGAGAGCTGGTTGGGAAGATAAGCGAAACTGTGCAGAAAGTAATAACCGATCTGGGGCTGCCTACTAAAAAAGAGCTGGATGAAATTTCGAAAAGGTTGGAGGAGATAGAAAAGAGGATATCCTAAAATTATGCCAATCTTTAAGGTTCATGAAACCTATCAGGATCTGAAGCGATATGGACACATTGTCACCGTTCTTGTCCGATATGGATTCGGAGATATTCTGTATCGATTAAAGGCCAGGTATTATGTGCCATGGCAAAGAAAGGTCTTCAAAAAAGAGGTAAAGGGTCTTGAAAGCCTCTCCACTCCTGAGCGTGTGCGCCTGGCCTTTGAGGAGCTGGGCCCGACCTTCATCAAGTTCGGGCAGATATTAAGCAGCCGGCCAGACCTGCTTCCTCCGGACTTTATCAGGGAATTTAGTAAACTACAGGATAAGGTACCTCCGTTCCCCTTCGAGGATGCTAAAGCCATCATCGAGGTTCAACTTGGTCGACCCCTTACCGAACTTTTTGAATCCTTCGAGGAACAGCCTTTAGCTGCTGCCTCTCTTGCCCAGGTTCACCGAGCCAGGACAAAGGCTGGTGATGAGGTGGCAGTCAAAGTGCAGAGACAGGGGATTAAAGACATTATTGAGACAGACATCCGTATCCTTCATGATTTGGCTACTCTTGCTGAACGGCACCTGCCAGAAAGCAGATATTATGAGCCTGTCAGGATTGTAGATGAGTTTGCGAGAACCATCCGTCGGGAGCTGGACTTTGTCAGGGAAGGCAGAAACATAGACCGTTTCAGGAAATACTTTGCCGGTGATGAGACTGTTTATATCCCTAAGGTTTATTGGGATTTAACCGCACCGAAAGTATTGACCATGGAATACATATGTGGTATCAAGGTTTCCAATCTTGAGCAATTGGAGGCTGCCGGTATGGATCGAAGGACGATTGCCATTAACGGAGCTAACCTTATCCTCAAGGAGATCTTTGAGTACCATTTCTTCCATGCCGACCCCCATCCTGGAAATATCTTTGTCCTTGAAAATAATGTGATTGCGCCTGTAGATTTCGGCATGATAGGGATGCTCGATGAGGAAATCGCTTACCAGATGGGCATTATGTTTACGGCCATCGTTGATAAAGATGCGGATTCTCTGGTAAATGTTTTCCTGAGCATTGGCCTGGCACCGGAACCAATAGATCGAAGAGCCTTCAGACTGGAACTGGCGGATTTTCTTGAACGCTACTATGGCGTCCCTTTACAGCAATTGAATATCGGGATAATTATCAACGAACTGATGGGCATCATCCATCGCTACAGACTGAGGCTTCCTCCGGATCTTGTTATGATGACCAAGGCGCTTGTGATTAATGAAGGTGTGGGCACGATGCTTTATCCCGAATTTAATATTATTGAACATGCCAGGCCTTATGCCCGAAACCTTATGATTCGGAGATTAGACCCTGCCAGACAGTTAAATGAATTCTCTAAACTGATTGGAGATACAGTCATATTATTTAAAAAATTACCATCCGATGTGCGTGAGATACTTTCAAAAGTCAGGAAGGACGAACTGGGGATAAGGTTTGAACATCGGGGACTTGAACGCCTTATCAGCGAACTTGATAGATCCAGCAACCGTCTGAGTTTTGCGGTGGTAATTGCTGCCCTCATTGTTGGCTCATCCATAGTGTTCCAGACAGAAGCAGGTCCTAAACTGTTTGGCTATCCCCTCCTCGGCCTGGCAGGTTTCCTATTGGCCAGCATCTTTGGCCTATGGTTGCTGATAAGTATCATCCGCTCTGGAAAATTGTGAGACCACAATTATGAAAATACCAAGGCTCAAACATGTCGCGATTGTTTCAGGAGCGCTGGTCATAGCATTGTCTCTATTCTGGTTTATAAGGGGTCAATTAATTAAAAAAATCCCGGAAGGGTTAATTGTTGCAAGCGGGAGGATTGAGGGCAGGGAAGTAACCATATCACCAAAAATCCAGGGGAGATTAAAATCCCTCTTTGTGCATGAAAGCGACTCTATAAAGAAAGACCAGCTCTTAGCCGAAATAGCCTCGGACCAGCTTGACGCTCGTTATCTAAATGCAAAGGAAAATGTTTCACTTCTAAGTGCCCAGGTGGAACAGGCAGCTTTAGACATCACATTTACGGGAAAAAACACCACAGCATCAATAAATGCAGCAGAGGCTGCTCTTGATGCTGCAAGTGCACAGCTTGAAAAGGCAAGGTCTGTATTCGATAACGCAAAAAGGGATTTTGAACGCTACTCTTCACTTTTCAAAGAAAAAGTGATTTCTGCAAGTTATTTTGACAGGGTGAAGATGCAATATGAGACAAGCCTTGCCGATGTAAATGCAGCGGAAAAGGGACTTAAAAAGGCAAAGGCAAACTTAGATGCAGCCCTGGCGTCAAAGGATGTGGTAAACATAAAGAGAAAGCAGCTCGAAAGTGCAGAGGCAAACTATAAGGCAGCGCTGGCCAGATTGTCAGAGGCTGAGGCTGACCTTCGGGAAACAAAGATTTATGCCCCATCGGATGGGACAATTCTGTCAAGACCTGTGGAAGATGGTGAAGTGGTTAATCCTGGCACACCACTATATGTTATGGTGGATATAAACAAGCTCTATCTGAAGGTATATATCCCTGAGCCTGACATAGGCAAGATCAAACTCGGTAACGAAGCAAAGGTATTTGTGGATGCCTTTCCTGACAGGGTGTTTAATGCCCGTATGACAAAGATATATGAGCAGGCAGAGTTTACCCCCAAGAATGTTGAGACAAAAGAAGAACGTGTGAAACTTGTATTTGGCGTGGAACTCTCGGTGGATAATCCCGAGGGCATCCTTAAACCAGGCATGCCTGCTGATGCAGTTATCCGATGGAAGGAAGGCACGCCGTGGGTAAGACCAAGGTGATGAATGGTGATAAGGCTGTCATACAGGTTGATAATCTCTGTAAATACTACGGACGCAGAAAAAAAGTTGAGGCTGTATGCGGTGTTTCATTTAATGTTAATCGCGGGGAAATCTTTGGACTCATAGGCCCTGACGGTGCAGGAAAGACAAGCATAATCCAGATACTGGTAGGTGTGCTTTCAGCAAGTGAAGGAAAGGCATCCGTAGCAGGTGTAGATGTTATTAAAAAACCCGAGGCTGTTAAAGGGATTGTGGGATACATGCCCCAGGGACTTGGCTTAAATCTCTATGATAACCTCTCGGTAGCAGAAAATATTGCATTCTTTAGAGACCTGAGACAGGTGCCTGCAGAGGTATATGAGAGAAATAGAAGAGAGCTTCTTGATATGACCCGCCTTTCGCCATTTCTCGGCAGGCAGGCACGCCATCTTTCAGGCGGAATGAGGCAGAAGCTTGCCCTCATTTGCACCTTGATTCATTTGCCCGATATCTTATTGCTTGATGAACCGACAACAGGGGTGGACCCGATTTCGAGACAGGACTTCTGGATGATCATCCATCGTCTTGTCAAGGAAAGGCAGGTAACAGTCCTTCTTACCACTTCATACATGGATGAGGCAGAACGCTGCCACAGGGTTGCACTCCTGCATGGAGGGAAAATAATAGAACAGGGAGAGCCTGATTCCCTCAAATCAAAGATTAAAGGGAATTTTTTCAGGCTGATTGCAAGACCGCAACACAATGTACTGAATCTCTTAAGGTCATACAATGGTGTGGAATCCTCGGAGATGTTCGGAAGGGAAATTCGCCTGCGTCTTAAAGCGCAAGAGAAAGATCTGCTTTCTTACCTTTCAGGAAAGGGTGTCGAAGTGGAAGACATCACCCCTTATGAAGCAGGATTGGAGGAGGTCTTTGTGCAGCTTATTTCAGGTCAAGAGTCAAAAATCAAAGCTAACTCATCCGATCTGTCAATTCAACTCTCAACTCCTAACTCAAAACTCTTTAACTGCGATATTGTCATTCAATGCAGCTCAGTTACTCGTCGTTTTAATAACTTCGTCGCGGTGGATAAAGTTGACCTATCAGTAAATAAAGGAGAGGTCTTTGGCCTCCTCGGCCCGAATGGTGCAGGTAAGACAACCCTCATAAAGATGATGTGCGGACTCCTTGAGCCTACAGAGGATTCTATCATTGTGGCAGGTTTTGATGTGGTGAAAGAACGTAAAAAGGTCTGGGCAAATGTTGGCTACATGTCCCAGCGGTTTTCCCTTTATAGAGACCTTACGGTTTTAGAGAATCTGAAACTTTATGCTGGATTGTATGGAGTTCGAAGGAATGATTTTAAAGATGTTATCAGGCCACTTGGCCTCTCTGGCCTTGAAGGCCGTCTTACCCGTGACCTCCCCCTAGGAATGAAGCAGAGACTGGCCCTCGCCTGCGCACTGCTTCATAACCCACCTGTATTATTTCTTGATGAACCTACCTCAGGGGTTGACCCTGTGGCAAGGCATGCCTTCTGGGATATTATTTACAGCCTTTCCAGGGAATCAGGTGTAACCCTGATCGTATCAACCCATTATATGGTTGAGGCAGAACGCTGCGATCGCCTCGGATTAATGCATCAGGGACATCTCATTGCTTGTGATACGCCTGCTAACCTCAAAAGCGCTTCGGAGAGACGTTCAGGGAGTCTTATAGCTGTCAGAACTTCTGACTTCCGCAGGGCATTTGATTTGATAATCAGCCTGTTCCCAAAAGCTACACTTTACGGAAGCCGTATTCATTCAAGGACATTCGCCCCTGAAACTGATAAAACAAAGGTCCTTACATTTCTGAAAGATGCCGGGATAACTGATGTAGAGGTCAGTTGTCAACCCCTCACAATGGAAGAGACGTTTTTGGATTACATAAGGGCTTCAGAGACCGTCCATGCATAGCCGTGTATACGCGATTATACGGAAAGAAATGAGGGAACTACTGAGAGACCCTGTTTATTTAAATCTTATATTCATAGTACCTATAGCCCTCAACCTCCTTTTTGGATATGGACTTATAATAGATGTAAAGAATATACCTATGCTCTTTTACGACCTGGATTGTTCTGCCCTCAGCCGGGAATATATGCACTCCTTTACAAATTCTGAGTACTTTCGATTTGTCGGTCTGGCAAAGAATTATAAAGAAGTGGATCATGTAATTCGCTCGGGCGAGGTCCGTGTCGTGGTTGTAATCCCGCCTAATTTCTCAAGAAGACTGAATGAAGGCAGACCTGCACAGGTTCAATTTTTAGTAGATGGCTCATTCCCCTGGAGGGCAGAAGTAGTTAAAGGTTATGTTTCTGTCATAAATTTGTTCTTCAATCAAAAGATGGTCACTGAATATTTCTCTGAAAAAGGACAGGCTGAGGTGGTCGCATTTCCTATATTAGTTGAAGGCAGGGCATGGTACAATCCAGCCCTTGAGAGTAAGAACTTCATCATCCCTGGACTCCTCGTCACAACCCTCATGTTCTTTCCTGCATTGCTTTCAGCACTAATAGTAGTCCGTGAAAGGGAAAGCGGGACAATATTCAATCTCTACTGCTCACCGGCAAGACCGTGGGAAGTCGTTGCAGGCAAGGCTGTCCCTTACATAACAGTTGCCTTCATAAGCTATATCATCATCTTTTTGATGAGCGTGATGTTATTTAAGGTGAGATTTACCGGCAGTTTTTTCGTTCTCACACTTGGAGCAATCCTTTACATCTCCTGCACTATCGGGATAGGGCTCTTTGTATCAATCATCTCACGCACGCAGGTTGCGGCAATGATCATCACCTTTTTAATAACAGTTGTTCCAGCCTTTCTTTATTCAGGTTTTTTGTCTCCTATCACAAGTCAGGATATGACAGGACAGATTGTGAGCCGTTTCATTCCGGCCACTTATTTTATGGGTATGGTAAGGGGTGTTTATCTCAAGGGACTGGGCGTTAACTATTATGTATGGGATGTGGCCACGCTTATGCTGTATGCAGCCATTGTTTATACAATCGCCATAGCTTCCTTTAAAAAGAGGATAGGCTGATGTTCAGCCGGATATTATCTCTTGCCCGCAAAGAGTTTTTGCAGATTCTAAGGGATAAGGCCCTTCTCTTTATACTTGCATGGGCATTCATAGGGGAAATCTATATTGCAGGACATGCCATATCCTTGGAGGTAAGGAATTTCCCAACTGTCATCTATGACCTGGATAAAAGTCCTGTTAGCCGTGAACTTATTGGCCGTTTCAGGATGCCTTATTTCAAGATACTGTCGCATATAACAAATGAAAAGGAAATCACCGAATGGCTTGACAGTGGCAAGGCATCCATGGCAATAATTATTCCTGCTGATTTTCAGCGTAACATAGCAGGTGGTAAGCTGGCAAAGATCCAGGCCATTACCGATGGTACCATTTCCCTTTCCGCCACCGTCGCCATCGCCTATGTAGCCCAGATTTCAAGTGAATATTCAATAGAGATTTTAGAGAAGCAGGGGAAATTTACGAGGGCAGTCTTTCAGAACCTGCCCATCATTGATGAGCGCCTGAGGGTTGAGTTCAATCCCAACACCCTACATTCATGGTTTGTCAGTATGCTGGATCTTTTCTATATGATCACCATGGTATCCCTTCTCCTCCCAGCAGCAGCAATGGTGAGGGAAAAGGAATACGGGACTGTAGAGCAACTCCTTGTAACCCCTTTAAGGCCGGGGGAAATATTTCTGGCAAAGATAATCCCCACAATCGTCATAGTCCTGTCACTTTCCCTATTGAGCATATTTTTTATCCTGAAGTCTATTTATGGCGTCCCAATCAGGGGCAACCTATTATTTTTCTATAGTGTTGCTGCCGTTTATGTCTTTGCCATGTCAAGCCTCGGTATTGCCGTTGCAACAATATCCAGAAACCTTCCACAGGCCGGAATGATTTTGTTGCTTATCCTTGCGCCGATGCTCTTTCTCTCAGGCGCATGGACACCGCCTGAAGCCATGGCATCATGGATGCAGTGGGCCAGCCTCATATCTCCCATGAGATATTTTATTGACTTCGGTTATAGTGTTTTGTTCAAGGGTAACGGGCCTGTTTATGTATGGCAGGATATTTTAGGAATTATTTTGATGGGAATTTTACTTTTCGGCTTTTCCATATGGTGGTTTATGAGGGAGATATCAAAGTGAATATGACATCCCTTTCTTTTTTAAAACCTCAGCGTAGCCTTCAGTCTCTGAGGATGAAGCAACAAATCCAGCCCAGCATTTGAACTCGTAACGTGGATATCCGCAGCCTTTATTGCATCAACTGCACAGCCTTCTCCTTGAGATACAGCGATACCAATACGAGCAGCCTTGAGCATCTTCCTGTCATTGTTTCCATTGCCGAAAGCAACAACCCTTTCCGCACCGAGATTCTTAACATATTCCTCTTTCTGCGTATCGTGTTTTTTACCTTTCAGAATGTGCAACTCACAATCAACCCCTTCAAGTTCTTTCTTCGCTTTGCCGAATGTATCAGCGGTGAGAATATGCACTTTCAAAAATTTGGCTATCTCATTAAGTTGTCCTCTAACTCCAGGCAAAAGCACTCCATCAACAGAAAGAGTCCCGGTAAAGTCTGATACCAGATGCTCCAACTTTACTGAACCAAATCCGGGTATATCTACTTTAAACATGATTGCCTCCTCCATTTTTACCAATTCAAATCTCCTCTAAAAATCGCTCTCGAACCTAATTCTTCCTCTATTCTTAGCAATTGGTTATATTTAGCTAATCTTTCTGATCTTGCTGGAGCACCGGTCTTAAGCTGACCAGCATTTGTAGCAACCGTGATATCAGCTAAAAATGAATCTTCGGTTTCTCCTGATCGATGTGAGAATACGCAGGTGTAACCGGCTTTTTTAGCAATTTCTACAGTTTCTAAAGTCTCGGTCAGAGTTCCGATTTGATTAAGTTTAATAAGTACAGAATTAGCAATACCCTTTTTTATGCCTTCAGATAATATCTTGGGATTAGTGACAAAAATATCGTCACCGGTAAGTTGAATTTTCTTCCCCAATTCCTTTGTGAGGACTCGCCAGCCGTCCCAATCATTTTCTGCAAGTCCATCTTCAATAGAAATGATAGGATATTTTGAGATTAAATTCCCATAATACTTGACCATTTCCTCTGAAGATAACCTTCTCTTGTCTGCTTTTAAAATATACCTGTTATCCTGATAAAACTCACTTGCAGCTGGGTCTAATACAATAGATATATCTTTACCCGTTTTATATCCTGCTTTTTCAATCGCAGTGATGATAATCTGTATTGCCTCTTCATTAGAAGAAAGGTTTGGGGCAAATCCACCCTCATCTCCTACAGCGGTATTCAGACCTTTGGATTTTAAAACCGCTTTTAAATTGTGGTATGTTTCAGCAGCCATTCTAAGTGCCTCTTTAAAAGATTTAGCTCCTATAGGTGCGATCATAAACTCCTGTATATCAACGTTGTTATCGGCGTGTTTTCCTCCGTTAAGGATATTGAAAAATGTAATTGGCAGTCGCCTTGCATTATCACCGCCAAGATATTTAAAAATAGGCAAACCTTCATCCTGCGCCGCTGCTTTTGCTACTGCAAGAGAAACACCTAAAATTGCATTAGCACCTAATTTTGCCTTGTTTTTGGTTCCATCAAGTTTAATCATAAGATGATCTACCTCTTTTTGTTTCCTGGGATTCTTGCCAATAAGCTCAGGGGCGATTATCTCATTTACATTAGCTACCGCTTTTAAAACACCTTTGCCTAAATAACGTTTTTTGTCATTGTCCCTTAATTCAACTGCTTCCTTGCTCCCAGTTGATGCACCCGAAGGAACAGCAGCCCGGCCTAATATTCCGTTATCGAGAACCGCATCAACCTCGACCGTTGGATTCCCCCTTGAATCCAGAATCTCCCGCGCCGTTATTTTTTTAATCTTTGACATAGGTGAATCTCCTTTCTTATCCTTTCTGCGTTATTGCTGGACACTAAAATTAAGCAGAGAGTCTCCTCTAATGTGATGGTTGCCATTTCTTGAAAAACTTATCCATAGCGTACGTTCCGCCTAAAGGAACATGCCCATAGAAAATAGATAGCTGTTTTTCTGCTTCGGGTTTTGATTCTTGATCAACAATTACTCTCCACATCGCAGCAACCAACCCTGACCTGTCAGCACCTGCCTGACAGTGTATCAATATAGGCCGGGGCGCCTCTCTGAAAATCTCCATCAGTTGTTTAACATCATTTTCAGTCGGTTCTTTCGTTGATGACAGGGCAATGTCATAATGTTTTGTCTGATTTGCTGCACTCGCTTTTAGTTCTTCTCTGTACCAATCCGAGTGGGGGTTTTTACCCCGCAGATTCAATATACTTCTAATGTTATACCTCCGGACATAATATTCAAGTTCATCCCGATCGAGCTGCGCAGACCTGTATGCCTCCCCCTCTGTAATTGCATGAAAATTGCCCTGATCCACGGTATAGAAAACATAACTTCCAGCCAAAATGAGCATCAAGGCTAAAGATGTAATGAAGACCTTTAAACGCACAGCCATGTTTCAGTACCCCTTTATAAGGTCTTTTGCTTGCACTTTTATGAAGAAACCTTTTGCTGTATTTGAATCAGTCTTTCCTTGATTTCGTTCATCTTCTTTTCGGTTTCGATGAGAACACCTTTTCGTTCCTCAACTGCGTGCTCGCCTTTTTCTTTCCGGCTCATGCCTTTTTCGATGGCCGAGGATATTCCCTTGATAGTCGCCTCTATCCGCTCAAACATCTCCCATCTGAAATCAAGTTTACCTTTGTCAAGCCTCTCTACAAAGTCATACCTCACCCTTCCACCCTGAGTGTCTATCATCTCAAGCAAGTACTCTTTCATCTTTTTCAAGATAATCTTATCTCCTACAAACTTAGGGAGTGAAAGGGTAAAAGAGGTTGTAAGCACCTCGAGTACCACCGGTTCTTCCTTGAATTTATAGTAAAAGCCTGGTTTCACTGTCCATAGCTCTTCCGCCTTAAATGCCTCAAACGGGATAGCAAAAAGTTCTGAAGAAAACCTGAGGAGATCATCAACGGTTTCATTTATCTTTGTTATAAATCTGCTGCATATAGCCTCAAAGGCGGATGAAAGTTTTCCGTCTTCCATTGCCCACCAGTTGTTATAGGCATTCCTTACCTCATTGATGACATATCCTTCCAAAGCATTATTTAATTCTTTAGATGGTAATGACTTTTTTTCTTTGTAAAAAGATTCGAGACCTGCAGAAAGAATCGAAGTCGTCTCCTTTTTGAACTCCTCCAGATCTTGATTAAGACCTTTTTTTACAAGCCTGTCTACCTCACCGTCAAGCAGTATGTCGAATTCTTCTTTTTCACGCATGACTTCTTTCTTCTTCTTTTCGAACATTTCTATCTTTACTTTGAGTTCATCAAGGGGTATAGCAAGTGACTTCATTTCAAGTCCTAACTCAAACATCGCTTGTGACAAAGCCCTTAAAAGAGAATTGGATACCGAAAGAAGGAGGATTTTACCTTTTTCCTCCATAAGAAATGTATTCAGTAGCTTTTCGAATTCAGGAAGAAAACTTTTCTCAAGGAGTTCTTTTGACTCTGACAATTTACCATCGAGGGCAAGTTTTGCTGACATAGGGAAAATCTTAACTTCGCGTCCCATGCACTCTTCAATAATTTTCTTAGAGAATGAAATAGACTCGTTAAGGTCTTCGGAACTAACATAATCTGCCTTATTCTGGAGAAAGAATATCCTGTGAGAATATTCTTTCACGTCCTTTAGAAAATCTAATTCTGCTTGTCCCACAGGCTGATCAACTGACAGAAGGAAAAGCGCAGCATCTGATTTGGGAAGATACTGGTAGGCAACGTCTGTGTTGTGCTGGTAAATAGAACCCACGCCCGGTGTATCGATCAAACTGACACCGTCTTTCAAATAGGATGAAGGATAGGTAATGACAACCT
>Ga0315282_10004546_pt1 | contig 24123 bp, 22 predicted proteins | sample YL17G07_20_MG_FD_203693 | JGI IMG/M metagenome (GOLD analysis project Ga0315282, IMG submission 203693) | Sediment microbial communities from Yellowstone Lake, YNP, Wyoming, USA - YL17G07_20 | ecosystem: Environmental > Aquatic > Freshwater > Lake > Sediment | place: USA: Wyoming | collected... | reverse complement strand
TTCGCGGTAGGTCAGCCTGGGAAACGGCGCGGCGATCTTTTCGCCGATGGTCTCGAAGACCCGGACCATCAGGCCTTCGATGAGATCGTAGATGTCGCCGGGTTCGGCGAAGCTCATCTCGACGTCGATCTGGGTGAATTCGGGCTGGCGGTCGGCCCTCAGGTCCTCGTCGCGGAAACAGCGGACGATCTGGTAATAGCGGTCGAACCCGGACATCATCAGGATCTGTTTGAACTGCTGGGGCGACTGGGGGAGAGCGTAGAAGCGGCCCTTGTAGATCCGGCTGGGGACGAGGTAATCGCGGGCCCCTTCCGGCGTCGAGTTGGTCAGGATGGGCGTCTCGATCTCCAGAAAGCCCCGGCGGTTCATGTATTCGCGGACGGCCGCGGCGGCCTCGTGCCGCAGGCGGATGTTTCTCTGCATGGACGGCCGCCTCAGGTCGAGGTAGCGGTACTTGAAACGGAGCTCGTCGGAGGCCTGGACGGGATCGGTGACGACGAACGGAGGGACCTTGGACGCGGCCATGATCTCGACGGCCGAGGCGACGACCTCGATCTCCCCCGTGGCCATCTGGGGATTGACGGACTTGGGGTCGCGCTTGCGGACGACGCCCCGCACGGCGGCGACGAATTCCGGCCGCAGCTTCTTGACCGTTTCCAGGAGGTCGGCGCGGTCCGTGGAAAAGACGACCTGGGCCAAGCCCTCCCGATCGCGGAGATCGACGAAAACGAGCTGACCCATGTCGCGGGCCTTCTGGACCCAGCCGCAGAGGACAACCTCGCGGCCCTCGTCCGCGGCCCGGAGGGCGCCGCAGTAGTCGGTCCGCTTCAGGGATATGGCGTTCTTGGCTTGAGTGTTCATGGTGACTTCCAATCGCTCAGCGGCCCCGGAGGACGGCCAGGAGCTCTTCCTTCGTCCCCTCCACCTGACGGCCCGTGGCCATCTCCTTGAGCCCGAAGCGGCCCTTGCGCAGTTCGTCCTCGCCGACAACGAGGACCCAGGCCGCCTCGAGCTTGCTGGCCCGTCCGAAATGGGCCTTCATCCCCCGGTCCTTGAACTCGATGAGGCAGGTGACTCCGTTCCGCCGGAAGAAGCGGCCGAGCTCGACACCCGTCTTCTTGGCCTCGCCGCCGAGATAGGCCAGGTAGAGGGGCTTGCCTTTCTCGACGGACAGATGGGCGACGGAGAGCGTCCGTTCCATGCCCATGGCGAAGCCGATGCCGCAGATGTCCGGGCCGCCGAAATCCTTCATCATGTCGTCGTACCGGCCGCCGCCGAGCAGGGCGTTCTGGGCGCCGAGGCCGCCGGAGACGATCTCAAAGGTCGTCTTCGTGTAATAGTCGAGCCCCCGGACCAGGCGGGAATCCACCCGGTAGGGGATCTTGTAGAGGTCGAGCCAGCCGCGCAGTGCCTGGAAGTGGTCGCGGCATTCGTCGCAGAGATAGTCGAGGATGCGGGGGAATCCCTCGGCGATCCGCCGGCAGGCCTCCAGCTTGCAATCGAAGATCCGCAGGGGATTCGTTTCGACCTTCCTCTGGCAGTCGGGGCAGAGCGAGTTCGCCCGGGCCCGGGCCGCCTCCCGCAGGGCCTTGCCGTAAGCCGGACGGCAGACGCGGCAGCCGACGGAGTTGATCAGGGTTTCGGTCTCCGGGACGCCGATTCTCTCCAGGAGGACATGGGCCATCTCGATGATCTCGGCGTCGACGGCGGCGTCCTTTTCCCCGAAGACCTCGATGTCGACCTGGTGGAACTGGCGATAGCGGCCCTTCTGCGGCTTGTCGTAGCGGAACATGGGGCCCATGTAGTAGTAGCGCATGAGGCCGGGCTGGAGATCCAGCCGGTGTTCGACGATGGCCCGGACGACCGAGGGGGTGTACTCGGGCCTCAGGGTCAACGACCGGCCGGCCTTGTCCGTGAAGGTGTACATCTCCTTGGTCACGATGTCCGAGGTCTGCCCCGTGCCCTTCTCGAACAGCTCGGTGGCCTCGAAGACGGGAGCCCGCAGTTCCCGGAAGCCGTAGAGCCCGAAGGTGACGCGGGCGGCGGTCTCGAGGGCCTGCCAGCATTCGACTTCGCCGGGGAGGATGTCGCGGGTGCCCTTGATGGCGGCTAATTCTTTTTTGGCGGAGGCGTCTTCGCTCACTTTTCGACAAAGACCCCGATTTTCCTGATTTTCCGGTAGCGTTCGGCCAGGAGCTCGTCGACGGGCTTGTCCTCGAGCTTCTTGAGGGCCTGATAGACGTGCTTGTCCACGTTCTTGAAGGTCTGCTCGGGATCGACGTGGGCGCCGCCGGGCGGCTCGGGGATGATCTTGTCGATGATGCCGAGCTCGAGCAGGGTCGTCGCCCGGAGGCCAAGGTTCTCGGCGGCTTGTTCGACGGCGTTCTGGTCCTTCCAGAGGATGGCGGCGCAGCCTTCCGGCGAGATGACCGAATAGAACGAGTGCTCGAGCATCATGAGCTGGTCGCCGAAGCCGATGCCCAGGCCGCCGCCGCTGCCGCCTTCGCCGATGACGACGTTGATGATCGGGACCTTGAGCGTGGAGATCGTCTTCAGATTGAAGGCGATGGCCTCGGCCTGGCCCCGTTCCTCGCCGCCGATGCCGGGATAGGCGCCGGGCGTGTCGATCAGGGTGATGACCGGAAAGCCGAATTTCTCGGCCTCCTGCATGACGCGCAGGGCCTTGCGGTAGCCCTCGGGGTTGGCCTGGCCGAAGTTCCTCTCGATCCGGGCCCGGGTTGTCCGGCCCTTCTGGTGGCCGATGACGGCCACCGTCCGGCCCTTGTAGGAGGCCAGGCCGGCGACGATGGCCGGGTCGTCGGCGAAACGGCGGTCGCCGTGCATCTCCATGAAATCCTGAAAGAGCACGGGGATGTAGTCGAGCGTGTAGGGGCGCTTGGGATGGCGGGCGATCTGGACGACGTGGACCGTCGTCAGCCGGGGGGCGATCTCGGCCCACTCCGTCTCGATCTGGCGGCGCAGCTCGGCGATCTTGTCTTTTTTAGTGAGATCGTCGCTGTCGGCCATGGCGTCGATCTGCTCTTTGAGGGCCAGGATGCCCTTTTCCATAGAGTAAAATTCGGGAGCTTTTTCCATTTTGTGCTCTTTCAAGAGGTTGCGCTACCCGCCTATTCTACGGGCAGGGGTGAAATGATGTCAAGCCGCGCGCCGCCGCTGGCGGACGGCCTCGAAGAGGAAGACCGAGGCGGCCGAGGCGACGTTGAGGGAATCGACGCCGGCGGCCAGGGGGATGGCCAGGAGCTTGTCGCAGGATTTCCGGACGAGCGGCCGCAGGCCGCGGCCCTCGGAGCCGAGGACGATGCCGACGGGCTGGGTGTAGTCGAATTCGTGCCAGAGGTCACGGCTCGAGCCCTCCGCTCCGACGAGCCAGACGCCGCTCTCCCGCAGTTCCTCCATGGCCCGAACGAGGTTCGGCACGCGGGCGACCTTGACCCGCTCCACCGTGCCCGCCGAGACCGTGGCGACGACGTCGGTCAAGCCGGCCGAACGTCTCTCGGGGAGGATGACGCCGTCGGCGCCCGCCCCGGCGGCGCTGCGGATGATGGCCCCGAGGTTCTGGGGGTCCTCGATCTCGTCGAGAAGGACGAGCAGGGGCCGGGCGGCGCAGCCCAGGATGCTTTCCAGGGAGGAAAACTCCTTGGCCGCGATTTCCGCCAGGACGCCTTGGTGATGGGGGGCGAGCTGGTCGAGCCGCTGCTTGGGAACGAACAGGAAGGGGACGGAGCGGGCCCGGGCCTCGCGGACGATTTCCCCGATCCGGTGCGGCCCGCGTTCTTTCTGGATGAAAATCTTGCTGATCCTGTCGGGCGAGGACTTCAGCACTTCGAGGAGGGCGTTCAGCCGACTGATCTTTTCCATGGCGGGCCGGACCCATTATATTTCAAACCCAGCCGGCCTCACAAGATCAGCGAATATTGTACCTGCGGGTCCTATGGGTTACAATGATACGAAATGAAATGTTCGAGGACAGGCCATGCCGAATAACGTCAAGACCGCCAGATTCTGCCTGATCCTGGCCGGGGTGCTCATGATCGCCACGGCCGGACTCTTCCTTTTCATCCTCGCGGCCGGCGCCGCTTTCGTCGGCGGCGCGGAACGCTCCGCCCTCCTTGGCAACGCTCTCCTCGGCGCCCTGGGCGTCACCCTGCTTCTGATCTCGGCCGCGGCCGGCATCATCGGCTTCATCGCCGCCCTGGGAGTGAGCCGCGGCGCGGTCTGGGGGCGCGTTCTCGGCATCGCCATGGGGGCCCTGATGCTGCCGCTCTTCCCTGTCGGCACGGTCCTCGGTCTTTTCACGCTCACCGGCCTGCTGGGCGCCACCGCGAGGGAATGGTTCGCGGCCGGACCGGTCGCGCGTCGCGAGCCCTAGACGGATTGACCTCATCCCCTGCGCCTCCATTTCCTCCTTCCTGTATAATAGTAATCCGACAGGAATAGGAGAGAATAGATGGCTCGCAGAAAAATCATCGAGATCGATCGGACCCAGTGCAACGGCTGCGGACTGTGCACGACGGCCTGCGCCGAGGGCGCCCTGGAGCTCGACGCCGAAGGCAAGGCCGTCCTCGTCCGGGAGATCTACTGTGACGGCATGGGCGCCTGCCTCGACGTCTGCCCGACGGGGGCGCTCAAGATCGTCGAGCGCGAAGGTGACTCCTACGACGCAGGGGCGGCCTACCGGCACGTCTTCGAGACGCGAGGCCGCGACGCCGCCGGCCGGGTTCAAGGGGCCGGGCCGGCCGCCGGACACGGGACGGCGCCGTGCTGCCCGGGGAGCGCGGCCCGCGAGATTGCCGTCGAACCCGATTCCGGCGCCGACGCGGCCGTTTCCGCGAAGTCCAGACTGAGCCAGTGGCCCATCCAGCTTCATCTCGTCTCCCCCGCCGCGCCCTATTTTCAGGGGAGCGATCTGCTCGTCGCGGCCGACTGCACCGCCTTCGCCCTGGGCGGCTTCCACCAGGAGTTGCTCCGCGGCCGGAAGCTCATCATCGCCTGCCCCAAGCTCGACGAGACGGCGGGATACGTGGAGAAGCTGACCGAGATCATCCGCGGGAACGGGCTCCGCTCGCTGAACGTGGCCATCATGACCGTCCCCTGCTGTTCCGGACTTGAACGGATGGTCCGCGAGGCGGTCAAGCTGTCGGGAGTCCCCTTAGAGGTCACCAGGGTCGTCGTCGGCATCGACGGCAGGATCGTCCCCGAGGGCTGACCTGCCGCCGAGCGCCCGTTGCCATCCGCCGCGATTTGGTCTAATATCTCAGCCGAGTTGGAAGGGAAAGCGGCTTGCCCATGGATTATCTATATTCGGTTCTGGCGGGCGTCGTCCAAGGCCTGACGGAGTTCCTGCCCGTTTCGAGCTCGGGGCACCTCGTGCTCATCCACGACATCCTCAAGTTCGATTTCTTCGATAACGTCCTGTACGACGTGGCCATGCACCTGGCCACGCTCATCGCCCTGGTCGTCTATTTCCGCCGGGACATCGTCCGTCTCGTCCGGGGATTCGGTCTCAGCCTCGGCCGCCGGGACCTCAAGAACGACCCGGAGCAACGCCTTCCCTGGCTCATCCTCCTGGCGATGGTCCCGGCCGTCGCCGCCGGCTATCTGCTCGAATCCTTCATCGGCGGCGTCCTGCGCCGACCGCTCGTCGTGGCCGCGGCCCTGGCGCTCGTGGCCGGGCTCTTTTTCGCCGCCGAACGGTTCGCCGAGAAGAAGAAAACCATGGCCGAAATGACGGCCGCGGACGCGGTGACTATCGGCATCGCCCAGGCCGTTGCCTTCATCCCCGGCGTCTCGCGCTCGGGAATCACCCTGGTGGCCGGGCTGGGGCGGAAGCTGACCCGGCCGGCCGCGGCCCGGTTCTCGTTCCTTCTTTCGATCCCGACGGTCTTCGGCGCGGCCCTGAAAAAGGGGCTGGAAATCGGCAGCGCCGCCGGGGCGGACTGGGGCGTCCTGGCCGTCGGATTCGTCGCCGCGCTCGTCAGCGGCGTCCTGGCCATCCGCTTCTTCATGGGCTTCGTCGGCCGCCATCCCCTGCACGTCTTCGCCTGGTACCGGCTCGCCCTCAGCGCCCTCGTGATCATCTGGCTCCTGACGAAGGGTTGATCTCCGGGCGTCGACGAGACGGGACCTTCGGGAGGGACGGAGACGCGGGTGAGGACTCAGATGGAAAGCGCAATCAAAAGCTGGGCGGGGAAATACGTTCCGAGAATGATGACCTGGGCGGCGGGGATCTTCTTGGCGAATCTGTTATAGGCCAGGGCCGAGTCGGAGAGAAGCAGCAGGACCGCCCCGGCGAAGGCCAGGAGAGGCCTGGTGCCGCCGTACTCGACGTAACGTCCGGCCGCGAGCCAGGCCATGACGGTGATGGCCGCGGTATAGACGAAGACGGGAAACTTCAGCCGGCCGAGCGACGGGACTAGGATCCTGAACATGAGCAGGCCGAGGATGATGAAAGGCAAGAGGACGCCCATGGAGGCCGGGTGTCCCGGCGCCGGCCTGAACGCCAGGATGTAGAAAACGTGGGCGGCCAGGAAGCAGGCCAGGCCGGCCGCGAACCCCTTTTCCGGAAAGAGCAGGGCGACGTCTCCGGCCAGGGAGCAGAGGAGACCGGCCAGGATGAAGGTTTTGTAGACGGCCGGAACCGGCGTCTTTGCGGCGAGGCCGGCGGCGACGACGAGGGCCATGGTCAGGGGCTTGAAAACGGCGTAGAGCCGCCGGGGCCCCTTGGCGGCGAAGCGCACGGCCAGCCCGGCCGAGGCCAGGGCGCAAGCTGAGATGAGGAGGACGGGCATGGCGGCGGCGCGGCCCTAGCGGCCTTCCTTCTTTTCGTCCGCCAGGCGCCGGCGGGCCTCTTCGAAGACCGGCTCGGCATAGGCGCTCGTCCAGGTCCTCTCCCCGAACGAGCGTTTCTCGACCATCTTCAGGAAGCCCTGGAACTCCTTGAAGTAGGAGCCGTAGATGTGGAAGCTGTCGACGAGGTCCGCGTAGCGTCCGACGCGCACGGGCCGGCCGCTTTTTTCGGCGATCCGGGCGGCGATCGAACGCTGGAGGTCGGTCAGGGCGAAGACGTTCATGTAGGCCGCCTTGTAGGCGTCGCGCGACCGCCAGTGGCAGTTCATGTTGAGAACGGGCGCGCCCGAGTCGTCGTCGAGCATTCGGCACCAGACGCGCTGGAGGCACGGCGGATCGTAGGTCGGCGGATCGAGCTTCGGGTTCCAGGTGATGGCCTGGGCCCGGCGCGAGTAGCCGGTCCGGGCCAGCTTGTCGACGATGGCGTTGATCTGGTCGATGGCCCCGCCCTCGATCTCGTAGGCGAACAGGCGCTTGTGATAGGTGTAGGTCCACTTGCCCTCTTCCGGGCAGATCCAGTGGTCGTGGACGCCGTCGACGACCTCCTGGCGGTAGACTTCGAGGTCCTCGAGTCCGCCGGGGAAGGCCCGGTGGATGCGCGGCTCGGCGAACGGGTCCTCGACGGTCCACATCATCGTGCAGTCCTTGCTCGGCGGGTCGCCGGGCTTGTCGTATTCCGTCCGGACGGCCACGCCCTGGCGCCAGCAGGCGAGGACGGCCTTTTCCCAGGCTTCGGGAAGGTTCCGGCCCGAGACGAACAGCGTCGGGATGTTTCCGCTCATGGCTTGTCTCCGCCCCGCTTGTACCACAGGACGGAGAGGCCCGTCAATCGGCTCCGGGCGTTGAAAGACGGGCGCGTTTGTATTATCGTGGAGGCGTCCGGAACCGCCGGCGCAAGGAGTCTCCACCGATGTCCGAATTGTTCACGGCCCGCTTTGAATCACCGATCGGGAGCCTCGAAATCACGGCCGAGAAAAGGGGAATCGTGGCCATCGATTTCGTCGAAAAGAGCGGCCTGATGAAGCTCCGGCCCGGGAAAGCGCCGCGCGGGCCCAAGGTCCTGACGGACTGCCTGGTCCAGCTCGACGAGTATTTCCACGGCCGGAGAAAGTCCTTTTCCGTCCCCCTCCGGCTCGAGGGCACGGACTTCCAGAAAAAGGTCTGGGCGGCCCTCCGCCGGATTCCGTTCGGGAAGACGGCGACCTACGGGGAGATCGCCGAGGCCGCAGGGAACAGGCGGGCCGGCCGGGCGGTCGGCGGCGCCAACCACCGCAATCCCGTGAGCATCATCGTGCCCTGCCACCGGGTCATCGGCGCCGACGGCCGTCTGACGGGCTACGGCGGCGGCCTGTGGCGGAAGGAATGGCTCCTCGCCCACGAAAAGAAGCACGCCCGGGATTGACACTCCGCCCCGAAGGGGAATAAAAGGAAGCTTGGAGTTCGAGAGGAGGAGGACCATGGTCGAAACCCTGAACCAGATGTTCCTAAACACCTGCCGGACGTACCGGAAGAACGACCTCATGTTGTACAAGAAGGACGGCCGGTATGTCCCTATCTCCACGGCCGAATGCGAGGCCCGGGTGCGGCACATCTCGGCCGGCCTGCGGGATCTCGGCCTCCGGCCCGGGGACAAGGTTGTCATCTTCTCCGAGAACAGGCCCGAATGGGTGATGACGGACCTGGCCGTCCTCTGCGCCAGGGGCGTCACCGTGCCCATCTACACCTCGCTCATGCCCGAGCAGCTCAAGTACATCATCGACGATTCGGACGCCTCTTTCATCGTCTGCTCCAAGCGCGACCTCTGGCTCAAGGTCGAGGCCATCCGCAAGGAAATCCCCAAGGTCCGCCACTTCATCATGATCGACGAGGAAGCGCCGGCGGGGGTCCTGACGCTCGGCGAGATCGCGGGCCGGGGCAAGGCGACCGCCACGGCCGACCCGAAGAGCTTCGACGCCATCGCCGAGGCCGCCGCCCCGGACGACGTGGCCTCGCTCATCTACACGTCGGGAACGACCGGCACGCCCAAGGGCGTCATGCTGACCCATCGCAATTTCATCAGCAACAGCAAGTCTCTCGACGCCGTCACCGACTTCAACAACACGGACACCATCCTGTCCTTCCTGCCCCTGTCCCACGTCCTGGAGCGGATGACGACGTTCTCGTTCCTCTACAAGGGGGCTTCGATCGCCTACGCCGAGAGCATCGACACGGTGGCCGAAAACCTCGTCGAGGTCCGGCCGACCATCATGATCAGCGTGCCCCGTCTCTTCGACAAGATCTACGCCAGGGTCATGGACAACATCCTGACCCAGTCGTCCCTGAAAAGGAAGATCTTCTTCTGGGCCATCGGCGTCGGGAAAAAGTGCGGCGCGAAGAAACTGCGCAAGGAACCGATCCCCCGCTTCCTGGCGGCCCGGCGGCGCCTGGCCGACAAGCTGGTCTTCTCGAAAATCATCGAGAAGACGGGCGGCCGGGTCAAGTTCTTCGTCTCCGGCGGAGCGCCCCTGTCCAAGGACGTGGCCGAATTCTTCTACGCCCTGGGCATCACGATCCTCGAGGGCTACGGGCTGACAGAGACCTCGCCCGTGCTCGCCTGCAACACGTTCCCCCATCTCCGGTTCGGGACGGTCGGCCGGCCCGTTCCGGGGGTCGAAATCAAGATCGGCCCCGACGGGGAGATCCTGGCCAAGGGGTCGAACGTCATGAAGGGCTACTACAAGAAGGAGGCCGAGACGCGGGAAGCCATGGCCGAGGGCTGGTTCCACACCGGGGACATCGGCTACCTGGACCCCGACGGCTTCCTCGTCGTCACCGACCGCAAGAAGGACCTCATCGTCACGGCCGGCGGCAAGAACGTGGCGCCCCAGCCCATCGAGAACCTCATCAAGGCCAATCCCTACATCCTTAATGTGGTTGTCGTCGGCGGCAGCCGGAAATTCATCTCGGCCCTGGTCGTGCCGAATTTCGAAAAGCTGGAGACCTACGCGAAGGACAATGGCATCCCCTTCAAGGACCGGACGGAGCTCTGCGGCCGGGACGAGATCCGCGACTTCATCCTGGCCGAGATCAACCGCTCGACTCCGGACCTGGCCTCCTACGAGCGGATCAAGAAGATCGTCCTCCTCGACCGCGACCTCGAGGTCGAAATGGGGGAGGTGACCCCGACGCTCAAGGTCAGGCGGAGTTTTGTCGAAGCCAAGTTCAAGGCCCTCCTCGACCGCCTCTACAAGGACTGAGAGGACCGGGAAGGCCGCATCATGAAGGAATCCACCACAACCCTCAGCCGCCTTTTCCTGGACATGTGCCGGGATTTCCCCAAGCCCGATCTCCTGTTGGTCAAGGTCGAGGGAAGCTACACGCCGATTTCGACGGCCGAATTCGAGACGCGGGTCCGGGAGCTCTCTCTGGGGCTCCGGGAACTCGGCCTCCGGCCCGGGGATAAGGCGGTCATCCTGAGCGAGAACCGGCCCGAATGGACCATGACGGACTTCGCCATCCTGTGCGCGGGCGGGGTCACCGTTCCGATCTACACATCGCTCCTCCCCGAACAGATCAAGTACATCATCAACGATTCGGACGCCCGGATCGTCGTCTGCTCCAACCGCGACCTCTGGCTCAAGGTCGAGGCCGTGCGCCGGGATCTTCCCGCCGTCCGGCACTTCATCATGATCGACGAGGAGCAGCCGGTCGGGCTCCTGACCCTCGGCGAGGTCCGGGGCAAGGGGAAGCGGGCCGCGGAGGTTGAACCCGGCCTGTTCGAGCGCGCCGCCCTGGCCGTCCGGCCGTCTGATCCGGCCTCCATCATCTACACGTCGGGGACGACGGGTTCGCCCAAGGGCGCCATGCTCAGCCACGACAACTTCATCAGCGACATCAGGGCCATACGCCAGGTGGTCCCCTTCCTTGCTACAGACACGGCCCTCTCCTTCCTTCCGCTCTCCCACGTGTACGAACGGACCGCGACGTTCCTTTTCCTGACGAGCGGCGCGACCATCGCCTACGCGGAGAGCATCGAAGCCGTCAGCGAGAACATGGTCGAGATCCGGCCGACGGTCATGATCAGCGTCCCCCGGCTGTTCGAGAAGATGTACGCCAGGATCATGGATGTCATCCTCAAGGCGCCGGCCCCGAAAAAGGGGCTCTTCTTCTGGGCCCTGACCGTCGGGCGGAAGTACGCCGCCGCCAAGATCGCCAAGACGCCGGCGCCCCTGTTTCTGAAGCTGAAGAACAGGCTGGCCCACAAGCTCGTTTTTTCAAAAATCCAGGCCCGGACGGGAGGGCGGATCCGCTTTTTTGTCTGCGGCGGGGCGCCCCTGGCCACGGATATCGCGGAGTTTTTTTATGCCATGGGCATCGTCATCATTCCCGGATACGGGCTGACCGAGACCTCGCCGGTCGTCAGCGGCAACACCCTGGACGACTACCGGTTCGGGACCGCGGGCCGGCCCGTCCCGGGCGTCGAGGTCGGGATCGCGCCGGACGGCGAGATCCTGGTCCGGGGGCCGATCGTCATGATGGGGTATTACAAGCGGGAGGCCGAGACGCGGGAAGCCATGGAAGGCGGCTGGTTCCACACGGGGGACATCGGCTATCTGGACGACGGCGGATTCCTGGTCATCACGGACCGCAAGAAGGATCTCATCGTCACGGCCGGCGGCAAGAACGTGGCGCCCCAGCCCATCGAGAGCATCCTCTCCCTCAACCCGTACATCGCCGCGGCGGTCGTCGTCGGCGAGAGGCGGCGGTTCATCTCGGCCCTCATCGTGCCGAACTTCGAGAAGCTCGAGGGCTACGCCAGGGCCAACGACATTCCCTTCCGCGACCGGGCCGATCTCTGCCGCCGCCAGGACATCCTCGATTTCATGCTGGCCGAGGTCAACCGCTCCACGCCGGACCTGGCCTCCTACGAGCGGATCAAGAAGATCGCCCTCCTCGACCACGATTTCGATATCGCCTCGGGCGAGATGACGCCGACGCTCAAGGTCAGGCGGGCCAGCGTCGAGGAAAAACACAGGGATCTCATCGACTCGCTCTACGCCGGTTAGGCCGCCCGGGCCCTGTCCCGGCGCGTCCCTTTCCGTCCGGCTGGGAACGAAGTCTTCGGAACGAACCGCAAAAGTGCGGGGGAAACCGGTGCGAAAAATGCCAGGGTCCGGGCGTCTCTCTTATGAACGACGATGGACCAGCCGCGGAAGGAACAGGACGATCAGTGCGCCCGCTCCGACGGGCACAGGGCCCGCCTGCGGGAAAAATTCCTCAAGGGCGGCCTGGCGGGATTCCTGGACTACGAGATCATAGAGCTCCTCCTGACCCTGGGGACGCCGCGGCGGGACTGCAAGGGCGCGGCCAGGGAAGTCCTGAAGGAATTCAAGACGTTCAGGGGCGTCCTCGAAGCGCCCGCCAGGGACCTCCAGAGGGTCCCCGGCATCGGGCCGCGGAACGTCTTCGGCATCCGGCTCGTCCACGAGGTCTCCCGCCGGTTCCTCAAGGACAGGATGATGAGCCGTCCGGTCTGCCATTCCTCGAAGGAGGTCTTTGATTACCTGTACCATGCCCTGCGCGATCTGAAGAAAGAGCAATTCAAGGTCATCTTCCTCGACACGAAGAACCAGGTCATCGAGGAGAAAACTCTGTTCGAGGGGACCGTGGACTCGAGCGCCGTCTATCCCCGGGAGGTCATCCGGGACGCCCTCCTCTACGAGGCGTCGGCCCTGATCTTCGCCCATAACCATCCGTCGGGCGATCCCGAGCCGTCGCTCTGCGACAAGGAGATCACCCGGGAGCTGGTTTTCGCCGCCCGGCTCATCCAGATCAGGGTCCTGGACCACGTCATCATCGGCAACAACCGCTATTACAGCTTCGCCGACCAGGGCCTGATCGAGGACTACGACCTGGTCTTCCACGGCCTGCGACGGTGACGGCGCCGGAAGCGAAAAAGGGATTGAAAGGCGGGCTCGGTTGAAGGTACACTCAAGGCCGATGACGGCAGGCGCGTCCGGAACGTTATTGAGCGGGAGTCGCAAGATATGGTAAAAAAGAATCCGACCGACCAAGGAGGTCCCATGAAAGACGAAGACACGGAACAGAAGCAGGGGTCACGGGCCAAGGCCATCGACGCCGCTCTTTCCCAGATCGAGAAGCAGTTCGGCAAGGGCGCCATCATGAAGCTCGGCCAGAAGGGCGCAGCGGTCGCGGTCGAGGTCATCCCGACCGGGGCCATCTCGTTTGACCTGGCCCTGGGCATCGGCGGATTCCCGAGGGGGCGTGTCGTCGAGATCTACGGCCCCGAGGCCACCGGCAAAACGACGCTGGCCCTGCACGTCATCGCCGAGGCCCAGAAGAGGGGCGGCCAGGCGGCCTTCATCGACGCCGAGCACGCCCTCGACGCGAAGTACGCCGGCCGGTTGGGCATAGACATCGACAACCTTCTCATCTCCCAGCCAGACTACGGCGAGCAGGCCCTCGAAATCGCCGAGGTCCTGGTCCGCAGCGGGGCCGTCGACGTCGTGGTCGTCGATTCCGTGGCGGCCCTCGTCCCCAAGGCGGAACTCGAGGGGGAGATGGGCGACGCCCACATGGGACTCCAGGCCCGCCTCATGTCGCAGGCCCTGCGCAAGCTGACGGCCATCGTCGCCCGCTCCAAGACCTGCTTCATTTTCATCAACCAGCTCCGGGAGAAGATCGGCATGTTCATCGGCAACCCGGAGACGACGACCGGCGGCCGGGCCCTGAAGTTCTACGCCTCGATGCGGATCGACGTCCGGAAGCTGGCCGTCCTCAAGGAAGGCGACAGCGTTGTCGGCAGCCGGGCCAAGGTCAAGATCGTCAAGAACAAGATGGCCCCGCCCTTCCGCGAGGCCCAGTTCGACATCATCTTCGGCGAGGGCATCTCGAAGGAAGGCGACCTCGTCGACATCGGCTTCGAGACCGGCATCCTCGACAAGAGCGGAACCTGGTATTCCTACAAGGGCGAGCGCCTGGGCCAGGGCCGAGACAACGTCAAGAGGCTGTTCAAGGAAAACAAGGAGCTGGCCGCTCAGGTCGACGCCGAAATCCGGAAGAAGGTCGGCCTGGAGCCCGAGAAGGACGACGGAGAGAAGCCGGCCAAAGAAAAGTAAAGTCAGGCAGAGAAAAAGGGACGGCCGCCCGCGGGGCGCCGTCCCTTTTGCTTTTATCGGGGGGGGGGCTTGATTATATCCTACTATTATGATAGTATTTCTAAGCAAGGGGCCCAAAATGCTCAACCGGCGCGAATTCCTGAGACTGATCGGGGCGGCGGCATCCCTCTGGGCCATCCCGGCGCGCCGGAGAGCGGGGGCTTTGACACCGAGGAAGGAGGACATCACCATGGCGTACACGGCCAAAGACTACGGAAAACTCGTCGGCATGCCGGGATTCAGCGAGGCGATCCTCAAGAATCATTTCACCCTCTACCAGGGCTACGTGACGAACACCAACAAGGTTCTCGACGGCCTGGCCCAGATGGTCAAAGACGGCAAGGCGGGGACGCCGGAATATGCGGAGCTCAAGCGCCGGCAGGGGTGGGAATGGAACGGCATGCGGCTCCATGAGCTCTACTTCGAGAACCTGGGCGGGCGCACCGGCCTCGATCTCGATGGCCCGCTGGGGAAGCGGCTGGCCGAATCGTTCGGCTCCGTCGAGGCCTGGGAAAAGGACTTCAAGGCCACCGGGGCCATGCGCGGCATCGGCTGGGCCGTCCTCTACGAGGACACCCTGAGCGGACGGCTGATCAATTTCTGGATCAACGAGCACGACGTCAGCCATCCGGCCGGCGGCCAGCCGCTCCTCGTCATGGACGTTTTCGAGCACGCCTACATGATCGACTACGGCCTCAAGCGGGCGGACTACATCGAAGCCTTCTTCAAGAACATCAACTGGGCCGCGGTCAGGGGCAGGCTGAAGTAGCGGCGACGGATCGTCTTCGGCGCGCGTCCGCGGGCCAAATTGACAAGCCGCGGGAATTGGGCTAATAAGAGCCAGGGGCGTGTCCAGGCTCTTTCCCCGAGCTCTCCGAGGAGGTTCCCGCATGGCCGCACGAACGAAGAAACGGTCCGCCAAGGCCGGCCTTTCCCCCGGCACCCCGGTCTACATCGGCGAGAAAAGGGAAGGGGCGGCGCGGCTCACGGTGGTCTGCTACGACGAGGACCGCTTCGAAAAGAAAACCGACGTTTCCCTGGACGAGGGGTTGAGCCTCCGCCGCCCTTCCGCCGTGACTTGGGTCAACGTGGAAGGCATCCACGACCCGGCGCTCGTCGACGAGGTGGGCCGGCGCTTCCATCTCCATCCGCTGATCATCGAGGACGTCGTCAACACCGCCGAGCGGCCCAAGGTCGAGGACTACGGCGACTGCGTCTTCTTCGTCCTCAAGATTTTCGAGGCCGACGGCCGGGGCCGAGGCGGCCGGGTCCAACAGGTCAGCCTCGTCCTGGGCCCTGATTACGTCCTGTCCTTCGAGGAGAAGGAAAGCCCGATCTTCCGGGCGGTCGAGGACAGGGTGCAGAAAGGGCAGGGCCGGAGCCGCCGGATGGGCGCGGATTATCTGGCCTACTGCCTGGTCGACGCCGCCGTGGACAGCTACTTCGGGGTCATGGAGGACGTCGGGGAGGAGATCGAGGCCGTCGAAGAGGAACTCATCGTCAATCCCAGCCGTGAGGTCATCGGGAAAATCCACGCCCTCAAGCGCGAGATGATCTTTTTCCGGCGGTCGATCTGGCCGTTGCGGGAGCTCATCAACTGCCTGGAGCGGCTGGAGACGCCGCTCATCCGGCCGGCCACGGATGTTTACCTGAGGGACCTCTACGACCATAGCATCCAAATCATCGAAACCGTCGAGACGTACCGGGAGGTCCTCTCCGGCATGCTCGAGATCTACCTGTCGAGCGTGTCCAACCGGATGAACGAGATCATGAAGCTCCTGACCATCATCTCCACGATCTTCATCCCCATCACCTTCATCGTCGGGGTTTACGGCATGAACTTCAAGTTCATGCCGGAGATCGGATGGAAATACGGCTATTTCATCGTCTGGGGAATCATCGTCGCGGCCGCCCTTATCATGATCAGATATTTCAAGAAGAAAGGATGGATCTGAGGCCATGAACGCCTTTTTCACGCACCTCCGGAGGCATATCTTCCGCGGCCTGCTGGCCATCATCCCCGTCGCCCTGTCGTACTACGTCGTCCGCTTTCTCTATCTCGCCGTCGACCGGCGGGTGGCCCCGTTCATCGAGAAGACGGTCGGGTTCGACATCCCCGGCCTGGGGGTGCTTCTCGTCGTCGCCGCCCTCTATCTCCTGGGGCTCGTGGCCAGCAACTGGCTCGGCCGGCAGATCATCGGCGTCGTCGATCGCCTGACGGGCCGCATCCCGCTGGTGAAGACGATCTACAACCTGGGCAAGCAGCTGGGGCTGGCCTTCTCGAGCCAGGAAAAGCAGGCTTTCCGCCGCGTCGTCATGGTCGAGTTCTTCCGGCCCGGTCTGTGGTCGATCGGCTTCGTGACCGGATCCGTGAAGGACAAGGCGAGCGGCGAGGCCCTCCTCAAGGTTTTCATCCCGACGGCCCCCAATCCGACGGCGGGCTTCACGGTCATCGTCCGCGAGGCGGGGCTGCGGTTCCTGGATTGGACCGTCCAGGACGGCCTGAACGCCGTCCTCTCCGGCGGCGTCATCGGGCCGGCTGAGCTGGGCTGAGGTCGGCGAACTCCTTCTTCAGCGCTTCGAAAACGGCCGCGGCGACACTCTCCTGGAAATCGGCCATCTCGGCCGCCGAGGGTTTCTTCTTCTCCCATTCCGCCAGCCGGGCGGCGGTCTTCTCCAGCGCCTGGTTCTCGGCCCGCAGGACCTTGGCCGGGACACCCTCGCCGCCGCAGGTGCGGAGCCGGGTGACGTTCATGTATTGGGCCATGCGGCCGCGCCGGTCCGGATAGAGATAGGCGACGACGGAGCGGGCGATATCGTCGAGCGGAGCCGTCCCGGCGCCCGTCGTCACGGCCGGCACCCTTCCGGCCGCCGGCCAGACGGGCACGGCCGCTCCGGCCACGGGCTGGCCGAGGATGACCCACATCGTCGCGAGATGGGCCCGGTCGCGCGCATTCACGCCCTGGAAGACGAGCGCCGAGACGCTCGTGTTCCGGTTGATGGTGTCGTTGGTGTGGATGTAGAGGGGCTGGGCGGGGTCCTCGGGCAGGGGGCGGGTCAGGGGATAGGAGTGGAGCTTTTCGTGGACCAGGTCGCGGGAGGCCTCTTGGAGGATGAACCGGACGTCGATCCGGTTCGCGTCGCGCCCGGCCTCGATGATGTGGGAGATCCGCTCGAAGCGCTCGAAGCCGCCGCCGAGGAGCGGGTCGTGGGAGGTGAAGGCGAAGTTCGTCCGGACGATGGTCCCGAAGGGGGCGACACGGGGATCGTTCGCGTCGAATTTCTGGAAGGACGAGCGGCCCGTCTCGAAAAAGCAGGCGCCGCCCTCGGCGTCGATGACGCCGAAGTTCGCCGCCAGATCCCATTTGCCCTTCTCTCGGACGAGCAGGTTTTCGAAGTCCTTGATGGTCGCGCATTCACCGAGGGCCAGCTTCATGAAGGCGCCGTTGCCGTCGCCGCCGTCTTTCTGGCCGGGAGCGGCCAGGTCGCCGGCCTGGGAATTCATGACGGCGAAGCCCGCGACGTTTTGGCCTCCCCAGGCCTCGGCCGGCTCGGCGGCCTCGGAGATGACCAGGGCGATGAAATCGAATTTCGGCCCCTTGAAAAACATCAGCTTGTTGTTGGGGTCGGATGTGTCGCGGTTCTTCCACATCAGCGGCCGGCCGTTCGCCGTGGCCCGGCCCGATATGACGGCCAGGGTGCACGGCCAGACGGAGCCGACGGCCAGGAACGTCGCCAGGATGAGCCATGCGCATGCCCGGATGCGCTGGGGGACGGTTATCGGGGTTTTCATGTGCGCCTCCTTTTCCGGCCGTTGTCCGGATGCGGGTCGGGCCCGGCGGCCGTCCGGGCCGCGGAGCCCGAGGGCCGAGAATAGCACAGGGAGGCGGAAATGCAAAGAAAGCCGGGGCGGCGGCGAGCCCGCGTCCCGGCTCAGCCCATGAGGTCGTAATCCCGGATTTTGTGATAGAGGGTGGACCTCGAAATCTCGAGAATCCGGGAAACCTCGGCCCGGTTGCGCGCCGTGACGTCGAGCAGGAACAGGATGTAGTCCCGTTCGAGCATCCGGAGGGTGGGCAGGCCGGCGGGCTCGTGATACTCCCGCTGCTCGTCCAACCCCAAGTATCTCTGGAGATAAACGTTCATCTCCGGGCTCCGAATCAGAACGCGCGGGCCTGACGGATCTGCTGGAAGTTGTTGGCCACGACGTAGGACAGGAGGACGTTGGAGGCCGTGGTCAGGATCCAGGCGACCGTCTTGTTCTTTTTGTAGATGGCCCGGAAGCTCAGGTAGGTCAGGGCCGTCGTGCCGAGCTTGACGGCGGCGAAGGCGGCCGGGTTCTTGACGAACGGCTGCATCATCGGGTTGCTTTCGTGGAGGCCGGGGTACTTGAGGGCCTGGCGGGTGGAGATGTAGTCGGCGATGTTGAGGCCGACCATGGCCAGCAGGTTGACTTCGAATAGGGCCTTGCCGGCGGTCACCGGACGACGGAATCCGCCGTAGGGGCTCGCGATGGCGAGGTTCGCGGCGTTCGGCTGAACGGCCGGGGCGGGAGCATCGAGCTTCAGATCGGTCGGCGAGGGGGCCGCGGTGGCCGCCAGGTTGATGGGCGACGAAGGCAGCGTGGCCCTGACGAGAAGAACGGGCGTGACGGCTTCGTCGGCCAAAAGGAAGCCGCAGGAACCGGCCATGATGGCCAGGATGGCCAGGATCTTTTTCATCATGTCATTGACTCCTCTGGTTGTGTCCACGCCCTTAATTAATGCAGGAACGGTGCCAAGGAGCCGATAATCAGCCAAAAGCTTTATATTCTATAATATACGAATATATAAGCGGATTATTATGATTGATTGAAAAGTACAGTAATTGTACATATATACGGCGTAGGAATTGTCTATATAATTGATAATTAATTATAATACAGCAGATTTTTACCTTTTTCTTTTAAGTGTACAACTATTGGTCACTTATTTGGCGTGACTTTTCGCCCTTCAGAGGGGAAGGAGAAGACGTAATTGGGCCGAAAACAGGCCTATTTCAGGCAGGCCCTGAGGTAGCGGGCGGTGATGGATTTTGTCGACCGGGAGACGTGTTCCGGGGTGCCCTGCGTGACGATCCACCCGCCGGCCTCGCCGCCCTCCGGGCCCAGGTCGATGACATGGTCGGCGCTCTTGATGACGTCCAGGTTGTGTTCGATGACGACGACCGTATGGCCTTCGTTGACGAGCTTCTGGAAACAGCGGAGAAGGACCGAGACGTCGTTCGGGTGGAGGCCGATCGTCGGCTCGTCGAAAAGGTAGAGAATTTTCTTGCCCTTGTCGTGGACGAGGTGATAGGCGAGCTTGATCCTCTGCAGTTCGCCGCCGGAGAGGGTCGTCGTCGGCTGGCCGAGCTTGATATAGCCCAGGCCGACCTCGACCAACGGATAGAGCTTCTTGGTGATCTCGGACCGGCCGGCGAAGAAGAGGCAGGCCTCGGTGACGCTCATGCGGAGGACGTCGTCGATATTCTTGCCGTCGTACCGCACGTCGAGGATCTCGGCCTTGAAGCGCTTGCCCCCGCAGGCCTCGCAGGTCAGGTTGACGTCAGAGAGGAATTGCATCTCGACGACCTGGAAGCCCGCGCCCTTGCAGTCCTCGCACCGGCCGCCCGCCGTGTTGAACGAGAAATAGCCCGGGCGGAAGCCCATGAGCTTGGCCTCGCGCGTCCGGCTGAAAAGGTCGCGGATGCCGTCCATGGCCTTGGTGTAGGTCGCCGGGATGGAGCGGGGCGAGGCGCTGAGGGGCGACTGGTCGACCATGACGACCTTCTGGATCTTGTCCCGGCCCCGGATCTCGCCGAAGCCGTTCTCGGTCGTCCCCTCGAGGCCCTGGTAGACGACGTCGTAAAGGAGAGTGCTCTTGCCCGAGCCGGAGACCCCCGTGATGCAGGAGAAGACGCCGAGCGGGATCTTGACGTCGATGTGCTTAAGATTGTGCTTGTGGGCGTCCCGGACCTCGAGGAACACGTTGGCCGGACGGCGGGAGTCCGGGACGGGATTCTCCTTATCGCCGCGCATATAGCCGGCCGTCATGGACTTGCGGCTGCGCAGGAAGCTGGCCCAGGAGCCTTCGAAGACGACCTCCCCTCCCGCCTCGCCGGCCCGCGGCCCCATGTCGATGACGTATTCGGCGGCTTTGATGATCTCCGGGTCGTGCTCGACGACGATGACCGTGTTGCCGATGTCCTTGAGGGAGCGCAGGATCTGGACGAGGCGATGGTTGTCGCGGGGATGAAGGCCGACGGACGGCTCGTCCAGGACGAACAGCGTCCCGACGAGGGAGGCGCTGAGGGCCGCGGCCAAATTGATCCGCTGGGCCTCGCCGCCGCTCAGGGTGAAGGTCATGCGGTCGAGCGTGATGTAGTCGAGCCCGACTTCGAGCAGGAACTTCAATCGGTTTTGGATCTCGTGGATGAGCTTTTCGGCGACGCGCCGCTCGAAGGGCGTGAGCTCGACCGTCCGGAAGAACTCCGACGCCTCGCGCACCGTCATCCGGACGCACTCGCCGATGGTCAGGCCCTTGAGGCGGACGCCGAGGGCCTGGGGATTGAGACGGGTCTTGCCGCAGGCCGCGCAGGCGACGTATTTCCGGTAGCGGCTGAGGAGGACCCGGACCTGGACCTTGTATTTCTTGGACTGGAGCCAGTCGAAGAAGCCCTTGACGCCGGCGTAGCCGTCGCCGCCCTCGAGGATGAATCGCTGGTCCTCCTTGCGGAGGTCCCGGAAGGGGACGTTGGTCGGGATGCGCCGCCGGCGGGCCTCGGCCAAAAGCTCGCGCTGCAGGCCTTTGGACAGGGGCTTGGTCCAGGGCTCGACGGCGCCCTGCTCCAGCGTCTTGTTCCGGTCGGGGACGACCTTGTCCTCGTCGAGGACGGCGACGTCGCCGAAGCCGTGGCATTCCGGGCAGGCGCCCTGGGGGCTGTTGAAGGAGAAGAGGTTCGGGAAGGGCTCGTCGTAGGAGATGCCGCAGGCCTTGCACTCGAGCTTGTCGGAGAAGGGGAATTCCCGGCCGTCCTCCGTCCGCACGCGGGCCCGACCGCCGCCCTTCTTGAGGGCCATCTCCAGGGAGTCGGCCAAGCGTTCCCGCTCGTCGGTCTTGAGGGCGATCCGGTCCACCAGGACATCGAGCGGCCCCCTTTTCAGTGCCGCCGCGCCTGCCTCGGCGAGGTCGACGACGGCGCCGTCGACGACGATCCGCGAGAAGCCGTCCTTCTTGAGCAGAGCCGTGCCCTTTTCGGCGGGCCAGGCGAAGGTGACGAGCGCCCGGGTTCCTTCGGGGAGGCGGCCGAGCTCCTCGATGACGGCGTCGATCGTGTCCCGCTTGACCGGCCGGCCGCACTTCAGGCAGTGGACCGTTCCGATCCGCGCGTAGAGGACCCTGAGAAAATCGTAGATCTCGGTCACCGTGGCCACGGTCGACCGCGGGTTCTTGGAGGCGGCCTTCTGCTGGATGGCGATGGCCGGCGGAATGCCGTCGATGAGCTCGGCGTCCGGCTTGTCCATCCTCTCCAGGAACTGGCGGGCGTAGGAGGAGAGGGACTCGATGTAGCGCCTCTGTCCCTCGGCGTAGAGCGTGTCAAAGGCCAGCGACGACTTGCCCGAGCCGCTGACGCCCGTCACGGCGATCAGGTTGTTGAGGGGGATGTCGAGGTCGATCGACTTGAGGTTATGGACCTTGACGCCGCGAAGGATGATTTTCTCTGTCGTCGCCATGGGCTCGGCCTAAATAGACATTATAACATGAAAAAACGACCGCCCTGAAGAGCGACGCTTCGGAGGGTTGTTCCTTTTTTTGCTATAATACAGCCCTTCCCAAGGAGATGCCGATGTCGTTTGTTCTCGTCCTGGGGCTCGCGCTGGCGCTGGCCATGGACTGTTTCGCCGTATCGCTGGCCATGGCCTGCGGGCTGAAGGGCCTGACGACGCGCCAGGCGGTCCGGATGGCTTTCTTTTTCGGCGCCTTCCAGTGCGGCATGCCCATTCTCGGCTGGTTCGCCGGCGAGAACGTCGTCCGCTTGATGGCCGGCCTCGACCACTGGGTAGCGTTCGGCCTGCTGGCCGCAATCGGCGGCCGGATGATCTACGAATCGTTCGGCCTGAGCGACGAGGAAAAGGCCTGCCGGCCGGACCAGACCAAGGGCGCCCCGCTTCTCATCCTGTCCGTGGCTACGAGCATCGACGCCCTGGCCGTGGGGCTGAGCCTGGGCGTCATCAAGGCCGGCATCCTCTATCCCGCCGCGGTCATCGGGGTCATCTGCTTCGCCATGACGATCCTGGGAGCGAAACTCGGACCTGTCGTCGGCCGCGCCGTGGGGAAAAGAGCGGAGCTCGCCGGCGGGCTGATCCTGATCGGCATCGGCCTGAAGATCCTCATCAGCCACCTCCGCGGCTGAGCGGGATCCGGTTCCCGGCCTAAAAGAACTTCCGCCTGACAATCCTGTTTTTCCCGCCTTGAGAAAATCCTGGCCCGTGGTTTTTCGGGATCGGGGAGATCGAGTGATGCCGCCGGATCAAAGCGGCCGGACGATGAAGATGGCCACGGCCCAGGCGGCGTGGCTCACGATGTTGACGAGCGGCGAGCGGAAAAGACGATAAGTCATGCCCCAGAAAACACCGCAGACCGCGGCCGCCAGAACGAGCATGACGTTGCCGCTCCCGGCGTGGACGAGGGCGTAGGCGCTGGCCGTGAGGACGAAGGCCACGGTCCGTCCGGCCTTCCGGCCGAGATGTTCCTGGAAGAAGCCTCTCCAGACGATCTCCTCGCCGGGTCCGATGAGGAGGCCGAGGAGAAGGGCGACGCGAAACGGGCCGGCCCCGGACCGGAGGCCGTAGATCGAGGCGATCCCGGAGGCGGCGAAGGGGAAGATCTTCAAGGCGGCCAGCCGTCCGACGGCGAACAAACCATAGAGGATCCCTGCGCAAACCAATCCCCATCCCATTTTTCGGGCGAAACCGGACTTCACGTCGGCGGCGAGCCTGGCCGCGTAGTTCGCGTCGGCGGCAAAACTCATGCCGGCGGCCGGAAGGACGCAGAGGCCCAGCGACCACCAGAAGTCCAGAGCGCCGAAACGGCCCAGCCTGAAAAGCGCGACGAAGGAGGCGGCGACGAGAAACGCCATTCCGGCCAGGGCCGCCGTCCGGACTCCTCCCGGTTCGCTTCTCACGGCCACCGGACGACGGCCTCCAGGAGGACGGCGGCCGTGCTCAGGAGGCCGAAGACGAGGTTGTAACTGGCCGTCGCGCCGTCGAGGATGATGAAGTCCATGGGCCGGCGCGGCGCGGCGCGCCGCAAGGCACGTTGCCAGAGCCTGGCGGCGGAAGGCAGGGCGAGGAGGACGAGAAGGAACGTCCCGGGCATGGGTCTCAAGCGGCCATGCGTCAGCCTGGGGATCGTCATGAAGGCGGCGTCGAGGACGAACGGGCCGAAGAGAAGGAAGCCATAATAGATGAGCGATCCCCTGTCGCCGAGGAGGCCGGCGACGGTCGTCACCTTGAGCTCGCGGTCGGGCGACGCGTCGCGCCAATTGTTGGCGTGGAGGATGGCGATGACGAGCATGGCCATGGGGATGGTCCAGACGACGGGCAGCCAGGAAAAGGTCCGCGCCTGAACCACCCAGGCGCCGGCCGCGCCCAGCAGGCCGAAATTCAGGAAGACCGCCAGGTCGCCGAGGCCGCGGGGCTTGAGGGCCGCGTACGCGACGCCGATGGCGAGGCCCATGCCGCCGATGATGAAAAGGGCCTTGCCCGCCGTGAGCGCGATGAGGGCGCCCGACGCCGCGCCCAGGGCGAAGAGGGCGGCGCCGCCGGCGAAAACCTGCCTTTCGGTCAGGATGCCGCGGACGACCGCGCCGCTGACCGGCGTCACGTCCTTATCCAGGCCGCGGCGGAAATCGTAGACGTCGCTGATCATGTTGGCCGCGCCGTGGAGGACCACCATGGTCGTGATGGCCCACAGGAAACGGAGGAGGGAGAAACGCGCCCCGCCGCAGACGACGGCCAGGGCCGTGCCGAAGACCACGGGCATCGTCGAGGCTGGGAATGACCAGGGGCGGGCGGCGA
>Ga0315282_10004545_pt1 | contig 24132 bp, 35 predicted proteins | sample YL17G07_20_MG_FD_203693 | JGI IMG/M metagenome (GOLD analysis project Ga0315282, IMG submission 203693) | Sediment microbial communities from Yellowstone Lake, YNP, Wyoming, USA - YL17G07_20 | ecosystem: Environmental > Aquatic > Freshwater > Lake > Sediment | place: USA: Wyoming | collected... | reverse complement strand
GTGCGTATTCTTTATCTTCAAATCTCATGCCATTTGTTAATAAAGTCAAGGCTGTCCGGGGTAATTTCTGTTTGCAGGTAGAGATAATATCCAATAGCTTATCACCAATCAAAGTGGGCTCGCCCCCTGTAATACCTAAGGATTGCGTTTGCCTGTTCATAAGCGATATTAATTTCAAATTCAGATGTGTTTTGTCCTCTTCATTGGCAACTTTGGGCTGAGGGCACATAATACATGAATAATTGCATCTTTCTGTGGCCATTAAAGTATTGTGTGGCGAATTTATCTCGTACAAAACATTTACGTTGCCATCGGGGTCTATCGAAATAATATCCCCGTCATTAAGCTGCTCAACGCCTTCTAAATTATGCAGAATCGGGATTCGCCTTTGTTTTTTTGGAACATTTTTAGCGATTATTGCTGCATACCCGCATGGAATATCTCGTTTGTCTGTTATAAGGATATATTTCTCCCTTCTAATCCAAATCGGCTTTCGGGTTATTTTCCCTGATATGGGGGCTGATATATTTGATGGCGTGGCATGATATTTTTTCATAACGACGCTCTCACTTTCCCCATGGGCCTTCTTGTGAGCCAAGACCAAAAAACATCATTAATATCCTGATTATCCCGCTTTATCAATTCCAGTATGTATTTAATTATCTCTTTATTCTTCCTGCATTCATCGCTTGCAGGGCGATACCCGATAATATCGCCTTGCTCTGAATAATTTCTTACCGTATCAGCCCCGCAGTAACTTTGAAATCCGCATTCAGAACACATTGGCAGGCACTCTAAACAAGATGAGCTTATTAAGGAATGCATAAAATCACTGTTAAAAAGTTCCTGATACGATGCGCTATTAACATTCCCCATCAAAAATTTATCGTCACCCATTGATGCAAGCATTCTTGCCTCATCAGAGACATACACATTGCCGTTGTAATTATAGATGACTCCACTTATGCCAACCCCTGCCGGAGACTGCATGTCAACAAAACCCGTGGAAAAGGGTGTCAGTATTCTTGCCAATATTAACGCCGCAAAGCCTTCGAGAAAGTAAGTTCCCTTAATGTTGATATCAATTATATAATCAAGAGCTTTCTTGTATGCGTCAATAAAATCGCTAATTTCATAGCCTATTTTATACTCATCCCGTTTTGCGAAACCATAGGGATTTAAAGAACGTAGGAATATTGAATTAAACCCTTGCCGCAGATACTCATCTATAATTTCCTTAAAACTGCTCAAACTGAAAGCTGATGTGGTCATTAACGCTGATACGCTGTCATCCCCAAGATATTTTCTGCATAACTTGATTTTCTCAACAAGAACGTCATAAGTATTGTCTGTTTCCTGCAAGGGCCTGTTCCTGTTGTGCAGACCTTTTGGCCCATCCAACGATGTAGAGATGTAAACCCTGTGCCCTTTCAAATATCGAAGCATTTTATCCGTGATAAGGGTAAGATTTGTGCAGATTACGAACTGGAGATCCTTCTTCTTGAAAATATTGCACCATTCTGCGTATTCAATGATATATTTTACTGTTTCAAAACTCAATAGCGGCTCTCCACCCTGAAATTCAATTTTGATGTGTGGCGAAGGAGACTGGAATATCAGATTAACGACTTTTTTTGCCGTGGCTTTATCCATGTCTATATCTTTTGCATTAACATCTTTGCGGGAGACTTGGCAATATATGCAGTTTGAATTGCAGCGCAAAGTAGGAACTACCATATGAAGAGCGGTAAAATTATCAAGGAAACTTTTCTTTGTCCTGTATTTTGTAGCAAGCATCTCAATAACAGGGTCTACTTCTGTATCAGTAAGAATTTGTTTGGATTTCAGGTTCAGAAAGGTCTGGCTTTGGGGATCCAGGTGATGATCAACTAGTTTCTCAAAGTCACTATTCGCAACAAAAGCAAATTCTCCAACCTCATTGGATAATAGAATTTCTCTATCATTAAATCGTTCGAACCTAAAGGGAAGTAACTGATATGAAATGATTATGACCTCATTAATATTTGAATTTGACTTTATATTTTTTATCTCCAACCAAAGCTGTATATTCTAAATTAAAAAATTTTGTTCCCCAAAAACCGCTTCTGTGGGATTTCAAATCTCTAAGCAATATGCTGCCTAATGATCCTATGTATTTATCCGAAATCGGCAAACCTGTTTCCTTAGTTTCGTTAGTCTGAAGAATAATATATCTTTGAGTATAAGATTTGTTTTCATCCACAAACCTTAACTCGTAAGAATGAGAAACTATATCGAGCTTTGCTTTCTCATTAACATCAATATTTTTTGTATTGATATTTGCAACTCTACAATCAGTTAAATAAACTACTTTTCCTGTGTTATTACAAAATACCATATCTAAATACAGGCAGTTTATACTCTCAGCGGTGCCTTTCCCTAAATTAAAGGTTATTTCTAAGCCGGGGATTGATCTATATGTCATGTTCGCCCAAAATACCAACAATAAGGGCCAAATTATTATCGTAGCTGTAAATGCTACCCAATTCGGCAGATCATTGTCTCGCAGAAATCTAATCCAGTTTAGATTTTTCACTATCTGAAACCTCTATCGTTCTTTTCTATTTAGAAATCCTGTTTTGTATTATGCCTTTACTTATCAATAGGCTCAATAGGTGAGAATGCCTTTTTCACAATTTTATCTCTAATACTGCCGTATTCCTTTTCAACATTTAGCCTGATTTGCTGGTCTATAAGTTCGTTACAGAATTCATCAGCCATTTCTCCCAAAGGCACATCAATATTTCCCTTTGCCTTAAAATATACTCCTACGATATCATCTGAGATTGGCTCATGGTGAATATGGCATTTGTCAGTAAACTTATACGATGCATTAAGGATGGCCTTGGCATCATATACATGCCTGTCCACTTCTAATAAGAGCTTTCCGCCATCAATATGCTTTATAATTTCTTTCATTCCTCTCCCTCCCCGGAATCATCGTTGTAGTCATCTATTGATATATCAACAGTGTCTCCCCTGGAATTATAACCAGACGCCTCGCCTCCGCTAATCTCGGCTCCGGAAACAGTCATATCCCCTCCATTGGGCCAATGGACAGCAGTTACTTCCCCGCCTTCTACCTCTACGGGAACAGTATAGCTGCCGCTATCAGTAGTAACAGTAGCATCGTATGTGCTATCTTCGGCAAAAACCATAGAATGCAAAATCACCAAAATAATTGGTATTATAAAATAGAAAATTTTTCTCATATAAAGTTACTGGCCAGGAACGCTATTATCGCTCCCCTCTATCACATCATTTATCTGGTAAACTTTGGTTTTATCCTTAAACTGTATTATAACCTTATCAGATGAAATGCTGGAGATTTCTCCGCCGCAGACGCTATCATAAAGCCCGTACACGTTCCCGCCTATTATCACAAGCGGATTATTCTTGTAATACGTAATCCCTTCAACTTTTATGGTCTTGGATTTTGATTGCGATGGAAAAACCAATGAATTATCCTGAGTTTTATCCTTGTAAACAGGAGAAGAATTGATATTGCCTGAACTGCTGGAGTTTGACTGAGCTGGTGGGGTATATGTAGATGAACCGCCTGTTGATGAATAATGAGAGCTATGCGAAGCGTGAGAAGCATGTGAGGAATGCGAACCGTGAGCAGCCAGATTAATTACTTTATTTCCACCAAACAAGTCCTTTGAGTGCTTTAATATAAGATAATTCGATTTTTCTTTAGAAATCTCTTCACTTGGCTGTTTTTTTGCTACAACGTTAGAGGCATCAATTTTAGCAGGAAATCCAAGCAGAGAAAGTGCTATTAAAGAAACGGCCCATTTAAAAAATCTCATCTTAACCTCCAAAGCAGGCTATTGCCTTTCTTTGGCAAAAAGCCTTTATTATGAAGAACTGTTCTCAAAAATTTTATTTGCTCTTTACAGGTGGTTTACATACTTTACAAGGAATGTAACCTGCCGCGATTGCCTCCTTTGGAGAATCAAAGGTTACTAAATTAGAAGGCTTAATCTTCAATGCCCACTTGCACCATGTATAGTGGTACTTGTTGGAATTTTTGCTTCCTACAAATTTTGTATCACCAGTTATTCCAATGCTGCAAAAAGTTAAAATGAAACATCCAAGCAAGATACCTGCTAATATCTTTTTCATTCTTCTTCACCTCCCTTCTTCTTGTTTTAATATTTCCTCCCAGTCATCTTTTCCTGTCTAATAGTCATGTCGCACAAAATAAAAAACCTCTGCTTTTTTAAAGCAGAGGTTCAAGTAATACTTATGTTCTTATTTTTTTAAACACCATACACTTTTATTTTATCTTAAAATTTAAAAAGTGCAATACTATTCTTATACTTGCTACTCATCCAAAAAATCTCCCGCCGGCTTCTTAAGAACCTTGGCTATTTTAACTAAGGTTGTTATGGATGGCATTGACGCGCCTGTTTCATAGCGGGATATGCTTTTTTGTTTAGCGTTAATCTTATTAGCAAGCTGGGTTTGGTTTAAATCGAGTTCAATACGGGCTAGTTTGATCTTTTTACCTAATTTCTTAGCGTCCATGGGTCTCCTCTGGTTTAAAAAAATATGAAAAAAGAACTTGACATAATATACCTTTTAAGGTATAATTTAGTCATATAAAGGTATAAAACCTAGTTAGTCTTACAGGTGGTAATATATACCTTTTTTGTAATAGAAGCAAGGAATTTTATGAATGAGTTAATTGCTTCGGCACCTACGGTACCTAGCAATGACACAAAGGAAAGTTTAAACTGGAAAGATAATCTTTCTGTTCAAAAACTACTGGATGTTATTGCTTCTATTATCGCGGATGAATATATTCAGATAGCCAAACAGAATCCCGAGGTATTTTCAGAGATTGCTGCACCCCCCTTCGGGGGTTCGCAATGACCGGAGATAAAATGAAAGTAGCGATATATGCGCGATACTCTTCTGAAAATCAAAGCGACAAGAGTATCGATGACCAAATAAGAGTATGCAAAGGTTATATCACTGCGCATGATATGTCTGTTGAAGATAAACATATCTACGTGGATGAGGCCATTTCAGGTTCAGTTATTAATCGCCCTGCATTACAGACTTTGCAAATAGCTGCTGAAAACAAAGAATTTGAGGCCGTAGTAGTAGATGACTTATCCAGGTTATCCCGCAGTAATCACCAGATGCTTACAATAGTGCTGAAATTCAACTATCTGCAGATTAAGATCGTCTCGGTTTCAGATGGTATCATTAGTGATGATGAAAATTCAAAATTAGGCATCCACCTGCGAGGATTAATGAATGAATTATATCTGGATGACCTTAAGAAAAAGACCATGCGCGGTTTAGAGGGGCAAAAATTAAGGGGTTTTAGCGCTGGTGAAAAAGTATATGGCTACTATACCAAACCTGTGGGTGAATTAAAACTAAACAAAAAAGGCCAGGCTAAATATGAAGGAAGAGTTCATACGATACAGCAGGAAGAAGCTGATATCGTCCAAAAAATATATAAGGCTTTCATTGAAGGTAAAAGCTTACATAAGATAGTCCGACAGCTTAATCAAGATAGGATTCCCACGAAAAAAGGCCTTCCCGGAGGTTGGAATACAGCAACCGTAAGTAAAATCTTGAAAAATGAAAGATATATCGGCCGGTGGGTCTGGAAAAAGTATAAAGGCATAAAAGACCCTATCACTGGTAGGAGAAAAAGAGTTTTGTGGCCGGAAAAAGAATGGCTCTGCTCGGATAGGAAAGATTTGATTATAATCGATAAAGAGATGTGGGAAAAAGCCCAAAAAAGATGGCAGTCCCTTAAAGGAACATGGCCTGTAAGGAAAAAAGCGAAAAATAGCGGTATAAAGCAGCAAAGCTATATTCATACCTCCCCCTCTCATCTTCTTTCCGGCATTATGAAATGCCAATGCTGTGGAGGTGCTATTGTTCTCATAGCCGGTGCGGGAAACGGCTATTATGGATGTTTTAATGCCAAGAGAAAAACCTGTAATAATAAGCTCTTAGTGCCCAGAAAGCGCATAGAAAAAACCATAATTGATGATTTGAAAGAAAAAATCTTAACTTTGGAGAATTTAAGCTATGTTTATGAGAAAGTAGAAAAACTGGTGTCCTCCGGCATGAATGAAGTGCCTGAACTTATCAAGAAAAAGAAGTCTGAGAACGAGAAAAGGCTCCAGGAAATGCAGAATTACCTGAATTATATTAAAATGGGTAATTTTTCAAAGGCCGTATCTGAGGCCCTAAAACAGGCTGAAACCAAAAGCGAAAACTTAAAAGAAGACATTAAATCCCTGGAATTCCAGAGGCAGAATACCTTTAAGGCTCCCCCAAAAGAATGGATAAAAGACAGGCTGGAAAATCTCCACCAGACACTGGATCAAAACACCTGCTCCTCTGCCTTGGCTCTAAAAGCCCTTCTAGGGACAGTACAGCTTGAGCCGGTCTCTGATAGTAATGAGGATTTTTACAGTATTGTTGATGGTGAGAAGAAATTCAAGCCTTATTACGTGGCTCACACCAGGATTCAAACCCTAGCCTTATTGGATGATAAGGACAAAGTTTCGAATTGGTCAATGTGGTGGAGGCGGCGGAATTCGAATCCGCGTCCTTCAATATCCCAATAAGAGTATCTACATGTTTAGTTCGCCTTTTAGTCTCGCTTGATATTCTCCAGCGAACGGGATAATATCAAACAAAGTCTTTTCTATGCTCCTCGTCAGCCGCTAAAAAACATAAAGTCGGCAAACCAGCCTGCTAATGGCGTTTATCAGACCCCGCAGGCAAGATCTGTAAACGGGTTGCCTAATTAGGCAACAGCTACCGCCTCGCTGGAAGCAAGGATCGCTTCCGCTTCAGCTACTGCATTGTAGTTGGCGTTTAATTTGTGCCAGGTGTTTAATGAGGCCTCCTGACAACCTCAACATGCTGCCCTTGTCAAGCCTATCAAAGTCGAAACCTTTCGCCCCCGAATTTTGTGAAACAAAATTCGTCCCGAGTCCGCCCTAATTCTTTACACTATGCGGCGAGGGACATATGCTTCACGACTTGTTTATTATAATTTTGCTCTCTTAGCTTTTGCTAATGCTCTATCTGATTCTCTTTTTCTTATTGCCTCGCGCTTATCATATTGCTTTTTGCCTTGCGCCAAGCCAAGCTCAACCTTTACAAATCCATTCTTAAAATAAGTCTTTAAAGGAATCAGCGTTAATCTTTTCTGTAAAACCTGGCCTGTTAAATACTCTATCTGTTTTTTATGTAAAAGCACTTTTTTGGGCCTAAGGGCATCTTGCTCTTTACTATCATATTCATAAGGACTTACGTGCATATGATAGAGAAAAATTTCGCCTTCTTCAACCTTCGCGAAACTTTCAGCCAGGCTCGCTTTTCCGGAACGTATTGACTTGACCTCAGTGCCCCTTAATTCAAGGCCTGCCTCTAAAGTTTCTATTATAAAAAAATCCCTGCGAGCCGATCTATTGGTAATTACAGAATTATATTCCATACCAAATTTGCGAATGCAAATTTGATCCTGAGACGGCGTTAAAAAATACGAATAAAAATGAGTATTTTAGTCGTCGAAGGATCTTTACCCTCCATTTATTCATTCACTATACCAAAAAATATAACATAAATCAAGGTAATTGACAGGCAGGTTAAATGAAGGTATACTTATTTCACTATCAATGCGGAAGTGGCGGAACTGGCATACGCCGCAGAGATAGTATAATATATCGAAATATGGAATGGAGCCCTAACATAGCTTATGCAATAGGATTAATAACAACTGATGGAAATTTATCTAAAGATGGTAGACACATAATATTTGTTTCTAAAGACGCATCCTTAGTAAGATTATTCAAGAAATGCCTTGGGATTAAGAATAGGATCTCGGTCAAAACAAGTGGCTATTCCAACAAAACAGGTAAATATTATTTTACACAATTTGGAAATGTAAAATTCTATAGAGATCTGTTGGTAATAGGACTGACCCCTAATAAGAGCAAGAATATTTCAATGTTAACAATCCCTGAAAAATATTTTGCTGATTTCCTCAGAGGGCATCTTGATGGTGACGGTACTATATGTACTTACAATGACAGTGCATATCCTAATAGTCGTAGGTTATATACAACATTTATGTCGGCCAGCAAAGTACACATAGACTGGTTGCAATCTAAGATTAAAAAACTATATGGAGCTATAGGAAGAGTAAGAACTGTACCCCGGGCATGGATATTAGTTTATGCAAAAAATGAATCCAAAATTTTGATCCGTGTGCTGTATTATAACCGGAAGTTACCATTTTTACAAAGAAAGAGACAGCTTGTCAAAAATTATTTATAATATTATGCGGAAGTGGTGAAACTGGCAGACACGCAGGTCTCAGAAGCCTGTGGCTGTAAAGCCTTGAGGGTTCGACTCCCTCCTTCCGCACCATTGAATACAAAATCCATATTATTGTAGGAATATTGTAGGAACTTTTCTTACTTCCAGCTATTAAATAAAATCTTTATCTCCTCGCTTTTTATTCTTGGAACTACCTGCAAATATATCTGCGTCGTCCTTATATCAGAATGCCCAAGATTGTCTTTTAAATTCTGTAAAGGCATCCCGCAAGCCAAAGAATAGCTTGCATAAGTATCTCTGAATTTCCTAACACTGCCTTTGACACCTATTTTATCAAAAAACCTCTTAAATATCCTATCTAAATGTCTATCAGGTTTTCCAAAAATATATCCATTTACTTCTGGCTTTAGCTCTGTAAGGGCCTTATGGCTTTCCTCGTATAGCGGTAATCTACGATAAGTCTTGTCTTTTGGACTCCAGCTTTCCTTTATATTAATAGAGACGGCCTTATTTTCAAGATCAATATCACTCCACTCCAGGTTATTTATCTCTCCCTTACGCATACCTGTCTGCAAAAGGAGCATAATCATTGCCTTTAATTTGCCCCCTGCCTTCTCCAGCATAAGTTTAATATCATCTTCTGTATAATAACTCGGCGGTTTCTGCGCCTCGTCGACTTCTTTTATACAAATAGCCGGATTATTCTTTGTATAGTTCAGCTGTTTCGCCACATTCAAAAATCTCTTTATAGCTCTCAGTTCGTTATTTGCTGTCTTTATACAAATTGACTCCCTACGATATGTTATATATTGTTCTATATGCTGGCCTCTTATGCTTGAGACCATCCTGACATCAGGATGTTTCTTTTTAAGATAGTCTGTAAATAGCTTTGCGCTCCTTGAATACCTATCTAATGTTCCCTTGCTATTTCTTTTTGAAATATAGTCAGTAAAAATCGGTGTAAATTCATCTATAGATTTTTCATCCTGGACAAAAAGCCCTGCTTCTCCTAATACAATCTGTTCTTCAATTTTATTACGAAGCCGTATGGCAACTTCCTCATTGCGAACCTTCAAGCTCTTATCGCGTTTCTTTCCATCTGCGCAATAACAAATCCACCAATAAGGACTGCCATCTTTCTTATAAATCGAAGCCATTAGTCCTTCCTTTTTCTGCCCTCTATCAGCTTATCTAAATCTTCTTTGCAATATTTGATGCCGCCGAGCTTAATAGGCTGCAATACTCCTGTAGAGTTCCACTTATAAAGCGTATTTACTGATACTCTTAAATATTCTGCTGTTTCTATTGGTGTCATAAGATCCATCTCTTTCTCCTTTCTTAACCTATTTGTCAAGTTTCAAGATAAAAAATATATCCAACTTAACTTATTTGTAAAGTTTCAATATAAAAAATTTTTGCTCATTTCAATAAGATCGTAATTTTGGCCTTTAGCTCAGGAAGTTTATTCTTAACGATATCCCACAATATTTCCAAATCTATGGCAAAATATTCATGTGCCAATATATCTCTAAGCCCAGCGATCTTTTTCCATTCAATATCAGGGTGATCTTTCTTTATATCCTGCGGCATATTCTTTGCGGCCTCGCCAATGATTTCTAAGTTTCTGACAATACCATCGACTATCAAGTCTTCCTTTTTGAGCTTGTCAGCGCTTAAACCTTTAGTATATTTCTCTATCTTCTGAATTGCTTGTAAAATATCTTCTAAATAAAGTTTATAGTCACGCATATGAAACTTCCCTTAGCACACTATCTCTGATTCTTGACTTCAATGCGCCTTCAATCACCAAATCGACCTTGCGATTAAATAACTTTTCCAAAAAGAATTTAAGCTCCATATAATTATCGAACGCCTTTTTGTCCTTTTGAAATTCAACAAGGATATCAATATCACTTTGCTCAGTCTGAGAAGCCGTGGCTACAGAACCAAAAATTCCTATCTTTTCAATACCATAGCTTTTTATTTGTTCCATGTTTTCCTGAATTGTCTTTACAATATCATTTTTGCTAAGCATAAATTCTATCTCCCCTATCTAAAGTAAATCCCTTGCCTCGCATCCCAATACCTTTGCTAATTTTTCAAGCTTCTTTATAGAAATCATCTTGCCGTTCTCTATTTGACAGATATAGCTTTCGCTGACACCGATCTTCTTGGCCAGCTCCAGCTGAGTCAATCCCTGCTGCGTCCTCATCATCTTTAATTTACTGCTTAAGTTTACAACCATCTTCTATCCCCTCTTTTAAATAAAGTATATCATACTTAACCTATTTGTCAAGTATAAAATTTATCTTTTTTCTGGACCACCCCTACCCCTCTTTTATTTAAAAAATCCGAAACGGTTTGCTATCGCAATATAGGTCAACGCGAGTACAAAAAATACGGTAAGTCCGGCAATAATCGCCTTGTTCGGGCCAATCCTTGGCGAAAGATATGCGACTACAAGCATATATGGCACCCACGATATGAGAGTACCGACTAAAACAAATTTAGCATGCTGGCCGACTGCTTTACCCCCTTTAGTCTGACCTATAAAAAAATATGCTACAAGGGTAAACACCGGGATAAGGGTAGCAAACCCAGAAAGTGTCCTTCGGCCGCTTTCTTCAAGTGCCACTATAATGACTGTAACCAAGCCGCCAGTGATAAAATAAATAATGAGATTAGAAATATTCATAGCTTATCTAAGATATAATTATATCTTAGATTGGCCGTCAACTCAAGATAATCAAGCTTTCTTTATCAGTAGCATTGATATGCCTGCGGATACGATCAATGCCACACCAAAACAAGTAACGACCGACGCGCCTGTTGGCAAATCCCATTTTGCAGAAAAGAATAAACCAAAAGCGCTGACTAAAAATCCTATAATCCAACCAAGAACAAGCCTTTTTAATATGCCCTTTGTTAAAAGCATAGCGCACACTGCCGGAACAACAAGATAACTAAAAACTAAAAGTACCCCTGCAATCTTTACTGAACTCGTAACCACAAACCCAAAGGTAATATAAAAAAGAAAATCCCAAAACATAACCGAAATCCCCTGCCTTCTTGCCTCATTTACATCTTGTGATATAAGAAAGACTTTTTGGCGAAAGATAAAATGAAAAACTCCCACAGCTAAATAAATCAAAAGTATCTTTATAACCTCATGCCAATTGACATAAAGAATACTTCCTACAAGCATAGCCTTTATTGCCTCATGGCCATGCGGCGCACAGTCTAAGACTAGTATCGCCGCCGCGGAAAAAACCGCATAGACTATCCCAATAATCGCCTCCTGAGGAACTACCTTTTCCCGGAAACGACTTAGCGCAAAAATCCCAGCTCCGGCAAAGGTAAAAAGAAGTGAAAAGACATATGCCTGAGTACTATAAAGCTCATATCCGAAGAGAAGAGCTAAAGCAGCCCCGAATGCGGCAATCTGAGCCAACGCTAAATCAACAAATATCACTCCTCTAGTTACAACATGCAGGCCTAAATAACAATGTATCCCTGTAAGAATCAAACAGACGGCAAAAGGCGCAGCCATTAATACCCACATATCCATAGCATCTCCTTTTTTAGGAATGAAATCCCTGGACTAACTTATCTATAATTGTATCCATAAGGCTGAAATAATCCTTGGCCTCTTTTGTGCCATTGACAGAATTCGGCACTATCACTACTTTAGCGCCGGTTGCCTGAGCAACAAACCGGCCAGGCTTCTCATCGTAGAAAACCTCCATCAGGATTACTTTGACATCTTCTTGTTTTATCTTTTCAATAACCTCTCTCAAATGCTCTGGTGAAGGCGGTATGCCTGGCTTAGGCTCTAATTCACAGATGATGTCCAGACCGAACCTATTGACGAAATACGGCCAACTGCGGTGATAAACAGCAATCTTTTCTCCTTTAAAAGGCGCTAACTTATTCTTCCACTCAATCAGTTTCTCATCTATTTTATGGTTAAAATCTGACAGATTTCTTTTAAAATATGCTTCATCTTCCGGATGAAGTTTGCTCAAGCGCTCTGCAATATTAGAAGCCATTACCTTAGCGTTCAAGGGGTCAAGCCAGTAGTGAGGATTACCCATAGGATGCACATCGCCCATTGAGCGGTCTATTTTGGTAGTAGTAGGAACTTCTAATAAAAGCGCTCCTTCTGATGCGTCCAGATGGCCAATCTGGCCGATTCTTATTTTAGGGTTTCTTGAGCCATTTATAATTAAATCTTCATAGCCAATTTCAAGTTCAAGCCCTACGCGGATAAAAAGGTCTGCTTTCTTTGCCTTTATCATAAAAGAGGGTTTTGCCTCTACAAAGTGAGGGTCTTGATATCCTTTTGAGATGCTATCTACCTCAACTTTGTCTCCGCCAATGAATTCCGCGATAGATTTGAGATCCGACGTTGTAGTAACTACATTGAGTTTATTTTTTGCGTAGGCATTTGAACTAACCAAAAAACACAACATAAAAACTATAGGTAATACTATTATTTTTTTCATATCTAGCTCCTCCTATTAATATTCATGCGCTCTGTGCGGGCCTAATCCAAAATTACACTGAAGCCATACTTCATCAACGTCCTTGTCATAATCTTTGTCGGTATGTTTGACCTGTATCCTCCAGAAACAATACTCGCTCTGCGCAAATGTCAAACCTGTTGATACAGCATTATCCTTTCTATCCGAGTAGTCAGGAAACTCGGAAAAATCATACCTGCTAAAAACTGACCAGCGCTTGGCAAACTGATATTCTAAAGAAGAATACGCTCCCCAGGAATTCGTCTCTGTGCTGTCACCTCGGTCTTTTTGGCTGAAAAGCGCCTCATTCCTGGAAGTCAATGATTTATATAACCCTTCTTTCAATGGCCTCCATTTATAGGTAAGATCGATTCCTTCAAGATTTGTTCTTTTTCCTCCATGGCCTTCATCATTGGGGCCTGTAGCAAAGCTTCCTCCGAGTTCCAGCGCTGATTCATCGTTTATTTCAAGAGAGTTCTTGAGGTGGGTTAAATAAACCATATCTCTTCCTTCGGTTCCGGCAAAACTGGCTGCATTATGATTATTAAGCGCTTCGAATGTCAGCTCTATATACTGATCCCAGGGATTGGAGATTAAACTGCTTAATGATACTCCTGGTTCGCTCATCCCTTCCTCTCCCAGAAAATTCGTAAGCATATTCGGATAATCTACCCATGGAAGAGCATGTAGATGGGATCTATTTACCTTTCCGAAATTGGCCTTGAATTTTCCTACCTTGGCCTGTAAATCAAGTGGCAGTTCTAAAAGAGTGAGATATCCCTCACAGAGCCCTATCTTCCATTCGCCGTCCTCCTGTTCTACGTGTATAAAAAAGTCTGCCTTAGAATAAGGATCGACCGGCGCTGAAAATGCCAGCTCTGCCTGGCGCATCTTGAATTGGTTATATTGCCCATCGGTTTTATTGTCTGTTCCGTGAAAGGTAAAATCGCCTATTACGCTTATGTCAGGATTGAAACTTTGAAAATATCTGCCTAAGCCAGCCTGTCCGGCTTGAGCAACTTGAGCAGGTTTTTCTTCGGCCGCGGAAGATTTCTGTTCCAAATCCTCTATCTTTGCCTCTAATTGTCCAATCCTATTCTCATAGTTTGATTTTATACCTTCAAACTGGGATTTAAGCTGTTTTATCTCTTCCTTTAACTCGCTAACCTCATTTTCCTGAGCGTATAAATAATGAGGGCAAAAGCTAAAAACAAGTAACAAAAGCATCAAGATTTTTCTCATAAATATTTACCCCCTTTAACAAAAACAATTATTGTAAATTTACGCGGATTTAGCTTACGAAATCAGATAAAAACAGGAGGAGAGCGAAGATATCGGAATATTAGATAGGATTTTGTAATGAGAGTTTTCGGTCCATATAAAAAGAAAAACTCAAAATTCAGAAATAAACCAAAGAGAACCAGAATGACTGTGAAGCTAAATAGCGAAATAATCAGCCATTGGCAGACAGGGCAGTCATTGTGATATTCTGCATCAGTGTGATTATGGAGAAAATCCGCCCCTATAAAAAGAAAGGTAAAAAGTAAAACTAGAAAAAGTGAAAGAACTTTTAATCTTGTGCTTTTATTCATAGGCATAGAACTAAGCTTATCCAATATAATAGATTTAGCACTAATTCTCCCGGCTACATTTGGGTTAAATCTACTGTCATGATCAACGTATCCTCATTAATACAATAAATAACAACGATGCAATAATTCGGTAGATACCGAAAATAATAAAAATAAACTCATTAAATAAGTCCCCTCTTCTTGGCTAAAAAATAGATATTGCAACAAGGACAAACCCTGCTCCAAAGAAATACTACTTTAGCAAATCCTGATCCGGGGAATTTACGGGAAATTACACAAAGGGGGCAAATCTTATGAATGAAAGAAAAAAATGCTAAACACTTATTAATAAACCCTTTCATCATATCACAGTCCTCTTTGGTTTAGAGTGTTGCTTGAAATACTTCTCAATCCAGCCGTTCTTTACTTTATCGCGGCCGTCAAAATGCTTAACGTAAGGTTTGATATCCAACAGCGGCGTCTTATCAAGAATATCTACTTCTGAAAAAGTAACTATGTTGTCTTTTATTTTCTCAAGCTTAACTATTGAAAACTCGATGTGGTTCGGCCGATGAGGGCTGCGTATCGCGAATATGCCATGCTCCTTATCCTCAAGGAATGGCTTTCCAGCAAGCCTCTCTTCTTTTGAGCGGTTAAAATAGTAAATTAAAATAAGGTGCGAAAACCCTTCAATATCCTTGAGGCCTGCCTGATATTTCGGTAATAGGCGAACCGTTCCCTTGACCCCTTTTTTAAATTTCCCCTGAATGGGTATACCCTTTGGCTCTTTATAAGGAGTGCAGATAATCCCAATGGGCTTAAGTCTGATTTCTTGTTTCATATTAAAAAGTAACCACCTTATCGCCCTCTTTGACAATCTCGTACATATCCTTCATCGTCGAGATTGGGCACATCTCGGAGCTTTCCTGTTCTCTGCTTTTGATGCACGATCCACAAGCGTAAATCTTTCCGCTAGACTGCATAAATTTCTCTGCCTGCTCAACGGTATTAAATTTATCCGTGCTAACCTTTTGATATTCAACGCCTTTGCCCATAAAGAAAACTTTAACTTCATCTTTTTGGCTAATAGCAAAATTAGCATAGCGCAAAGCGTTCCAGCAGGTTTCCGCGTCGTTATTTGATATAATAATCCCGATTCTCATCGCGATTCTCCTCGTTTAAAAAATAGCGCTAACCACCACAAAACCACCTTTATTAAAACCTTTTTTCGGCTTTTCAATAGAAGAAATTTCTTTCTGCAAAGAAAATAACGTCTGAAAATAAGAAAACTTTTTAAAACCAGCCTGCCGTAATAAAACTACTACCTCTTTTATTCCAAAAAAATGCGCATGTTTATAAAATATACTTTTCTTTTTCTGATAGAACTTTCCTAAAAAGCTATCCTTATTTATTATACCAATAATAAGCTTGCCATTTTTCTTTAAAACCCTTTTTGCTTCAACCAATACCCTTACAGGGTCTTTAACAAAACAGAGTGTGATTATAATAGCGACGTAATCAAAAACAGAGTTTGCAAACGGCAATTTTTCGCCCGTGCCCAAGCGCGCATCAATGCCTCTTCTGCGGGCAATTTGAAGCATATTCTTGGAAGGGTCAATCCCATATTCTATTCCTAAAATAGAAGCAAACCTGCCTGTTCCAACGCCAATTTCTAAACCTTTGCCTTTCTTAGGCAGAGCTTTCTTTAAGGCTTCTATCTCTGATAAATAGACAAATTTATTTCTCTCGTACCAGGTATCATATTTCTTATAATATTTATCGAAAATATCGCTCATAAATCCAAATCTCCGAACCAGCCGTCGTAAAACCTGCTGAGGTGCTCATATAATTCTTTATCCATGGTATTTCTTTTAACGTCCTTCTCTTTAAAAGAATATTTGTAATTCGCGCAATAAGCTGAAATGATATCCTTAGCATGATTTATTTTTTTAAACTTTTCTTCGCATTCCTTTTTTTTCTTACCCCCCCATCTATCAGGATGATACTTTAAAGCTAATTCTCTGTAAACAGCTTTTATCTCTTCCAGACTCGCATACTCATCCAAACCCAATATTTTCCTCGCCTCATCAATTTGCTTAAAATCCATCATAATGCACCTTTGTTTTACAACTATAAATAAGTATAATTATCGCCTTTGTTTGTGTTTTCGACTAAATATGCTTTTTAATCGTAGTTTCAAGTTCAGATTTAGGAAGTGCGCCGATAATCTTGTCTACTACCTTGCCTTTTTTAAAAATCGCTAGTGTCGGTATACTCATGATATCGTAGTTGGAAGCGGTCTTAGGAGCATCGTCCACGTTTAACTTACAAACCTTCAATTTCCCTTTATATTCCTTGGCAATTTGTTCGACTACTGGAGCAACCATCTGGCAAGGGCCACACCATTCTGCCCAGAAGTCTACTAGAACAGGCAAATTTTCTTCCAATACCTCTTGTTTGAAATTCTTATCATCTATTTTAATCCCCATTTTCTGCCTCCTTTTCTTTACGGACAATTTCTCTATAAGCTCTTGCCTCTAATCTTAATTCCTTTTTCCCTCAATTCATCAGTTTTCTTCTTAGAACATTGCATACACAAAAAATGCGGTTTCGAATCACTTTTGTCATAATTTGGGGCCTTAACCAATCTCCAGAGGCTTTCTTCTTTCCCGCATTCATCACATCTTCCTTTATCTTTAAACTGCCAGACCTCGACCGCATAGCTGGTAAATATAAACCTGTCTACCCAGAAAAAAATCGCGCCTCCGATAAAATTCGCTAATACCGTAGACCAAACGCCTACCCCTAAGTTTTTTACTACAAGCCATAAAATAGGCGTGCTAAGCTGCCATCTTAATAAATACAATATGAATTTTCTCAAATTAACCATTTTCAAATCTCCATCTCCTGCCCTACTTTAATAGGTATAAAATTTCCTTTATAGTATTTTTTAAAGATAACTTCCGCTACTTCTCCGGAGCAATGTGTAGGCCCGGCTTTTATTATGCCTATTTCCTTAAAATTCTCAACTACGATCTCTATTGCCCGCTTATCTGACTCCTTCAGGTGAAATCCGCCTAATACAAAATAGACAGGCTCATTGGGAAACTTTGCTTTTACCTTATTTACCATTTTTAAGATTCCTGGATGAGCGCATCCTGTAATCACAGTAAGGCCATTTTTTGTTTTTAATACAATCGCTTGTTCAGGCATGTATTTACCGTGATAGCCGCCGGGTATTTCTCCTGTAATAAAGATATTCTGCGAAATCTCCGTAAGCCTGTCAGCTTCGATTAGTTCCGCTTGCGCTTCCTTCGCTTTATCTTTAAATTCTTTGCTAAAACCCGGGCAGGAATACACTTTAAGAGATTTTCTTTCCTTTAGTATGTCCCATAGGCCTCCTGTATGATCCCAATGGTCGTGAGAAATTACTACTGCTTCAATCTTCGTTATGTCAATCCCCAAAGAGCGCATATTTCCAAGCAGCCATTCTCCTTTTTCGCCGGTATCAAATAATATTTTATCATCAACCAAAAATGAAACACCCCAACCGGTATTAAGTTTTTTATCCAAAGCGCCTTTGTCAAAAAGAACTTTTATCCGCATTTTAAAAACCCGCCTTTCAAACAAATTTCAAACAAATTTATTGGCATGTTTATCCCTGCTTTTACTAAACTTCGATTTAAATAACATCATCTTCTCCAGTAAACCCACATAATCAATAATAAGCTTTCCTTTTAAGTGGTCTATCTCATGCTGTAAAACTCTTGCCAAAAGCCCACGCGCCTCCAATTCAACAAGCTTCCCCTTTTCATTTAATCCGCTTACAATAATTTCATATGGCCTGTCTATAATGACTCCTACGCCCGGAATGCTCAGGCAGCCTTCCTGCATTTTATCCGATCCTTTCGTTTTCAAAATTACCGGATTAGCCAATCTAATTGCGCCTTCGCCAATATCTGCGACTATCAAACTTTTCGCGATCCCAATCTGAGGGGCCGCTAAACCGATCCCCGTAAAATGCCGCATAGTAAAAAGCATTTCTTCAAAGAGCTTTACTTCGCTATCAGTAATCCGCTCTATTGAAGCGCATTTCTTTCTTAAGATACTATTGGGATATTCGCTAATTTTTAATGGTTCCATTTTGCTTTAAATTGTAAAATAATACTATGTCTTCCAGCGCTGCCCCAGAGTGCCGGGCAATTACCGGACATTTTACTTTAAATAGGAAATATATTTTTCCTTCAGCCTCACTTAAGGCCTCATAGTTACCCTGGCCTTTGCTAATAATTAAATCCGCCTGCCTAAAAATCTTTAGAAATTCGTCTGAGCAGTATTTTAAAATAGTCCCGGGGGCATCAACCCCGCTTGAGACAACTTGAGCAACTTTGTCTATCCCGCAAAAAACCGCGTCTTCCATAAGAGCGTCATTGATCGCCGGCTTGTCCCGAACCGCAAAAATAACCTTCTTGTTATCGCAAAACTCCTCAATAAAAACCCTGTCAAAAACAATCTCGCCGGCATTATCCGCCAGATAAAGCACTGTTTTCGCTTTTTTCAAATCCTTCTTAAAATTTTCATATTCAAACATGCCTTTCCGCCCTGCGGTAAAATTACCATCCAGTAGTTTCTGGATTTCTTTCTCAATATTCAGTGTGTTTTTTGCCGCGTAATCGATTACATTACCTGCTATGGCAAGCTCAACCGCTGTTAATAAACGATCCTCAGATTGCGCAATCTTTTCTTTAAGTTTCGGGTAAAGTTCCATTGCCCTGCGGTTACTTTGGTCTTTGACTGTTTTATAAACGTCCTGCCCTCCAAATCTTTTTCCAAAAAGCTTATGCATCTCCCGTCCTATCTCCGGAGGAGTTAGCCCTGAAGAAAACCTGGGAACTAGAGTTGCTACCTCATTCATTATTTCTTTATGAACAAGCTCGTTCCCGGTAAATAAACGCGCTTGTTCCAGCGCCTGCCTGAAAAAACAAGGAATACACTCTAAATAAGTCTTCATAGTTTTATCTTATTTTTATCATCCAATAAAATAATCTGCGGCTTTATTAACTGCGCTTCACTATCTTCTATTAACCCGTAGGAAATAATGCAAACCTTATCTCCTACTTCCGCTTGGCGCGCTGCCGGGCCATAGAGCACAATTATCCCGCTATTTTCCTTCTCTTCAATCACATATGTCTCAAAGCGCGCGCCGTTGTTAAAGTTTACTACTTGGACTTTTTCGTTTGCCAAAATGTTACTTTTTAACAAAAGCGCCTTATCAATGCCGATACTTCCTAAGTAGTAAAGCTCCCTTTTTGTGACTGTTGCATTATGAATTTTAGACCTTAAAATTTCACGTAACATTTTTATGATTTAACCTTATCCCTTTTTTTTAATACATCCTCATCGCTTATGGATGAAATGTCTTTAAGCGCGGGGCTCATTATTTATCATCGATAAATTCTTTTATCTTGTCCACTATGCCCATAAAGGCCTCGGCAGATTTTGATTTCTCTTTAAAAGAAACGAAAGGAGTGCCTTTATCGGCATATTCGACAAATTCCAGCTGAAAAGGCACTCGCCCCAGGAATAAAACTTTTAACTCTTCTGCGGCCTTTTCTCCTCCGCCTTTTTTAAAAATATCTATTTCGGTATGACAATGCGGACAAATAAAGCCGCTCATATTTTCGATTATGCCAACCACCGGTATTTTTATTTCTTTGGCGAATAAAACGCTCTTCCGCGCGTCAAGTATCGCTACATCCTGCGGTGTGGTTACAATAATAATACCGCTTACATTCGGAATTAACTGACAGGTGCTTAAATGCTCATCTCCTGTCCCGGGAGGCGAATCTATAATCAGATAATCAAGTTCTCCCCAGTTTACATCAGCCAAAAATTGCATAATAACCTTTGCTTTCATCGGCCCGCGCCAAATCATCGGCTGATCAGGATCATAACCTGCCAGGGCAATACTGACTGCCTGAAGATTTTTACTTACTTCAACCGGCTCTATGCCAAATTCATGGATACAAATTGCTTGTTTTTCTATTCCGAGCATCTTTGCGATATTGGGCCCATGAAGATCAACATCTAAAATACCTACTTTCTTTCCGGCAATAGAAAGCGCGTAGGCAAGATTAACCGCCACTGTTGTTTTTCCAACTCCACCCTTGCCGCTCATGACGATAAGAGTATGCTTTATTTTAGACATCTTTTCTTTGAGGCGTTTTTCCTGCTCTAAATATTCCTTTTCTCTGGATTCCATGTTTGTTTCCGCTCCTTTACCGCTTGTTGATTAAAATATAATTTTTTAATTTGCTATAATCTCTAACCTTGCCCATTGTCCTTATATTCTCAAGCTGTCCAAGTTCTTTAAGCTTTTTATAAATAAGCGCCCAAGCGCAATCCCGCTCAGGGTCAACTTCACATTTTCCTTTATTAGCGCCTCCACAGGGACCGTTACGAAGGCCTTTGGGGCACCGCGTTACCGGACATATCCCGCCAGTAGTGCCTACAATGCATTCTCCGCACATAAGGCATTTTTTCTCAAAATGGTCTTCATGAGGAGAAAGCCGTATTATCTCTCCCTGGAATAACGTATCATTAGCCGGATATACAGGTTTTCCTATTACCTCCGCTATCGCCTGCGTGCCTCCTCCGCAAGCGAGGCTGATAATTGCCTCTGCTGCGGCTATTTCTTTTTCCTTTCTTCTAAGAAGCTTCTTTGATTCTAATAAATAACAAGCCGGATCAAGGATGTCCCATCCGGTTACGTTTTTTCCTCGGGCGCTCAGCAGCTCAGCTAATAGCTTTGTTTCAGTCTCTCCGCCGGTTCTACAGGTAGTCGCGCAAACAGCGCAGCCTATTAAGAAAACAGCCGAGTCATTTTTGATATAATCAAAAATTTCCTCTATGGGTTTTTGTTTAGTTATAATCATTATTTCTTAAGCAAATAATCCGCTATCGCCCGATAAAGTGTGCTGACTGAGAGTATCGAACAGTGCAGATGGTCTTCGGGCAATCCTTTCAGCTCCGCAATTACTTCTCCCGCGGAAATCAAAAGAGCCTCTTTTATAGTTCTCCCCTCTGCCAGCTTAGCCGCCATGGCTGCGCAGGCCCGTGTAGCATGGCAGCCATCGGTATAATATTTAATCTCGGTAATTCTGCCCTCTTCTATTACCAAGTAAAACTCCATAGCATCCCCGCAAGGCCCTTTTAAATATGATGAACTTGTGGGGCCGTTCATTCTGCCGAAAAACTTTGGATCATTCAAAAGCTCAATGACCTCCTGAGAATAACCAAGGATTTCTTCTTTATTACTGTTATTTTCCATATACGCTCCTTAACGCGGCGCGTTCCTGGCGCCGATAGGCAGTTTTGCCTCGCTGATAAATGCCTTAAAATTTCCAAGATGAACGCATCGTCCGCTATTTTTATTAGAAATAAGATATTGTTTTTTCACATCCAAGCTTTTAATAAGTCTACTTTCTTCCGCGTAAGCAGAAATAAAATTAACTCCGTTCTTTGTCAAAACAAAAACAGGTATCTGCATGGAAAGTTGCATTATCGCAGATGGCCCAATCATTTCGCGCGCATCAAAAAAAGCGCAGCTCCACACCAGATCAGCGTAATCGCGTATCATGGCAATCTTATCTTTATCAACCCCGGTAGTACACACTGCCAATGAGATTATTTTAAGGCCTTTTTCTTTTTTTAATGAGCATAAGGCTTTTAAATCTTCCGCTGAATCTCCGCTCACAGTCACGGCAATAGTTTTATATCCAGCTTTTACCGCTTCATAAACACCGCGGGATTGGTCAATGAGCGCATTCTCAAATATTACCCTACAGCCGGCTTGTTTGAGTTTTTCTATAATTCCTCTAATGGGCGATGTGAGCAGTAAGCTATTCATCCGGCCGCCTATACCCTGGACAACTTCCGGCATATCTGTAATAACTGTCCCAGCTCCTTCGCAAACAACAACTGCCGCGTCTATCGCGCCTTTTCTCAGCGCAAACATGAGCATCTCTGAGGCGCCATATGGTATTGAAACATCGCCGCATGAAAGTTTTCTCTCATTGGTGAAAAAACCATAATCCTTTATCTTTGATTCAATCGCGTTTTTTATAGCATTCTTGATAGCTTTTTTGTCATTGCCTCGTATGCCTCTGAAATCTTTATACAAATGTTCCGCCAATGGGCAAAACGTAAGCGAAGGCCTGGTGACACGGATCACTTTTCCGCAGGAAACGCTCACAAACGAAGAGAAATATTTTAATACGTGAATATCGCGCTTATTTACAAAATCCATATTTTAAACTTGAAGTTTTTCCCAGATTTTCCGAATCTCATCCTTAACTGGGGTATCCTTATATTCCATTATAGTTTTACCCTCTACCATTGCTTCTACCACAGCTTTATCAAACCTGACTTTACCGATTAATGAAATCCCGTTCTTTGCGCAATGTTCTTCTATTTTCTTTGACATATCCGGGTTTAAATCATATTTATTAATTACCAGCCTAGAGGGAACATTAAAATGTTTCGTTACTTCTATAACCCTTAACGCATCATGTAAACCGGATAACGTAGGTTCAGTTACTACTACCGCGCAATCAATACCGGAAAGCGAAGCAATAACAGGGCATCCTATGCCAGGGGCCCCGTCAATAATAATCCAATCGCAATTATTCTTCTCCGCCAGTTCTTTTGCCTGCTTTCTTACCAAAGAAACAAGTTTACCTGAATTCTCTTCAGCGATACCAAGCTTGGCGTGCACCATGGGGCCAAATCGTGTTTCGGAAATAAACCACTCTCCTGCAAGATTTTCTTCCATCTTTATAGCGTCAACCGGACAAATGTGGCTGCAAAAACCGCACCCTTCACAGGAAACACGATCAATCACAAAATCATCGCTTATAGCGTTAAATCTGCAAGCTGCGATACATTTTCCGCATTGCTGACAGGTTTTTTTGTTAATTGACGCGCTTAAACCACTCCTAAAATCATGGCGTTTTTTAATCTTTGGCTGTAATAATAAATGCAAATCCGCGGCATCCACATCGCAGTCTGCCATAACTTTATTTTTCGCTAAAGCCGCGAACGCTCCCGTAATTATGGTTTTGCCCGTTCCGCCTTTTCCGCTGATAACTACAACCTGTTTCATTCAATCCTTCTTTCTAAACTTATCGCTTATGAGATCCGCTTTTTAAAAAAGCAACATACCTATTACTCCGCAAATAATAAGTAAATATATGGGATTTAACTTCTTGAATTTCATAAAGACAATAAATGCTGCTAACGCAAGAAAATAAGGCCGCAAATCACTAAAGCCTCCCTTGGCCATAAGATAAACTGCCCTCATAAGCAGGACAAGCACTACTACCATTATAGCGTTTAAGAATTTTTTATAGATTTTATTCTCCCTTATCCTTACCGCAACTATAGCAACAAAAAGCATAATCAGAAATGGCAAAAAGGTATACCCTACAGTTGCAATAAGCGCCCCTAAAAATCCCGCCAGCCGATAGCCAATAAATGTAGAAAGATTCATTCCAATGGGCCCGGGGGTAGTTTCGGCAATAGAAACCATATAGAGAAAATCCTGCGCAGAAACCCAATGGAGGGTTTCCACAACTTCATGATGCAAAATCGGAAATATAGCATTACCA
>Ga0315282_10004544_pt1 | contig 24138 bp, 20 predicted proteins | sample YL17G07_20_MG_FD_203693 | JGI IMG/M metagenome (GOLD analysis project Ga0315282, IMG submission 203693) | Sediment microbial communities from Yellowstone Lake, YNP, Wyoming, USA - YL17G07_20 | ecosystem: Environmental > Aquatic > Freshwater > Lake > Sediment | place: USA: Wyoming | collected... | reverse complement strand
GTAATCAATCCCAAAATGTCCGGCAATCTCCCGCACGGTGGGAGGATAGCCCTGCTTCCCTGCAAAGCTCTGAATAAAATCCAGAATCTGTCTCTGCCGCGGTGTAAGATCCATTCTCTCCCCCTCGACTATTGGGAACTGGTTAGAAAATAGCTTTCAAATCCCCCCAACCCCCTTTACGAAAGGGGGGCGAGGGGGGATTTTCACGGTTCGGGGGTGACGCTCCCCCACGAATGATCAGTTGGGATTTAAATATTGTGCTCGGTGCTTTCTGTTTTTCAATATACTCATCATTTGATGAGTTGTCAAGCAAAATTTTTCTCCGTATGCTTAGCATCATAAAGAAAGGCATCCCGGGATTGTAAAATACCGAGAAATTCAAAGTTCAAGGAGGAAAAATTATGGAATTCAAAGGAAGCAAGACGGAGAAAAATTTATTGGCGGCTTTTGCCGGTGAATCGCAGGCCCGGAATCGTTATACCTATTTCGCCAGCACGGCTCGAAAGGCGGGCTACGAGCAGATTGCGGCCATTTTTCTGGAGACAGCCGACAACGAGAAAGAGCATGCCAAGCTCTATTTCAATTTGCTGCAGGGAGGAGAAGCGGAGATCCAGGCCGGTTACCCTGCGGGGAAAGTAGGAGACACAGTCACCAATCTGAAAGCCGCGGCGGCCGGGGAAAATTTTGAATGGACCACCCTCTATCAGGGTTTCGCCAATGTGGCCAAAGAGGAAGGTTTCACGGACGCCTCCCAGACATTCAGCCAGGTGGCCAAGGTGGAAAAGTTCCACGAGGCCAGATACCTGGCCCTTCTAAAAAATGTCCAGGAAAGAAGAGTCTTTAAAAAGACTTCCCCCGCGAAGTGGCACTGCCGGAATTGCGGGTTTGTCTTCGAAGGGACAGCGGCTCCGGAAAAATGCCCGGTTTGCCAGCATCCCCAGGTTTACTTTGAAGTGCTGGCGGAAAATTATTAACGGAGATGTAGGGGCGACCCGCCGGTCGCCCCTACGGAAGATCGCATCACCAATGAAAAAAGTTCTCGCTCTTTGGCCTCCATTTTTTTCCGCTCGCCCGGGGAGCCTTCATGGTCATAGCCCACGAGATGGAGGATGCCGTGGATCATCAGGAAAAGGATCTCCTCCTCTGCCTCCCCGCCAACGGCCGCAGCCTCTCGCTTTGCGGTTTGTGCCGAGATGACCACATCTCCTAAGATCGGGGGATGGAGCCCAGCAGGGTCCCCCCCACCCATGGGGAAGGAGATGACATTGGTGGGTCGGTTGCGGTGAAAATACTGGCGGTTTAACCGGGTGATCTCTTCATCGTCTACGAGGACGATGCTGAGCTCATGGGTTTCACAACCCAAGGCGTTTAATATCTTCCTCGCCGCTTTTCTTATCTTCGGGACTTCGATCACGACCTGTTTTTGCCGGTTGCTTATGGAGATCCCCATCATTCTTCTTCTTTCCGCTATTCTCTTTGGCCCCGGGCGCAGGATAATCGACCCGGTGATGATGCAGGCCGGCCAGAATCGGGTTGATGCTCTTGGCAATCTGATGCAGGTCTTTCAGGGTCAGCTCACATTCATCCAGCTGGCCATCCGTGAAAATATTGTTGATAATCTTTTGCACCAGTCCCTGTAATCGGGCGGGGGTGGGTTCCTGGAGAGTCCGCGATGCGGCCTCCACGGCGTCCGCCAGTAAGACCAGACCGGCCTCTTTCGTCTGAGGCTTGGGCCCGGGATAACGGTAGTCCCCCTCTTCCACTTGCTCCAGCTCCGGGTCCTCCTGATCCTTGGCCTTCTGGTAAAAAAAAGAGATCAGACCCGTTCCGTGATGCTGCTGGATGATGTTGCTGATTTTCTTCCCGAGCCCGTATTCCCGGGCGAGCTCCAGGCCGTCTTTCACGTGCGAAACGAGGACCAGGCTGCTCATGCTCGGAGCCAACTTGTCGTGCTTGTTCTCATGCTGGCCCTGGTTTTCCACGAAATAGAGGGGCTTGGTGATTTTACCGATGTCGTGGTAATAGGCGCTCACCCGGGCCAGGAGGGGGTTGGCGTTGACGGAGCGGGCGGCGGTCTCGGCTAACGTGCTGACAATGACACTGTGGTGGTAGGTTCCCGGAGCTTCCAGGATCATCTGCTTGAGGAGCGGGTGGTTCAGGTTCGCCAGCTCCAGGAGCTTGATGTTCGTGGTATATCCGAAGACCCATTCCACGACCGGCAGGACGCCTAGGGCCACGAGCCCGGCTACCACTGCGCCCAAGAAGCCGAAAAGGAGGCTGAATCCCAATTCGGAGAGGACCCAATGATGACTGATGAGATTCTGACAGAGGATCGTGAGTACATTCACCACCCCCACCTTGGCGCCCGCCTTCACTACAATGGTCCGATCTTCGGCATAACCCACGCTGTGGGCCCCGACCACGCTGCCGAGTAAGAAATAAATGGCGAAGAAAAAGCTATTGTCCATGAGCCCGCCGGCGAACGTACCGGTAACCAGAGAAAAGACCAGGGCGGTCTCGGAATTGAGTACGATGCGCACCAGGATGGCCCCGGCTGCGATCCCGATCCCATAGACATAAGCGGAGGGGGGGATCTCCGGCAGGGCCTGCCCGATCAGGGGAAACACCGCCAGGCTTGCCTTCGTTACGGCGAGCAAGGCCAATAAGAGCAGGGTGAGGAAGAGAAGGTCTCTGTCGTCGGGTGAGAACTTACGGATGTTGGTGGTGGCGAATTCAAAGAGAATGGCCAATAGAATGATGACCAGCAGGCTCATCCCCAAGGCTTGTGCAGGAAGGAGCAGGCCCACGGCCGAGGCCAGGAGCAAAAGAAGCCCGACCCGTTTCCAGGGAATGGGCCGCAGGCTAAACCGCCCGCGGGCAGACGGTTCGTGGATCTTCCATCTTCTCCAGGTGAGAAATCTCGGCAGGCGCTTCTTTTTTCCGTTCCCGGCTATATTGGGGTTCAACTCGTTTCCCTCGGGCGGCACCCCGCCTTCATTCCTTTCCCTTTTCGGAGGCATTTTTCCTCCGCGCCTGCGCATCGTAGGCCTTAATGATCTCCTGCACCAAGGGGTGACGCACCACATCCACTTCGGTGAAATAACTGAACTGGATCCCCTCAATCGCGTTCAAAATGTCCCGGGCCTCCACCAGGCCTGAGACTTTCCCCGCCGGGAGATCAATCTGGGTAATATCCCCGGTGATCACGGCCTTGGAGCTGTACCCCAGCCGGGTGAGAAACATCTTCATCTGCTCGGAAGTCGTATTCTGAGCCTCATCCAGGATCACGAAGGAATCATTCAACGTGCGTCCCCGCATGAAAGCCAACGGGGCGACTTCGATGACGCCTTTCTCCAGGAGCCGGGAAGCAGTCTCAAAGTCCATCATGTCATGCAAAGCATCGTAGAGCGGGCGCAGATACGGGTTGACTTTTTCCAGAAGATCTCCGGGCAGGAATCCCAGCTTTTCCCCCGCTTCCACAGCCGGCCGGGTAAGAATGATCCGGTGCACTTCCTTTTTGGTTAACGCGGCCACCCCCATGGCCATCGCCAGGTAGGTCTTCCCCGTTCCCGCCGGCCCGATGCCGAAAACGATATCATAAGAACGGACGGCATCAATGTACAGCTTCTGGTTCAAGCTCTTGGGCGTGATCAGCCGGCGTTTCGAGGAGATATAGACGGTGTCCAGGAAAATATCCTTCAGCTTGACCTTGTTGTTCCCCGAAAGAATGCGGACGGCCGAGAGTACGTCATTGGGGTAGATGGGGTGTCCCAGGTGCAGGATGTCGTAAAGCTCGGAGAGAATCCTTTCAGCGAGTTGTACCGCTACCGGATCTCCCGAAACCGCCAGGCTGTTTCCCCGGGCATGGATTTGCACCCCGATGCCCTTCTCGATGAGCTTCAGGTTGCCGTCGTTCTCACCGAAAAGAAGCTTAACAATGGCTGGATCTTCAAAATGAACCCGGGCGAGGGGGGCTTCTTCAATCTTGGCTCTCAAACTGCCTATTCTCCGCTGGTTGCCCGAGAAAGATTAGCAAAATCCTGCTACGGATGGGCCCATTCATGGAAGCGTACTGGGTTGTTGTCTCCCAAAGAAAAAAGCCCTCACCTTTCTGAGGGCAACTTCGAATCCGACATCTTTGGATCAAAATTATCCACGCCTCATTTTTCTTTTATTTAATAATATCACAAAATTCGCTGTCAAGCAATAATTTCCTTGAATCGCCCTTCGGGCGTGGCATAAGATGAATTTATTCGGACGCAGATTTCCGCTGATACTCGCAGATGAAATTCAGAATTATGAAAACTACCAGGAAGAAAAATCCGGCTATAACTTCAGGAAAAGACAAACTTGCCCAAAAACGGACTGTAACTGACCTTTTGGGCATCATGGCCAGGCTGCGCGGGCCTGCGGGTTGCCCCTGGGACCGGGAACAGAGCCCAAACACCCTCAAGAAATACCTGATCGAAGAAGCGTATGAGGCGCTCGAAGCAATTGAAGCGGGGGCTCCGGACGGGCTGAAAGAAGAGCTGGGCGACCTTCTCCTGCAAATCGTCTTCCTCTCCCGTATTGCCGAGGAGAAGGGGCAATTCAATTTTTTGGACGTCGTCCATACCCTCGCGGAAAAGCTGATCCGGCGGCATCCTCACGTCTTCCCCCCTCCGGATGAGGATTCGACCCGGATTCAAGCCAAGACTCCCCGAGAAGTTGTGAAAGTATGGGGAGCGGTCAAGGAGTCGGAGGGGAAGTATGCCAAGAGGAAATCCTTGCTCGACGGCCTTCCGCTCGCCCTTCCGGCCCTGGAACGGGCGCGGAGAATTTCTGAAAGGGTCGCCCGCGTGGGCTTTGACTGGCCGAACATCGCAGGAGTCTGGAAAAAAGTCCAGGAGGAACTGGCCGAACTCCAGAAAGCCGGACAGGGCTCGTCCCCCGAGCCTGTGGAAGAGGAGCTGGGAGACCTCTTCTTCGCTCTGGTGAACTGGGCGCGCTTTCGGGGCATCCCCCCCGAGGAAGCCCTGCGGAAAGCGAACCGCCGGTTTATGCAGCGTTTCCGGGAGGTCGAAAGGGAGTTGCGCCGGCGGGGAAAGACCCCGAAAACCTCGACGCTCGAGGAGATGGATCACATCTGGAACGAAACCAAGAAAAACTCAAAAGGCAAACAGTGATGCACGGTCATAAGAGAGAAGACGGAGGTTAGGTCCATGGCGGATATCAAGCGTTTGGGTTTTGTCGGTGTGGGGTTGATGGGAGGGGGAATGGCCAGATATTTATTAAAGGCTGGAAATGCTCTTACGGTCTTTGATATCGACCCCGTTAAAATGAATTCTCTTAAAGCATTAGGGGCTCACCCGGCCGCGTCTCCAAGAGAAGTGGGGGCAAAAAGCAATGTTGTATTGTCGAGCCTGCCGGATTCACCTACTGTAAAAAATATCTATCTGGGACCGGATGGAGTTCTGGGTGGGTCATCCCCCGGTTCGATTCTGATCGATATGAGTACCGTGGACCCGGAGACGAGCCGAACCATCTATAAGGCTGCGGCTAAAAGAAACATAAAATATCTGGATGCCCCGTTGAGCGGAGGGCCGAAAGAAGCGGAGAGTGGGAAATTAGTAATTGCGGTAGGAGGCGACCGGAGTGCCTTCGAGGAGTGCAAGCCTATTTTCGACATTCTGGGTCCCACGGTTCATTTCGCCGGTCCCTCCGGTTCAGGCAATATCGTCAAACTGGTCAACAACATGATGTCGATGGGAAATGTTCTCATCGCGGCAGAAGCCATTGTTTTAGGCGTAAAAGCGGGCATGGATGGCCAGACGCTTTTTAATATCCTTAAAACGAGCGGCGGACGCTCCCATCATCTGGAAAAACGGTTTCCCAATGCGCTGGCGAGAAATTTTGAACCCGGTTTCACGGTTGATTTAGCCAAGAAAGATTTGGCTCTGGCCATTGATATGGCCAGGAGCTTCTCTGTTCCCGTTCTGGCCGCCCATCTGAATCAGCAGCTTTATAGCATTAGCAGTGCCCTCGGGAACGGCCAGAAAGATTGCGTATCGATCATTACCTTGTTCGAGTCATGGGCCGGAGTTCAATTTCAGGAAACAAAAAAATAGAAGAGGTTGGGTCGCCCGGTAAAGCGGAACTACAGAGGAAGGGGGGTTCCTATACCCCGCTCTTTGGCCAGGCGATAGATCGTGGGGGCCAAAGCCATGTCCTCCAGGGCCAGACCCAGATTCATGGCCATGGTTCGCTCATCCGGACGTTCCCGCCCCGGCTTCCGACCGCTCACAATCTCCCCCAATTCAGCATAGGGCGTCGGGGTCCTCTGGAAATATCCGATCCCCTTGTAGTACTGAAATTGGGGCAGGTCATCGGTGCTCAATTTATCCATTTGGGCCAGGGCTTCCGGGGCCCAGTAGCTGTCGAAATCCACGGCGCTGGCAAAGGCCCCGGGTTTTAACCAGTCCTTCCGGATTGTCGGCGTGGGACTTTTCAGGATCGGCCCGGAGGTGATCACCAAATCGCTTGCGCTCACGGCCTTTTGGGGGTCATCCACCCCGATGATCTCCAGGTGCAGTTTGGCGGCCATCTCTTCCACGTAGCGCTTCTGGGCCTCCGGCCGGATGTCGAAGGCATAAACGGTTTTAAGCGGAAAGACCGCAGCCAGGGCTTCAAGGTTCGTGCGCCCCTGCACGCCGCAAGCGAGGACGCCCGCAACCTTGCTCTCGGGGCGGGCCAGGTACTTGGCCGCGAGCGCGGAGGCCGCGCCCGTTCGATAGGCCGTGATCCAGGTACAATCCATAACGGCATAGGGCAGTCCGGTCTCCACATCGTTCAGGATCAGCAGGCCGCTGATATACGGAAGGCCGTGTTTCTGATTTTCCGGATATCCGCTGACCCATTTAATGCCGGCCGAGCGCAGTGCCGGGATGTAGGCCGGCATGGCATGGATGAAGGACTCGGGTCGGGTATGAATGCCGGGCTTGGGAGGCATCTCCACCCGGCCGGCGGCTTTCTCCCGGAAGGTTTTTCCCAGCAAGTCCAAAATGGTGGGCATATCCAGGGCCACGCGCTCCACATCGGTCCGGGAAATATAAAGGATGGAGCTCATTGTCCCTGCCCTCCTTGGGAATTTAACAGCTTGCGCAAAAACTCCAACAGACCGTCACTCCCGCGAAAGCGGGAGTCCATCCCGCCGAAGGCGGGACTGCTTCCGCAGGAATGACATCCTAAGACCGAAGACAATTTTCCCAGCAATCGGTTAAAGCATTATGCCGCCTCCCTATGCGCTTGGCAAGTCTTTCTAGTTGGCTTCGTGAAAGGTCCATGGGGACGCTCCCCCCCATTAAGCCCCCTTTGTTCCCGAACGAATATCTCCCTGGCCGCGGGATGACGGTGGCGAGAGTTTTTTGGGAGCGCTATACCATAGCGTCGATGGCCTTTTCCACGGTCTCTGTTTCCAGGGATACCTCCCCGTAGATGCCCTCCACCGCCGCTGCATCCAGCCGCTCGAAATCTTTTTCCACGGGGGTGACCAGGACGCCCCCCATATCGATCACCCCCGGGCTGACCACCACCCGGCCCTCCCCTTCCCTGAAAAAGGCGTCGGGACGGTGTTTCCGGCGCGGAAAGATCACGAGACGCCACTTCCTTTCCTGGTGGAAACCGGCGATGTTCATCATGGGCTCCTCGTCTAGGCGAAGAACCTTTTTCAGGGCGTTCACAAAACCCTTGAAAGCTCCCCCCACGGCCGTCGGGTCGTCTCCCTCCAGGATGACGACTTCCCGTCCCAGATCTCTCACGCGATAGAGGAGGACACCGTCAACCTGTGTCGTCCGAGTGAATTTCTTCTCCTCCCGGATTTCTTTCTCGACGGGCATTTGTCCCGATGGGCCTGCCTGAAAGTGAAGGTGGTCCGGTGCGGAAGCACCGCATTTGGGCCCGTTGTAGAAGACCGTCCAGCCGGAGCCAAATTCAGCCAGGAGCTGGAAAAGGGTACCGACATGCTCCGTGATGGCTTGGCGGCGATGCTCCACATGGGAGACGGTGAAGTGAGCAGAGAAAATAGGCATGGGATTGCAAAGGATCAGGTAGGCGCCTCTGTAGAGGAGCCCTTTCTGGCCTTTCGGGAGATGACCCAAGCAGAGGAAACATCGCCGCTCGTTTCCATCCTTTTCGCCCACGGCTGCCAGGCTGCTCTTGATTCTTCCCGGATTGTACTGGAGGCGGACGGAAAATCCCCCGCAGGTGACCTCCCTCTCCCTGACATCCCTGAGCGATTCGCAGCCTTTCCGAAGGTCCGGCCACGACTTTTTCTGCTCGGATAGCAGCTCAAGACAAAGTCCGGGGAGACTCTTCATTCTTTCGCCGCCGTCGAAGCTGGCATAAGTCCTTTCATTAATCAGGGTGGGTTGAATGACGATTCCCATGACTGCCGATCATCCTTCTCGGTGGAAATAGGTACGCGCAGAGGCCGTAGCGCATACCGTCGCTTTGTTATGTCCGCTATGCTTTCTGCGCTATGCTCTCTGCGATTTTTTGCCGGGCGAGGATCTCGGTAGTCCGGATGTTGTCCTTGAAGGCATCGTTTCGGTTGGCCTCTTCGATGGTCGGGGCAGCGTCGGTGTTGCCCGGCCAGCGCCTGCAGAGGTAGAGGCTTTCATAGATCCTCCCGATCCGGTATTCCCGGCAGATGCGCAACGCGGCTGCGTAATCCTCGCCGTAGCTCACGTTGAGAAATCCGATTTCTCTCATGAGGCCGGTGCTGAATGCCCGCGGGGCACCCAGCCCGTTGATGCGCAAGGCATTGTTGTGACCATTCTCATCGGTCCATTCGCGGTGATCGATGAGTCCCGGCGGAATCTCCTCCAGACTGGAATCGACAAGGGTATAGGAGCCGATCACCATGGCATAGTTGCCCTGACGGAGCCTCTCGACCATCTTCTGCAGGGTGCGGGCACTGCTGTAAAGATCGTCCGAATCCAGCTGAAGGGCATAGCGCCCGCAGGCCTCGTGCCCAAGGGCCTCGTTCCAGCAGCCCCCGATGCCCAGATCGGTCCTCACCGGGACGATAGGATTCAGGGCAGAATACCTTCTGGCGAGATCGGAGAGTACGGCCGTTGTTCCGTCTGTGGAGTGGTTGTCCACGGCGAGGACGTTGTACGGAAAATCCGTCTCCTGCGACAGCGCGCTTTTCACGGCCTCGGCAATCGTTTCTTTCCGGTTCCGCACGGGAATGACGACGGAGGCCTCCACCGGGAAGGTGGTCGGTTTTTCTTCGACCTCCCTGAAGGAATGAGGCGGCAGGTAAGCCCCGATCCTCTTCAAGTAATCCGTGAAGACGGACTCCATCTCCTTCTGGACGCCTTCATTACGGGGATCGACGTAAGAGAATAACCTTTCAGTGCCGGAAGGCTCATCCGTCCCCATCACGGAATAGAGCGGCTCCTGCAAATGATGCACAGAATGGTCGATGGCGACCTTGAGGCGAAGATCGTAGAGGCCCCCAGATTTAACGCCGGGTATGAGGCCATATTTTTTCAGGGCCTTCCGGACGGCGGGAACCGAAAAGAGGATCATGGCGCCGAAGTCAAAATTATCGCGGACGCTCCCCGCCTGATAATCATTCAGCGGATGAAGGGTCTTCCCGGGTTCCCTCTCGTCATAGAAATCCGAGTAGACCAGGCCCGCTTTCGTGGATTCAGCCACCCCCAGGATTCTCTCCAGGGCTTTGGGCTCCATAGAAATTTGTTGGGACCCCGGTAAGAGAAGAAGGTACTTCGTTCGGATTCCGCCCAGAACCAGGCTGAGTGTTTCCTGTGAGGGAAGAGGTCCGGCCACAAGAACACGACACCCACCCATTTCGAAACGAACCGGCTCCTGACTGATGATCACGACACGCTCGACTGGGGATGACTTCGTCAGGGAAAGCAGGGTCTTCTCAAAGAAAGGTCCCGGGCTGTAAGGGATGACAACGGTGAGAGGTTTCATTCTGATTGATAGAGCATAAACGATTTTACTTTCGACCAACCCCCGAAGAAAGGAAATAGGGGGCTGTTTTTTTGGTTTCAAATGCCGTGGAACCTGTCCATCGCCGCCTGGGGGCCTTCCTGGAAGAGGACCTCCAGTGTCTCCAGACCTCGCTCGACCGCAGACTTAAATTCTTCCTTCTCTGCCCCGGTTAGGGGTTGTAACACATAATCGGCTGGGTCGTGCCTTGGATCGGTGGGCCTTCCTATGCCCACCTTCAGGCGGACGAATCCATCGCTCCCCAAGGCCTCGACGATCGACTTGACACCTTGATGGCCCCCGTGTCCTCCCCGCAGGCGGATGCGGATTTTGCCGAAAGGTAGGTCCAGGTCATCATGCAGAACGACCAGGTCTTCAGGCGGGACTTTGAAGAAATGGAGAAGCCGGCGCACGGCTTCTCCGGAAAGGTTCATATAGGTCAGGGGCTTGGCCAGGATGACTTCTTTGTTTCCGATCTTTCCTCGGCCATATACGGACAGCAATCCCCGCCGGGATAGGTCGATTCCGAGTTCCTTGGCGAAGCGCTCGACGAGCCAGAAGCCCATGTTGTGCCGCGTCCAGCGGTAAGCACGCCCGGGGTTCCCCAGGCCCACGACGAGCTTCACCCCACCTCCTCAGAGACAAACTATTCCTTGGCCTCTTTGGCCCCCCTGGCCTCTCTGGGCTCCTTGGTCTCTTTGGCCTCTTTGCCCTCCTCGGCCTCTTCTTTCTTCTCCCCAATCCGCTCGGGCTGGACGATCTCCTTTTCCCCTTCCGCCGCGGCCACGATCTCCTCGTACTTCGCCTCGGAGATGGGCGGAACGACGCTGGCCAGAGTGAAATTGGTGTCCGCCACGATCTCGCACGCAGCCGCAGACATAATATCCTGCACGTGCAAGGAATCGCCGATCTTCAAGGCACTCACATCGACTTCGATGAACTCGGGAATGTCCGTTGGCAGACAGCGAACACGCACTTCACGCTGGGGCTGTTGCAGGATGCCGCCGGACTTCGTTCCCTCGGCTTTCCCCATCAGGCGGATGGGGACCTCAACCTCGATCTTCTCGCTCATGGCCACAGCATAAAAATCAGCGTGGAGGTAGGTTCTCTGGGTGGGATGGACCTGGAGATCTTTGAGCATCACCACCTTTTGGCCAATCTTTTCACTTCCGGCGCCGCTAATCTTCAGTCCGATCAGCGTGTTCTCGCGAGCCCCGCTGGTTAATATCTTTTCCAGATCTTTGGGGTTAAGGGCCAATGGATAGGTCTCCATCCCGCGACCGTAAAGAACGGCCGGGATCTTTCCCTCACGGCGGATGCGATGGGCGGCTCCCTTACCTTTACTGGTTCTCAAAATAACTTCCAATTCTCTCTGCTCCATAATACCTCCCTTAGACGAATAGCGAACTCACCGAATCATTGCAATGAATATTCTTGATCGCCTGAGCCAATATTCTGGCCACGGATAAAACTTTAAACTTCGGATGGTTCATTGCCTCAGGTTTGAGTGGAATCGTATTGGTAACGGCGATCTCTTCGATCACCGACGCGTTCAAGCGCTTTATTGCGGGCCCCGAAAGGACAGGATGTGTGCAACAGGCGACCACCCTGGACGCGCCCTCGGCGGCCAGGGCCGAAGCCGCCTCGACCAAGGTGCCACCGGTGTCCACCATGTCGTCGAGGAGGATGGCCTGCAGGCCTTTGACTTCCCCGATGATGTTCATGACTTTGGCCACGTTCGGGCTTTCCCGCCGTTTGTCGATGATCGCCAGGCCCGCCTTCAACCTTTTGCCGAAGGCCCGGGCGCGCTCCACCCCTCCGGCGTCGGGGGAAACAATGACCACATGGTCTTGGAAGCGATTACGGATGTACTCCAGCAAAACCGGGGTGGCGAAGAGATGGTCTACGGGAATGTTGAAAAACCCTTGAATCTGCCCCGCGTGCAGGTCCATGGCCAGAACGCGGTGAGCCCCCGCCGTGGTGATCAGGTCGGCCACCAGCTTGGCCGTGATGGGAGCCCGCGGAGAAACCTTACGGTCCTGCCGGGCGTAGCCGTAGTAGGGGAGAACGGCCGTGATGCGGTTGGCCGAGGCTCTCTTCAAGGCATCGATCATGACGAGGAGCTCCATCAAGTTGGTATTCCCCGGGGTGCAGGTGGATTGGATGACAAAAACATCCATTCCGCGCACGCTTTCATCAATGTCCACCTGGATCTCTCCGTCGCTGAAATTCCGCACATCGGCCTTCCCCAGGGGAACACCCAAAATTTCGCAAATCTCCTTCGCCAAAGGAACGTTGGAATTCCCCGTAAAGATCCTCATGTGATCCACCTTTTTCCCTCTCCTCTCACTCGATCGGGCTGCCCATCCATCCGCAGGAATGGCTGGCTGGGGCGGGAGGATTCGAACCTCCGAATGCGGGTTCCAAAGACCCGTGTCTTACCACTTGACGACGCCCCAATTTCTCGTAAAACATTCGGACGCAGATTTTCGCAGATAAAAACGCAAAAAGCTGTTTCTTAGGCGCCTAAAGTTTTCGAATTTTTTTTCACTTCTATGAATATATCCTGGAAATCTGCGTTGATCTGCGTCCAAAAATATTCTTTAAATCCCCCGGGTGATGACCGTTTGCCACCCGGCGGGCAAGGCGACCGCCTTCTCCGTCCGCTCGGCCTCTTTTCTCATGGAAAAAAGCCCGAATATTACGGGGCCGCTCCCGGACATCAGTGCCCCCCTGGCCCCCCGCGCCAGCAACTCTTCTTTCATGTGGGCGATCTGAGGGTGCCGGGTTAAAGCTGCGGATTCCAGGTCGTTCTTCAAGAGCGGCAAAAGATCTGCCAACTCGCGATAAGAATTCTTTATGCGCATGGGCTCCTTCTTCTTGCCCGGTAAACGATCATAGGCCTGGTACGCCCATGCCGTGGAGATGGGGAAGGGGGGAACCAGCATGAGGAACCAGAGCGGGGCGGGCAAGTTGACCGCCGTTAATTTCTCTCCCATCCCCCGGGCCAGGGCTGGCTTCTGGAAGATGAAAAAAGGCACATCGGCCCCGATCTTGGCCCCCAGGGCCATCAACCGTTCCCCCTCCCCTCCCGCTTGCAGCAATTCGTTCAACCCCAGGAGCACTGTGGCGGCATTGCTGCTTCCCCCTCCCAGCCCCGCCGCCACCGGGATCTTTTTTTTCAAACGAATCCGCAGATCGCCTCGAATGCCAAACTCTTCACAGAAAATCCGGGCGGCCCGGCAGGCTAGGTTATCCATTCCTTCCGGCACCTCTGCGCCCTCGCTCACCAATCGAATCCCCCGACCCCCCAGGTCGATTTCCAGCTCATCCGAGAGATCGATCCGTTGCATCAAGGTTTGAATCTCATGATACCCATCCGGCCGTTTGCTCAGGATCTCCAGATACAGGTTGACCTTCGCCGGGGACCGGAATTTCATTCCTTGGGGCCGCGAATCGTGAGATATAAATTCCGTTCTCCCCGTCTGACTAACAGGCGGATGACCTCACCCTTTTTCACTTTCGTCAACGCCGACCGGTAATCCTCCACGTTCCGGATATTCTGGCCATTGACTTCCCGAATGATGTCTCCTCGTTGGACCCCCGCCTCATCCGCCACGCTCCCGGGTTCCACCTGGTTCACCACAACTCCGCCGGAATCGCTCAAGCGGAGCTGCCGGGCAATCTCCGGCGTGACTTCCTGAACGCTCATTCCCAGTTCCAGTTTGGTCTTCTCCAGCGCCGGAGCCGCGGCCTCATCCTTGAGTTCGCCCACCTTCAACTTCAAGGTCATGGGCTTCCCCTCCCGCAGGAGCCCTACTTCTACCTCTTTTCCAACGGGGGTAGCGGCCACCATGCGCGGCAGTTCGTTCATTTCATCAATATCCTTGCCGTCAAACTTAACGATCACATCTCCCCGGCGAATTCCACCCGTTTCAGCCGCGCTCCCCGCGATGACATCGGCCACCAAAGCCCCCTTGCTCTTTTCCAGCCCGAAAGATTTTGCCAAATCCGGGGTGAGCTTCTGCACATAAACCCCGATGCCCCCGCGAGTGACCTTTCCTTTCTTTTTCAGTTGGGGAATAATTTCTCGGGCCGCGTTGATCGGAATGGCAAAGCCGATTCCCTGGCCGGCCGCCACGATCGCTGTGTTGATCCCGACCACCTCGCCGTTCATGTTGAACAGGGGGCCGCCGCTGTTTCCCGGGTTGATCGAAGCATCCGTCTGGATGAAATCATCGTAGGGACCCGACCCGATTACCCTTCCTTTGGCGCTGACGATTCCCACGGTTACGGTGTGGGAGAGGCCGAAGGGATTGCCGATGGCCATCACCCATTCCCCGATTTCCACCCGGTCCGAATCCCCCAGCTCTTCGACGGGCAAATCCTGGAAGGATTTTATTTTGATCAGCGCCAAGTCGGTCTTCTGATCCCGGCCTACGACCTCGGCCTCAAATTCTTTCCCCGTAGAGAGGCGCACCCGAATCTCGCTGGCCCCCTCGATCACGTGGTTGTTGGTGATGATATAACCCTCGCGGTCGATGATGAAGCCCGATCCCAGCGACCTCTGTACATAATCCCTCTGGGGTGTTTCCCCGAAAAACCGGTCGAAAAAATCCTCGCCGAAGAAATCCCGGAACGGATCCCGCTCCCGGGAGGGGGGGGAAAAATGCCTGAAAACCCTTCCCCCGCCTTTGACCACCTTGGTCGTGCTGATATTGACGACGCCGGGCTTAACCCTTTTGGCCAGTTCCACAAAGTTGGCCGGAGAAAAACCACCGGGATTGGCCGCCACGCTGACCTTGCTCGTTCCCAGAAGGTCCAAACCCTTGGCGGCTGGCCGAGCGCCGATGCTGGGAGCGATCAGATAACCCCCAAGCAGGCCCAGGATGGCCACAAAGATCAATACGCCGATTCCAAAACGCCTTGGAGTCGGCCCAAGCCGTTCATTTCCCGTTGACATACTTCCACCTCTTTAAAAGATCGTAATCGATGCCAAGAACAAGAAGTTAGCCTCACTATTAGCGGAGCGGACTTCTGAATTCTTTCTTTCTCAGTCTTTCGCCTCCCGAATATATCGCCAGCGCAGGTCGGTTAGGATGTTTTCCATCAGCTTTTCTTCCTCGGGCGTCAGATTTCCCCGGGTCTTTTCCTTGAGTATTCCCAGGATGTCGATGGTCTGTTTGGCTAAAGGAAGGTCTTTCTCGCTCTTCTGCGTCACTGGATCGGGAATCTCCCCCAGATGGAACAGGGCAGATGTGCTCAGAGAGAAAATAAAAGATGAGAAATCGATTTCCGGCAGAGGATGGGGTTGGGATTTCTTTTCGCCGCGCTTTCCCTCAGTCCCCTCCGCCGTTCCGCCGGGCGCGCCTTCCGCCTTCTCCCCTTCTTTTTTAGCCGTTTCCTCTGGTTGAGAACTAACTCTGCGGTCCCGGATGGTAAACCCTTTTCTTTCCTCGCTGCCTTCCATATCCCCTCCATAAAACCAGATATGAATGCTGAGTGCCGCAATATGAGTTCAGCATTTGTTTTTCCTCGTTACTCCTTACTTTTCACGATGCCCTCTTCATGGACCATATGGCGCCGGGTGTACAGAACCCGCTGGACCACCGTCAGGTTGGTTCCCACCGCCAGTATCCAGATTACCATAGGCATAAGGGAATGAATCGCCGCCCCCAAAAAGAGCAGCAGGATTCGCTCCGGCCTTTCCATGATCCCCACATTGCAGCGCGGGACGAGCGTCTCAGCCTTGGCCCGGGCATAGGGAACCAATGCCGTCCCCATCAGGCTCAACCCCACAAGCGCCTGGTACAGCAACGATCCATAATGCGAGTAATACATGAATAGACCGATTAACAGGCTGAGGTCCGAGTAACGGTCAACGACGGAGTCCAAAAATGAACCGAAGGAGCTGGCCTCCCGGCAATTCCGGGCTACGGCACCGTCCAATATGTCAAAGAACCCGGCCAGCACGATCAGCCCGGACCCTTGAAGCCACTCCCCCTCAGCCAGAGCCCAGGCGGCCACTCCATTCAGACCCAGCCCGATAAAGGTCAGGGAATTGGGGCCAAGTCCCAAGCGTTGAATAAAGCGGGATGTACCGATAAGGAAGGGGTCGAGCCGGTCCCCGATCTTTGCCTTGAGCATGAGTGAATGTGACCCTACCTCTCGCGATGGCCCTGGATAAATTCCTCTACCCTTTGACGGCCTTCCGCGTCCGGAATCTGTTCGGGTGGGTGCTTCATGGCATAAGCCGAGACCGAAGTCAATGGCCCCCCGATCTTCCGCTCCCTGGCCAATTTACAGCAACGAATGGCATCGATGGTTACCCCGGCGCTGTTGGGAGAATCTTCCACCGAAAGCCTCAGTTCCAAGTCCAGGGGGACTCCCGCGAATCCTCTGCCCTCGATCCGCAGGAAACAAACCTTGTTATCCTTCTGCCAGGGAACATAATCGCTCGGGCCGATGTGGATGCAGCGCTCGTCCAGGGGAGAGTCTAGGATGGATTGGACCGCCTCGGTCTTGGAGATCTTCTTCGACCGCAGGCGACTCGGGTTGAGCATGTTAAGAAAATCCGTGTTGCCGCCCGTGTTCAGTTGGTAGGTGCGGTCGATCCTCACCCCCCGGTCGACGAAAAGCTGGGTCAGCGTCCGGTGAAGGATGGTGGCCCCCAGTTGGGCTTTGACGTCATCGCCGATGATGGGGATGTTTCGCTGGGCGAACTTTCGCCCCCATTGCGGGTCGGAGGCGATGAAGACGGGTATACAGTTGATCAAGCTGACCCCCGCATTCAGGCAACAGGCCGCGTAAAATCGCGCGGCTTCCTCAGAGCCCACCGGAAGGTAGTTCAGCAGGATTTCCGCGCCACTATCCCGCAAAGTCTTCTCCACGTCGCAGGGTTTCTCATCCCCCACCACAAAGGTTTGGTCTGCGGGGTAATTGCGCATGTGTTCGGAAACGCCGTCCAGCACGTGGCCCATCGCCACGATCGTTTTGGAATCGGACAGATGCGGGCTGATCACCTGGGTGCAATTCGGCAGGGCAAAGATGGCTTCCCGCAGGGGTTTGCCCACCTTCCGCTTGTCCACGTCAATCGCCGTGACCACTTCCATGTCCCCGGGCTGGTAGCCCCCCAGATGATAATGCATCAATCCCAGTTTCTCCACACCCTCGTGAGTCCTGTAATATTCGATCCCCTGAACCAGGGAGCTGGCGCAATTTCCGACCCCGACAATCGCTAACCTTATCTTCTCCATCGATTCCGTCCCTCTTTTCAGAATCCGAGTTCTAATTTCAATGCGGGTTTCTACTCCAGAAGAATCGCGAACGAATATCCCGGGCGGCCATCGACCCCCCGGGCAGGCCTCTACCCCCTAGGGTTTCCAGGTCACGGTCAGCTCACCTCCCGTGGCCTCGACGTCGAATTCCTGTCCTTCCTTCCAGTGTTGGGTAATGGGAATCTTTACCCGTTCATCGATCCGCCGCTTGAGGAACCGGGCGCCGTATTTCAAACTGAACCCGATCTCGACTAACAATTCCAGGCCCTCTTCCGTCATCACAAAAGTCTTTCCCTGAGCCGCGAGGTTCTGCCGGATGCGCTCCAAATAGCGCCGGCAAATTTCCTTCACTTCTTCCCGGGTGAGGGGAGAGAAGACAATGATATCGTCGATGCGATTGAGGAACTCCGGGGAGAAATGGTTTTCCACTTCCTTCAGGATCGATTTTTTCACGGTCTCCAGTTGCTGGGTATCCACCAGGAACCCCATGGGCTTCATGAAGCGCTTGAATTCATCGGACCCCAGGTTGGAGGTCATGATGATGACCGTATCGCTGAAATATACTTTTCGGCCGCGGCCGTCCGTCAGAAAGCCTTCGTCAAAAACCTGGAGGAAGAGATTGAGCACGTTGGGGTGCGCCTTCTCGACCTCGTCCAGCAGGACTACGGTGTAGGGATTATCGCGCACCTGGTTGGTCAGGATTCCCCCGCGCTCGGAGCCCACGATCCCTCGGGGCATGCCGATGAGCTTGTCCACGGAAATGGCGGAGTCGCGGTACTCGGACATATCCAGGCGCACCATCTTCTTTTCATCCCCGAAGAGAAATTCGGCTAAGGTTTTGGCCAACTCCGTCTTCCCCACGCCCGTCGGGCCCAGGAAGAGCAGTACGCCATCGGGCCGTTCAAAATTTTCCTTCAGCGGCCCTTTATTCAGGCGCAGGTTTCGGGCCAGAGCCGAGACCGCCTCCCTTTGCCCCACAACCCTCTGACTCAAGGCTTCTTCCACGTCCCTGAAACGCTCGGTGGTGTCCCGGAAGACCATTTCCCGGGGAATGCGCGTCTCTTGGGAGATCACCCGGATGATATCTTCCCCCAGCACGGGCTGGTTGGAACTCCCGATCTCCACCTTCACGCTAGCCGTGTCCAGCCAGTTGATGGCCTTGTCGGGAAGCCGGAGGTTATGCTGATAGCGCGGCGCCATGACCAAGGTTGTCTCCACCGCTTCATCGCTGATCTTGACCGAATAATTCTTCTCCAGGCGCGGACGGATGCCCCGCAGGATTTGGCGGGCCTCACCGATGGTGGGCTCCTGGATGGTGATGATCCGGAACCGCCGGGCCAGGGCTTCATCTTCCGCGATGTGGATTTTATACTCGCTGGCGGTGGTGGCTCCGATCATCTGCACTTCCCCCCGGGCCAGGGAAGATTTGAATATTGTAGCCGCGTCCGTGGGTACGCCCAGAGCGGTGCCGGCTCCAATCAAGGTATGGGCTTCATCGACGAAGAGGATCAGGTTCTGCTTGCGTTTGACCTCTTTGATCACGTTCTCGATGCGATCCTCGAACATCCCCCGGAACATGGTTCCCGCCACCAGGGTATTCATCTGCAGGTTGACGATCTGATAATGCCGCAGCCTCCTGGGCACCTCTTCCGGAGACGTCTCCAGCTTCGTGGCCAAGCCCTCGACGACGGCGGTCTTGCCCACCCCCGGCTCTCCCAGAATCATTACCGAGTTGGGGCGGTCGCGGTGGCAGAGGATTTCCATCATCTGGCGAATTTCGGCGTCTCGCCCGATAATGGGCGGAAGTTTCCCCATCCCCGCCAGCTTGTTTAAATTCACCCCGAAGTTGTTCAAATACGGGGGTAGGTCGTACCTCTTCTTGAATTCCTCGGTCCTCTCTTCCTGCACCTTTGTCTGGACGGAGATGAGCCGGGTGACGGAATTGGGGTCCACTCCCATCCCCCGCAAAATGCGCACGGGGATGTTGTGGCCTTCCTGGAAAATGGCCTTGAGCAAGTCCGTCGTTTCGATCACCTTCCGTCCGGAGCCGATCGCCGAGTCCCAGGCCAACTTAAAAATGCTTTTGGTGGAAGGGGGGACCTTCATGCCTCCCCCCAGGATTTGTTTGGAAACACTCAGGTATACCTCAAGGGAGCTGACCACTTTTTTGGGGATCACGTTTAACTTGTCGGCGAGGTCCGCGAAGAGGGTGTTTTCCACCTCCATAATGGCCCAAAAAATGTGCTCCACTCCCAGGTAGTAGTGCTGCCGCTTTTGAGACTCTTCGATGGCGGAAGCCAGAACTTGATGCGCTTTGTCCGAAAGATAATCTTTATAATTGCTTAAGTCAATCATAATGCTCTGCTCTTTAGGAGACCGCGGAAAAGAACCGACCTTCCCCCTACGGGTGAAAACGCCAGCCGCATCGTTTTCGCGGGTCTTCGGGGTTCAGCCGCTTCAGCTCCCCCAGGACCTTCTTAGACTTTTCGTTTAACCCTTGGGGCAGAACGATCTCCAGCGAAACCACTTGATCGCCCCGCCCGCCCCCATGGAAATGGGGAACCCCCTTCCCGGCCAGGCGCAATCGATCCCCACTTTGCGTCCCTTGGGGGATCGTTAAAGTCACCGGCCCATCAAGGGTGGGAACCTCAACTTCAGCCCCTAAAGCCGCCTCCCAAACGGCCAAAGGGACTGCCAGATGCAGATCATCCCCTCTTCTCAGAAAGTAAGGATGTTCCTGCACATTTATATTTAGAACCAGGTCCCCCGCTGGCCCCCCGCCATTTCCAGGTTGCCCCATCCCCGTAAGGTAGATGCGGCATCCATCGTCCACCCCGGACGGGATCTCTATGAAAACGACTTCCTTCCGGGTCCGTTTGCCTTTTCCGGAACAAAACCCGCAAACTTCGAGGTGGACCCTCCCCCCTCCCCGGCAACGAGGGCATATATGGGAAAAAGCGGATGGGGGAAGGCCAATCTGCACCTGGCCGGCCCCACCGCACTCATTGCAAACCTTTTGGGGGCTTGCTGGGTCAACCCCCTTCCCCGAGCAGTCGGGGCATGAAATTTCTCGTTCCGCCCGAACTTCCTTTACGGTTCCCCGGATGGCTTCCTCGAATTTGATCCCTAAACTACGGAATAGGCCTTTCCCTTTCTGGGGCTTACGAAAGAGCGCCTGTTCCCCCCTGCCGATGCCCCTTTCGAAGACATCCTCAAAACCTTCTAGGTTGAAATCTTCTTCTTCCCCTTCCTCGGGATCATATTCCCATCCAATGTCCGGAAAAGGAAGCTCACTCCCCGAACGATCATACCTTTCCCTTTTTTCTTTGTTCGAGAGAATCTCGTAGGCCTCAGAGATTTCCCTGAACCTGGATTCGGCGGTTTTATTTCCGGGAGGTCGGTCTAATTGGTACGTACGGGTTAATCTTAGGTATGCCTTTTCAATCTCCTCTTCGGTAGCACCTCTCCGAACTCCTAAAATGTCGTAATAATCTTTCCGCGAAGCCATCGATGGAATAATCGATTACTTTTGCCCAGAATGACCCGAATCTTTTTTCTTATACCATAAATGGAGTTTCTTTTTCAACCGAAAAGATTTAAGGAAAAAAGTTGGGGAGCGGATGAGAATTCCCGGCCGGCTCCTCTTCCGATCCGGCCACATGAATTCATGAAATCATGAGGTTATGGAGAGGAAAAAGGGGGATCATCTGGATCCCCCTGAAGAAATGACTATTTTTTCTCTTCGAATTCAGCGTCTACAACATCCTCCTCAGGCCGCCCGGCCCGAGCCCCTCCGGTACCGCTCTCGGGTTTTTGTTTGGAGGAGGCCTGCTGATACATAATCTCGGCAAGGCGATGGGAAGCCTTCGTCAGAAGCTCCATCTTCTCCCGGATTCGGCTCATATCCCCGCCGGCAATGGCCTCCTTCGCCTCTTTGAGCGCCCCTTCGATGGCATTGACTTCGCTGACCGGAATCTTCTCCCGGTTTTCATTCAGGGTTTTTTCCGTGCTGTAAACCAGCGTATCGGCTTGATTGCGCAGCTCCACTTCCTGGCGCCGGCGTTTGTCCTCTTCCGAGTGGGTTTCGGCTTCCTGTACCATCTTGCCCACCTCATCCTTGGACAAGCCACTGGAGGCGGTGATGGTGATGGCCTGCTGTTTCGCGGTCGCCATGTCCTTGGCAGAAACATTTAAAATTCCGTTGGCGTCGATGTCAAAAGTAACTTCGATCTGGGGCATGCCCCTGGGTGCTGAAGGAATCCCCATTAGATGGAATTTCCCCAGCGTCCGGTTATCCCGGGCCATCTCTCGCTCCCCCTGGAGGACATGGATTTCGACGCTCGTTTGGTTGTCCGCCGCCGTCGAGAAGATTTCGCTTTTCTTCGTCGGGATCGTCGTGTTCCGGTCGATCAGCCGGGTCATGACCCCACCCAGGGTTTCAATTCCCAGGGATAGAGGCGTTACATCCAGAAGGAGAACATCCTTTACTTCCCCCGCCAGGACCCCGCCCTGGACCGCGGCCCCTAGAGCCACGACTTCATCCGGGTTTACCCCTTTGTGCGGCTCCCTCCCGAAGAATTCTCGAACCAGGTCCTGGACCTTGGGAATCCGGGTCGACCCCCCCACCAGAACCACTTCATCAATCTGGCTGGGTTTCAGGCTGGCATCCTGCAAGGCCTGCTGGCAAGGAGGAAGTGATTTTTCGAGAAGATCCATGACCAGGGACTCGAATTTGGCCCGGGTAAGCTTGAAATTCAAATGCTTGGGACCCGCAGCGTCGGCAGTGATGAATGGAAGGTTGATCTCCGTCTCCATCGTGGAGGAGAGCTCAATCTTGCCCTTTTCCGCTGCCTCCTTCAACCTTTGCAGGGCCATGAGGTCCTTGCTCAAGTCGATCCCCTGATCCTTTTTGAACTCGGCGATCAGCCAATCGATGATCCGTTGGTCCAGGTTATCCCCACCCAGGTGGGTGTCGCCGTTCGTGGACTTCACTTCCACTACGTTATCGCCCACCTCCAGGATGGAAATATCGAAGGTACCACCGCCGAAGTCAAAAACCGCGATTGTTTCATCCTTCTTTTTGTCCAATCCATAGGCCAGGGCTGCTGCCGTGGGCTCATTGATGATCCGTCGGACGTTGAAGCCCGCGATGGTCCCGGCATCCTTGGTGGCTTGGCGCTGGCTATCATTGAAATAGGCCGGCACGGTGATAACCGCATCCGTTACTTTCTCCCCCAAGTAGGCCTCCGCGGATTTTTTCAGCTTCTGCAGGATCATGGCTGAGATTTCCGGCGGCGAGTATTCCTTATCTCTGATCTTTACCCGGGCCGCCCCGGTTGAATCCTTGATCACTTTGTAGGGGATCATCTTCATTTCTTCGTTAACTTCCTCGACCCGCCGGCCCATGAACCGCTTGATGGAATAGACTGTATTTTCAGGATTCGTCACTGCCTGCCTCTTGGCAACTTGACCCACCAGGATATTCCCATCTTTGGTAAAGCCCACGACCGAAGGGGTCAAACGATTCCCCTCCTCGTTAATGATTACTTTAGGTTCTCCACCCTCCATAATGGCCACAACGGAAAGGGTCGTCCCTAAATCAATCCCTACGATTTTCGCCATTTTATTATCCTCCATTATCACGGGCTCTCGCGGAGCCTAAATTTAAGAAAAATTCCCAAGTTCCGTAAGGAACTTAATCATTTTGAGTAATCTTGTCAAGCAACCGACGACCCTGGCCACCTCAATTTTTCACCGCTCCATTTTTTAATTTCAAGATTCACAACCCACCATTGCCTGATGATCGATTAGGCATGAGCGGGCACAGCCCTGCCCTTTGGCCGGGTGGCCTTTTTCGAAAAAGTCAATTGGTCTCCAGGGTCGGCGTCTACTTCGATCGTATCCCCCTCGGAAAACTCCCCCTCCAGAACCTTTAAGGCCAGTGGATCCAGGATCGAGCGCTGTATGGCCCGTTTCAAAGGCCGGGCTCCATAGACGGGGTCAAACCCCTCCTTGGCCAGGATTTGCTTCGCGCGCTCGGACAGATGGAGGTCCATTTTCCGCTCAGCCAGGCGCTTTCTCAGGTTCCTTAATTGAATCTCAACGATTTCCTTAATATTGTCAATAGAAAGAGCGTGAAAAATTACAATATCGTCGACCCGGTTGAGGAACTCCGGTTTGAATTGGGCACGCAGCGCCTCGAGCACCCGGCGGCGCATCTCTTCATGCTCTCTGGCCGTCAGGTCTTGAATCCATTGGCTGCCGATGTTGGAGGTCATGATTAAGACGGTATTTTTAAAATCTACAGTCCGCCCTTTCCCGTCCGTGAGGCGTCCGTCGTCCAGGATCTGCAGCAGTACGTTGAAAACCTCCGGGTGGGCTTTCTCCACCTCATCGAAGAGAACGACAGAATAGGGCCGCCGGCGAACGGCTTCGGTCAGATACCCTCCTTCTTCGTATCCTACGTAGCCGGGCGGGGCTCCGATCAACCTGGCGACGGAGTGTTTTTCCATGTATTCGGACATATCGATCCGCACCATGGCCTGCTCGTCATCGAATAGGAATTCTGCCAGAGCCCGGGCCAATTCCGTCTTCCCCACTCCCGTGGGGCCCAGGAAGATGAACGAACCAATCGGACGGTTGGGATCCTGGAGGTCGGCGCGCGCCCGCCGGACGGCGTTAGAAACGAGGTGGATCGCCTCCTCCTGACCCACAACCCGGTTCTTCAGCCGTGATTCCATCTTCAAAAGCTTCTCGACTTCTCCCTCCATCATTTTGGCCACCGGGATGCCCGTCCATTTGGCCACCACCTCGGCGACGTCCTCGGCTTCCACCTCCTCCTTCAGCATCTTCCGGTCCT
>Ga0315282_10004543_pt1 | contig 24139 bp, 28 predicted proteins | sample YL17G07_20_MG_FD_203693 | JGI IMG/M metagenome (GOLD analysis project Ga0315282, IMG submission 203693) | Sediment microbial communities from Yellowstone Lake, YNP, Wyoming, USA - YL17G07_20 | ecosystem: Environmental > Aquatic > Freshwater > Lake > Sediment | place: USA: Wyoming | collected... | reverse complement strand
GTCGCTCTCTCCGGAAGCCACCGCCAGAACTCGGGAACCTTTCGAACTGAGCAAATTAACTTGATCCAAAAAGTTGTCAGGAACTACTGCCTTTTCAGCAATGACGGCGGGAGAACCCAGTACCACATTCAGTTGGCTCCCATTTTGGCTGATTTGAGCCCTGGATACTTTCTCAACTGGATCAAAGGCAGTAAAAGAAGTTCTCGCGGGCATCACAATTTTCTTTGATTTAAAAGCACCGAGAATGGCTGTGCTGATGGTGTCATTGGATGTATTGTCACTGGCAGCGGCCGCTAGCTTCAGTAATTCGGTATCTCCCAGTTGTCCAAACGTAACTAACTCAGCAATTTCGGGTCTATTATTTGTTAAAGTTCCTGTTTTGTCGACAAGCAGGACATTCATGCTTGCGGCTTCCTGAATCCCCGTCAGCCCGGTAACGAGCACGTGTTCTTGTGCTAAACTTTTCGCCTCCAACGAATTGGCTACGATGAAACTGGAAGGCATTGAGATTGGGATCGTGGCAATAAACAAAATTACCAGGAACGGTAATAGCTCCTGCCAGGGCGTTCCTTGGATGAACGCCGTGATGACCAGAATAACCGCGAGAAATACATCCAGGTACGCCAGATAACGGACGATGTTGAACAGCAATCCCTGCAGCCGCCCCGGAGCCTCAGCCGTCCGCACCAACTCTGCAGTTTTACCATAAGAACTCTTTGTCCCAATTGCAGTTACACTGGCAATGACCTCGCCGTGGCTAATCGTGGATGCGGAAAAAATGGTTTCACCAGCTTCTTTGGTGACATCCATCGATTCACCGGTTAGTGCAGACTCATTCACGCTGACGTTTCCGTGGATAATTTCGATATCCGCCGGCACAATATCTCCCACTCTGGCGTGCACAATATCGCCGGGGACAAGCTCACGAGAGAGTATCGTCTGCCATGTTCCAGTCCTCAATGTTCGGACACTGATTTGCAACTGCTGATGCAAGTAGCCAATTGCTTTCTTGGCGCGCAACTCTTGAATTTCCCCGATCACCGCAGAAAAAACAAGCAACAGGAAAACAACAGCGGCCTGGACACCCTTTCCCAAAAACAATTCAAAGAGCATGGCCGCCTCAAGCAGCCAGGGAATTGGGCCCCACATGCGTTTTAGGGTTCCCTTGACCGGCCCTACTTTCTTTTCCGGAATTTCGTTATAACCATATTGCATTCGTTTGGCTTGAAGATCGGCGTCGTTTATACCGGTCTCCTGGTATAAATTTTCGATGCCAGCAATGTCCTTAGTTTGAGCCATCAAAATTCCTCCACGGTTTCATCATTTTTGGCAAACACGATTGGCTTACCTGGTGTAATATCTCGAAAAAACAAAAAGCTTCTATCTATACGTCATTTGCGTAACAGATAGAAGCTATCAGCCAAAAAAGGCGGTTGGTTTAGTACCAAGCGAGCTTCATCACTTGGTGATCATTATCGAAAACATTATATACCAGTGTGTTTCATAGTGTCAAGAAAATCGAACGTGAGTTAATTGTTCTTTCAAACCAGAAAGTTGATGCATTCTTTTTATTTTGATTTTTTACTTGTAAAAATTTTTTGGATCGTTAAGGCACAGTTTGCAAGCCGATCTCCCGGTTGATCGAGGGTTGCCGCCAGATCTGGGTGTACATCCCCAAATCCGAGTAGTTTCCGTGCCTTAATATCACATAGACTGGCCCAGTCCAGACTCATGTTTCCCCCAATGATTCTTGTCGGATCTTCTACTTCGGTCAGCAAATCAAGTTGATCAACCAGATCGGAAATTATACTTAATGCTTCTTCAATTTTCCTTCTTGCTATCTCCTGGTTTTCACGGGATAAATCAAGTTTTCGACGGTAGAGTAAACCTTCTTCTCTGTAACCATCCAACCATTGCACAGCTTGTCGAAGATGTTCCTCAAATAGACTGAGAATAATCGTGACTCAATCTTTTCATCAAGATCGATCGCACTGGGAGAAGGTAGGACGGTTTCTAAATTAACCAGGCGCCCTTCCGATTTTGAAACGATCTTTTGCGCCAGAGCAAGAATATCGCCATCTCCCAGAGTCATCCCGTTCAGTTTCAGCGCATGGAGAATTTGTTCATCCAGGGGATCGCCGACAAGAACGAGAGGAAACGGCGAGAGGGGTGTCAGCGTTAGTGTCAATTGATCCTCATGCTTTCGGTCGTCTGTTTTCTTTGATAAAGAATTTGGGTTTTCCCCAACGGGAGATCCATATCACGGTCCATAAAACCAGGTTACCAAGCAAATAAGCGTCCAAAATATCACTGGCCCGATGTTCCCCCAAATAAACGCTCGATGGGTCAACCAGCAAAATCGGGATACCAAAGAACAGAAGTAGTAAGTTGCGAAGCAGAGATTTTTTCAACAAAGTATAGATCAAGAAGAGTATAAAACCGAAAAAGCCGGTATCTACCTTCTTGGGTTGCGTTCCCCGATTCTAGTAGAGTCCGAATAACATCAGTCCGATCGTTTGTACCCACCAGTCGATTGCCGCGCAAAACAGCCAGGGGATGCTTTCCCTTGTTTACCATTATCTCAGCGGTAGACATCAATGGGCATTCTTCTGTGACGCTGATTATTTGGGTATTCATCAACTGCACGATTGGTGTAATCCCCCACTACCGAACCAGGGCTTCCTCATCTTGTCTGCTGCGCATCGGGCCGCCATAACTGTCAGGGACCGGCAAGATAAACAAATCTCGGATCCCAATAACGCTCACGAGCTGATCATTTTCGATTACAAATAAGGTTTCAACACTTTCCTGGATCATTTTTTCTGCGGCAGATCTCAAGGTGGATTGGGAGGAAATGCAAACAAATTTTGAACGCATGAAATCTTTTACGATCACTGTGACTCATCCTTGTCATCAAAATTAACTGTCATTTTCGGGCTCAAGAATAAATTCTCTACGTTGCCGCCGAAGAAACTCAAGGCCTTGATCCAGGAGACTTTTTCGTCTGGCGACATTTCCTCCATCCGGCGATCCCAGGATTTTTTACCCGCGTATTGGTTCAGGTTGTTCTTCAAAGTAGATAAGTCCCGCAACATTGTGTTCGTTAAGAATTCGACGCCGCTTTCAAACTTCGGGTTACTTATACATAACACCTGGCGGAAGTGAACGAGGCATAGGCCGCCTGATTGTTGGTACATTTCCCTGAGCTCTGGCTCCGGTTCAGATACTCCTTCCAACAACCACTGTATACAAGATTCCTCGGTGCCATCTCCCATTTGACACACACGGCATTTTGCATGGACCAGAGGTTCGAATGGATCTTGCGAATGCGTCCTTTTACACCTGAGGAGCCGGTTGAGCTGCTGTAAGAACCTGCTCTGGTGCCTGGACTGATTGTGATGGATGTACTGGCTCAAATGGTTTTCAACCACTTTGACTAGGCGTTCGTAAATAATACTGTTTCCCAACGCGTCGCCGAATTCCCCTTTTTCCATCAATCCCATCTGCCAGGTGTGTTTTGGGCAATACCCTAAAGAAGCCAAAATATTTATCCATGTAGAGGAATCGTTGACGTTTTCGTAGATGGTATTTTCGATGTAGCGCAGCTCGAATTCATCGCGTACGCGGCAGATAGGGCAGCCGGGCTGTTTTAGAGCTGGTTTCAGGAAAATAAAAAATAGATTTGGGGTCACCTTCTTTTCCTTATCATGTAAATTACTAACCGCCTTTTTCGTTTTGTCTGTTCACGTAAAGGATGAACCTGCTCAAAACAATCATTCCAAGGAGAGTGATAAAAAAGACAGTCACAAAACTCAATGGGAAAGTTATAAAAATTGGCGGCAACGCCAGCAGAAAACCTGCGCCAATCGTGATCGAAAGCCTGTAGAGATGTCTTGTTCCAAAGCCGGCTTTATTTTCCACATTTGCGAGGTTTAAGCTCCTGAGCAGGAACCTTGACAGATCCCATGCGGCCAGGTTGGTCGTGAAACCTATCAGCAGGATGAGTGAGGACATACTTTTCAGGCATCCCAGGATAGCCAGGATTGTGAAAATGATAAAAAAGATCGAATTCAAAAAACGCTTCTCGAATATTTCCAACAACAGCCAGGCGATACCGGATGCGATGGATATCATAGCGACGATAAACTCGCTCCCAGCGCCATATCCTAACGAAAACGCGGCAGTTGTTGTAACAATCAAAGCCAACAAGACTTTTTTTACTACCATAAACCCGTTCCGATGCCTCGATAAGTAAGTGGTTGGCGCGCTAATGCATCGCGCACTTCAGCTTCCAGGGGTTTATCGACCCGCCAGTTGACCACCTGGACGCCGCTCCGACGAACTTTTTGCAGCATGAAATATCGCTCTGAACTGGCGGCGCGGTAGGCCAGGCTGGAAAAATCATTATAGGGAGCAGATTCATATGAAACAGGATCGGGGCTGATTACCAGGACTGCATAACCGCGAGCCTGCATCTGGATAATCACTGAGATATCTTCAGGTCCAAGCGGGCTGATGAGGATGAGCTGAGATTTCGCCGGAAAAAAACGCGTTGGCATGTAGGCCAGACTTTCCAGGGCGTAGTTGATGCCTGGCTTGGCTTTGGCCAAGAGCCTGAGAATCCGATCAAGCTGGATTTTTCCATAGCCAGGATATACGCTCTCCAGGCCAGAGCCATATAATAAAATACTTACCCGGTTTCCATCGTCCAGAAAATTTTCGGCTAATGCCGCGGCAGCGCGTACGGAGTATTCAAAAAAAGAACCGGAGGGTGAGTAGACATCCATACGCTGCCTCGAATCGAGGATTAGGCCAACGTCGGCGACCCGTTCTTGCTCAAATATATTTGTGTACAGTTGATTGTAAGAGCGTGCAGTCAGCTTCCAATTGATCTGTCGCTGGAGATCACCCGCTTGATATTCTCTTACCCCAAAGAAATCAATACCTGTTCCCCCTTGCCGCGCCTCAATCGGCCCGGCAAACCCGCGCGTCTGCGGAGGGCGAATTTTGATTCTGTCCAGCTTGGGATAACGCGGATAGATGACCAGGTGTGGAGCGGTTGGATAAATCGCCGCCATCTCGAAGAAACCCAGGAAATCTCGCCCGCAGGTTGAGACATTATAGGTCTTGTAGTCACCACGTGTAGCTTCAATGACATATTCCATTTCAAGCTTTCCTTGTGGGGCGAGGCAGGTTAAGGCGTAGGATTTTCCGAGAGTTGGTCTTACACCGCTCGGTAATAGATCTACTATCTCCAGCTCGTCGATTGCAGCGCCTTGATTTATGACGATGAGCTTGACGTTTATAGGAGTGCCTTGAGGAGCGTGGTCCGGAAATATCTCCCGCTTTACAGACAGGCTAACCTGCTCAGGGCGTTGAACGATGGCTGCAAACAGGTATACGATGAGAGGAATAGCCAGAATGAACAGTTGACTTTGTAAAGCAGCTACCCCAAAGATAAACATCCCAAGGATAAGGGTAATGACCAGGAGCAGCGAGCTTCTCATTGTTGTTCTTCTGGAAGGACAGGCACCGGGACGGATTGGAGTATATCGGTTAAGATCCGGTCTGCTGCCGAAGGCGTCGACCATAAATCCGGGTGGAGGATCAGGCGGTGGCCTAAGGCTGGTTTGACGAAAATTTTCACGTCATCCGGCAGCACAAAAGATCTTCCTTGCATAGCCGCCCAGGCCCGGCTCAGCTTTAGGAGGGCCAGGGTACCCCTGGGGCTGGCGCCAACGGCAACCTGGCGGTGAGACCGGGTTCGATGGGTGATATCCACCAGGTACTTCTCGATATCCTCATCCAGAAAAACTTCTTCTACCTGGCGCCGCATTTCTATCAAGTCCTGAGCCTTCCCGACGATCTGCAACTGCTGTTCATCCTGCTTGCGCTCTCTTCGACGGTGGACGATCTCTTTCTCTTCTTGCGGATCAGGGTACCCGATAGAAAGCTTCATAATAAACCGGTCTAATTGGGCTTCAGGCAGCGGAAAAGTCCCTTCATATTCGATAGGGTTCTGGGTGGCGATCACAATGAACGGCTCGGGTATTTTCATTGTTTCCCCTTCCAGGGTCACCTGGCGTTCTTGCATGGCTTCCAACAAAGCAGATTGCGTTCTTGGAGAAGCCCTGTTGATCTCATCGGCCAACACGAGATTGGCAAAGACAGGTCCCTTTCTCAAAATGAACCGGTTTTGCTCCCGGTCATACATATAGCCGCCGGTAATATCTCCCGGGAGGAGGTCGGGGGTAAATTGGATCCTACGAAACGACATTCCCAAGACGGAAGCAAAGCTGTTGGCAATGAGGGTTTTGGCTAACCCGGGATAATCCTCTAATAATACATGCCCGCCCGAGAGGAAGGCTGCCATAATTTTTTCCAGCACTTCCGTTTTGCCGACAATGGCTTTACTTACTTCGTGGATGATCTGAGCAGTTAAAGTAGAAACTTCAACCGTGTGAACCGGGTTATTGTTCGTCATAACTTATCTCCAATCGATACTCAATAAAATGGATAATTTCACTGGCTTGTTCATCAATCATCAGCTCATCTTGCGAATTTTCATGAAAAAACCGGTGGAGGAATTTGGTTAATTTCTTGCTAAGAGAATTTCCTCTTCCTGGAGGAGACGGTAACTTTCTGGAAAGAACTAACTGCATCACGCTTACCGGAACGCTTATTTTATGATCGGCCACCATTTGCTCAATCCCGGGAATGTCGACTCCCTCCTGGTAAGAAAGGATCGAAAGGATCAATTTCCTGGCCTTAAAAACAAAATCATCTCTGGAAAAAGGGCTGCTGCGAAGATTGGTGAATAAACGGTTCCAGAATTGATAACGGCCTCCCCCAGTAGACCCATAACGTGACGCTCCCTGGCTGTACTGCCTGGACTGAATCTTTAGTAAGGTATTAAAGGCGATAATAAAACAGGTAAAAACCAGCAGAATCAGAAATAATTCTTGGGGGATACTTTTCAGTATCAGGCCAACCAACCATATCAAATAATAAATAGGAACAACAATAACGTCGCGGACAAAATCCCAGAAAAACCACGTCAAAGTACTGAAAATCGCCAGGACTGTAACAATCACACATCCAGGGCTAACTCTAGCGGGCTTCATGGAATTCTCCAATGGTTTTACAGGCGTTTACGATGTCTGTCAGGCAGGTCAAAGCCAGACTTTCTTCATGGATGCCCGTCGGAACAGCGCCGTAACGCACTTGTTCGAACAACCTGGTGAGCGTCCGGATGGATTCTCGCGGAAGCCCTTTACCCTCCAGGCGTTCCCCGAACTCGCGGGGAGTCATGGCAGTCTCACGTGTTATCCCTTTTTCTTTCTTCACGATCCGGCTCATTTCTTGATAACAATGCAGGATGGAAGTGTCTAAATCACCCCCGCTGCGCAGCGACTCGATCGCCATTTCCGCTTCCCTGGCAAGGTCTTCATAGGAATTCTTATCCGATTTCTTACGAAGTTGGATGAACCGGATGGCGGCAAGGGTCAAGGCGACTAAAAAAATTGAAATTGCCAGAATAACCACCAGGGATAACCAGGAGGGCGGAGTGGGAGAGAAGTTCGCCGTGGGAGAAGAGTTCAATCCCAGGTCTGGGTTTTGAGGAGCGCCAGGCAGCAAGGCAGGTTCTTTGGGGTTGGCCGCTTGATTAGCTTTGCGGAGATACTCAGACATCCAGAGGAGGACCCCGATCAACACGATTTCGGCGACCAATCGCTTACGGCCTTCGGGTGTAAAAAGGGAATAGATAATATACAGCAGGAGAAAGATCAGCGCCAGGGCTAAGATCATACGGAAGATCCACATTAAAATGTCGCCGCCAGGGAAAACAACATTAGTCACGGACGCTTCAGCTTGCGCTTGCACAAGCGAAAATGGCTGTCCTTCGGCTAATTTAAGCCCTGGCAATCCGCTGGCGAGCACCAGGATGAGTATTGCAGCGACCGATAAAAGGAAGAGAGAATTACGTTTTACATTGCTCATACCCGACCTTTTTAGCCCCGATATTGAAAAAGCCTCTACCAAGGATTTGTCCTGGTAGAGGCTATCAGCCACAAAAAATGTGTCGTTTAAGCGAGCCTCATCGCATCGTATTGTACAGAGTACATTGTACCTCTTTATGATAATAAGCGTCAAGAATTTGAAGAGAATAAGGCAATCCTTTTCTACAGGTGAATTTAGGGATATAATACTCAGGCAATATAAAATTAACCGGCGATGAAGCTCGCCTTAAATGTCACCTGACTGATAGCCTCTACTGACTGAACAATGCGTGGAGGCTTTTTCTTTTTATTTGAGGTAATGCGATGGCTTTTGCCCTGACGATTGTTAAGTTGGAAGACGTATTAGAAAAGACCGGCTGCCCGGTTTGCCGGGTAGAGAACGAAGTCGCTATCCATTCCATCGATGCATTCCTTTGGGAGAACGCCAACGATCCGGTAGTGCGCAGACCCATCAACGATGCGTATGGTTTCTGTCCCGAGCACACTCTAGTGCTGGTCGCGACTGAATTGTCCAACAGCGGCCCCGTATTGGGGGTCAATTTAATCTATGAGCTGTTGGCGAAAAATGTCGGTCAGGATTTAAAGGCGCTTTCCCGCCAAAGCAAGGCCAACAGAAGAGGCCAGTCGTTGCTGAATAAGTTTGGCTTGGGGCGCCATCATGACTGGAATCAACCAGTTTTAAAACCCAAAGGGAGTTGCCCGGTATGTGAGCTCGTGGAGGAAAGTGCCAAGAATACCCTTTCAACTTTATTCGAGGAATTGACTGCGCAGCAGGCCAAAATTGTGGAAAGCTACCAGCACTCTCACGGGCTCTGTTTGAAACATCTGCGAATGGGATTGGAATGTTTTGAAGGGAAGTACCCGCAGGCGACAGATTTTTTAATCCAGGATGCTATCCGGCGGTTGGAAACGCAGCAAGCTCAGATGCTGGAATACATCCGCAAACACAATTGGGCTTACCGGGACGAGCAGCTTTCGCCAGAAGAACGGTCGGCGTGGCTGCGCACTCTGGTATTCTTTACCGGTTACCCACCTGAAAGGTTTGTCCACCAGATCAAGGAATTCTAATCCTGATCTCTTTCCGCCTGCCCGGAAGAAAGCTGATCTAAAAGCTCAACGGCCAGGCGTCTGACCAGGGCTGAAGGATGCTGGGACGCCTTTTGTAAAAGGATGATCCGATTGGGATGATTGATATTCGCTGCGGCTAAAAGAATGGAACGGAGGATAAAATAATCTTCTTCTTCGCTTTCCAATATCTTTAGAAATTCGATCAATGCCCGCTGGCTTTTTAAAATGCCTAACACCTGCGCAGCTATTATGCGGCGTTCCGGAACCGGGTGATGTAAAGCATTCAGCAGCATGTCCTCATAACTCAAATCTTGATAGTCTTTTATGACGTAACCGCACTTTGGGCACACCTGGTCCTTTTCGTCCAGGATAGTCCAACAATGTGGGCAGTAATAAGTTACCATTGGGAGGAATGCAACGAAAAAGGTTACATTAGCCGAGGTGACAGGTATCGTTCATCGACACCAGGTAAAAATCCCTATCCTTTTCTTCGATCACATTGATTGCGCCAGGATCCTGGTGTAAATGCCAGAAACGCTCATTTCCCAGCCCCAATATCTCTAAGAGAATCAAGCGGTTTACCACTGTATGGCCGACCAGGACAATCTCTTTGTTTGCATGCAGCCAACAAATATCTTTTAAATTTGATATTACCCTCTGGCGTACCTGGGCCAGGGACTCCCCTCCCGGAATTTGTACTGTTTCGGGATGCTCATACCAGGCTGCCACCAGGTCGGGCCAACGCAGCCTGGCTTCTGCGGGGGTTAGCCCCTGCCATTCACCGTAATCGATATCGACCAACCCCTCGCAGGGCTGTAATATCAGATTACAGGCTTGCGCAATAGCTTTGGCAGTTTCCATTGCCCGCCCTAATGGGCTGGCGTAGACCGCGGCCGGCTTCCAACGCGCGGATATGTGCGCGGCGGCTTTTTTTGCCTGGGCCAGGCCAGTTTTATTGAGAGGAACTTCATAGCGACCACGGAAGCGTTCCACCCGGTTCCACTCGGTTTGGCCGTGCCTTACCAGGATGATCGTAGTGGCCATAGGATTTCCCTTTCTAAAAGGGGCCGGCTATGAAGCGCCAGCCCCTTGAACGATTTTTCCGTAACGGTCAGCGTACGAAGGCTTTGCGCCCGGCGTAGATGGCCGCCTCTCCCAGCTCTTCTTCGATGCGCATGAGCTGGTTATATTTCTCTACCCGCTCACCGCGACAGGGAGCGCCGGTTTTGAGATGCCCCGTGTGCATGGCGACGGTGAAGTCGGCGATGAAACTGTCCACGGTTTCCCCTGAGCGATGGGAAACCATAGCGCCCCAGCCGGCTTTTTGCGCCATCTCGATCGTGGCGATGGTTTCGCTCAGCGTGCCGATCTGGTTGAGCTTGATCAACACCGCATTGGCGACGTTTTCGCGGATGCCGCGGGCGACGCGTTCGACGTTGGTGACAAACAGGTCGTCCCCGACCAGCTCGATCTTGTTCCCGATAGTCTGGTTGAGCAGCTTCCAACCATCCCAATCATCCTCAGCCAGGCCGTCTTCCAGCACCACAATCGGGTACTTGTTGACCCAGGAAGCATACATCTCGACCATCTCAGCCGAGGTCACTTTCTTACCCTCAGTGCGCAAGTTATAGAAACCATCCTCATAGAAACCGCTGGAAGCTGGGTCGAGGGCAATGGCGATCTGGTCGCCGGGCTTATATCCGGCTTTTTCGATGGCCTTCAAGATCACTTCAACTGCCTCGGCGTTGGTCTTCAGCGCTGGGGCAAAACCACCTTCGTCGCCCACGCCGGTGGTGTAGCCAGCGCTCTTCAGTACTCCCTTGAGGGCCTGATACACTTCACTGCCCCATCGCAGCGCCTCACGGAAGTTGGGCGCTCCCACTGGGGCAATCATGAATTCTTGCAGGTCGGTGCCCTGCCAGTTGGCATGTACGCCCCCGTTGAGGATGTTGAACATCGGCACCGGCAGCAGCTTGGCAGTCACACCGCCCAGGTAGCGGTAGAGCGGCAGACCAACTTCGTCAGCCGCGGCGCGCGCCACTGCCAGGCTCACGCCCAGAATGGCATTGGCACCGAATTTGCTCTTATTGGGCGTACCGTCCAGGTCGAGCATGGCTTTATCTACCGCCGATTGATCTAACGCGTCCATGCCGATAATCGCGTCGGCAATTTCCGTGTTGACGTGTTCAACGGCTTTGAGCACACCTTTTCCGCTGTAACGAGCTTTATCGCCATCCCGCAATTCCAGTGCTTCATGCACACCCGTTGATGCTCCTGAAGGTACGGCAGCCCGGCCAAATGCGCCGCTGTCCAGGCTTACTTCAACTTCAACTGTGGGATTTCCGCGCGAGTCAAGAATCTCGCGGGCATGGATAGTATTGATTGTCGTCATGATATTCCTCCTGAAACTATATGGTGAAAAATTCGCCCAGCTCGGATGCTAACCGGGCAAGGCGATTAACGGCCGGGTCGATTAGCTGGGCGGCCTGCATGTCAAGCTCTCCATAACCCTTTAATCGGTCACTTTGACTGTCTACCAGATCCGCCCAACTGGCGCTCATTTGCGCCATGATCATCTGGTTAGAATTTTCTTCCCTCGCTTCTATTCCGAGCTGATTGGCAAGGTTGGCAACCTCTTGAAGAGCCCGGCTTATTTTGTTTCGTGCGGATTGCCGAATGGCGGGATCCAAATTTGATTTTTGGTAATACAATATCCCCCGCTGGCCGCCTTCCACTAACAGTTGGTCGGCAAGCTGCAAAGCTTTTTCGAAAGATCGCAGTGAAACATACAGGTAATTTTGCTGATAAAGGTTCAGAGCCATTTAATTCCTTAAAAAAAGCCTCTGCCAGCGATTGTTCTCATCGCAGACAGAAGCTATCAGCCATTTCAGGCGGTTCGGTTATATCCCAGCGAGCTTCATCGCTTGAGTAATTATACTCAACAAGGCAACAATGGACAACCGAACAAAAAAATTTCTGAATGTTATTAGTACGGCAATCCCTTCACCCCCTGCACTCCCTTCAGGGCGGAGATCTCACCGGCGTGGCTCAACGTATGACTCGCCGACAAGATCAGCATATCGGCCACGCTGCGCTCTCCACGGGCGAACTTCACTTTGCGCTCCAGATCATCGGGAGTCAGCGTTTTTAGGTAAACATCCGTGGCAGCCCACACCGTCTGCTGGTAATCCTGCAGCGGCCCCATCTCCACGTGCATATGTTTGAACTCTTCCCAATCCCCGCCATAGCCAGGCGTTTTCTTCACCCCCGTCTTTTCTATACAATCGTCTTCTTCCCACAGCAGCCGCTTACCCTGCAGGATCACCTGCACGAAGAAATCTTCCGAGTTCAGGCAGTGGATAAAGGTAGCGCTGATCGGGTTGGCAGTTCCCTCTGGGGCCCAGTTGAACTGCTCGGCGGTGGTATCTTTCATCGAGGCGTCGAGCTGACGGTGAGCAGCCGCCATCAAGCGGCGGAAAAATTCAAACGCGTCCATTTTTGATTCCTCCATGGGATAGGATGAATCAAATTATACCGCCCCTTGATCTATCGCCGGCCAATCCATTTGGCCGGCCAGCCGGGCAAAAGCAGACCCAGCACGACCGCCAGGACAGCCGCATAGAAGGTGACCGTGTAGGCGCGCTCGAAGCCGGCGATATTCTCCTGGCAGGCCAGGTTGATGATACTATCACTCTTCAAGGCTGGCACAACCAGGCTGGCGAGCAGGACCGGCGACTGGCTGCCGGATGGGGTGACGGCAGGGACCTCACAGAGTCCCAGCGGGCGGCTGCTGGAAGCGGTCTGACCGGCGACGGGAGCAGGCGGGTACTGCTGCAACGCCACGACCGGCGCCGAAAGCGTGCTGGTCAGCACGGTCGCCAGCACGGCCACGCCGATAGACTGGATCACCAGGCGGGTGGCGTTGGTCAGCGAGGAACCGCGCGCCAGGTCCTGCCTGGGCACCACCGACAGGGCGGTCACCAGGGTGGTCTGAACGGTCATACCCAGGGCCATGCCGCGCAGCACCAGTAAGAAGAGAATCCAGGCGATGGTCATATCGGCGCGAATTTGGGAGAGCTGCCAGGTATTGACCACCAGCAGGAGGAAGCCGGCCACCATGAGCGGGCGCGGGCCAATCTTGTCGTAGATCCGTCCGGACAGGGTGACGAAGATGCCACCGGTGATGGCCATCGGCAGCAGGATCATCCCGGTCTGCAGGGCGGTGCGCCCGCGCAGCGCCTGCAGGTAGATCGGCATGAGGAACTCAGCCCCAAACAGCGCCACCGTGCTGACGTAACCCAACAGGCTGGCGTTTAGAAAGGTGCGGTTGCCAAACAGGCGCAGGTCGAGCAGCGGGTCTTTGGCCCAGAACAGCTCGACCAATCCAAAGGCAACCAGTCCGAGCGCCCCAGCGGCAAAGCAGACCAGCGTGATGGGCGACGTCCAGCCCAGCGTGGCGGCCACTGAGGTGGCATAGAGAATAGCGCTGAAGCCGATCACCGAGGTGATCACCCCACCCAGGTCGAAGCGCGGCTTCAAGCGATCCTCATTACCGCGTAAGAAACGCAGGCCGAGCAGCATGCCGGTCAAGCCGATGGGCGGGTTGAGGAAGAAGATCACCCGCCACAGACCCTGGTCGACCAGCCAGCCGCCCAGGATGGGGCCGACAGCCGGCGCTACCAGGGCAGCGATGCCGAAGATGCCCAGGGCAGTCCCCTGCTCACGGGGCGGGAAAGCCTGCAGCAGCAAAGCGGTGCCTAACGGCAGAACAACCCCACCTCCAGCGCCCTGGATAGCCCGGGCGACGATCAGCAGGCTCAGGTTGGGCGACAGCCCACACATCAATGAGCCCAGGGCAAACAGGCTCAGCCCACCCAGATAGATCTTCTTGGCGCCATAACGGTTAGCCAGGAAGCCGGCCAAGGGGGTGGTGATGCCCAGGGCCAACACGTAAATGCTGATCACCCACTGCGCATCCGCCAGGCTGCCGCCGAAATCGTTGCGGATGGTCTGGAAGGCGACATTGACCACCGTCGTGTCGAGGATGACCATGAAGACGCCGAAAATGACCGTGCTGAGCACCTTCCACTTATATCCCCCCTGTTCGGGGGCGTGGCCCGGCGGGTCGTTGGTAGAATATTGAGCGGCCGGTCCCATTTGGCTGCCCCCGCTTTTTTGGGAGTCCGGCGCGGCCGGAAGAATGGGTTGTTCTAACATAATGCGATATTATTTCCTTAATATAATCTGGTAATTAATACCTAATTAGTTAGTATAGCCAGCGGCCCGGGGAAAGTCAATTTGATCCCCGCTCAACCCTGTACACCTGTGGGCCAGCGTACTCCCGGTGGGAATTCACGGTGTCGCAGGGTCGCCCCTTAGACGAGGTAAGGGGCGACCCTGGCAAGCCGCTATTTTTTTAGATTTTCTGCAACCCTGAACTTTACGATCGCGCTGATTAATGCATAGGGCATGGGTCCACTCAACGGAAATTGCACCGACCCTTTTGCCCATTTATATGCTGATAGTTCCTCTTTGAATGCCTCAATTCCGGATGGCCTTGGATAAAATCCAATATGGTGCTGATGAACGGCGAACCAGACCAGGCTGTCGTTTAAATAAAAAGCTGGCATTTGGTAGCTTATTTTTTCCACGGCTTCTGGAGCGGATTCTTTAATCACCGCCCTGATCTTGACCAGAATATGCTGCACGTCTTCCGGAAACTGCGCAATGTATTCATCGATCGTGGTTGGATGACCTTTTTTCCCTTCCATGACGAACCCCTTTCCTCATTTTGTTCTCTTTTTGTATAGATTATAGGCTAAATATGTCTTCTTTGTAATATTCGTACAAGGATGCGTCAAACTGATAGACCGGCAGGCGTTCTCATCATTTACTCATATCATCCCGGCTGGGCTCAATAAAATTAATTAGCTGCCCAGCCTTATACACAAGCCTGCTTTTCACGCTAAAAATCGCTACAATCGAGGGCAGATGTACGAACTGGCCCTCTTTCCACTCTACACGGTGCTCTTTCCGGGCATGCCGCTGCACTTGCATATCTTCGAGCCGCGTTATCGTTTGATGATCAAGCGCTGTCTGGAACGCAACCAGCCTTTCGGCGTAGTGCTGATCCGCAAGGGTGATGAAGCTATGGGGCTCCTGGCCGAACCTTATATTACCGGCTGCACGGCGCGGATTGCCCACACGGAACATCAAAAGGATGGCACGCTCGACCTGACCGTACTGGGGGAAGAGCGCTTCCGCATCCTCGAACTGGATTACAAAGAGCCTTACCTGCTGGGGAAAGTTGAAACCTGGCTGCTGGAGCACCCGCACACCCTGCAATTGCTGCGCAAACTACCGCCGCTGAAGCAGCAAGTGGCGTCTTACTTGCGCCTGATCGCCCCGCTGGTCGGCGATGAGATGGACCTGGCCGGCCTTCAGCTTCCGGACGAGCCGCTAATGCTGGTTTATTTGGCGGCTGCACTGCTGCAACTCCCACCCAACGAAAAGCAACCCCTGCTGGAAGCTGAGACAGCCAACCAGTTGGTGGCAGATGTGATGCGTCTGTACGGACGGGAAATGTGCCTGCTGCCACGCCTGGCCAAAATCAGCCAGCACGATTCCAGCCGGGCAGCCGAGATGAACTGAAGCGAGCCGCCGCTTACTCTTCCCCTTCCTCGTCATCGAAACTCGCCGAATACCAGCGTTCTTCCTCCGGCTGGCTGTAGGCGGCCTGGTCCTCTGGGGTGAGCGGGTCGTCCATGCGCACCTGCAGGAGGATGCCAGCGGTGCGCACACCGTTAGGGGTCATCATGCGGCGCACCTTGTAGCGCAGGAAGTAGCGCTGGACCAGCTCAGTGTTGAGCACATCCTTGACCGTGCGCACGCTGACCGCTGCTCGGCGAGCCAGCTCGCCCATCTCGGTCTCCACCTCGTTGCGCAGCTCTCCGGTCATCGGGTTCCAGTAGCACAGGGTGCGCGCTGCCAGGATGATGGCAACGGCCGAATGTCCGATCAGCGGCAGCCAGTTTTCGAAGAAATAGAGGGTGACGAACATACCGCGCTCAGGCTGGATGACGCGGGCGCGCTCGGTGCCATAGGCGCGCTGCAACATCACCTTACGGTTTTTGGTCAGCGGAGGCGGCTCGGCCGCCGCCTGCAGGGATGCGGCGGCGAGCGGGTCAGCGCCTGCCGGCGCCTGGGTTGGCATGGCCGCCGCGGCGGGCGCCTCCCCAGGGCGGTAGAAGGCGTTGCCGACTACCACCTGCAGGATAACAGCTTCATTATACATACCCTCCATCAGGCGGGTGATGCGGCTCTTCAGGCGGTTCTCCACCCAATCGCGGGCGTAAGGGTTGAAAGCCCCAAGGCTGAAAACCCGCTCCTGGTAGCCCAACGGGCGCAGCGGCTGGACCCAGGTTTCAAACTGGGCCCTGGACATCTCCATGCGCAACTGGCCCAACACCATATCCCAGGCTTCCTGGTAGCTGGGAGCCGGAGAGGCGGGCAGTTGGGTTTGGAGGGTGGGTTCCATGCGAGTATTCCTCAGGCCTGGCCTAGCTCTCCTGTGGAGTAGACAGTGGGCGGGCGCGAGTGCCGCGCGCCAGCGCACGCACCTGCTCTTCCAAGAACTCGACCACCGAGCGGAAATCTTCCTGGCGGATGTCTTCCGACCGGCTGACGCCGGTCAGGCGGGTGATATCCATATATATTCCCGGGTAAGGTTTAGCCACGCCGCTTTCCTGCAGCAGGCTGCCCAGGGTGGCTACCACTTCGCGGAGTTGACCTAGCTGTTCGGGGGTCAGGCGGGCCTTGGGCCCGGCCACGGCCTCGATGCGGGTCACCTGCTGGCGCAGGTTGCCAAAGGCCTCCCGGATCTGCTGGACCTTTTCCTCTTGGGTCCGGCGCAGCTCAGCCAACTCCGCGTCAACTTTTTTTGACAGGCTCTCCTCGAAGGATTCCTGCTCGGCGACCATGCGTGCGATCGATTCGCGCAGGAATTGCAGCTCGCCGCGCTCGCTGATGCCAAAGTGCTCGGCCAGCACAGTGTGAGCTTCGTCAAGGAAGGCCTTGAGCAGTTGGCGGGAGTCTGCATCCTCTACCCGCTCCAGTTCAACGCCGGTCAGGAAAAGTGGTACAGCCGAGGCCATCAGGCACAGGGCCGGCTGGGCTCCGCCGGAAGTAGAGAGAAGAATGGTGGCGGTAAAGGGTTCAAAGTAACCCTGCTGGCGCATCAGGCGTTTACGCTGCCCACCGGCGTTCAGGCCGAAAGCTTCGCACAGGGAACGCACGGAGACGTAACCCTGGCCGTCTTTCAGGTCAGCGGTAGCGATTTCTTTGCTGCGGAAGAGCAGTTTGCGCTCGTGGGCTGGGCGAAAGACCGAAATTTCATCCATCATAATAGCTCCTGTTAATGAAGGCGCTGGCGCAGGCGAGCGGCCTGGCGGCTGCCAAATTTGAAAAAGGCATATTCTTCGGCCAGCTCCTGCGAAATAAAATGGGCGACAGTCTTGCCTGCCGCCGGGTCGATCACTTTCCACAACATGCCGGCCGGGCGCGGACCACCCTGGCGCGCCTGGCGCTGGTTGCCCGGGGTAGCGTCGATAGACAAATTGGCGGCGCGGTTGTCCTCCTTCAAGCCGTTTACGTGGCGAATCTGCATGCCGGGTTCCAGGGCATGTTCACCGAAAGCGGCATAGGCAACGATGCGGTGTACGTAGGAATAGTCCCCGGCGAAACTGACCATCCGGTAGCCAAAGCGGTCCAGGCGGGGCTTGAGCGGCTTACCCCTGGCGCCTGATACGCTGCCGGTAACCAGGTCGGCAGTGATACGCCCACTGTCTACGGCGTTTTTGATGCGGAGCGAGGCCTGTGTGAGCAAAATGTTATCCTTTTCGATCAGAGGAGGGGGGTTCCATGATGGAGTTCCCTTCCTCGAAAATAATCCCCCACCTGTGGCGTTTCCAGCAGGAAAGGGGCATATATATGGCTATTTCCCGTATAAATTGGGCATTTTTTGGGTTTATTCTTCCATAAATAGGGGGGTTTATCGGAAGAAATAATTATTCTTGGCCGATCATTTTTTCCACCAGCTCCGCCAGAGCCTGGAGGGATTGGTGAGCAGAGATGGCAGCAAAACGGGCAGTAGAAAGGCGCGCCAGCAGTCCCACCGTCTCCCCGATGGAGATTTTACGGTGCAGCAGGCTCGATAAACGCTCCTGCCACACCTCGATCTCAGCAATTTCCCCTTGCGAAAGGGTCATGCCCACTTTATGGCGCGGCACCGGGCCGGGGGGACGACCGGGCGAACGCGTTTGCACCTCCACAGGGATGTTGCGGGCTTCGTAAAGCTGCACCCAGGCCGATTTAGCGGCGCTGCCTTCAACCGGAGTAGTCGGACTCATTTTTTGATCACCTCGCGAATGATATTCAGGCTGATAGCGTTCTCGTCACTGAGCAAGAGGTCGTCGGTGGCCAGGGCGCACAGGCGGATGATTTCACGCGGCACCCCCTGGGAGCTCTCATAGAGCAGCTCGAAGGCGTCGTCGTTGATCAGCGACTCATTGCGCCCGGCCACGCGCAGGCGGAAAATTACCATCTGCAGGGCGCTGGCCAGGGTGAGGGGTGGCAGGACCAGGCGTACGAAAACCCGGGCGTTGACCGATTCGTCAGTCTCGAACAGGTTGTTCATCTCGCTCTGGCCGAAGGCCAGGATCTGCACCACCTTGGCGTCGTAGTCGAAGTTGTACAGGCGGTGGATCACCTCCAGGGCTTCGCTCTCCATACGCTGGGCATCGTCGAGCAGGATCACCACGTTCTGGTGGGAGGTATACGCCATCACCATGCGCCGTTCCAGTTCTTCCATCTGGCGCTGGAAACTGCGCTGGAGTGGCACCTTGAGGGGCATGGATATCTGCCGGGCGGCGTCCATGGCCGACTTGAAGGCCGCCGTATGGATGTAACAAATGACCATCGATTCCTCGTCGGAGGCGTAGACGTCGTAAAGCCGCCGCGCCAGCGAGCTTTTTCCCATGCCCATTTCTCCGGTGATGAGGGCCAGGCCGCGGCGGCGCGTGATTACCCCCTGCGCCTGGCGGTAGACAGCCAGGTGCTCCGGGCCCAGGTAGAGGTAGCGGGGATCCGCCGAAAGCTTGAAGGGGTCCTCCTTCAAACCAAACCGTTCCAGGCGCACAAGGCGCCACTCCTCGTCACTGATCGGATTAACCATTGGCAATTTCCTCCTGGAATGAGATAATTATTACATGATTCGCGTTATTTTTCAATAGAATTAGCGTATTAATATCCTCTAACCTAGGTAATTAGCTTATTAATATTGTATTAAATATAAACTTATGCTAATATTGGCATTATAAGCGACTTCTTAGTATCCAAGGCCATCAACTCCCAGGGAAAAGGGTCACAAAGGAATTAAGGAATATAAATGGCCATCACCATTACCATAGCCAATGAAAAAGGGGGCGTCGGGAAGACCACCACCGCCGTCAACCTGGCCGCCGGCCTGGCGCTGTGCCTGATCGAGCAAGAGGGCCCTTCGGGGCGTGTGCTGCTGGTCGACATGGACCCGCAAGGGCATGCCCTTCTGGCATCCTCCTTCGAGCAGCATACCGCCAAAGCGAGCGAGTCGCTGGCGGCGCTGCTGACCGAAACGCCCCCTCCTTCGGTACAGCGTATGCTGCGCAAATCCACCCACCACCCCAACCTGTTCTTCATCCCCGGCAATCGCCCAGCCATGGTGGAAACCGGCATGAGGCTGCCAAGCCTGATGGCCAACGAGACACGCTTAGGGCGGGCGTTGGCGGCTATCCAATCCCAGTTTGCCTATATCATCATCGATACCCCGCCCAATACCGGCGACCTGTTGATCAACTCCCTGGTGGCAGCCACGCACGTGCTCATCCCGGTCGAGACCAGCTACCTGGGCGTGTCTGGGCTGCGCGAGCTGCAGCGCACCATCGAAGCCATTCGCATGCACTTCCGTCCCGACCTGCAGATGATGGGTTACCTGCCCACGCTGTGCGACGAGCAGCGCAGTGAAGCGCAGGAAATCCTGGCCGAGCTGGACAAACGATATCCCGGGCAGGTGCTGCCGACCATCCACAAATCGACCGACCTGGCTTATGCCCATTCCAGCCACATGGACGTCTTCACTTACCGCCCTCCGCGCCAGCGCCGGCCCAGGCAACTGGCCTCCAGCTCGCGCGCTACGCAGGAATACGCCCAGCTGGTAGGGGCGGTGCTGGAGATGACCTGGCCGGAGGGGCCCCGCATCTAAACCCGCCCGACTTTTCTTGGAGGACGCCTATGTCTCCTGGTACCCGCAAACGATCCAGCGCTTTCGATGATTTCCCGGTCAGCCACCCTGTTGACTCTTTGCAGGGGCAAGCCCCCCAGGCAAAGATGCCCCTACCGCCGAAAGAGGAACTGCCCGAGATAGAGCGCATCGAACGGCTGAAACCCAGCCAGATGCTGCCCGATCGCTTCCAGCCGCGCCACCTGCTGCCGCACCCGCTGCGTAACGCCTTCTTCAGTGGGCAAATCGACTGCTACCAGGCAACCGCCAAATGGCTGGCGCTGGCCCGCGGCGAGCGCGGCTACCAGGCCGAGATAGACCGGCTGCTGGCGATGGGCACATCCTTCGAGGATCACGGCCAGATCAAAGCCATCACCGGGACGTGGATATCCACCTCAGATGGGCGCTACATTTTTCTGATCGAGACAGGCGAGCGGCGTTTTTGGGCGGCCTGCCTGCGCACGGTCGCCGGGCACAGCCAGGAGGAGCCGCGGCTGCGCGTGGAAGTAGTGTCGCACCCAACGCGCCAGCGCCAGGTGCTGGAAAACCGCCACGCCGAGGCCCCCTCGGCGGTCGGGCAAGCGTGTGAAATCGCCGCCCTGATCCTGGCTGAGCTGGATATCCAGCCGGACCCTGAGCTGACGGACGAGTTCGATTATTTCCGCCGGGCGCAGGCGCAGCGCATGCCGGAGGGACTGTGGGAGCGGGTTACCCCAATTATGCAACTGACCCGGCCGCGCATGGTGCAGTTGCTCAACGTGCTCAAGCTGACCACCCCGCTGCTGGAGCTGGCCGACCGCTACCGCCTGCCCGAGCGCGTGCTGCGTCCAATCCTGGCCACCCCTCAGGAGCAGCGCGAGCGCATGCTGCGCCTGAGCATCCGTAACAACCTGACCTCAGACGAGGTGGAAGAGCTGGCGCGCCCGGCGGAGGAAACGGCCCGGTCGCACCAGGCGTCTGCTGGGGCAGTCCAGCCCGGGCGAATTGCGGTGAGTGGGCTGCGGCGGTTTGCCAATGCGCTGAGCGAGCTGGACGAGTTTTCACGGGCGCAGGCGCTGGATGAGATCGCCGACGAGCTGGTGGCGCGCCGCCAGGCGGATGACCTGATGGCGCTGCTGGACGAGCTAAGCCGGCTGGTGCAGGTGCGCCTGCAGCGCTGAGAGTGTAACCGCGGTTACACTTTGGCGGGATACGCCTGGGGCAGTTGCAGCTCGAAGGTAGAGCCTCTGCCCACCTCGCTATACACCACCACCTGGCCGCCGTGCGCCCGGGCGATCCACTGTGAAATTGACAGGCCCAGGCCGCTGCCTCCCAACTCTTTTTCCTGGTCAGATTCCGGCAGATCGTCCGGCCGTCTGGCGCGAGCCTGGTCGACCCGGTAAAAGCGATCGAACAGGTAGGGCAGGTGTTCAGCGGGAATCCCGGGACCATCATCCTCGACCTGCAGCCAACCGAAGGGTTGGCCGGCAATGGTCCTCTGGCCGGTTTCAACACGCACGTGATGGCCGCGGCCGCCGGCGTATTTGATGGCATTTTCCACCAAGTTGGTGATTAGCTGGGTCAGGTATTGTAAATCGCCGCGCACGCTTACCGCCGGAAAATCACCCACATGCAGCTCGACCCCCGCCTGGCTGGCGAGGGAATATAACCTGTCGATCACATCCAGGGCCAGGTCGCTCAAATCGAGCGGCTCGAATTTCATCTGGGTCTGACCGGCGTCCATGCGCGCCAGGGTAAGCAGGTCGTTGACCAGGTGCGACATGAATTTATTTTCAGATTTGATCACCGCCAGGGCGCGCTCGTATTCCTCAACAGATCGCCGGCGGGAAAGCACCTGGTCTGCCTCCAAGCTGACAATGGTCAGCGGGGTGCGCAGCTCATGGCTGGCATCGGCGGTGAACTGGCGCTGGCGGTCGAAGGCCGCCTGCAGCCGGTCCAACATGGCGTCGAAAGTGTCGGCCAGCTCGCCCAGCTCGTCCTGGGTACCCAGGTTGAGCCGCCGGTGCAGGCCGGTTTCGCTGATGCTGCGGGCGGTGCGGGTGATGGTGTGCACGGGAGACATGGCGCGCGCCGCCAGCCAATAGCCGCCCAACAAAGCAATCGCTAAAGTGCCCAGGGAAGCCAGCACCAGGGTCACCAGCAGGGTGTGAAGCTGGCCACGCGGATCGATCGGGCTGCTCAAGATGATCAGGCCAATCTGACGCCGGTCATCGGTAATAGGAGAGACCAGGTAAAGAGTCTGGTTCCCCAGGCGGAGACCTGGCAGGCCGCCCGATGAAGAAACGTAAGTTACCGCCCCAGGAAACTGTCTAGAGGTCTGCCAGGTTTGCATCAACTGGTGGATGAGATTGTCGCTGATCCCGCCTACCTTTTGGATTGTGCTGCCATTTGCCCCGATGACAGCCGGGCCTCGCTGCCAGAAAGTATCCCGCTGTTCAACGTGGTAAGGTCGGGCAGTTGAGAACTGACAGGACCAGTCCCGGCCTGGTTGGTCAAATGATACAGCGAGGCCAGGCGCTGCGCCTGGTCCAGAAGCTGGACGCGCGTGTCAACCAGTAGATACTGCGCCTGGCGGTAATAGACGAATATACTGAAAACTAACAAGATCACGACCAGGATGGCCGTTGACCACAGGGTCAGGCGGAAGCGGATGCTTTTAAAGAACAAGCGCAGGTGCATGCGGGCCTTTTTTAACCAGGTGGTCATCTCCACGTCTCTATAATGGCCGAAGGATCCCGCAGGCGGTAGCCAGCCCAGCGCACCGTTTCAATCAGTTTAAGCTCAAACGGGTCATCGATTTTCCGCCGCAGACGGCGCACGTAGACGTCGATCACGTTCGAGGTGCTCTCAAAATCATAGTTCCAGATATGGGATTCAGCCATCTCACGGGTGATCAGGCGGTTGGGGTTGCGCATAAAGTATTCCAACAAGGAAAATTCTTTGGCAGTCAGTTCCAGAACCTGGCCGGCGCGTCGCACCTGGTGAACAGCGGGGTCCAGGAGTAAGTCGGCAATAGAAAGTATCCCGGATTTGTCCACCCCGTCCCGACGCAGCAGGGCGCGCAGGCGGGCGCGCAGCTCACTGAGCGCAAACGGCTTGACCAGGTAATCATCCGCCCCGCTGTCCAATCCCTGGACGCGGTCTTCAACGGTATCCCTGGCGGTCAACATAATAATGGGAGTATTGACCCGGCGCTTGCGCAGGTCGCGGCAGACCGCCAGGCCATCTTTTTCCGGAAACATCACGTCCAGAATAATAGCGTCATAGCCGGTGAGCTCGGCGAACTCTTCACCCTCCGGCCCGTTAAAAGCCGAGTCAACCGCAAAGCCATCCTCGCCCAGGCTTCTCTTCAAGGAACTGTTTAAACGGCGATTATCTTCTACAATCAAAATCCGCATAGCAAGACATTCTCGGTTCTCTAGGATTTACCGTGGAAGGTCCCCAGATTTTGGAGTATGAGCGTGCTACGCACGCTCATACTCCAAAATCTGGGAGTTCACCTCGGCTAATCCCAATGTGCCACATTTTCTACATTATCTAGAATTTTAGCATAAGCCTAGCATTCAGAGATGACAATTGGATGACAATGCTAGAACTGACCAATTGACCTCGATTTCATCCTTCTGTCATGATGGTTTGCTATACTGCCATTTGATAAACAGATAAATCTTATCTGCAATGGAGAATAAGTCTCATGAAAGCCTTCCCAGCCTTATTATTTGCACTTGCTATCACT
>Ga0315282_10004542_pt1 | contig 24144 bp, 17 predicted proteins | sample YL17G07_20_MG_FD_203693 | JGI IMG/M metagenome (GOLD analysis project Ga0315282, IMG submission 203693) | Sediment microbial communities from Yellowstone Lake, YNP, Wyoming, USA - YL17G07_20 | ecosystem: Environmental > Aquatic > Freshwater > Lake > Sediment | place: USA: Wyoming | collected... | reverse complement strand
CAGATGGACGGCAGCGACCAGGCGGCGGTCGCGAGGGTGCGCGCGGGGGACGAAGACGCCTTTCGTGTGCTCGTGGAGCGCCACACCCGCCGATTGTTCAGGCTGGCCTACCGGATGACGGGCAACGAGCAGGACGCGGAGGACGTGGTGCAGGAGACATTCCTGAGGGCGTACCGGCAGGTGGGTCGCTTCGAGGCCCGTTCGAGCATCGGCACCTGGCTCTACCGGATTGCGGCCAACTGTGCGATCGACCTCATGCGGCAGCGGCCGCATCGGGACGTCGCGCCGCCCGCGGCGCAGGACGACGGAGAAGACGACCCGCCCGTATCGGCGGCGCCGGATCCGGAACGCCTCGCGGCAAGCGCCGTGCTGCGGCACCGCGTCGCCTCGGCGCTCGACCGGCTGAGCGCGATGGAGCGGACGGCGTTCGTGCTTCGTCACTTCGAGGGGCAGTCGATCGAGGAGATCGGACGGGCGCTCGGCGCGCGGACCAGCGCCACCAAGCACACGATCTTCCGCGCCGTGCAGAAGATGCGACGGGCGCTCGAGCCGCTCGTGCAGTCATAGGGCCTGGACTTCAGCCGACTGCCGAAGACCGGCACCATCAATGAAGAATGTCGAACGCGGAATGTAGAAAGACGACCGTGAACCACTTGACCGACGAAGACCTCGTCCTCTACCGCTACGGCGAAGCGAAGACGCCGGCGGCGATCGAGGCGCACCTTGGCGCGTGCGACACGTGCCGTGGCCGGTGCCAGGCACTCGAGCGCGTCCTGGCGGCTGTCGACCGTTTTCCGGTTCCCGAGCGCGGCGAGACGTACGAACGCGACGTGTGGGCGCGCCTGCGGCCGCAGCTCGCCACCCGGCCCCGTTTCAGCGTGTCCGACTGGGCGGCGTTTTTCCGCCCCGGCCGCCTGGCACTCGCCGGGGGGATCGCGGTCCTCGTCGTCGCCGCGTTCCTCGCCGGCCGGCTCTGGCCCCGTCCGCCGCAGCCGATCCCGCAGCAGGCGGGCACGCGGCAGCAGGTGCGGGAGCGCGTCCTGCTCGTCGCCGTCGGCGACCACCTCGAGCGGTCGCAGATGGCGATACTCGAGCTGATGAACGCGGAGCCGGGCCAGACAGTCGACATCTCCGAGGAACAGCGGCGGGCGCGCGACCTCGTGTCGGCCAACCGGCTGTATCGCCAGACGGCAGCGCGTGCCGGCGAGGCCGCGGTGGCGAGCCTGCTGGACGACCTCGAACGCGTGCTCGTCGAGATCGAGAACAGCCCGTCAATGCTGTCGGCCTCCGACTTCGACACGATCCGGCGCCGGATCGAATCGCAGGGAATCATCTTCAAGGTCCGCGTCGCCAGCTCGCGCGTGCGCGAGCGGGGGCAACAGACGCGCGCGCGGCCGCCGGCCCCGACGTCGGGACTCTAATCGCACGCGCCCCCCCATCGAGGGGTGGAGCGCGCAGGGGTAACCCACATGACACAGACTGGTTCTTCTTCGATCGTGCGCCGGCTGGCGGGCCTCGCCATCGCGCTGGCCCTCGCCGTCGGCGCCAGGCCTGCCAGCGCCCAGACGGCCGCGAAGCCTGCCGACGCCTCGCCGGCCCGTCTTCAGCCGCTCGACGTCCTGAAATCGCTCGAGTCGCTGCGATCGCTCGAGGCGCTCGGCTCGCTGGCGGATCTGCCATTGGCCGGCGTCGGGGCGGAACTCGAGTGGCTCGGAGGCGGCCTCGATCTCGCGCGCGCGTCGCTGGATCTCGTGCGGCCCGGCCTGGCCGGAGCCGATCGTCTCGACCGCGAACAGGAGCGGCGGGACCGCGAGCAGGAACGGCAGGATCGCGAGCAGGAGCTGTACGAGCAGGGCAGCGAGGCTCTGGACGAAGGGCGCTGGCAGCGGGCGCTCGACGCGTTCGACCGGGTCACGAAGATGAGCGGGCGCAAGGCCGACGGCGCGCTCTACTGGAAGGCGTACGCGCAGAACCGTCTCGGCCAGCGCGCCGAGGCGCTCGCCACGCTCGCCGAGCTCTCCAACACGTTTCCGAAGAGCCGCTGGGTGAACGACGCGCGCGCGCTGGCGATGGAGGTTCGCCAGAGCAGCGGCCAGAGGGTGCGGCCCGACCGGGAGCCGGACGAAGATCTGAAGCTGATGGCTCTCAACGGGCTGATGAACTCCGACCCGGAGCAGGCGATCCCGATGCTCGAGAAGTTCCTCTCCGGCAGCGACGCACCCAGGCTGAAGGCGCGCGCCCTGTTCGTGCTGGCCGAGAGCGGCTCTCCGCGTGCGCGGGAGGTGCTCGCGCAGATCGCCCGCGGCGGCTCGAACCCGGACCTGCAGATGAGGGCGATCAAGTACCTGGGCCTGTTCGGCGGCAAGGAGAGCCGGCAGACGCTGGCCGACATCTACGCTTCGGCAGCAGACGTGGACGTGAAGCGGCAGGTGCTTCAGAGCTTCATGGTGGCCGGTGAGCGCGACCGCGTGCTCGCGGCGGCGAAGGGCGAGCAGAACGCGGCGCTGCGCGCCGAGGCGGTACGGTTGCTGGGTGTCATGAGCGCCCAGGCCGAGCTCTGGCAGGTGTACCAGGGAGAGACGTCGCCCGACGTGAGGAAGCAGATCATCCAGGCGCTGTTCATCGGCGGAGACGCGACGCGCCTCGCCGAGCTGGCACGGACCGAAAAGGACGGCGAGCTGCGGCGGACCGCCGTGCACACCCTCGGCCTGATGGGCTCGAAGAAGACCGGCGACACGCTCGTCGCCATCTACCGCAGCGACAAGGACCCCGAGATCCGAAGGACGGCCATCAACGCGCTCTTTATCCAGGGCAACGCGCACGCGCTCGTGGAGATCGCGCGGCAGGAGACCGATCCCACCTTGCGGAAGGACATCGTGGAGAAGCTGTCGCTAATGAAGTCGAAGGAGGCGACCGACTTCCTCATGGAGATCCTCAAGAAGTAGTGATCCATGAAGGAGCAGGGATCAGGGATTGGGGCGCAGGGGTCACGGCTGATCGGGAACGGGGGATCAGGGATCAGGGCTGACGCGGAGGAGTCATGAGAACGGCACGTCTTGCTCTCTTCTGTCTGCTCGCGGGCGCGCTGCCTGCCCTCGCCGCACAACCGCGCGTCGCCAACGCCAGGCTGCAGGAGCGATTGGCGGCGCAGGGTCTCGCGCGCGAGGTCCAGTCGATCGTCGCAGCCGAGCGGGAGGCGGCCTGGATCGGCTACGCGGTGCCCGCGATCCCCGGCGCCGGTCACACGTGCTGCTCGGACGGCGACTGGCGCGGCCCGTCGTCTTGCGGCTGCCACCTGGAGGACAGCCGCGGCAGCTTCAACACCGAGCAGGGCGACAGCGGGCCCGTGAAGCTCGAGGGCGGCAATCGGGTGCTCGTCCTGCTGCGCGTCGAGAACGGCCGGATCGGCAAGGTGCGGGCTTTCTCGGAAGACTGCCCGCTCGACGCCGGCGGGCGCCCGTTCTACTGGCTGACCGGCGCGCGGCCTGACGACAGCGTGTCGTTGCTCGCATCCCTGGTCAGCGGCCAGGCGGCGGGCGATGCAGCCGAGCGCGGCGACCGCGCGTGGCACGGTGCGGTGATGGCGATCGCCTTCCACGCGGATCAGGCGGCGTCCCGCGCGCTCGATCGCTTCATCGCGCCGGGGCAGCCGGCGCCGCTGCGCAAGCAGGCCGCGTTCTGGCTCGGCAGCGCGCGAGGCCGCGAAGGGCTGGAGGTGCTCCGGCGCCTGGTTCGCGAGGATCCGGACCCCTCGTTCCGCAAGGAAGTCGTTTTCCCCATCTCGCTGAGCCACGAGCGTGAGGCGATCGAAACCCTCATCCAGGTGGCGCACGACGACAAGAGCGCCGAGGTGCGCGGGCAGGCGCTGTTCTGGCTGGCGCAGAAGGCCGGCCGTCAGACCGCGGCGGCGATCGGCGACGCGATCGCCAACGATCCGGACACCGAGGTCAAGAAACACGCGGTGTTCGCCCTCAGCCAGCTGCCGAAAGACGAGGGCGTCCCGAAGCTGATCGAGGTGGCCAGGACCAACCGCAATCCGGCCGTGCGGAAGCAGGCGATCTTCTGGCTGGGACAGTCGAAGGACCCGCGGGCGCTGGCCTTCTTCCAGGAGGTGCTGCTCGGCCGGTGATCCGCAGATTGCGCCGAGGATCCGCAGATTACACCGATTCGAGTCGCACGGCCTCGAAGTCCCCCGGATTCGACGCGTCGACACAAGCCAGGGCAGGTTCCGGTTCACCCCGTTCTTGCTCATCCCGGCTCTGACGCCGAGCTCGAGGAGCGGCTTCGACCGGCGGCAGGCTTCCTGCGGCGCCACTCGGGTGCTCGGCCGAGGGGACGAGCACAGTTCAACCAGGGTGGCTGTGCCGCCCGAGCGCGAAAGCCAATCTGTGAAATCTGCGTAATCTGTGGATAATCGTCGCGTGAAATCTGCGGATACGGCCGCCTGGCTGGTGCACCTCTACACCGCGAGCGGCGCGGTCCTCGCCTTCCTCGCCCTCCAGGCCACCGTCCGCGCCGACTATCGCCTGGCGTTTCTCTGGCTGTTCGTGGCGGTGGTCGTCGATTCGAGTGACGGGTGGCTCGCCCGCCGCGCGCGCGTCGCCGAGCGTCTCCCGCAGTTCGACGGCACCCGCCTCGACGACCTGGTCGACTACCTCACCTTCGTCTTCGTCCCGGCGTTCCTGCTCTACCACGCCGGGCTGCTCCCGGCGGTCTGGGGTCTGGGCGTGGCCTGTGCGATCCTTCTCGCGAGCGCCTACGCGTTTGCGGCACGCGACGCGAAAACCGCTGACCACTTCTTCACCGGCTTCCCGTCGTACTGGAACGTCGTCGCGTTCTATCTCTACGCGTTTCGAATCTCACCGAGCGTCAACGCCCTCCTCGTGCTCGTCTTCTGCGGCCTGGTGTTCGTGCGCACCCTCTACGTCTACCCTTCGCGGACACCGGCGCTCCGGGCAACCACCGTCCTGCTGTGCTCGGCGTGGGGCGCGGTCCTGCTGTACATCCTGTGGCGGCTGCCGGCCATCGACCGGCTGGTCCTCGGCGTGTCCCTCTTCTTCCCCATCTACTACTTCGGGCTGTCTGTCGCATTACACCTCCGGCGCCCGCTGGCTCGTCGGTCGGGCCCGGCGGACCGGTTTCCGGGTTGAGCCCGGGAACCGAACCTTCTCGGCGCGCCGCTCGTTAGAGGCTTAGAGGGTCGGGCACCAGGGCCTTGACGGTCGGCTGGCCGAGGGCAAGGCTACGGGGCGCTGATGGAACTGCCCACATTGCTGGAACGGTGCCGCCAGGGCGACGAGCTGGCGTGGGAGGCCTTCGTGCACCAGTTCCAGCGGCGCATCTACGGGCTGGCCACCTGCTACACCTCGAACGCCGACGAGGCCCGGGACTTCGCGCAGGACGTGTTCGTGCGCCTGTACAGGACGCGGGCGCGATGGATCGACGCCGACCGGTTCGTGCCGTGGATGATTCGCGTGGCGCGCAACGTCTGCCTGGACCAGGTGCGCGCCCGGGGCCGGCGGCCGCCGGTCAGTGAGGTGGCCGTCGACGAGCTGATCGATCTGGCGGCGCCCGAGGGGAGTCCGGAAGAGGATTACGCCGCCCGGTCCCGGCAACGGCTCTTCTACCGCGCCCTCAGCCGGCTCACCGACCTCGCGCGCGAAATCATCGTCTTGAAAGAGATCCAGGGCCTGTCGCTCGAGGAGGTCGCTTCGCTGCTGCGCGTCCCGCTGGGCACGGTGAAGTCGCGCTCGAACCGCGCGCGGATCGACCTGGCCAGAAATGTCCTGGCGCTCGAACGGGAGCGTCAGAAGGGAGCGACCACGTGAAGAAGGTCGCAGATTGCCGTGACGTCGAGGCGTGGCTGGATGACTGGATCGCGGGCAGCCTGCCGGCGGACAGGCAGAGGCTGCTCGCCGGCCATGCCGACGCGTGCCCGCGCTGCCGGCGGCTGCTGGCGATTGCGCGCGACGGCGTGGGCCCCGATGCGGGTGAGGCACCGGACCTGGCTCCGGGGGTTCTCGAGAAGACGAGCGGTCCCGCATGCGGCCGCGCCGAGGAGCAGCTTCCGGCGCTGGTGCGCGGCGAGCTGGACGCCGTCAGCCGCGAGATCGTCGAGGCCCACCTCACCCATTGCGCCGGGTGCTCGGCCCTCGCCGCCGTGCTCGCCGAAGCCGAGCGCGTGCTCCCCGCGCTGGCCGAGCTCGAACCGCCGCCGGACCTCGTACCCCGCGTGCTCGCCGCCACCCGCGACCGCCCGCGCCGCGAGCGCGTCGCTGAATGGTGGCAGCGGATACTGGCACGGCCACGCGCGAGCTGGGAGCTGGCCTACGTCGGCACCCTGCTGCTCGTCCTGCTGCTGGGCAATCCGGTCGCGGCGTTTCGCGAGGCGGGACAACAGGCGACCCGTCTAGCCGACGCTGGCGTCCGCACGGCGGTGACGAGCCTTGCCAGCCGGCTGCCCGTGCCCGACGTCATGGCCGGGCAGGCGGCGTTCGGGTTCACGGAGCGCCTGATGACGACCTGGCAGACCGCCGTCGACACGATCGGCGCCGAGCTGTCGCGTGCCTGGCGGAACGCTCAGGCCGTCGTCGACTGGGTCAGTCAGACGGTCCGCGACGCGGCCGCCTGGATCGCGTCGAGCGATCTCGGAACGGTGGCGACGAGGATGGCGCGGGCATGGCGCGGCGCGGGAGCGGTGAAGCATGCGCCGGCGGCACCTCCAGGTGGCTAGCGCGCCGAACCTTTCGCCCGCTGCCGGCGTTCTCATCATTGGGAGCACCGGGCGGACCACCCGGTGGCTCCGGAACGTGACAGGGAGATCAAGGGGCGCACACGAGACGCCCGAAGCGAGGACATATGAACGGGTCACCAGACGTCAAACAGGAATACTCGCCCAGCTATCGAGCGACGCCCCTCGCCACGTCGGCGGCCGAAGGCCCTGCCGTGGCGCCCGGCGCATGGCGAAAACAGGTCTACCTGGAGGATCCGCGGCGGAAATCGGTCCCGCTCGCCGTGGTCATGTCGCTCATGCCCGGCCTCGGGCAGGTCTACGTCGGTTACTACCAGCAGGGGTTCATCAACATCCTGGTGGCGGGCACGCTGATCGCAGCGCTGGATAACGCGCACTTCGGCGTGCTGCACACGCTCGAGCCGGTGATGGGCCTTTTCCTCGCGTTCTTCTGGCTCTACAACCTGGTCGACGCGGGGCGGCGGGCCTCGTTCTACAACCAGTCGCTCGTCGGCCTCGGCCCGGTGGCGCTGCCCGAAACGATGAAGCTGCCGCGCGGCGGCGGATCGCTGGCCGGCGGCGTGGCGCTGGTCCTGGTCGGGCTCCTTCTCGTGGCCAACACGGCCTTCGGCATGCCGCTCGACTGGCTGGAGCGCTGGTGGCCGATGGCGCTGGTGCTCGTCGGGGTCTACCTGGTCGTGGAAGCCGTGCGGGCGAAACAGCGGGACGAGCGGCGCCCGCAGGCTGAGGCGCAGGCGCCCACCGACGTCGGTGCCGCCCAGTAGCGCAAGTGAACGCGTGAGTGTCGATCAGCACCCGCCCCGGCTTGGCCTGCGATCAGTTGCCCTCGCCAGAAGCCTTCGTCTGGACCGAACACTCCCACCCTGTAGGGACGCATCCCACCCGTTGCGTGGGAAGCATGTGCGCCGACCGGTGCTGGAGCAGAGTCGGCGGACCGGCGGTCAAGCGGCAGGCGACGCGGCACGGCTCTCTGACACGGTTCCGCCGGCAACCTGCAACCGATCGTCACATACGAGCAGACACCCCAAGAAGCGCGTAGGAACTCGGGTGGAAACGATGTGTCCGCTGGGGTCACGTGCGACGCGCACGCGACTCTTGCGACGCACGAGTTAGGTGTGAAAACAGAGGCACTTCGTGGAACCTGTGTACGGAACTATCGTCCGTCGGCCTCTTGAAAAGCGTGCGACGATTCATGCCGTCGGCCGCTCGCGTCGGAGGTTGCATGTAGGATAGCGAACCGGCCTCCGATGAAACGTCTGGGGCTCGCGTCGCAACGGACTTGACAAGCGGCCCGGACAAGCGCTGTCGAAACCGAACCGATTGGGGTCAGCGGAACCATGGGAGACAGGGCCACTGCCGTGAACCCGCGAATGCTCGTATGGGCACGCCAGCGTGCCGGGTATGGCCTGGACGACGTCGCGGCGAAGCTCAAGAAGCCACCGGAAACGATCGCCTCGTGGGAGGATGGTTCCGGTGCACCCACCTTTCGGCAGCTTGAGGAGCTTGCCGAGGTTCTGTACAAGCGACCAGTAGCGCTTTTCTTCTTCCCGAACCCGCCTCCGGAACCTAGCGCGAAGAGCCAGTTTCGGACCCTGCCGGCGTCCGAACTGCAGGACCTCGAACCCGACACGCTGTACGCTGTCCGCGAGGCACTGGGCTTCCGCGAATCCCTTCGGGAACTTGCCGGCGGAAACCCGGTGGAGCACTCGATCACTCGAGACATGCACGCGGACCTGAGTGTGCCAGTCGCCGAGCTCGCTTCCAGCGCTCGGGCCTACCTCAAAGTGTCACTGGACACGCAGTTCTCATGGGCATCGGCGGAAGATGCGTTCAAGGAGTGGCGCCGTTCGGTCGAAGCCGCCGGTGTCTTCGTGTTCAAACGGGCTTTCAAGCAGCAGGGGATCTCTGGGTTCTGCCTTTACGATGAGGCCTTCCCGCTCGTTGTGATCAACAACAGCACGGCGCACGCGAGGCAGACGTTCACGCTTTTCCACGAACTCGGCCATCTCCTCTTCTGGGTGGGGGGAATCACTAAGGACGATCTGCGCTACATCAGGCGCCTGACCGGGACGAACCGGGACATCGAGGTCGCCTGCAACAGATTTGCTGCAGAATCCCTTGTACCCGAGGCATCATTCCCGTGGCGCGAATTCCAGCAGGCCGATGTCTTTTCATCGATCGACCGCGTCGCGGATCGCTATCGCGTGAGTCGTGAGGTCATCCTTCGGCGACTCCTCGATCGCGGGTTGGTCGATGAGAAGATCTATGATGACCGTGTGGCCGCATGGAACAAGGAATTCCAAGAGTCGCGCGCTGCTCGCGCCGCGGGGGGCAACTACTACGCCACCCAGGCGACCTATCTTGGAGAGCGCTATCTCCAGCTCGCGTTTGCCCAGTACTACGCGGGCAGAGTGTCCCTTGAGGAGCTCGCCGGCCACCTTGGCGTCAAGGCGAGAAACGTCCCTCGCCTTGAGGACTTCCTCACGGGCGCCAGGTAGGGGTCGTGGTCTACATCTTCGACACGAGCGCGTTCATCGTGATCAGCCACTACTACCCTGCGCGCTTCCCCTCATTCTGGTCTCACCTGAACGCGCTCGCTGAGGCCAAGCGGCTTCTCTCGGTTTCGGAGGTGTGGAAGGAACTCGACAACGCCAGCACAAGACAGCATCTGGCAATTTGGCTGAAATCACATTCCGGACTGTTCGCCACTCCTTCGTCACAGGAAATGGCCTTTGTCGCGAGGATATTCGCGGTTCCTGCTTTTCAAGCACTGGTCAAGGAGAAAGATCGGCTGAAAGGGTCGCCAGTCGCTGATCCGTTTGTGATCACCCGGGCTGCTGTCTTGGGGGGTGTGTCGTTACCGAGGAACGTGAGCGACCGAACGCCATCCGAATCCCAACGGTCTGCAGCCACTTCGGCGTCGATTGCACGGATGTCGAGGGCCTAATGGGCAGGGAGGGTTGGCGGTACTAGGGCTGTAGAGCGACCGCATGCGGCTGAGCGCTGAGCATGGACCGCGATCCCGCGGCAGATTAGTGCGCCGGCAACTCCAACCAAGGGGGCGTCCGCGCTGAGTTGCCCCGGGCGTTGGCAAGGGGCTGGCCGGACGAGGTGTCAGGAACTTCACCAGGTTGCGCCGCTACACCTCTAGCCCGGTCAAGGAAACGTTACAGCTGTCAGCGCTGAGCAGTTGGGTGCGGCCCGCGCGACGTTTCTCAGTGCGTCTTCTGTTCCCGCGCCGCGACTTTCTGCACCTCCCGCCAGGCGCGCAGCAGGTTCCCGCCCCAGATCTTCCGGATCGCGTCCTCGGAGTAGCCCCGCCGCACCAGCTCCACCGTGACGTTCGGCGCCTCCGAGTGGTCGTTGAACCCCGGGATGCCGCCGCCGCCGTCGAAGTCGGTGCCGATCCCCACGTGGTCGATGCCGGCGACCTTCACCGCGCGGTCGATGTGATCGACGAAGTCCTTGAGCGTGGCCCCGGGGAACTGGGCGTCGATCGCCTTCATCCGCTCCTCGTAGGGTGCCCGCTTCTTCTCCAGCTCGGCCCGCTGGTCGTCGGTCAGCTTCTGCATCTCCTGCCGGCTGAGCCGGCGGAGCCCCAGCTCCTCCCGCAGCGTCTGGATGGCCTGGCTGCGCTCGGGTGAGGCCGCCTTGAGGAAGTCCGACAGCGCCACCACCTGGATGACGCCGCCGTTCTTGCTGAGCGCCCCGAGCTGCTCGTCATCCAGGTTCCGCTCGCTCGCCGCGAGCGCCTTGCAGCCTGAGTGCGAGGCGATGATCGGCGCCTTGCTGGCCGCGATGACGTCCCAGAACGACCTGGTCGAGATGTGTGAGACGTCCACCATCATGCCGATGCGGTTCATCTCGGCCACCACCTTCTTGCCGAACGGCGACAGCCCGTTGTGCATCGGCTCCTTCTCGTTCGACGCCGAGTCGCCGAGCTGGTTGTGACCGCTGTGCGTGAGCGTGATGTAGCGGGCGCCCCGATCGTAGAACTTCCTGACGAGCGACAGGTCCTCGCCGAGCGGGTAGCCGTTCTCGATGCCGATGAGGATCACCCGCTTCCCCGTCTTCGCAATCCGCTCCACGTCGTCCGGAGACAGCGCCAGCGCGCACCGGTCCGGGTACATCTGCTCGGCCAGCCGATGGATGGCGTCGAACTTCGCGACGGCCGCGTCATAGGCCGCCTTGTAGCCCGCCGGGTCGAGGGCCGGCGTCTGCCCGACGAAGACCGCCAGAAAGACAGCGTCGAGGCCGCCCGCCTTCATCTTCACGAGATCGCACTTCAACCCCGAGTTCGGGCTTCCGGGATCCATCGCCGGCGTGGCGTACTGCGGACCGGCGATGTCCACGTGTGTGTCAATCGTGATGACCCGCTCGTGAATCGCACGCGCTCTGGACAGGAGCTGCGGATCCTGAGCCGGCTGTGCCGACAGCACCGCGAGCGCGGCCAGGAGCATCAGGAAGACGGCCTCGGTGATTCGCTTCTTCTGCATAACCTCTCCCCAACGCAAAACGAGAAACGCCAACACCGACAGGAAGGCAGCGGGCCCGTGTTGACGTTTCTCGTCCTGCGTTACGTCAATGGATCGCCCCCAGCCGTACCTGCCGCATCACGGCCACGGCGCGACGGCAGTCGTCGGCCGAGATGCCGTAGTGCGTGACCACGCGCAGGCGGCCGCCGCCGAAGTCCGACACGAGCACGCCTTCCGCAGCCAGCGCGCCGGCAAACGTCTGGGCTTCGCCCGCGCTCGGCAGCCGGAACACGACGATGTTCGTGTCGACGTTCGGCGGATCGAGGACCACGCCCGGCAGCGCCGCGAGGCCGTCCGCCAGAAGACGGGCGTTCGCGTGATCCTCGGCCAGCCGATCGACCATCTCGGTGAGCGCGACGATGCCCGGAGCCGCGATGATGCCCGCCTGGCGCATGCCGCCCCCCAGCAGCTTCCGCATGCGCCGCGCGCGGTCCACGAAATCGGCGGGGCCGGCGATCATCGAGCCGACCGGCGCGGCGAGGCCTTTCGACAGGCACAACTGTATCGAGGTCACGTGCCTGGTCCAGTCGGTGACCGGGCGTCCGAGGGCAACCGCCGCGTTGAACAGGCGGGCACCATCCAGGTGCACCGGAAGGCCGTGACGGGCGGCAATCGCCGCGACCTCCGCAAAGTACTCGGGCGACAGGACCACCCCGCCGCACCGGTTGTGCGTGTTCTCGAGACAGATCACGCCGGCCGGCGCGTAGTGATAGAAGTGGTAGTGGTGCGCCGGCGAGCGGATCGCGGCTTCGAGCGCGTCGAGCGGCAGCGTGCCGTCGGGCCTCGTGGCCACGGGGTGCAGCACGAGGCCGCCCAGCGCGGACGCGCAGCCGTTCTCGTAGTGATAGATGTGCGACTCGTCGCCGAGGATCGCCTCCCGTCCGCGCTCGCAGTGCGCCAGCAGCGACGCGAGGTTGCCCTGCGTGCCGCTCGCCACGAGGACCGAGTCCTCCTTCCCGAGCATCTTCGCCGCCAGCGCCTCCAGCCGGTTGACCGTCGGGTCCTCCCGGTACACGTCGTCGCCGAGATCGGCCTCCGCCATCGCCCGCCGCATGGCGGGGGACGGCAGGGTCACCGTGTCGCTTCGAAGATCGATAACCATAACGAAGTTCTTGGTCCTTAGTTCTTGGTTCTTGGTGCGGTACTTAGTTCTTGGTACTCGGTGCGGTTCTTGGTTCTCAGTGCGGTTCCTGGTCCTGATCCGGCAACAGCGTGCCAAGAACCAGGAACCACGAACCGCACCAAGAACGAAGAACTAAGAACCGATCTGTTTCACCCATCTGTCCAACCACTCGATGGCTGTCTTGTACCAGAGCGCGCTGTTGGCCGGCTTGTTGATCCAGTGGCCTTCGTCGGGGAAATACAGCATCTTCGACGGCACACCCAGCCGCTGGAGCGTCGTGAACAGCTGCAGGCCCTCGCCGATCGGCACGCGAAAGTCGAGCTCCCCGTGGCTGACGAGCGTCGGCGTCTTGAAGTTCTTCGCGTAGAGGTGCGGCGAGAACTTCGCGTACATCTCCGGGTTGGTCCACGGCGTTCCCTTCAAGTCCCACTCGGGGAACCACAGCTCCTCGGTCACGCCGTACATGCTCGTCAGGTTGTACACGCCGGCGTGCGTGACGATGGCCTTGAACCGGTCCGTGTGGCCCAGGAGCCAGTCCATCATGTAGCCGCCGGCTGAGGCGCCAGCCGCGCCCGTTCTCCCCTTCTCGACGTAGGGCAGCGCCTCGGCATAGTCGGTGCCCTTCATCACGTCTTCGTAGAACATCCCGCCCCAGTCGCCGCTCACCTCATCAGTGAGCGCCTGGCCGAAGCCGGTCGATCCGTGGGGGTTCGGCATGAAGACGACATAGCCGGCCGCAGCGAAGACCTGCGGGTTCCACCGGTAGCCCCACGCGTCGGCCCACGAGCCCTGCGGGCCGCCGTGTACGAGCACGAGCAGCGGATACTTCTGCCCCTCCCGGAAGCCCGCCGGCTTGATGACCCACGCGTGGATCCTGGCTCCGCCCGCACCTTGATACCAGACCGCCTCGGCGGGCCGCAGCCGGAAGCGCGCCATCATCTGGTCGGTGACGTGCGTGATCGCCGCCATGGCCGACCCGTCCGTGGCCGCGCGGTACAGCTCGGGCGGCTGGTTGAGCGCGCTGCGGGAGAAGACGAGCGTGCGGCCGTCGGGCGTGATCGACACATCCGACACCGCGCCGCCCGCGGTAATGGCCCGCGGCGCCCCGCCGGCGAGATCGAGGCGGAACAGCAGCGAACACGCCTGCTGCTCGGCGGTGAGGTAGATGGTCCGGCTGTCGGGCGACCAGATGTAGTTGTCCACCCAGGTGTCGAACGACGGCGTGACCGAGCGGCGCTCGCCGGTCTTGCGGTCGTAGAGCATCAGCTGCCACCGGTCCGACTCGAAGCCGGCGCGCGATTGCGCCCGGTACGCGATGTAGCGGCCGTCGGGCGAGTACAGCGGGCCGCCGTCGGCGGCCGGGTTGTCGGTGATCTTCCGCGGGCGGGCGTTCGGGTCGGTGAGGTCGAGCACGAAGAGATCGCTGTTGGTGCTCGTCGCCTCGACGGGATCGGTCTTCTTCGCGAACGCGATCTCCCGGGCGTCCGGCGCGAAGGCGTAGTCGTCCGGCCCGCCCAGCGAGAACGGCGGAACGTCCGCGGCACCCGGCGTGAGATCCCGCGGCGGAGGCGAGCCATCAGCCGGCGCGAGGAACAGGTGGCTGTACCGACCTTCCTTCCAGGAGGTCCAGTGCCGGAACAGGAGGTGCTCGAGGACTCGAGCCTTCACCTTGCTCTTCTCGCGCTCCTCGAGGGTGCGCGCGTTGCACTCGATCGAGTCGCACGCCGGGTAGACGTCGGACACGAACAGCACCGACTTGCCGTCTGGCGCCCACTTGACCCCCGATGCCTCGGTCGCCAGCGCCGTCAGCTTGTGCGGCGTCCCGGGCTTGCCCGACTGGTCGACCGGGACGACCCACACCTGCGAGCTGCCGTCACGCGAGGAGACGAACGCCAGTTGCCCGCCGTCCGGGGACCAGCGCGGCGTGTCGTCGGACTTCGGCGAATCGGTCACCTGCACCGGCTCACCACCCCTGACGGGAACGACCCAGATGTCGCTGTTGCGCGTGTTGGCATCCTGATTGACGTCGGTGACGACGTACGCGATGCGCGAACCGTCGGGCGACAGTTGCGGATCGGACACGCGCTCGAGCGTGAGCAGCTCGTCGACAGTGAACGGCCGCGCCGCCGTCTGAGCGGCGGCCACCCGTCCAACGACCGTCACGAGCAGCACCGACAGAGAAAGACAGACTGCTCGACGCATCAACCCCTCCAGCCCGAAAAAACGACCGGAGCATACCACGAACGCCCGCCCGACGTCTGAAGCCTGTCAGGCCTCGGGCCTCGGGCTTCGGGCCTCAGGCCTCGGCACGCCCGCTCCGCTGCTTCCCTCCTCCCCTTCTTCCCTCCTTCCCTCCTCCCCTCCTGTGTTCTGTGTCCTGTGTCCTGTGTTCTGTGTTCTGTGTCCTGTGTCCTCTGTCCTCTGTCCTCCGTGTGGTACCGCCATTGCCCTCCGTTTCCGTCACGCGGGTCCGGCGCTCGCGGACTGCAGGGAAACCGCGTATGCGAGCCGGACGGCTGGCTGAAACTGCGATGAGCGTCGGCGGACCATGTCGCAAGAATCGCGAGGCCTCTTTCCGCCGGGCGAGGTAATCCGGGTGCGCGGCGACACCTGGGAGGTTGTGCAGCAGACGCCGTTCGAGGACTGCACCATGCTGGCGCTCGCCGGCGTCACCCGGAGCAATCTGGGCGTCAGGCGGACGGTTCTCCACCCGTTCGACCGGCCGGTCGTGACCGCCCGCGCCCGTCATCCACGTGTCGTCGGGCGCCGCCGATGGCTGCGCGCCTTCCAGGCGCTCGCCGGCCTCGCCGTGCCGTACGGGGGCCTGCGCGCGGCGCCGTTCGCCAATTTCGACCTGCTTCCCTACCAGCTCGAGCCGGCGCTTGCCTGCGTGCGCGGCCTTTCCTCGCGCCTTCTGCTCGCGGACGAGGTCGGGCTCGGCAAGACCGTCCAGGCGGGCCTGCTGCTGGCCGAGCTGACCTGCCGCGGCAAGGCGGCTCACACGCTGATCCTGACGCCGGCAGGCTTGCGGGACCAATGGGCCCAGGAGCTGGCCGATCGGTTCTCCATCACCGCGAGCGTGGCCGACGCCGCCTGGCTGCGGCGCGTGGTGGCCTCGCTCCCCGCCGGGGTCAACCCGTGGGCCACGACGCCGGTGGCCATCGCGTCGTTCGACTTCGTCAAGCGCCCGGAGGTGCTCCGCGCGCTCGATTCGCTTGTCTGGGACCTCCTCATCGTGGACGAGGCGCATCTGACGCCGACCGCGAAGGAGCGCGGCGGCGCGGTCCGTGCGCTCGCCGCACGCGCGCGGCGCGTGGCGCTCGTCACCGCGACGCCGCACGCGGGCGATCCCGAGGCCTTCGCCGCGCTCGCGGAAACGGGCCGGCTCGAGCGCGGGGACCGAATCTGGATCTTCCGGCGGTCACGCCAGGACGCCGGCCTCGCCTCGGATCGCCGCGTGCGGCTGCTGGCCGTCCGCCCATCGCCCGACGAACGCCAGATGCACGATCGGCTCGCCGCCTACACCGCCCGCGTCTGGCATGAGAGCCAGGCGGCCGATGCCCGGCTGGCGATGATCGTGCTGCGAAAGCGGGCCCTGTCGAGCGCCGGGTCGCTCGGTCGATCGATCAGGCGACGCCTCGAGTGGCTGCCAGGCGGCGACGCGGAGGCGGGCGCGCAGCTCGCGCTGCCGTTTCCGTCCGTGGACGACGAAGAAGACGACGACCGCGATCGCGAGCCGGTGAACGCCCTGTCGGCGCCAGGCCTCGACGATGCCGGGCACGAGCGGCGGTGGCTCGTCGAGATCCTCGAGGCCGCCGAGCGCGCGTCAGCGTCCGAAAGCAAGCTGCGCGTGCTCGTCCGCCTTCTCACGCGACTAAATGAGCCGGCGATCGTCTTCACGGAGTACCGCGACACGGCCGCCCGCCTCGCCGACGCGCTCGCACCGCTCATGCCGGTCGCGGTCCTCCACGGCGGCCTGAACCGGCAGGAGCGGCTCGCCGTCGAAGCAGCGTTCCGCAGCGGCACCGCTCGGGTCCTGGTCGCCACCGACGCGGCGGGCGAAGGGCTGAACCTCCACGCCCGCTGCCGCCTCGTGGTCAACGCCGAGCTGCCGTGGAATCCCATGCGGCTCGAGCAGCGGATCGGGCGGGTCGATCGGATCGGCCAGCGGCGCCGGGTGCACGCGGTCCACCTGTTCGCCCGCGACACCTGCGAGGCGAGCGTGCTCGGCCGGCTCGTCGCGCGCCTCGAGCGTGCCCGCGCCTCGCTTGGGCGGATGAACGATCCGCTGGGCCTCGCCGGCGAAGAACAGGTTGCCGAAGCGATCTTTGCGGGCGAGACGCGGCCGATCTGCCGGCCCTGGCCGAACGGGCCTCGCGCGGACGCCCCGCCTCACCCGCCCGCGGCGCTCATCGTCGCCGATCTTCGAGCGGAGGCGCGCGCCGAGGCGGCTCGCCTCGAACACGTTCGCCGCCTGACGGCGTCAGCAGCAGAAGGACCGCCGCTCGCCGGCGGCGCCATCGCCGACGTGGCCCTGGAACTGGATTCGACCGGCCCGTGGCTCGCGCGCTTCCGGCCCAGTGTCGTCCGATCACAGCTTGCCTGCTGCCGTGGGTCCCTCGGTGCACTCCGCCCCGGTGTCACCGTTTGCCTGGTCCGCGCGGTCGCGACCGATGGCCTGGGCGATGTGCTCGAGGAGGTCGTCCTCCCCGTGTGCCTGCCGCTCGATCTCCGGCACCTCTCCAATCGCGACACGCGGCGGGCGGTCGAGAGTTTGTCCGCGCTGGCCAGGACGGCGCTGGAACGCCGGCTGTCCCCGCAGGTCGCGGCCCGGCTCTCTGAGGTGGCGCGCGCCCACGCGGTCGTCAGCGAGCGCGACGAGCGCCGCGAGACGGCCATCTGGCGCTGGACCGCCGCCACGCGGGGTCGTGCCGCCGGAGAGCAGGTGCAGGCGGGGCTGTTCGATCGCCGGGCGCTGCGGCAGGCCGAACTGCTCCGTGCCGCATGGGCCGGGAGCGAGGCCGAAGCAGTCGATCGGCTGCGGGTGCTGGAAGCGTCCGCGCAGGTGACGCTCGTGCCGCTGCATCTCGCACTTGCACTCGCGATCACGTAGCCCTGTGTGAAAGCGCAGAGCGCGCGGAGAACGGAGAGATGAACAAGATCAACGACATCACAGAGGCGGTCATCGGCGCGGCAATCGACGTTCATCGTGAGTTCAGACCGGGCATGCTCGAATCGGTCTGCGAGGCCTGCCTGATCGTCGAGCTGGAACGGCGCGGCCTTCTGGTCGAGCAGCAGGTTCCTGTTCGTGTTCACTTCCGGGGTACTCCCGTCGGTTGCGGCTACCGCATGGATCTCCTCGTTGAGCACTGCGTGATCGTTGAAGTCAAGGCCGTGGAACGTCTCGGACCCGTTCACGCGGCTCAGCTTCTCTCGTATCTGAGGCTGTCGGGGCACAAGGTCGGACTCCTCATCAACTTCAACGTCCGGACGCTGAAACGTGGCCTGCGCCGATTGGTGAACGGCCTTCGTGAAAGCAAGGCAGGCGAGCCGGCGGAAGAGGACACTTCGAGCGTCGAGGCCGATTCCAAGGTTGGTCTGTCTCTGCGCCCTCCGCGTCCTCTGCGCTGAATCATGGTTGGCATGCGCGGGTCGCTCGTGACGGGCTACTTCGCGGAAGAGTTCCTCGCACGCGCGTTTGCTGGCCGCCTCGGCGAGGCTGGGCGCGACGCCGCGCGTCGGAGCCTGAAGCGCGCGTGGCAGCGGTGGGCGGCCTCGCTCGGGCCGGCCTCGAGCGTCCGCGCGATCTTCGACCTGGCCGCCGTGCCCCTCGTCCGCGCGCTCGGCTTCCAGCCGGGCGACCCCTGTCCGGTCGACCGGCCGCCGATGCTGCTCTGTCCGCTCGCCGGCGCTCCCGACGCGCCTGCCGTCGGCCTGCTCGTGACCGCCTGGGGCGCCGACCTGGACGGTTCGTGGCGCCACGCGGTTCGGCACGCCGTGGCGATCGACGCGTCGTGGTGCCTGTCGTTCAACGGCCGCCACGTGCGCCTCGTCGATGCACGGCGGTCGTATGCCCGCCGCTTCATCGAGTTCGATGTTCCGGCCTCAATCGACGCCGAGACGTCGTTCGCCGTGCTCTGGGGACTGCTGCGTGCTGACGCCTTCGGCCCCCTGCGGACCGCCGGCGCCACCGGCGCCTCAGAGGACGCCTGGTCGCTCGTCGATGAGATCGTCGAGCAGTCGTCACGGCACGCGGCGGGCGTGTGCCGGGCGCTGCGCGCCGGGGTGCTGCGTGCGCTGGCGGAGTTCGCGGACGGGTTGATCGGCGGCGGCCGCGGCGTGAGCCAGCAGACAACCGCGATCGACCTCCCCGCAGTCTTCGAGCAATCGCTGACGATTGTGTACCGGATCCTGTTCCTGCTGTTCGCCGAGGCGCGGGCGCTCGTGCCGACCTGGCACCCGATCTACCGCGACAGCTACACGATTGAATCCCTGCGGTCGACAGCCGAGGGACACCAACGCCCGCGCGGGCTGTGGGAAGCGGTGCAAGCGATCTCGCGCCTGGCGCACGCGGGCTGCCGGGCCAGCGGCCTGATGGTGCCGCCGTTCAACGGCCGCCTGTTCGCGCCGTCGAAGACGCCGCTGGCCGAAACGGCGCATGTGGACGATCTCGTGGTGAAGCGCGCCCTGCTGGCGCTCTCGACCGAGCCGCAGCCCGCGGGCGAGGGGCGCCGGCGCATTTGCTACCGGGAGCTCGGCGTCGAGCAGCTCGGCAGCGTGTACGAGAGCGTGCTGGACTACGTGCCGGCGCTCAGGCAGGAAGGCGGCAGCCGCCGCGTCGTGCTGGAAGCGGGCGGCACCCGGCGGAAGGAAACCGGCACCTTCTACACGCCGCGCTCGATCACCGACTACCTAATCCGGCGCACGCTCCATCCGCTCGTCGAGCACGCGTCCGCCGACGAGATCCTGCGGCTGAAGGTGGTGGACCCGGCGATGGGCAGCGGCGCGTTTCTCGTGAGCGCGTGCCGCTACCTCGCCCGCGCCTACGAAGCGGCGCTCGTCGGCGAAGGAACGTGTCACGCCGGAGACGTGGACGCCGGCGACCGCGCCGCGTTCAGAAGAATCATCGCCCAGCGATGCCTGTTCGGCGTCGACGTGAACCCCATGGCGGTGCAGCTCGCGCGGCTCTCGATCTGGCTGGCAACGCTCGCCAGCGATCGGCCGTTGACGTTTCTCGATCATCACCTTGCCGCCGGCGACAGCCTCGTCGGCGCCTCGCTCGACGATCTCGCCCGGCGGCCGCCTCCCGGCTCGGGTCCGGAGCGTCGGCGGAGCAGCGGGGCGTTTCCGCTGCTCGACGCCACCGGCCTCGGCGACGCGCTACGCCTCGTGCTGCCCATTCGGGCGAGGATCGCGGACGCGCCCGACGACAGTCTGGCCGCCGTGCGGGACAAGGAGCAGGCACTGGCCCGTCTGGCAGCACCCGACGCCGCGCTGGCAGGCTGGAAAGCGGCAGCCGACCTGTGGTGCTCCTGCTGGTTCTGGCCCGGCGGCAGCGACGCACCCGGCCGCCGCCTGGCCGGCCAGTTGAGCGACCAGTTGCTTCGCGGAGGGTCGTGCCTCCCCGCTGGCGCCGCCGACAAGTGGCTGACACAGGCGACAGCAATTGCGCGCGAGCGGAGGTTCTTCCACTGGACGCTGGAATTCCCCGAGGTGTTCTTCGGCGACGCTGGTCAGCCGCTCGACAACCCTGGCTTCGATGCCGTCGTCGGCAATCCGCCGTGGGACATGCTGCGCGCCGACGCGGGCGGGCCGGCCGAGCGTGCGGCGAGCCGCCAGCTCGCACAGCAGCTCACCCGGTTCGTCCGCGAGTCGGGGATCTACACCGCCCAGTCGGACGGTCACCCCAACCGGTATCAGCTGTTCGTCGAGCGCGCCGTCCGGCTGACACGCCGTGGCGGACGGATCGGCATGGTTCTGCCGTGGGGGCTGGCCAGCGACCACGGATGCGCGAGGCTCCGACGGCTCCTAATCGACCGCTGCGACACCGAGTCGCTCATCGGCCTCGACAACGCCGACCGCATCTTCCCGATCCACCGTGGCTTGCGGTTCCTGCTGCTGACGACAACCAGCGGCGGCGAGACGCGACGCGTGCGATGCCGGTTCGGCGAGCGTGACGCGACCGTCCTTGACACGATGCCCGACCACCTCTCCGGCACACCCCCCGCGCTCCTGCCCGTCGTGCTCACGCGCGCCCTGATCGAGCGGCTGTCGGGCGAGCAACTGGCCGTGCCCGACGTCCGCACGCCCGCGGACGTCGCCATCGTCGAGAGACTGCTCGCACGGTTCCCTCCTGTGTCCTCGGCCGACGGATGGAAGGCGCGGTTCGGACGCGAGCTGAACGCGACCGACGACCGGCCGCATTTCCTCCAGGCAGGACGTGGTCTTCCGATCGTCGAGGGCAAGCACGTCGAGCCCTTCGTGGTCGATCTCGAATCGAGCCGGCTCTCGGTCGACCCGCACGTCGCGGCCAGACTGATCGATCCCGCAAGGTCGTTTGCCCGGCCACGTCTGGCCTACCGGGACGTGGCGAGCGCCACCAACCGCCTCACGCTGATTGCCGCGGTCGTGCCAGCCGGCGCCGTCACGACCCACACCCTGTTCTGCCTGAAAACGGCGCTCGAGCCCGACGAGCAACGCGTGCTCTGCGCCGTTCTCAACAGCTTCGTGGCCAACTACGTGGTTCGACTGCGCGTGACCACGCACGTGGGCGTCGCGATCCTCGAACGCCTGCCGGCGCCGAAGCCGCGACGACTCACGCCGGCATTCCAGGAGCTCGCGTCGCTGGCCGCCCGGCTCGCCGACGCCAAGGCCCCGGATCGCGAGACGGCCTACGTGCGGCTCCAGGCGATCGTCGCGTGCCTGTACGGCCTGACAGTCGAGGAATTCGCGCACATCCTGGAGACGTTTCCGCTGATCGATGTGGAACAGAAGCGACGGACGCTCAAGGAGTTTAGTGGTTTCAGGATTCGAGCATCTGAATGCCGGAATGTCGAACTCTGACGGTTCCTGCGCCGCAGACGATGAATTGGCCAACCGCGATGATGTTCGCTAGAATGGCAGTCGCAGGCTGCCGTTTCCCATGGTTTCCCGCATCGCCAAGCAAACGGCGTTCGTCTGGGCGATCGTCCTCGTCACGGCGTTGGTTCTGACGCTGTTTGACGTGGTGGCGCATCTGGTGCCGACCGCCTACCGGCCCGGCCTCTTGCCCCAGATCCTGACGGCGCTGCCGCTCGTGCTGCTCGTCGCCTACCTGGGCGGACGCCTGTTTACCGTCCTGACCGCCCGCCTCGAGCAGAAGGAGACGGCCCGGCTCGAAGCGCTCGGCCGCGTGGAGTACCTCGAGGCCCGCAACGCAATCCTCCAGATGGTGGCCGCGTCCACCGACACGATCGACACCGTCCGGACGCTCGCGCGTCACATCGCTCGGGTGGTTCCTTGTGACCGCGTCGGTCTCGCCCTGCTCTCCGAGGACGGCCAGGAGCTCCACACCTACACCGGGCAGCCAGCGGATGGAGACGAGCCGCCCGCGGCCGTGGTGGATCTTCACTTCCAGAACACCGGCACGCACGTCGATGCCGTCCTGACATCCGGCGAACCGCTCATCGTCAACGACATGAGCGCCGTGGCGAGGGACTTCCTCGACGCCAACGTCTCTCACAGTGCCGGGTTCGCGTCGGCCATCCTGATGCCGCTCGTCTTCGCCGGCAAGAAGCTGGGAACCCTGAACCTGCTGTCCGCCAAGCGCAACGCCTTCGTTCCGTCGCACGTCCAGTCGCTCATCCCGGTCGCGCAGACCATCTCACTGGCCTGCGGCACGCAACAGCTCGCCCAGACACTCACGCGCACGCGGTCGGCGCACGAGACGGCCGATCTCGCCTTCTCGATGGCCAACGACATCAGCAGCGCCATGCAGGTGGTCGTCGGCCAGTGCGAGCTGCTCCAGCGCGAGTACGCCGACTCCGCCCTCCAGCGCGACGTGGCGACGATCGCGCTCCAGTCCCGTCGCGTCCTGGAGAACCTCCATCGCCTGCGCGCCCTCGCGCGCGCGCAGGCGCACGTCACCCAGTCCAAGGTGCCCGCGCCCCACAATACCGCCACGGGGCCGCCGGACGACCTGGTGATTCGTCCCTGAGAAGGGGTTGCAGGCTCTCGAGAAGGGGTTGCAGGCTCTCCGCGTCTGCCCCGCTACCGCAACGCGAAGAGTAGCGCGCCGAGGAGGATCACCAGGACGCTGGTGGTGAGTGCCAGGAAGAGCCAGTCGCGTTCGGCTGCGTACTCGTAGACCGACACGACGACGCGCGCGACCGGTGTGGCGATGAGGATGACGAGGCCGGCGCGCATCAGGGCCGAACCTGCCGGCGCGGCCGGGCGCGCAAGGGCGATGAGCAGTCCTGCCAGGAGCAACGCGGTGCTGGTCAGCGCGCCGACTCTCAGCACATGACCCACCACCCGCTCGAGGCGGACGGTGCCGTTTCCGCTCACGCGGCCCTCCAGAGCATCATCACGCAGACGATGAGCAGCACGATGGCGAGGAGCAGCTTCAGCCGCTTCGCGGTCGCGCGTGTGGCGATGACGAAGCCGGCCTTCGACCCAACGAGGACGCCGAGCACGGTTGCCGCCGCCATCCACGGCACGATCTCGCCGCGGCCGTAGTAGATCACCGCCCCGGCCGTCGCCGTGACGCCGATCATGAACGCGGAGGTGGCCGCGGCCGCCCTGAGCGGGACGCCGCACCAAGCGTTGAGCGCCGGCACCTTGATGATGCCACCGCCAATACCGAGCAGCGACGAGACGCTGCCGGCGACGAAGGACACCAGCAGGCCGAGCGGCACACGGTGGACGCGGTAGCTCACCACCCCGCCGCTTTCCTCTTCGTGGAAGCGGCCACCCAGGCGGCCCGGGTCGGCATCGGGATCGAGGATCACGTTTCGCCGCTCCAACCGGCCGAGCATGACGAGCGCCGACGCCCCCGTAACCACGCCGAACAGGCGTTGAAGCGTGCCGGGCGCGACGAGCAGCGCGACCATGCCACCGGTCAGGCCACCGGCCGTGGTAGCGACCTCCAGCAGCATCCCCAGACGCAGGTTCATGAGCTGCCGCCCCGCTCGCCCGGCCGTGACGACGCTGGAGGTGGCGATGACCGTCGTGAGGCTGATGCCGACCGCCAGCCGCATCGGCACGTGCAGGACGAGGACGAGGAACGGCACGAGGAACACGCCGCCCCCGAGCCCGAGCATGGCGCCGAGGGTGCCCGCCAGCATTCCCATCAGGAAGAGAACGAGCGCCAGGAGGGCGGAGAGGTCGGGCATCGGTTGTCGATTCGGCCGCCCGCTACCCGCGCGGCCCCTGTTCGTACGGCTTCAACACCGCGTAGAGCGCGGACACGAGAGGAGTCGGCACGCCGGCCGCACGGCCGCGACGGACCACCGATCCCTGCAGTGCCTCGACCTCGATCCGCTTGCCTTGCTGCAGGTCGATCAGCAGCGACGACCGGCTGGTGCCGGGTATCGACTCAGTGTACTTGACGAGGTTGCGGACGGTGTCGGGCGAGACTGGAACCCCTTCGGCGCGAGCCACCTGCTCCACTTCGACGAACGCGTCGACGAGCGTCCGGCGGATGGCCGGGTCGGCCCACAGCGGCCCGATCGGCAGCCGCGCCGCTCCGGTGAACG
>Ga0315282_10004541_pt1 | contig 24148 bp, 27 predicted proteins | sample YL17G07_20_MG_FD_203693 | JGI IMG/M metagenome (GOLD analysis project Ga0315282, IMG submission 203693) | Sediment microbial communities from Yellowstone Lake, YNP, Wyoming, USA - YL17G07_20 | ecosystem: Environmental > Aquatic > Freshwater > Lake > Sediment | place: USA: Wyoming | collected... | reverse complement strand
TTCTTTAGACCAATCTATTTCTTCGGTCGGAGGGAATTCGCTGACGTTTTTCTTGCCTGTGATATAGGCAAGATTCTCTTTGACGTTATTCAGGATTTGCTTTTCGGTTTCGGTTAGGGGCTTAGGTTCTCGGGCGTACCGATCCCAAAATTCACGACTGCTGACCGGGCCGCCCCCGGCAGATAATACACCGAGCGTTGTACCCCCCGACACCTTTTCTTCAAGACCACCAGGCGTTGTGGCAAACCCGGCTCCGAATCCGGCAGGAATGCGCCATCCGGGAGGAAGTTGACCTACGCCATGCAGGATTCCCCCGGTCAATCCGCCCGTTAATCCACCTTGAAACGCCCCATACCAGCCACCCTCTTTTCCACCTTGGGCAGCCCCATATGCAGGAAGTGCTGCCCCCATGGGCATGGCTGCCCCAAGTCCTTTTAATGCCAGAAGATCCGGGGCTGCTTCACCTAGCCCGCTATAAACTTTTTGTGGAATGGAACCTTCGGGATACCCGGCTGCCCCCATGGCCTGTTCTTGTTGACGCAACCAGGGCACGGGTAAATCTGTTAATTGCTCAGTTCTCGGAAAAGCTGGATTGAGTTCATGCGTCAACCAACTCATCGTATCCAAGACCTTGGCTGTTCCCCCATAAACGCCGCTTGCAAAACTATAAAGCGGGTCCAGAAGTTCGCGGGCAAAAGACTTTTTCTTGGGCGGAGGTTGGGGCGTATAGGCAGCGATATCTGAGTTTATGAGTTCATCAAGTTTGCGTTGACGGGCCTCTTGCGGATTAAGCTGATCGTAATCGTCGTCTATAAATGAAAACAGATCATACATTTCTTTCCCCTTTTGCTGACAACAAAGAAGGGATTATTTCTTTTTGGTTTGTTTATTCATCCAATCGACAAGCCAAAGTTTATTAGCGTCAATAAATTTCAGGTCGTCGGGCGTGATTTCGACATCGGGATACATAACCTTAAGTCGCTCCGCAATCTTCTCTACGGGCAACATGGCCAGACTTAGCCCCTTTTCCCGGTATTTTGTTTCGAGATAACTCAAACCATCCATGTATAGACGCTTTTTGTCATCCGGGATTTGTCCATTCTCCGTGATTCCGGTTGAGTGCAGTCCCTTTAAGGTTCTGTCGGCAACGTCCTGGAATTGCGCGATGCGGTCCAGATTTGTCTTCCACATTTTCGCTTGGGTTTGATTGATTGCCAGCTGTTCTTGTATCGAACCAACTTCCTGGGGCTTTGCCTTGGCGATTTGTTTTTTTAACTCGGCCTCTTGCATAGCCAGGGCTCCGATACGCGTTGCGGCTTCTGATTGATGCTTAAACATCTTGCCCGTTAATTCCCCCAGTTGAGTTACCGTGTTGATACCAACGTTTTCTTTGGCTTTCGGATCTTGATTATAAAGACCTCTTAACGAATCTGCGTAGGCCTTGTATCGTTTCTGTTGCTCTGCCGTTCTGATTTCTTCTTCGGCCTTAGTTTGCCCGATAAAGACATCCGACTTGGCCTTGGTTAAACTCAAGTCTGTCCGGGCTTGATAATCGATTTGACCCCGCTCTATGCCATCTTTTATATGAGCTATATCCTTTTCAAAGTCTTGAAGCCCTTTGTCTCGACTCATGGCCAGGTCATATTCAAGTTTAGAACCCCTGCGCCTTTCGCCGTATTCGGTTTGGATTTTGCTGATATCCTGCATATACTTCTGGCGTTCTAAATTTGATTGCAGACCATAACCCATGTAGTCTTGAAGCCATTTCAACGCGGGCTGAACCCCCGTACCAACGAATGTTTCCCAGTCAAAGTCCATTGAAACCCCCTAAATTGCCTAAATACCCCACCGGGGGCATATCAGGCTAAAAACAACGCTCTAGGATCGCGTACAATCGACGATCTCAACCTAGTCAATATCAACCTACGGGCAGAAATTGTCTTACTCTTGAGTCCAGCCTAGCCAGCTAGGATTGTACCCGCCCAACTCAGCATCGCCGCGCTGATGGCCGTAATTTAACCAGTCTTGCTGACCACCATAATACTGATTCGCGCCTTGATTCTGCCATTGCATAAGTTTATCGAGCCAACCCATTGTCTCGCCACGACGGGCTGCATTAATTCGTTCCTCATTCATGGCCGCCGCCGAATTTGCCGCCGCTTGCTGTGCTGCCCATTGACGCGGAGTCTGAATATTGAATTGCTCATACGGAGTCATCTGGCCCAGCCAACCCGATTGTCCCTGCAAAGCACCTAATTGCTGATTAAAATTTTGGCCCATACCCGCTAAATAGTTCGACCAATCGGTACCTTGTGCCCCAGTCAAGCCCTGAAGCCAACCCATCTGATTGCCGATATCTTGACCCGTATATCCGATGAGCTTTTCCTGATTTGCCTGTTGTTCGGCAATATTCTGCATGGCCTGTTGAGTGGCAACATCCATACCGCCTTCCATCATGGCCTTATTGATCTGATCTACGCTATTATCAAATCCTCCGTATGACGCCCCACCAGGCCTTGCCGCCGCCATATTCATTAGACCCTGGATTGCTCCACCGCCCGCCCCGCGTACCCGCTCCATTGCTTGATTGTACTGGGTCTGCTCCATGAGGGGATTCTTTTCCGTGAATCCCTTATACATATCGGCAAGAGAAGTCGGTTTATAATTCCGCCATTCCTCCGCCGTCCTCGGCAGCTGCGTCATATCAATGCCGGGTTGGTCAACAAGTCCCTGCCAACCACCGTAGGTATTTTCAACAGATTTCAGGAATTGCGGGGAATACTGCTTTTGAGCCCATTGCCATCCTTTCGGGGAACTGATTTTAGAACTCGGGGCTTTCCAATATCCGCCTCCGCTCGTAGATTTTTGCGCCATTGTTTTCTCCTCTTAGTACAGGGGAACACCGTAACCGGGATTCGGTTGCCGCATGAAATCCCCGTACCATCCGCCTTGTCCCATTCCGCCCTGCATCCCCATTCCCCGCCCTGGGAACATACCCGCATAGGGTGATCTCATTCCCATGCCTTGCCCCATTCCCATGTTTGGCATCTGATAATTCGGCATCTGGTTACGTTGAATTCCCTGAAATTCATGATGGACTGGAAATTGCAGATTTATATTAGGTATAGCGCCAGAAGAGTTTTGTTGTCCCCATCCCTGACCTATCCCTTGATTGTTTGCCTGAATTCCTGGAATATAAGGATTGGCCGGAACATTAGGATATGGTTTGTATAGATTTTTTTGCACCACTTTAATTTCTCCTTACATCATCCGAGATCCGCCCATTCCCGGACCCGAAAAATCCCCGTACCATCCGCCTTGTCCGCCACCGCGACCGTCCATCCCCATCATGGGACCGCCCATTCCCGGACCCGAAAAATCCCCGTACCATCCGCCTTGTCCGCCACCGCGACCGCCCATCCCCATCATGGGACCGCCCATTCTTTGGCCCATTCCCTGGCCCATTCCCTGGCCCATTCCCTGCATCTGCATGGGATTAAAACCACCGCCAGGTTGAATCTGAGCCTGGGGTTGCTGTTGTGGCATCAGGTTGGCAAAAAGTTGATTGAGCTGATCCATGCCCCCGGTTCTACCCTCGGGCATCCCCCAATCGGCAAACATATTCTTGAGGCGATAGGCTAGTGCTCCTTGAATGGCGTTATTCAACTCGGGGCTTTTGTACATAAACGATTCTTTAGAAAGCTCCGGGAATAACTGTCCGGCCCTGGCTTGGTAATCCTTTTGGGCTTGCTCATACGCCTTTTTATTTTCTTTACGCCTTTTGCCTTTTGCTATTCCCGCGAAAATACCCCCGAGTAAACTAAGGCCGCCACCGATAGCTGCACCTACTGGATCGAAGGCAGACCCGCCACCACCGCCGCCCCCACCACTCATGGTTTCCCAGCCTCCCGTGGTAGGATAACTTGACATACTGTAATATGGATTTGTCGCCATTTTTATCCTCCTTAAAAAGTCTCTATGTGAATCATGATCCGGCAACCCCTATCGGTTGTCGGCTCTGTAATTTCGATAACATGGAATCCCGCCGCATAGCTTTTCCATGCCGAAGCGTTCATCTCCCCTGTACCACTGACATGGAAATCATGAGTGGCCGTACCGTCGCCGATCTGTGACCAACCCGTTGCCGAAAGAATGGCCGCCGTAACATCTGTTCCGTCAATTGAAACGGTTAGACTATCGGCATATTGTTTTTGAGATGCGCTAAGTGTCCCGGCATTAATTCCGGCAGCGTTGATGGTAATGCCCGTAATCGCTGAATCCGTTGGCCCCGGATTGGTATAGGCTGAGTAAACCCCACCAAGGTCGGTACTACTAACTGAAGCTGTCGCCGAGGGTCCGTCGGAGGTATCTGAAAAGGTATGACTGTGGGCTGAACCCGCGCCGGAAGAACCAACAAAGTTAGTATGGCTATGTGCCCCCGATGCCCCTGTTTCATCACTTCCTATTTGTACGCTATGATGGACGTGAGTAGCAGATGTTCCGGTACTATATGTTCCGCCTCCATGGGTATGAGAAGATTCGCTTCCCGTAGTTCCGCTTACATTGTGGGTATGACTTGAAGACCCGAAGGTTCCCGAATGAGTATGCGAACCAAGATCAACGTGATGGTTGTGAGCTCCGGCGGCATTGTGGGCATGTCCGCCATCGGTAATACCATGATTGTGATACCCAAGTTCCGTATAAAACCGCTTTGGGAACATAAGTCCCATCAGGGCAATCTTGACGGTGGGGCTTGCCCCTTCGGTTTTAAACCAGAGTTTTGAACTGTTCCCGTTATCCAGGTCCAGGGTTGCCGAATAGCCACGAACCGCCCCGCCCGTGTATCCGCCCGTATAGTCAATCTGTTGCCAGGCCGTTCCATTCCAACCATAAAACTTGTTATCCCCCGTGCAATAGACAATACGCCCAATATCTTGGGATGTTCCACCGGGAAGACTGGCAACCTTTTCACAGACGAAATTTTGAGCTTGCTGCCTATCCAGGTTTATACCCGCCGCAAACTCTTGCTGGGCCGCAAAGACGTTGGCCGCATCTTTTTTGGGAATATTGGAAGTCAAGTAATTATCGGCAATTGCCCCGGCGTTAAAAACAGGGTTGGTCGAAAAGACCCAGGCCGCCGAAATTGTCATAACGGTATCATCCAGGCATATTGAAGATCCGGTCTTGACATTGTTCTTTTCAAGGTTGCCGTTGAGGACCGTCACAACCGCGCTAAAGTTGCTATTCATCTGGGTCGCGTCAATGATATTGCCCGCGCCAGTTCCGTTTTGAAAGGTATTCGGTATCGTTAAAAGCATCTTGTTTCTCCCTAAAAGATTTTAAGGACGGTCTTAGCCAAATTCTGCGCCACGCCGAATTTCAGTAGAAGATCAACAACTAGGCCGACAAGGGTTGTAATCAATAGATAAAAAATCCAATCGACCTTCTTTTGTAGGTGACAAAAATCGTTATCCCGAAAATTTTTGAAAAGATCATATAGTTCTTTGGTGGTCATTCTATTTGTCCTTTTTGTCTTTGGTGTCAAATAGTTGCCGCAAAATGGTCACCAGCGATGACACGAATCCCAGAACTTTCAAAATTGAGTTCCAGGGAAATCTCAATTTGATTCTCATTTTGTAACCTCCTGTTGCCAGAGCATCCATCCTTCTTCCGTTGGGGCAAGTTCCCATTGACAAATAGCCAGGAAATATGCCTGATTTTCCGAATGGGGAAATCTAAAATTTTGGCTGGTTCTCCATCCCCCCATACCGTCGGATTCAAAATAAAACCCTATGAATTGCCCCGCATAGAAGTAGTACCAGGCCATGATGGTTCCGGGCTCAAGCTCAATGCTGCCCGTAAAAATTGAACCTTCTTCCTCTCCCCTGGAATCAAAAAAGGAAACCTGAAATGGGGCACCGCACAGCAGAAAAAGTTGGCCACGATCAGTGCTGTATCCCTTTCCGGCTTTCTCTCCCCCAAATATTCGATTCGCCCACCCAACCCGTGCTTCAAATTCCTTGTCCTGATCCAGTAAGGTAAACCTGATTTTCCAGAATATACGTATGTATGCAATCTGCATATTTTCCGGTAGGTGCAAGAAATAAACGGCTTCGATCTGGCCGTTGGGCAAGCGGGTTTGCATTAGGATGGAATGGATGGAATACCACTCCCGAAGCTTAGTGTTAAGTTTCTTTTCCAGGTTATATGTTACGCAAGAATAGAGACTTGTGATGGTCAAAAACAAACCAAATATTTTAGTCAAATGACCAAGTTTTTTAGTCATTCCAGCAATTCCTCTAAGCCGGACTTAAACAGAAACTCCTTTAACATTGACAGGGGATTTGAAAATACATATTCTTCCTCGTACACCGCAATTCCACAGTACATGAGCCCGATAATCTCTCCGTCCTCGTTTTTAATTGAGCCCCCCGAATCACCGGGGCCACCGGGATAAACCGTCAAGAAGGGGAAGGCTTCAAAAGTTCCCAGGTGGAGGGTGTTGGTATTATCATCCCTGTAAAAATAACTCTGTAAATCAATGGCATGTCCCACTCTGGCAAAAAAAGCCAGGCCTCCCGCGGAGCCATTGAAGACGATCCATTCACCATATTTGAATTCATGTTTGGCGATTTTCAAACCCTTCCTGGGTATATTTTCCCGTGGCTTCAAAATCGCATAATCATCACAAAATTTTTCTCCCTTGCTGACGGCAACAACATTGCATCCGATTGGATGATCTATGCCTTCAAATATGGCATAGATATTAGTCGCGTCTTCTCCGCTTTCCGAGATAATCATGTGCCGCACGGTAAGGATAAAGTTATCTTTCAATAACGTCCCCGCGCCGACGTAGGCCACCAGATAGTTAGGACTGTCTTGTATTCGGCCTAACGGAACCGTGATAAATGGATGATTTTTCCCTGATTCTCCCTGCCGTCCTTGCATCGGTTTTGTCTCGTTTATTTCAAAATAACTGACAATCGCACAGGTCGCTTGCCTAATTTCCTTCATGGTTTTGGGAGAAACGTCTGCAAGCAGGGCCCCCCCCATCATCAGCAAGGCGAGAAAAACACAGAATACTCTTTTCATGACTTTCCCCTTTTGCCGACCGAAAAAGTTATAAGCCTTAGAGTTTATAAGCTGACGTTATTGACTCTTGAACTTATAAACGCCGGTGCTTTCGATGAAGACCAAAAGGCCATAACCGACAAAACCGATCAGGCTAAAAGCGTGCGACTGGAACAGATAAACGGCAGTAGCACCAAAGGCAATCCCGGCGGAAAGGCCAAGCGCTTTCGCACCGTCCCATTTCAACCAGGATTTAATCGCCTGCACCACGAAGGACACAATCGGTCCTGCGATTAGTGCAAGAATGGCCGCGACAATGTTAGGATCGAAACTCATAGTAACCCCCTTTTGAGATAAATATATGTTTCAAAAACCCTGTCCTGCCCGTGTCAAGCAAGAGATGGTTCTTTTTCTTCTGTTTTTAATTTTTCCCATTCTGTCCAAATACAATCTACATATTTCTGATTTCTCAGATTGCCTTCTATGTCAGGATTTTCCCAGCCTCCACCGTTATATTGTGCAAGTACTATTGACAGGGGAGAAAGCCACGGAAATGTTTCATATTGCTTTCTCGACAATACTTTGTCCAGTAACTGTTTCAGCAATTTGGCTCCCAGATCAATATTGACAGCAGGATCGTAAAGTTCTTCAGCCGTTCCCACAAAGCCAAGTCCACTTGCGGTTGTAAAAAGTATCTGCATAAGTCCATAGGACGCGGCTACTATCGTTGGCTCTTTGTCTTTCCAGGAGTCGAGGTGTTTCAAATAGTTTTCCCAATAATCGGGTTCATAACGATAGGCCTTGGGATCTAGGTTGGATTCTCGAAGTGCAATGGCCTTGAGTAGCAAGGGTTTAACATGATAATCAATACCTGCCCTTTCAAAAATCATGTCAAATTCGTTGGTCATTGAAGTTTAATCATCATGCCGAGCATGGTTCCTATGCCTGCGCCTATAGCATACCAGGCGAAAATCCACTTGCATTTAGTCATTATTCCCCGCTCTGTAACCAAAAAGGGAACGATTGTAACCAAAATTGACATTAAGACGGCCAGCCAGAAAATGCGGTTTGAGATGGCTCGGTAGTACAGACAAATAAGTATATCGGTACATATCCCTAAGCAGAGATAGAACACTCCTTTTAAGCGGGGGATCATCTTGCTCATTTTTTATCATGCTGTTCTTTTCCAGATATAAACCACGAAATATGGATTCATGATACTCTGAGTCGCACTTAAGTTTGACGCATGGAGAGTATGATTGTCTGCCCCTATGCCGGTCAAAACCTTCCCGGTGCTTGTTCCCTGCCTAGCCTCCACCTGAGTGTGATCATCGTGCGTGTGGGCAAGATTTATTGTTTTCGCACCTCCGGTTTCTTCGGCAACGTCAAAATCAGTATCTGCGCCATCCTGTCCGATGAGGACTCTACCCTGAGCAATTCGGCTCCACGTTCCAAACCCCAAGAGTGTTGCCGGATCTGTCGCTACGACAGCGATAAAAACAGATCCTACGGGCCAAACCGTCCGCCAACTTTTATCTCCTGTCAAATATTGGTCTGGCCCTCCGGGCGTAATAGCGGGTTCTTTGCCTTCAAGGGCAGAGTTTGCTTGTTCAAGGGCAGAGTTTACTTGTTCAAAGTTCTTATCGCTTTTAACTTCTCCCAAAACAAACGGTATCTTCATTACAAACTCTTTGGCTGGTAGAAAAACTGATAATCGGCAAGTCCGACTTTCTTATTGACCGTGCCATAAAATTGCGTTGAGAAGATGCGACCCTTCACACAGGTTGGTTTTCGATATGTCACTTCCCCGGCAGCCCCCCAATAGTTCTGTCCCCAATGAGCATACCCCCAATAGGAAGCTCCCTGGTGAGTCAATGAAACTACCGGGCCATCTATTTCAAAATCCTTGAAAATCTTATAGTTTAGAACCACGCCGTCTGCCCCATAAACAGTCGGGAACATCAGACGAATATTTTTCCGGTCATTGATTCCATCGAGGGTATTCCATCCCGTCTGCAATTTGAAGGTAATATCCACGTTATCATCGGTAAACCCAATGTCATGTTGATAAATGTATTGATCATTATGGCTTCGGTAGAGCAACCGGTTATCATATTCGCGGTAGAGTCCCGTAGCCTTCACGTTAAAATCTTCGTGAATGGTAAAGGCATTTACGTCCTTGTGCCAAACCAGGGTTAAGTCATTATTGCTATTCGAGTAATAGGGAACCGAGATATGATATTGATTTTTGGCTTCATAATAGATGCCGACGGCCTTTGATATTGCATCCTGTTTGCACTCTCTGAAAATGCTGGTGATGGGATTGATATTTTTCATGCCCTCTGGAACAATAATGGGAATCTCTATTTCGTCAATCTTTGTTCCGCCATTGGTGATAAGCTTCAGCCCTTCCGAGGATAGAAAAATTTCATCTTCACCAACATGAGCCACCGACATCGGAGCCACGATTCCGTATTCGCTTGTGAGGGGAATATAGGAACTATTGTCGGGATTACCGACATCAAAGGAAAAGCAGAAGACGCCCGTATTTTTATAGACTATGATATTGTCATAACTGGAACCGAGTGCAAGGATTTTTCCACCATCCCTGTCTTCAATGCCTTGCCAACTGTTGATATGAACCGATCCGGGCAACAGCGCCTCGGACCAATAGAGCCGACTCGGATAGTCCGCATTGACATAAAACATACGGTTAAGATGGTACCTGAGAATTGCGGCCTTGGGAGGTTCGCCATTTTTAAAACTAATCTCTGGGCCTAGGTTATTATCGGCCACATTGTCCGTAAAGTTATTGACGTCGTTGGTCTTTTGCCCAACATAGTACCAGGTAGAAACACCCGTGGGGTTTCGATATATCCTAATCTTGTCAATCTGTGGATCCGTACTGGCCACGAAACTACTCAACGTCACCTGTTTGTCCGTGACCACGAGAACTCCCGAGATGGGGGAGGGGTCGCTTTCTTCGCCCGTCAGAGAATTGTAATAGGTCCAGTACCAGTAATAAGTACCACTCAGGACTCCTGCCCCACCATCTGCTGCGGTAATAGCGGCGGCGGGTTTTGTGATCCCGGCCTTCCATAGGGCAGATTGATTACGGACATACTTTCTAACCCCGATGCTATCTGTTGCCCCTATATACAATTTGTTTTGACCTATATCCAAACTTCGCAATTCCTCTGTATCGGGCATGGACCCGTCAAGTTGTGTCCAAACATCAGGCGTGCCCTTGTCTAATCGCTTAATATATGTTCCACCATAAGCCACGATCTTGTCGTAGACATCTGTCTTGAAGTGAATAAAACGATCAATCTCTGTCCCGAAAGCCACGGTTGAAACTTTCGCACACCCACCGCGAACCTCGATCTCGCCGTCAACATAAATATTGACATTCTTTGCGGCAACAAGTTGGTTAGGAGCAAGCCTGGTCTTAGCCATCATCGTAACCAGACCACCGCCGAAATTGAATTTGTCGGTAGGTGTGAGCCCTCTTTTTCTTTTCATCGTCAATCGTCTATCGGATCAAGCTCCTCGTCCGATTCACCGTACTGAGGAAGATGGGTTGTCCGTTTGTAATAGGTAGTCCGTATCCTGTCTTCAAGTCGCTGTGCTTTCCGAATGAGTGGATTATCTTCGTCTTCGTCCAGATCCAGGGCCTGAATAGCCGTGAGAACGGCAATCAGGTCATGCCCCAAATACACGGGTACATCTGGAATTGAATCGTCATCTGACAACTCTGCCGGCGAATAAACATATTTATAGTTGATAACTTCTGCCTGGGCTGGAATATCCAAAAACCCGATTTGGCTTTTCTCAAAATAAAAAGCAACCAGTTCGCCACGGCTTAAATACTCTACGCGCTTTGAAGCAGAAACCTTGACGGGGACTTCTTCATCCTCGTCATGAATTTCCTTGAGCCGGATAAAATCGGCAGGGAGGTCATAAAGTTCTTTTCCGGCTTCAAGATCAAAATGGTCAGATTTAAGATAATAACTTTCGTCCAGGGAAAGGAAAATGGCAGCAACTTCATTCTTGGCTTCCTCGATTAAACTGTTAAGGTTTACATCAGTCCAACGATTTTCGGCTGGTTCGTCCAAAAAGATTCTTGCCCGTGTTCTTATTGCGCCTCTATTCATTTTGTTTTCCTCAAACGAATGAAGATTTCTCCATGCCTATCTTCACAGGCGATTAATTGTCTTCCGATCTTCTCCTTCCATTGAACCAAGTTCATGCCAATGCCGATATCTTGTAGGAAAAGTTTGTGTTTAATATCGGCTATAGAATCTGTGCCAACCCCCGTATCTAAAATCAGATGCGGGATTCCGCCATGTAACTTGCTCGTGTATAATTTCGCTTAAATTCATTTTTCTTTCTCCTTGTTTTTATCAAACGTGCTATGACGTTTACGATGTTTTTTTTGTGTCGATGGAATCCAACCCGTCTTGCGAAGTGTTCCTTCGACGTAGGCATCTTGCCGTTCCTCGTCTTTCGGAAATTTCTTTTTCGCCTCGGCCTTCAATTTTCGTTCTAATTTTGCAGGCATGTTTTACCCCCTATTTTATTTCCGGCGTGATTGCAGGAGTAACCTCAGGAGTTCTGGCCGGAAAAATAAGACTTGAAGTATCGGCTTCCCCCGTTCCTGTAAAATTAATGACATATGGGTTTTCGTCAGTATCATCGTTGGCTATGGATATAGATGCAGATTTCAACCCCGTGGAAGTTGGCTTAAACCGAATCGTAAAGGTTGTGCTCCCTTTTGGTGCAGAAACAGGAGTTGTCGGCTGTGCTTCAACACTATAATGAGCCGCCCCCGAACCAGTTATAACTATGATCGGAGTGCCACTTAATGTCAGATAATCGGTTCCAATATTTTCAATAGTAAAAACAACATCGGTATTTGTATTCACAGCATGCGTCCCGAAAGCATACGTCCCGCCAGATGTAATGTTGTCAGTCCCTTGTTTAATATTGATTTCGGGGGCTATTCCGGTTCCGAAGAAGGTAAGATCGTATGTTCCCTCATCAGAGTCATTGTTGGTAATCGTAGTGGTTGCGGTTTTATCGCCTATCGAAGTTGGGGTAAACCGAATGGTAAAAGTGGTGTAATTTCCCGGAGTGATAGGGCTGGTAGGCTGGGCCTGAACACTAAACTGTGAAGCGTCGGCTCCACCGAGGATTATGATCGGACTTCCACTTAAAGTTAGATCAGATCCACCTAGATTTTCTATGGTGAAAACAACATCTGTGTTTGTGCTTAAACGCTGGTTTCCAAAAGCATAGCTTTCGCCATCTGGAATGTTGGTAGTGTTTTGTTTGACATTGATCTCGGCGGCTGAAATACCCGTGCCCGTAAGGTTAATATCATAGGGGTTTTCGTCTGCGTCGTTATTGGCAATCGAGATCGCCGCAACCTTCGCCCCGGCCGTGGTCGGAGTGAATCTCAAAGTGAAGTGAACATGGTTACCACCAGTAATCGGAGTCGTCGGCTGCACCTGGACACTGAACTGATCCGCATTGGTCCCTGTGATAGTAATGATCGGAGAACCGCTTAGCGTTAGGTCGGCAGTGCCGAGGTTTTGGATGGTGAATTCCTGATCTGTATTTGAAGCAACAACCCTTGAACCGAAATCAAATGTCCCACCATCAGCAATATTATTCACCCCGTCCGTTATGTTGATTTCAACGGTTCCTTGATACTCGTATGCCCCCATGTCAGGCGCTCCGCCCGTGGGTACGGAATACCCTTCAATGTCTTGAGTAAGGCCAACAGCAATGCCAGTATCTATACAGGGAGAACTTGCTTGAAGATGATAGTCAGTCGTTGAAACGAATTTCGGATCTTCCCACTTGCTGGCGGCATCCGCGTATCCAGACGGAGTGCCCCAGCCGGTTTTACTTTTCCAAAGAGTAAAATCGTCATAATGGAAAGAGTTTGGGCTAATATCCGTGTAGGTATAAACAGCCGTCCCGCCCGCACTTTGATACCAACAGTTGTTATCACAGCCAGACACATTTGCACGGGCTCCCACAAACAGGCACTCGTCTTTCCAGTCGACCGAAACATTATTTTTAAGAACTGTTCCGGAAGTAGCACTGAGAGCGACGTAAATTCCAGGGGCATAAATTGCCCCGCAATTCGGATTTGATTTGTAACAAGTGTTATTTTCGATGATGGTGTTGGTCACGTTGTGTTCGACTGCGATCCCCTTCCCCATCATGTTCCAGATCGCGTTGTAATAGACCTGGCAGGCATCTAAATTGCTGGCTGTGTATTGGTTGTGGAGACTTATGCCTCCCATATCAACGCCGGAAACACTGTCCCAATCATCCGTACAGTAGACGTAATTATAGCGAACAATATGACCACTTCCGAGCCTGCCGGTGAAATAAATCAAAACGTCGATGCCAACGTGGTAGCAATCGTAAACGTGAAGGCCCTCTATGATATTATTGACACAATTTTGCCCGCTTTTCTCATGGACATAAATCCCATGATTAGATCCGTCATGCAAAGTGCTGGATTGGATTAAACCATAACTTGCTGTGAACCTTATGCAGTCTCCGACACCCGCATTATATCCAGTCGGGTATGTTCCAATATGATGAGAGAGGCAGTTTTTAATGATGCCGTAGTTGGCGGTGGTGCCGTCAAACCAAATTCCAGCCTGAACCGCATAGGCTGTTTCGAACCCATCAATCGTGATATATGTCTTAGCATTGCTGATGCAATAATCCCTGGTCGCACCCTCAATACTTATGTATCGGCTATCGGGGTCTTGCTCCCCACCAGCAGGAACGAAACACCAGATGTTTGTCCCGTTTCCGTACCAGTCATATTCGGCAATACAGGCAGCCTTACTCGCCTTTTTATGGCCCCACTTGACCGTGCCGTTGGTGTTGATAAAGTAAAGCGCCACGGTCAATGAAGAGGTACAGACATAATGGCCGGTATCTGGGGTCCAGCCGGTGAGCTGAGTTGAACCAAGAATTTGAGGCTTTGCCCCCGTACCATAGGTGTTGAGTGTTTTGTAGTGACCCGCCGTGCCCGAACTCGGGATTGTTACGGTCTCCCGAAATTTTCCATCGGTACAAACACTTACAATCGCATCCGCCCCCCAGCCGTTCGTCATAGCGTAAGAGAGGGTCAGCCACGGGCCGTTTACCCCACCCTGGTAGGTAGGATAGAGACCGTTATACCCATTGCTGCCATCAGTCTTAGAAACGTAGTATTGGGTGGCGAAGGCCAAAAATGGGGATAGTAAAAAGAAAAGTAGAATACTAGAAATCGCTAGGATTTTCTTCAAGGCCGACTCCTTGTTTTTAGAAACTGACTGAGGCGTTGACCGCCGTTAGGTTATTACCCGAATCGTTATTGACAACACGATAAAGCCGGATATGAGTAATGCCGTAAATATTAACTAATTGGATTTTGCGAACAACATTGGAAACAGCAGTTTCGTCTGTAGTAGATTGTACTTTGACATAATAAGCAGTTGACCAACTAGTTCCGCCATCCAATGAAACCTGAAATTCAAAATCAACCGTAGAAGAAGATCCGGCTGCTCTAGTGAATGTAATCTTGATCGCACTAACTTCTTTCAGGCCATGATTTGCTATATAGACCTCGGCTGAAGTGAAATCTGTCCCGTTGACCTTAGTAGTGCCGGCATTGACGGAAATATCCGCCGCGAGAAAAGCAACATGGGTATTGGCAAATAGGAGATAGGCCGGAAAGGACAAAAGAAGAAATCCCAAAAAGATGGAAAAATATTTTTTCATCGCAACCCCCCTAAAAACGAGACGGGGGGGGACGTCTTGGAACCGTCCCCCCGCATCTCTATAGCGAATGACGAAAATGGATTTGACTAATTCTCAGGAGTAATCCCCGACGGTCGTTCCAGCATTGATCCACTTTCCGGCACCATTGCGCTGCACGGTGCCCATTTCAGCATAGAATTTCAACCAGGCCGTGTAAATGTCCTTCCGTTCGAGAACCTTGAGGATTCCACCGCCCTTTTCCTCCCAATGGATACCTTTCTGCGTATAGATTTTGATTTTTGTGGTATCCAGAAAGAAGACCGTGTAGTAAGGAAGGTATCTGTCTTTGAGAATCGGGATTTCCCTGTCAACATTGACATAGGCAATCCCTTTGCGTCCGGCCTTGAATTCGAGAGTGTTGACGATCTGTCGTTTGGCCTCGAGGACTGAAACGTACTGACGGGTGAAAAGCGGCCATCCATAAATCAGATTGACCTTGGCATTGGGGCCTTGAGTCTCAATCTGATCGATGATGTCCTGAATTGAATCCAGGAAGTCTGCTGCGCTTGTACCCCACTTGTTCGACTTGTCCACGACGATGGACTGCCACCAGTCGTTTCCTGCGGCTGCGGAGTCGATATTCTGGATGGTACCCGTGTTACCGATGAGGGTATTAAGCCCCATCATGCCGAGATCTTTCGCGCCTGCTCGATAGATAAGATCGCCGTCCGCAATGCCCGTAACCGTTCCGACAACGGTAATCTCCTTGGTGGCCTTGTTTACCACGGTGACCTTGAGTCCTCCCTGGCGAACCGAGGCTCCATTGTAAACGTCAATATACATATTGGGATAAATGAATTCGGTTTCTCGACCAACAGGAGCATCAACGGTAATGACCTGGCCCGACAAAGACGCAACGGTAGAACGCGCACCGGCGGGTCCACCATAAGCAAGCTGGAAGTTGAGTTCCTTGATGAAGGATTCTTGCATTGCCTCCATCTCGAAGTCGATGATGTCCACGATCCCAGAGCCCTCGTCCTCGATCTTGGCATCGAATTCCACGACGCCGTAATTGTCCTTAGTATAAACCTTAGCTTCCTCGTAACCCGCCGGACTGGGAGTCGGCAACGCTTCACCACGGGCCGCAGGACCAACACCCTGGGGATAGCTCTTGAACATCTTGATATAGAAGTCCTGAGAATTGACCCCCTCGCTCTCTTTCTTGAAAAGGTCGTAGGTCTGAACCTCTTTCTCGACCTGTTTCTGAAGAACGGGAAGGTACTGGGTCTTCAGGGCTTTTGCGATAGTAGAATAAGTTGCACCAGTAATGGCCATGTGTGTTTACCTCGTTAAAAAAGTTTAAAAAAAGAAAAAGCGCGAAAAAGTTTTTATTCTTCTTCGCCGCCGGCGTCACGTAGAGCTTTCAATTCGGCGCGAAGGGATTTTCCGGCTTCCTCGTAAGTTTTGGCTGGTTCCTTGGATTGGTTGACCACGCCACTACCAGAACCCGCTCCACCGGACCCGGTTGCCGCCGCTTTCTTTTGAGCCAGAATCTTCTCATAACCACGCCGTTCAATTTCTTCAATGGTTTTCGCATCGAGCTTTTCCGGCTTGATCGTCTTGGTGGCGATCTTTTCATGGCTTCGCTTCATTTCGTCTTCAATGACGACATTACGGTTAGACCAGCAAGAACGGAAAACATCTTCCGCATCAGCTTCGGGATACGTGAGCTTCAGTTTGTCAATCTGGCTTTCTAGGTAGTTCTTGGCGAAAATAGCCTCTAAGCGGTTTTGTCTTTCGATGGCCGTCTGAAGGCCCCGCATAAGAACTTCCTCCGGGGCCAGTTCTTCTTGCTCTGCCCCGGCATCCGGTCTTGCCTGGCTTGCTTCAGCGTAAGCCTGAAGCCTGATTTTTTCTTCCTGAAGCCTCCGGCGTTCATCTGCAAGTTCTGTGGTTTTCTTACGATAGTCGGCCTCCATCAGTCGCTCTTTTTTGAGTTGCCCTATCGTAACTTTCTCTCCCGTCGGCAGTTCCACTAAAGCCTCATCGGTTAGTGATTGACTACCCGAGAGATTTTGGGTTCCGCTTCCCGGTTGACTCTGGCTGGCCCCGGCTCCTTGCGGTTGGCCTTGGTCTTGGCCCTTGAGTTCCTCACTCATGCTTCCCCCTTTTGTTTAATATTGTGTAGGCTGGACTTGGCCTGACGTTCCCGATTCGGGTCCTTGTGGCCCCCCACCGGGGTTGTTAGGCTGTCCCGCCATTTGTTGCTGTTGCATTGCAGCCGTTTGTTGCTGAAATTTCTTGGCCTGATTCTGTAAATGTTCATCCCGATGTTTCTGGAAAATTCCCTGAATCTCATTGGGCAAATTCTCGAAAGTCTTAGACTTCATAAAACCTTCATGTATCGGTAAATGAATTTCGTCAACGTGAAATTCATCAACAATCCTTTCATTGCCCTGCCGCATTTCCGTATTCTCTCGAAGTGCCAACTGTTCGTCTATTAACTCATTGACCATTGTTTTGGGATGTTCAAGCTTGAGCTTGCGAATAGCAGTTCTAGCATCCATGACACCCTGACTCAGGGCTTGCCACACAAACTGTTCCCAGGTCGAACGACTTTCCGATAAAATAGGCGCAAGCTCAATGCTTACATCATCATTGCCTCGAAGATTTGCTCCCTTAAAATCAAGAATAAGAGCTTCCTTCTCTGCCCCGCCGATTCTCAAAATTCTATCTTCGGCATATAAGTCCTGAACCATTTTCAGATAAAGTCGGGCTTCCTGTTTCACTGAATTCGTGTACTCCTTAATTGCCGGAGTTAGCCTGGTTTCATCCTGTTCCAAAAGCAGATTGACCATAACCCCACTTGGGTTGTTGGCTCCGGTGGGAAGTCGCGCCGACTTAACCTCATGAAAACCCGAAATATCTTCAAAGGCTTTCTCAAGCCACTCCAAAAGCTGAAAGTAATAATAGGGGACGGGATTCAGGTTTGCCTGAATGGGCGGGTTCTGCATTGTCCCGGATGGCCCACCATAGTAGACAACTTCACCGATCTTGGAATTTAGTGCCCCGTCTTCAATGGGGTTAGATTTGTGAACCATCCATTTGAGCTTGCCCATACGTTCCATCGTCTGAATCAGGAGCGAGTAAACATAGTTATAAGCGATCTGGGTCTTGCGCAAGAGTTCAACTGGACTCTTGCCCCAAAATCTTCCCGGTATGGGAATAGCACAGGACTTGAAAAAGGGATACGGATATCCCCATTGGATATAGGGATTCTCTTTATCTTTAACAATCTTCTTGTTTATGACCAAACCGTAAAAACCCTTCGACAATTTTTTAGAGGCTTGTCGCCAGTAGTGATAGACATTAGCCCGTTCCTCAAAGGTTTCATAATGAAACTCGTTATAATCTCGGGGATAGGAACCCGTCATCTGGCCCGATTCAACATTTTCGGGGGTAGCATCAAAATCAAATCTCTCAGCAATCACCTCTATCGGCAGGGATTCGACATAAAGAATTTCTTGACAATCTTCAATCCGAGATCCGCCTACCGGGAAGAAATTAAACGGATTGATCGTCTGTAAATATAACTGTCCGATATCTGGAAGCGTCACGATAGAGTCATTTATCTTCTCGCCCGCGTCATTATAAACAGGAATCTTGACTTCCCCGGACGCGGAATCATCGAAGAATAAACCCCTAATTCCCGTACCGATGGTATATTTCCAGTAAAAATACTCACCCAAAACCTGCTCAAGCTTGGGGACGTATTCAACCTGCAAGACGTTTTGGCTAAGATCGGAAGCGTTCACGTCTTCCGGGGTATTGCTGTTCGGATTGACAATACAGGTGGGAAGCTCTTTCAGGTAATGAGCAACAAAAGTTGTGACGATCTTCTCAATCTTGTTGACCGTCATCTTGCGGGTTAATGCCTGGGGGTCTTTTTCAATTAGTCGGCCAACATTCTTATCCCATTTCTTGTACTGGTGACCCTCAAAGAAGGAAAGGGCGGTATGCCATTCGGGATGATAGACTGCGCGGATGGAGTGGTTAAGGTAGATGTTATCTACCCTTTCAATCAGTTTGTCTTTGCTGAAACCAGGCATTAGACTTCGGATTCATCCTTCGGGGGTTTGATCTCCCCGAAATCTTCATCGAAATCCCGTGTTTCACTGGGCGGTGAAGGACGAGTCTGTTTGCGAGTAGGCTGTTCCGTAAATGTTTTCAGGTCTTCCGCCGGAACCCCGAGAACAAAGGCCTCTAGGTTACAGATTACTTTGATCAGGTGGGTAATGGTGTTCAGGTGAACACGATGTTCAAAATAAATGAACACCATTAAAAAAACGAAAAGAAGTGCTAAAATTATGTTTGATACCATATCCCCCCTTGCGTTACGTGGTTTATGCTCGAGCGTCCCAACCCTGACCACGCCCTCTACACAAATAGATTAACACATAATTTCTAAAATGTCAAGAGGCTTGAATAAAAATGCCGTTATGGTTACATTTTTATCACAAATTGACCCAAAAACTTGACAAATTATAACCGGGCTCGTATTATACTAGTTGGGGTTGATGATATGGACACAATATGTAGGGGGCTTTTCTCTCCGCCGGGATGGTTCGTTAGGGAACTCAGAACTATCAATCCCGATCTTGAAGTCAGGTACCTGGACAAATCACAACGATGGGGAATTTTCTGCAAGGGGGAAATCAATCGGCTCGTAGAAGACCCGGTTACCAAAGAACCACGTCCGCTAGACCAACGCATCTTGAGAAAAATCAGGGTAGATATCCTTCTTACCGAACATCATCAGGCATTGGAGGCCTACTTGGATAACGACAACCGTGCTATGCGGGCCTATGTAGCCAGGGGCATACTCGGCGTTACGGATTATTTAACAGGAGGGTAATATGCAACCGTTAAAAATCAAAGCCAAGTTGGATGTGCCGGAATTAGGGCTGAAAAAGGGTGATACCCTAACAGCTTTTGAGGCATATCTGAATGAGGTCGTTCCCGGAAAACTCACCTACAGCTATTTCCTGATCTATATTCCCAAAGAGGAAAAGTTTGTATGGGCCGGAACCGAAATGTTCAAACATTGTCCTGAAATCTTGATGACTTTTCCCAAAAAACCATGAAAACCACTCATTCGTTCACCAAATTCCCCCCCGTAGAGATAATTTGGAATGATGCCTATTCAAAAAACGGTTGGAAATGTGATCAAGATATCCGAGAGATGGCACAACGGGGGATTGTGTGTAAAAGCGTGGGGTATTTAGTCCGAGAAAGCAAGAAATACATGGTCCTGGCTCACGGGTTAAGTGAGGATGACAACTTTCAGGATCTTCTCTCCATTCCCAAGGGCTGTATTCGCTCCGTGCGCAAAATAAAATGACAAAACCCCTCTATGATCCGGCACTTTGGAAACAATATACGACCCGAGAAGCCCTAACCCGATGGCTTGCCCTACCAGACAAACATAGAATTCCGCCCACGCAGAAGGATCTTGCAGAAATTTTAGATGTTACGCAGGAAAGGTTGTCAAGAATAAAGCAAGAGACTGGATTTTTTGAAGAAGTTGACAAATATCGGCGTATGTACTTTAAAGAATTCACCTCCACCATCATTTCTGCCATAGTTGATAAGGCCAAGGCGGGAGATCCCAGGGCTCAAAAGCTATTTCTGCAATATGTTGAGGACTGGAAAGAGACAACGCGACAAGAACAGGATATTCATGAACGACGGGAATTCGTTTTCATGTTATCCCCGGAGAAGTATTCCGAACTATTGCAAATTGTTCAAGAGAAACGGGCACTAGAGGCCAAGAGATATGCCGGCACAGGTGTGGTGAACGATGCGGAAATATGTTCAGACGACACAAAATCTGGATGACCTAGATATTGATCTAAAACTTCCAGAGGAACTTGACGAGGAATCCCTTGCCAATCTTTACGTGAAATGGGCAATGGACCCCGCAAGCTGGATGAAGTATTTTTTCCCGTACTATTTCAGTAAAAAAAGCCCGGAGTTCCACCGGGAAATCATCAGGAACTTCCAATTTCTTCCTCATAACATTCAAGCCTATGAAGCCCCTCGTGGCTCCGCCAAATCAACGCTATCGGAATTCCTGACGTTCCATGCTGCTGTTTTCGGTCAGTTGCGCTTCATTATGTTCATTTCCAAGACCGAGGAGATTGCGGCTGATCGAATCAATACCATTAAATTTGAGTCTGATAATAACAAAGTCTTTAAGTTGTTTTTCTACGATTGCCGAGGACTAGAGAAGTGGGGGGAAAACGAAATCATACTCCGTAATGACCGCCTGAATATTCATTGCAAGATTCTGGCACGTGGACTCGGGCAACAGGTTTTGGGAATCAAATATCTTTACCAAAGACCACAACTGATAGTGGTGGATGACCCCGAGGATATCAAAATAGCGGAAAATCCGGCCAATGTTGATAAGGATGAACGCTGGTTCTCAAAAGAGGTAATTCCGGCTTTAGCCGACCACGGTAAGATTTTTATGATATCGACACCGGTTACTGCCGATTGCCTAATCCAGAGGGTAGCCCGCTATCCTGGGGTTCTGTTTAAACGTTATGGGGCCCTAACCCCCCAGGGAGTTGCCCTCTGGCCGGAATGGAAAGATGCTCGGGCCCTAGTTGAACTTAAAGAATATTACGCCGCCATCGGGCAACTTTATGTTTACTATAACGAGTATCTTTGTGAGCCCTTGGACCCCGACCGCCATCCCTTTAAAGAATCCCTATTTGAGTTCTACGATCTTCCCAAAAAAGACCTTGAGCCTTGGCTTGAAAAACTAAACATCTTCATCATGGTGGATCTGGCCATCGGGGAAGAAAGGAAAGATTGTTTCTCGGCCCTTCAGGTAATCGGCGTGGACGCAACGGATACCTGGTGGCACCTGGACGAATATCAGGCCAAGGAAGATTGGTATGAATTTGCCAAGGATCTTTATGGATACCGGGACAAGTGGAACCCATTATCTATCGGCGTTGAGGCTATGGCAACCCAAAAAGGTTTCTGGTCCGTCCTCCAGCTAACCGCGGAAAAGCATGGTTGGAAGCCGATCTATGCCGTACCGCTCAAGACCGACAAAGATAAGGATACTCGGATTCTTCGCCTCCTGCCTCGACTCAAGGTAAAGAAACTCAAGTTCCTTCGCAATTATGTCAAGACCAAAGAACAACTGATTCTGTTCCCCGACTACCGCTTTCGTGATCTTGTCGATGCCCTGGCCTACGGAGAAGTCTTCTGTTATGCCCCAGGAACCACCAAACCCGATGACCCAATCTTGAAGGATTCCTGGCGGTACAAACGCGGCGATTCCGACAAGGAACGCAAAGACGAAGAACGGGATGAGGCCGATAAGGTGGAACTTGACCTGGACGAATAAGGGGAAAATTATGAATAAATTTAAAATCCTTACGATTGCCTTCGTAATAGCGGCCCTGCTTTGCCTAATCATTATTTACTCGCCCTTGCTTCCCGTTTCAAAATCGGACCATTTCTGGACCGTCATATCTGAAACGTATTTGGAACGTGGACAAGATACGCCAGACACCCTGGTGGATCGAGCCAACACCTTTGCCAAAAGCATGGATAAAGATGGTCGTCGCATCACCATGAAACTCCTTGCCAACGATCAAGGTTTATTTGCCGCCCTCATCATTACCGAACAGAAAATACAACCCTGACTTGACTTTAGTTGTTCCCAATGATATTATCAGCCCGATCAATATGGGAGCTATAAAGATGAAAAAAAGCAAAAGAGAATGTATCTGTTCCCTTTGTGGAAATATAGTAAACGGAAATGTTGATCCTACGAGGGAATTGGTATGCTGGCGGTGTACAGATAATCTTGTCGAAAAAATCAGAACAGAGGAAGAATTATTGAAAACATCATTCCGGGATACAAAAGATTATGAATTCAAACTTCGGTCTTTCAAGGAAAAGGGTAAGGCCGAAAATCAAAACGTATTACTGAAAAAAGCAAGAAAGAAAATGGGTTGGTCCCAACAACGACTGGCCGTTGCACTCGGGATCTCTCAATCCCTTGTTACCCAAATGGAGCTGGGAACGAGGCCACTAACGCCTACAAGCCTCGCCTTGCTCGAATTGGTCAATTTTCCCGTGTTCGATAAACAGTTGATTATACAACAGTTACAAGAATCACGTAAAAAACCCATATCTACCTACGCACCCCCACAGTTTTGTGCTAAAAATCCTATTGATTCTAAACAAGTTACAGACGCCCAAAATGAGGGTCAGTGACTATTACAAACCAATCCCGTCAAATTGAATAAGAAATTACTCGAAATCGGCTAAATCTCGACCCTCCCGGCCTAGTTGACAATAAGATTCCCGGCAGGTCAATTCATCCCCCTTTTAAACCCCAATTGTCAACCCCCATCCCATTATTTATCAAGATGTTAACCCGTGAATCGACTACGCTCCATCATTGACCATCTTCCCCCGTATTTCAATTTTGCTCAGTAAAAAGTGAATGAGGTTATATATGCACAACCACCACCCGTCAATAGGACACCCCCCTGGCGCATAGATCAAAAAAAATCTTAACCGCCCACCACTACTCCACTATTTCGCCTGTCAGTTAACATAATAATTCTTATGCGACCCAAACAACAACCTCGAATTAACTGAAGACTAGAAGATCATGTTTTTCGGGAACCGCGATTGCTTTCCCTGGAATGTTAGCTTATCTCTTTTGTTTCTCATAAGTAAGCCATAAGTCAACTCATATTAATACTAATCACTAATCACTAATATTAGTATTAACTACTAACATATTAACTGATATATATTCAACTAATATCTATACTATATTATCTATCTATATTATCTATCTATATATATTTAACTAATATTTATTATCTATATCAATAGGGCGGGTTTGGAGCCCACCTCGTCACGAGAGGGGAGAAGGGGGGTGCTCAATATGCCCGGTTTTATCGACGAAAAGAAGCTTAATTCATTTATTATGTATGAATTAAGGGGGGTGCCCACAGGATCAGTGGTTCTATTTGCTAGCATCTGAGTCCCTTTTTCTTTTTTCGAGACCATGCCTTAGCTTCTCAAGCGTAGTGAATTTGCTGCTCTCTATTTCTTTTATTCCTTCCTTAATTTCATTCCATTCTGCCGCGCTTGCGGTAACGGTTTTCGCGCATCGAAGGGGTCTTCTAATTCGCATATTTTTAGTTTACTCTAAAACCCAGCACCTGTCAAGTTGTTTTTGATCGCGCTGATGTTC